>Ga0209131_1000852_pt1 | contig 21360 bp, 21 predicted proteins | sample GraSoi_2013_40cm_FD_185826 | JGI IMG/M metagenome (GOLD analysis project Ga0209131, IMG submission 185826) | Grasslands soil microbial communities from the Angelo Coastal Reserve, California, USA - Sample 9_17_2013_40cm (SPAdes) (version 2) | ecosystem: Environmental > Terrestrial > Soil >... | reverse complement strand
AGAAGCTCAAGGACGACTGACGTGGCCGAGGAACGAGCCGTCATGGAAATCAGATGATCCCCCTGCTCGCGCTTCTCATCATTCCGCTTCTCGGCGGCCTGCTGCTCTGGGCGCTCGGCGAGCGCGAGACCGCGCCCGAGGCCAACTCGCTCTTCAGCCTCGGCACGCTGATCGCGAGCCTCGCGCTCACAGCGCAGGTGATCTCCGAGGGCCCGGTCATGGGCATCGAGGACCAGTTCTTCGTCGATCCGCTCAACGTCTTCCTGGTGACGCTCACGGCGTTCGTCGCGTTCACCACGTCGCTCTTCTCGCGGCCGTACATGCGCACCGAGCGCGACAAGGGACGCATGACACCGGCGCGGCTGCGTCTCTATCACAGCATGTACCAGATCTTCACGTTCACGATGCTCCTCGCGCTCACCACCAACAACATGGGAATCCTGTGGGTGGCGATGGAGGCGGCCACGCTCGCGACCGTGCTGCTGGTTTCGGTGTATCGCACGGCGGCGAGCCTCGAGGCGGCATGGAAATACTTCATCCTCTGCGGCGTGGGCATCGCGCAGGCCCTCTTCGGCACGATCCTGCTGTACTTCGCGGCGGAGCGCGTGCTCGGTGCCGAGGGCAACGCGCTCCTGTGGACTCACCTGGACGTGGTGAAGGGCCAGCTCGAGCCCGCGATCATGTCGCTCGCGTTCGTGTTCCTGCTCGTGGGGTATGGAACGAAGGTCGGGCTGGTGCCGCTTCACAACTGGCTCCCCGACGCGCACGCGGAGGGCCCGACGCCGATCTCCGCCGTGCTCTCCGGGCTGCTCCTCAACGTCGCGCTCTACAGCATCATCCGCTGCAAGGTGCTCGCCGACGGCGCCCTCGATTCGCGCTTCGCCGGCAACATGATGATGGGCTTCGGGCTGCTTTCTGTCGTCGTGGCTGCTTTCTTTCTGTCAAGACAGCGCGACGTCAAGCGCATGTTCGCGTATTCGTCGATCGAGCACATGGGACTCATGACGTTCGCCTTCGGGATGGGAGGCCCGATCGCCAACTTCGCGGGGCTGCTCCACATGACCGTGCATTCGCTCGTGAAGAGCGCGATCTTCTTCGCCGTCGGCCACGCGACGCAGAAGGCGGGAACGCAGGTGATGGACGAAATCCGCGGGCTCCTCAAGGTGAGCCCGACGGTGGGCTGGGGCCTCCTGATCGGCACGTTCGCCATCCTGGGCATGCCTCCCTTCGGCGTGTTTGCTTCCGAGTTCCTCATTCTCACCACCGCGATGCGCGAGTATCCCTGGGCCACTCCGATCCTCCTCGTCGCCCTCGGCGTCGCCTTCGCCGCGGTCTTCCGCCGCGTCCAGCCGATGGTCTTCGGTGATTCGCACATCACGGCCTATACGCATCAGCCGGCGCTGACGCCCGTCTTCATCCACCTGGGTCTCGGGCTCATGCTCGGCCTCTACATTCCCCCCTACCTCGCGGCGTGGTACACGCAGGCCGCGAAACTGCTCGGATGAAAATCCCCGGCTTCTCCCGGCATCCACGCGAGCTCTCCGGAGCCGTGCCGGCCGCGTCTGCGCGAGTGAACGAGGAACAGTGGGTCGAGGCCGCGCGGCTCGTGCGCGAGCACGGACACCGGATCGTCGCGTTGTGGGGCGCGGACAATCGAGACCGGGACGCCACGTTCAGCGTCTTCGCGGCCTATGCCGTGGAGCATGGGCTCGTGGTGATCGAGCTTCCGCTTCCCGGCACGCGTCCCGCCTACCCGGACCTGTCGGGCCTTTTCCCCGCCGCCAATCGCATGCAGCGCGCGCTTTTCGACCTGCTCGGCATCGTCGCGGAAGGCGCCGAGGACCATAGGCCGTGGCTGCGTCACGGCGCCTGGAGCGAGGGCGAGTTTCCCCTGCGGCGCGATTTCTCCGGGGCGGCGGGCGTGAACGAGCAGGAACGCTACTCGTTCGTGCGCGTCGAGGGCGAGGGCGTGCACGAGATTCCGGTGGGGCCGATCCACGCGGGGATCATCGAGCCCGGGCATTTCCGATTCTCGATCGTGGGCGAAAAAGTGCTGCGCCTGGAGGAGCGGCTCGGCTTCACGCATAAGGGAATCGACAAGCGCTTCGAGGACTTCACGATCGCCGAGGGTCATCGGCTGGCCGGGCGCGTGTCCGGCGATTCCACCGTCGCCTTTGCATGGGCGTATGCGCAGGCCGCCGAGGCCCTGCTCGCGGTGGTGCCGCCGCCGCGCGCGCGATGGCTGCGCGCGCTGATGCTCGAGCGCGAGCGCGTGGCGAACCACCTCGGCGACCTCGGGGCGCTGGGCAACGACGCGGCGCTCGCTTTCGCGCTTTCCCAGTTCATGCGCCTCAAGGAGGACTGGCTGCGCCTCAACGACCGCGTCTTCGGCCATCGATTCATGATGGATCGGATCGTTCCAGGGGGCGTGGAAGCGTCCATGGATGCCTCGCAGGCCGAGGCGATGGCGCGCCAGGCGCATGAGGTCGAAGGTGAAGTGCAAACGCTGCGGAACGTCTTCGACGACCATGCGGGACTGCAGGATCGTTTCATCACCACGGGTCGCGTAACGTCGGAGCTGGCGCGCAGGCTCGGCCTCGCGGGACTTGCCGGGCGCGCAAGCGCGCAGCCCTACGACCTGCGCGTGGATTTTCCGTGCGAACCCTACGGCGAGCTCGACGTGAAGAAGGTCGTCTACAAATCGGGCGACGTGGCGGCGCGGGTCAACGCGCGCTTCGACGAGCTCATCGAATCGTTGCGCCTCACGCGCGCGATCCTGCTCAAGGCGCCCGAAGGCGAAGCGCAAGTGGAATTGCCGCCTGCGCGCCCCGGCGCATTCGGAGTGGGCTGGATCGAAGGCTGGCGCGGCGAGGTCTTCGTGGCGCTCGAAGCGGGCGAAGGCAATCGCATCCGCCGTGGCCACGCCCACGATCCGTCGTGGCAGGGCTGGCCGCTCATCGAGCATGCGGTGATCGGCAACATCGTTCCCGACTTCCCGCTCATCAACAAGAGCTTCAACCTGAGCTACTCGGGCCCCGATTCATGATTCCCCTCCTCCTCAAGATCGTCCGAACCGGGATCGTCAGCGAATCCCCTCCCGAAGCGAACGACGAGTTGCGCGTGAATGCATCCGAGATCGAGGCAGAAGTCCTGAAGCTCCTCGGGCGCGCGCTCGTCATCCGCGAGGTCGACGCCGGATCGTGCAACGGCTGCGAGCTCGAGATCCATGCCCTCAACAATCCGTACTACAACCTCGAGGGCCTCGGCATTCGCTTCGCGGCAAGCCCGCGCCATGCCGACATGCTCCTGGTCACGGGCCCGGTGTCGAAGAACATGGAGCGGGCGCTTCGCATCGCGTATGAGGCGATGCCCGAGCCGAAGCTCGTCGTCGCAATCGGCGATTGCGGTTGCACCGGCGGGATCTTCGGGGAGAGCTACGCGAGCTGTGGGCAGGTATCGAACGTCATTCCCGTCGATGTCGCCGTGCCGGGATGCCCGCCCCGGCCGATCGAGATTCTGCGGGGAATTCTTACGGCGGTCGCTTCGCGCTCGTCCTAGTTCGCTCATCAGGGTGCCTGTGTGGCCAGGTAAGCGGCGATGGCGAGCATATCCTCCTCGTCCAGGTTGGCCACCACATCTTTCATCAGCACCGCGAACGCACCCGCACGGAAGCCGTGCTTGAGGTCGTAGAGCTGGCGCACCATGTAATTGGTCGAGCGACCGGCGATACCGGGGATCAGGCCCACGCCCTTGAGGTCGGGCCCGTGGCAGGTCACGCACGCCAAGGTCTTGCCGGCGCCACCGGTCTTGACCAGCGCCTCGCCCCGCCCCACGCTGCCCACGGGCACGTAAGCGATGAAACGGGCGCGCGAGTCGCGATGCACGAATCGTTCCAGCTCTTCCGGCACCTCTACGATGCGTTTGCCAATGGCTTCCTTCTCGCCAGAAGGCAGGGCCGCGTAGTGGTTGGCGATGATGAAAGTCCTGGGCACGGTATCGGTTTCGACGACTCGTGTGTGCTGTCTCGGTTTGAGCGCGGAGAAATACGCCGCCGCTGCCGCAATCTCTTCATCCGTCGCGGCCTTGGCGAGCCCGATCATCAGGTCGACGTTTCGCTTGGGGACCGCAGTCTTTCTGGCGCCGCTCTTGTAATCGTTCATCTGCTGCACGATGTAGACCGCAGGGAGTCCAGCGAGCGCGGAATTCTCGGGACCGCCGGGACCGTCGGCGCGGTGGCAAAAACCGCAGGCGAAGACGTCAGGCTTCCTGCCCTGGGCCACGACGGGTGGCAGCGGCGGATGATCTTCGGGATGCCAAACAGGTGCGATAAAGCGGTCGCGCAACTGGGTCAAGGTATAGGTTGCCGAACTGTTCGGCACGCGCCTCGGCACACCGTCGTCCGGCGGAGGCTTGAAGTCCGAAGGCGTGATTTGATAGGCCCATTCGGGCGGGCCCTCGGCGCCGCAGGCTGGAGGCGGCGATAGGAAAACCATGGCCAATAGGGGAAGAATCGCTACCGGAAATCGGGTATTCGTCACTTTCATCGCTTCCCTGTCAGTGTTGATCATAGACCGATGGCACGACGTGGCCATCGGAGTATTCTGCGCGAGATGAGCCTCGTCGAGGAGCGCCATGACCAGATGTTCCCGGTGCTCGACAAGGCGCAGATCGAGACCGCGAGGCGCTTTGCCAGTGGCGAAGCGCGGCGCTTCGCGCCCGGCGAGTTCCTCTTCACCATCGGCGAGAGAAACGCACCGACGTGGCTGGTGCTCGAAGGTGGCATCGAGGTCCATCGCCGCGACGGACTCGATCACGAAGTCCCGATCACCACGCACGCTCCCGGCCAGTTCTCGGGCGAGGTGAGCCAGCTCGCGGGACGCGCCACGATCGCCGCGGGCCGCGCCGGGCCCCAGGGTTGCACGGCGCTGCCTTTCGACGCAGCCCATCTGCGCGCCCTGATTGTCGGCTCCGCGGAAGTCGGCGAAGTCATCATGCGCGCCTTCATCCTGCGTCGTGTTGCGTTGATCCAGGAAGGCGGGGGCGCCGGGTCGGTCATCGTGGGCTTGCGGGGATCACCCGAGCTCGTGCGGCTCGAAGGTTTTCTTTCCCGCAATGGCCATCCCTTCATCGTGCTCGACGCTTCGGCCGACGAGCAAGCTCATGCGATCGTCGAACGCTTCGGTGTGCAACCCGATGAGTTGCCGATCATGATCTGCCCGAACGGAACGCTGCTCAAGCGCCCCACGGATTCCCAGGCGGCCATTTGCCTTGGCATGACACCCGACCTCGATCCGAAGGTCGTGTACGACGTCGCTGTGGTCGGAGCCGGCCCCGCCGGACTCGCGGCCGCGGTCTATGCCGCATCCGAAGGCCTCTCGGTCCTGGTGCTCGACCAGCGCGCCTTCGGGGGGCAAGCAGGCGCATCCGCGCGAATCGAAAACTACCTGGGATTTCCCACGGGTATTTCCGGCCAGGCGCTGGCGGGACGCGCATTTACCCAGGCGATGAAGTTCGGCGCAGTGATCGCCATACCGGTCGAGGTGACGCACCTCGACTGCGGCGATTCGCAGCGCCGTCCCGGCGATTTGCTGCGCGTGGGGCTTACGATGGGCGGCCCGATGCAGGCACGAACCGTGGTGATCGCATCGGGGGCGCGCTATCGCCGACCCGACATCCCGAATCTCGCCACCTTCGAGGGTGCGGGTGTTTCCTACTGGGCTTCACCGGTGGAGGCGAAGTTGTGCGAAGGCGAAGAAGTGGTCCTGGTCGGCGCCGGCAACTCCGCGGGTCAAGCCGTCGTGTTCCTCGCGCCGAAGGTGAGACGCCTGCATCTCGTGGTTCGCGGGCCGGGGCTCGAGGCATCGATGTCGCGCTATCTCATCGACCGCATCCACGCACTGCCGAATGTGCAATTGCACGTCCGCACCGAAGTGATCGCCTTGGAGGGTGACAGGACGATGGGCCTCGTGGCCGCGACTTTCCGCGATCGGACCACCGCGGCGACTCGAACGGTGCCGCTTCGCCACCTCTTCCTCTTCATCGGCGCCGATCCGAATGCCGCGTGGGTCAAGGGCTGCGTCGCCCTCGACCACAAGGGCTTTGTGCTCACGGGCAGCTCCGCGCTTCCGCTCGAGACGAGCGTCCCCGGCGTATTCGCGATCGGCGATGTTCGCGCGGGCTCGACCAAGCGTGTCGCGGCGGCGGTCGGGGAAGGTGCCGCGGTCGTCGCACAGATCCACAGCGTGCTGGCGCTCCAGGCCGAGAAGGCCTGAGCGGAATTACTGCTTCTCGACGATCACCCGGCCGTCCTTCACGTACACGCGGTAGCGGTTGCCGTCCTTGCAGATGGCGACGAAGTCGTTGTCGGCCTTCGCGACATAGCTCACCACCTCGCCGCACGGCTTGCCCTGAAGCGCGATCACCGCGGCGAGGTCCTGGCGCTGCTTCGGATCATCCGCCGCCACGGCGGCGAACGCGGCGACAGTCGAGAGGGCGAGCAGGGTCCTTTTCATGAGCTTCCTCATAGATATGGGGCGAGCTTGTCGCGGTCGGAAAGCAGGCTCCAGATCGCCTCGCGCGACGCGTTGATCTGATTCGCCAGCGCGGGATCCTGATCCTGGAGCAGGGAAAGAACTTTCATCAACAGCAATTCGAAGGGCCGCCGGAGCTCCGTGAGCGTCGGCGGCCGGTGACCGTCGTGAAACGCGCGGAACTGGGCAACGAGGTCGTCCACCTGGTTCTTGAGCGAAAGCTTGGTCATCACCCCGATGGCGTTCGTGTCTTTCAGCCGCTGCTCGAGCGACCTCAAGTCCAGCGCCGGCCCCTTGGCCGCGACTGGAGCGGGACTTGTGGTGGGCGGGGCAGCTTTGGCCGTTTGCGGCGTTGCGGGTTTGGGGGGAATGGCCTTGGGCGCGTCGGGTTTCGCAGCCGCCTTCGGTTCAACCGCAGGCGGTGGTGTTGGCGGAGGTGGCGACACGACACCGCACCCAGCGACTATCACAAGCGCCGCGAAGCCGCTGCTAACCGAACCCATCAGGAATCTGGCGCCCATGACGCTTGAGGCATGCGATGTCTCTCGATGGTTCCGACTCGAGCCCGGACGGGCGCCTTGAAATATTTGTTGACATGATCACATTATAGTGATATTTATAACTAACAATGTCGACTTTCTCCGCCCTCGTCCTCAGCCTTCCCACCCGCAACTCGACCGTCCGCATGCGAGTGTGGCGGGCTTTGAAGGGCACGGGCTGCGGAGTTCTGCGCGACGGCGTCTATCTATTGCCGCGCGACGCATCGACCGTCGCGGTCTTCCCGGAAGTCGAGGAGCAGGTCCGTTCCGCGAACGGCTTCGCCATGATCGTGGACCTCGACTTCAAGACCTCCCAGCAGCTCGATCACGCGCGCACGCTCTTCGACCGCAGCAGCGAATATGGGACGCTCGTCGCGCGAGTTCGTGGCACGAAAGCTTCCCTCGCCAAGCTCGGAAAGCGCAAGGCCGAGACCGCTTCCCGGCGTGCGCAGCGTTCGCTCGACGAGCTCGCCGCGATCGACTTCTTTCCCGGCGAAGCGAAATCGCAGGCCGAGGAAGCCGTGCAGGCATTGCAGGGCGAGGTCCGGCGCCTCGATTCCCAGGACGAACCCCATGCGCTCCGCGGCAAGGTGCGCCGGGCGAAGCCGGGAAAATATCGCGGCCGCGTGTGGGCCACGCGCAAGTCGCCGTGGATCGATCGGCTCGCCAGCGCCTGGCTCATCAAGCGCTTCATCGACAAGGACGCGCGATTCGAATGGATCGACGCCCCGCGCAATTGCCCGAAGAATGCCGTGGGCTTCGACTTCGACGGCGCGGAATTCACGCACGTCGGAAGCCGCGTGACCTTCGAGGTGCTCCTCGCGAGCTTCGGCCTCGAGGCGGACGCGGCGCTGGCGTCGATCGGCTCCGCGGTTCACTACCTCGATTCGGGAGGAATTCCGGTCGCCGACGCCCGGGGGCTGGAAACCGTGCTTCGTGGAATCACCGAGAAAGCCCGAAGCGACGACGAAAGGATTTCAAAAGCATTCGGCGTGTTCGACTATTTCTACGCCGCGTATCGCAGCAGCTGAAGTTCGTAGGCCGGGCCAGCGCAGACGCCCGACACACCCAAGGCATTTCGCCCAAGTGCTGCATTGTCCTCTTTGCGAGGACGTGGAGGCACCATGTCGAAAAGCCATGCAGTCATTGTCATCATTGCGGCGGGGATCAGCCTTGCAGGCTGCCTCGAATCCCGGGAGCCCCTCGCCGAGACGTCGGCCTCCGGCGAAGAAATGCTCCGCCAGACCTTGCGCGTAAAGTCAGATCTCTCGCGTGGAAGGCGTTGGGAGCTCGATTGGGGCGTCGCCTCCGCCTACGACACCGCGAGCGAGCAGCTCATCCGCCGGGTTCGGCTGCCGGGCGCGAGCTTTTCGGCGGCGCGCGAGAGCTGTCTTCCCGACATGCTGCTCAGCCGCTCCGGTGCGCTGATCGTCTCGAGCAATGCCCAACCGTCACTGTGGCGCGTCAGTCCTTCGCGCTTCGAGGTCGAGCGCTACGACATCGAATTGGATAGCGACAACGACAAGGATTTCGGATTTACGGGGCTCGCGTGGGGCGCCGACGAAAACACCCTGTTCGCGGTGAGCGCGGCGACAGGCACCTTGTGGCGACTCGATCTCGTCTCGGCAAAGGCGAGCAAGATCGAGTTGTCCACGCCGATTCGTGGGGCGTGCGGGCTTGCGCTCGCGCCGAGCGCGGGAGCGGAGCGTCGGTTGAAGACCCTCGTGGTTACGATCGGCTCGACAAAGGTGTCCCAGCGAATCTCTCTCTCGCCCGACCTGGCGCGTGGAGAGGTCAGGGATGCCCGTGCGACGGAACTGGCGGCAGTGAAGTAAGGGGCCGAGCTATTTCGATTCGCGCCAGAGCATGAATGCGAGCGCCGCCGCCACGACGCCGGCGACGACGCTCGCCCAGAGGGGAATGGCAACGCCGTTGATCGTAACGGCCCACCCAAGGGCAATGCGCGTCAACTGCAGCAGCGCGACGAGCGAGAAAACAACGACGGCGATGGTGGCAAATGGTTTCAAGGCAGTCTCCCGTCAGGAACGCGTTTCGGACCAGTCCAACACCACTTTCCCCGAATGCCCCGATCCCATCGCCTTGAATCCCTCGAGGTATTCGGCGACGTCGAAGCGGTGCGTGATCATCGGGGTGAGATCGAGGCCGCCCTGGAGCAGCGCGATCATCTTGTACCAGGTCTCGTACATCTCACGCCCGTAGATGCCCTTGATGGTGAGGCCCTTGAAGATGACCTTGGTCCAGTCGATCGCGGACTCGGCGGGCGGGATGCCGAGCATCGCGATCTTGCCGCCGTGGTTCATGACATCGAGCATCTGGCGGAACGCCGCGGGCACGCCCGACATCTCGAGCCCCACATCGAAGCCCTCGACCATGTTGAGCTCCGGCATGATGCCCGCGAGCGATTCATTGTCGATGTTGACCGCGCGATGCGCGCCCATCTTGCGCGCGAGCTCGAGGCGATAGGGATTGCGGTCGGTGATGACGACGTGGCGCGCGCCCACGTGGCGGCAGATCGCCGCCGCCATGATTCCGATCGGACCCGCGCCGGTGATGAGAACGTCTTCGCCCACGAGATCGAAAGACAGCGCCGTGTGCGCCGCGTTGCCGAAGGGATCGAGAATCGAGGCGACGTCGTCCGGGATGTCGTCAGGGATGGGGAACGCGTTTTCGGCCGGGATCACGAGAAAATCGGCGAATGCGCCCGGGCGATTCACGCCGACGCCGACTGCGTTGCGGCACAAGTGCCGGCGCCCAGCACGGCAGTTGCGGCAATGCCCGCAGACGATGTGGCCCTCGCCCGACACCCGTTGGCCGATGCGAAGCCCGCGAACCTCGTCGCCCATCGCTTCGACCGTGCCCACGTATTCGTGCCCCACGGTCATCGGGACGGGGATCGTCTTCTGCGACCACTCGTCCCAATTGAAAATGTGCATGTCGGTGCCGCAGATCGCCGTCTTGCGGATGCGGATCAGCACGTCGTTCGGGCCGACCTGCGGCTTCGGCGAATCGGTCATCCAGATGCCCGGCTCACGCCGGACTTTCGCGAGCGTCCTCATTTCGATCCTGTCGGAATGACTCCGAGGTCGCGGCCCACCTTCGCGAAGGCCGCCACCGCGCGCTCGATGTGGCGCGGATCGTGCGCGGCGGACATCTGCGTGCGAATGCGCGCCTGGCCGCGCGGCACCACGGGGAACGAGAAGCCGATCACGTAGATTCCTTCCGTCAGCAATCGATTGGCCATTTCCTGCGCGAGCGCGGCGTCCCCGAGCATCACCGGGATGATGGGATGGCCGGCGCCGGCCAGCTTGAAACCGAGCTCGGTCATCTCGCGCCTGAATCGCTCGGCGTTATTCGCCAGCTTCGCGCGCAGCGCGTCGCCTGCCTCGAGCAGGTCGAGCACTTTCAGCGAGGCGCCCGCGATCGCCGGCATGAGCGTGTTGGAGAAGAGGTAAGGACGCGAGCGATTGCGAAGCCAAGCGATCACTTCGCGAGGCCCCGCGGTATACCCGCCGGAGGCGCCGCCGAGCGCCTTGCCGAGCGTGCCGGTAAGGATGTCCACCCGGCCCAGGACGCCGCAATGCTCGGGCGTGCCGCGGCCCTTCGCGCCGACGAAGCCCACCGCGTGCGAGTCGTCCACCATCACCATGGCACCGTACTTTTCCGCAAGGTCGCTGACTCCCTTCAGGTTCGCGACGATCCCATCCATGGAGAAGACACCGTCCGTGGCAATGAGTTTGTAGCGGGCGCCATCCGCGGCGGCCGCCTTCAGCTGGGTTTCCAGGTCGGTCATATCGTTGTTCGCGTATCGAAACCGCTTCGCCTTGGACAGCCTCACGCCGTCGATGATCGAGGCATGGTTGAGCGCATCCGAAATGACCGCATCCTCTTCGCCGAGCAGCGTTTCAAAGAGCCCGCCGTTCGCGTCGAAGCACGAGCCGTAGAGGATCGCGTCCTCGGTGCCGAGGAAGCGCGCGATGCGCTGCTCGAGCTCGCGGTGCACGTCCTGCGTTCCACAGATGAAGCGCACCGACGCCATGCCGTAGCCATGCGCGGCGATCGCTTCCTGCGCCGCGGCCAGGATGTCCGGATGGTTCGCGAGGCCGAGGTAGTTGTTGGCGCAGAAGTTGAGGACCGTCCCTCCACCCGCCACGTGGATCTCGGCCGATTGCGGCGAATCGATGACGCGCTCGTGCTTGTAGAGCCCGGCTGTCTCCAGCTCCGCGAGCTGCGTCTTGAGATGATCGAGGAATTGCCGGCTCATGCCATGGGAAGGATACCAAGGCCGGGCATGGAATAATCGGGGCATGGATGGCGACCATCCGCTGCGCCGCGCGTTACCGCTCTTCCTCCTCGCGGGGCTGTTCTTCAGCACGCTCGATGCGACGGCGAAGTACCTCGTTCGCGACCACTCCCTCTTCCTCATCGTCTGGGCGCGCTACGCGGGCCAGATGCTCGTCGTCATGCCGATCGCCTGGCACCGAGGCGGTGGGGGATTCTGGCGCACGCGCCACCTGCTTCTCCAGCTCGTGCGCTCGCTCTGCCTCGTCGTGGCGACCGCGTCCTTCTTCGGCGGCCTGCGTTTCCTGCCGCTCGCCGAGGGTTCGGCGATCAGTTTTCTCGCGCCGATATTCGCCATCGTGCTGTCGTTGCCGGTGTTGGGCGAGCGTCCGACGCGCGCGCGCTGGACCGCGGCGATCGCGGGCTTCGTCGGCATCCTGATCCTGGTCCGCCCCGGCTCGGCCGTGTTCCATCCGGCAACGGGCCTGCTCGTGCTCGCCGCGATCTCGAACGCGCTCTACCAACTGCTTACGCGCAAGCTTCCCAACGACAGTCCGTACACGACGCTCTTCTACACGGCGCTCGTCGGAACCGTCGGGCTCTCGTTGGCGTTGCCGTTCGCGGACACTCCGGCCGACGTGACGCTGCGCGATGGGTTTTTCCTCGTCCTGCTCGGCCTCCTCGCGGGCCTCGGACACTGGATGCTGATCAGCGCCTTCCTCATGGCGCCGGCATCACTGATCGCGCCATTCACGTACCTGCAGATGATCTGGGCGACTCTTTATGGCTATCTGGTATTCGGCCAGCTACCCGATGGCATTTCCGCGTTCGGCATGGCGATCATCGTCGCGAGCGGCGTCGCGCTCGTGCTGCACGAGCGGCGCATGGCGGCATCCTTCGGGGGTGCGCGCCGCGGCTGACGCGGTACGCACGATTGCGTATTTTCGCCTTGCAGCAGCGAGCCTAGGCTGTGCCGGTCAACCGAATCCACGAAGCCCGTCCCTGAAGGAGATCACCATGAAGATCCGCATGCACGACACCGCAGCCCTGGCGCTTTGCGCCGCCGCCCTCTTCGTCTCTCCAATCGCATCCGCCCAGACCGCCGTCCTCGACGGCATGGCCTTCGTCGCCGATGCCGGCATGAAAGGCAAGGACGTGGACGAGAAGGGCGACGTCATCACTTTCAACGGCGGCAAGTTCCACTCGAGCTCTTGCGACCAGTACGGCTACAACCAGGGCGCCTACAAGGCGACCGCGAGCGGAGACTCGGTGCAGTTCGAGGTCGAGACCCAGAGCGAGAAGGATGGCCGCCTGGTCTGGAAGGGAACGGTGCGGGGCAGCGAGATCGAGGGCACCTTCGTGCACTACCGCAAAGGTTGGCTGCTGAACCCGAACCCCGAGCCGCAGGAGCATTGGTTCAAGGGGAAGGCGAAGACCTAGGGGCTATCCGCTACGGGCCCGTCAGGAAGACCTGGCGCGAATAGGAAGGAATCGACGTGATGCTGACGATCTTTTCCGTCCCGTCGAAGAGCGCAGCCAGCTTCTTGCCCGAAACCTTCAAGGCGATCGCTGAAACGCGGTCCACTCCGGTCGCGGCACTACGCGCCACGTCGCTCACGGCATCGACGCGGTAAATGCGATAGAAATCGGGACGCGCTCCGGAAAACACCTTGCTCTCCGTCTTCGCCCTGGTTGTCGCACCGCGCGCGTATTGAATCTGCGCTTCGAGCGTGTCTCCATCGACGCCCTTGAAGATCCATCGTTCTTCGATGAGCGTCTTGCCATCGCCGTCGCTGCGCTGCTTGCGCTCGACTTCCACGTTTGCCGGGACGTACACGCCATACGCACCCGGCACGCCCTTGGGCGTGAAGAGGCCCGCCACAACCATGTTCCCGGTCACATCGGTTCCCTTCCTGCGCACGGGAATGCCAACCGCGACGCCCCGGATGGGATCGATCGCGTTGCCCTGCGCATCCTGCGACGACACCTGCTCCAGCAGAGTCAAGCTCAGGTTCATTCCCTGGCCCGGCCCCGTCGTCGGCGAATTCATCTCCCAGCCGTCGGGAATCAGTTTCAAGACCGCGGCTTCGGGCGCCTTGAGCGCAATGCCGAGGCGCACGTCGACGTTTGTGCCGGACAGCCTCTCCTGTGCACCGACCGATCCGGCAAGAAGCAAGAAAACGATCCCGATGAGCGCGCGCATGTTCTCCCCCCTTCTTTGGTGTTGGCCCGCGAACCTAGAATACGCCGGGCGGCTCCGCGCTGCAGCGCGAGCGAGATCTCGAGGACACCCCGAACTCCTCCGTCAGGCCTGCAGCAGCGCCACGGTCCCCAGCCCGCCGTCGGCGCAGATCGAAACGACGGCGCGCTTGCCGGCGCCCATCGCCGCGAGCTCCTTCACCGCTTGCGAGAGGATGCGGGCGCCGGTTGCGCCGAACGGATGACCGATCGCGACGCTGCCGCCGTTGGGATTGAGGCGTTCCCACGGGAATTTGCCGAGCCGCGCGTCGACGCGGACCTTGTCGCGAACGAAGTCTTCGCTCTCGAGCGCGGCGACGTTGCACAGCACCTGCGCCGCGAAGGCCTCGTGGATCTCCCATAGGTCGATCGCCTCCAGGGTGAGGCCGTTGCGCGCGAGCAGGCGCGGAATCGCGTAGGCCGGCGCCATCAGCAGGCCCTCGTGGAAGATATCGACGGCGGCGATCTCGAAATCGACGAGGCGCGCGCGCGGACGGGCCGGCGGAAGCCGCCCGAGCCCCTCGTCGTCGGCGACCCACACCGCGGCCGCGCCATCGGTCAAGGGCGACGCGTTGCCGGCAGTGATCGTGCCCTTGCCGCTCGCGCGGTCGAACGCGGGCTTCAAGCTCGCGAGCTTTTCGGCGGAGGAATCGGCGCGCGGAATGCCGTCCTTCGCCACGCCCTCGACGGCGCTCACCAGGTCATCGAAGAACCCGCGCGTCATCGCGGCCACGGCGCGCTGGTGGGATTGCAGCGCGATGCGATCCTGGTCGGAGCGCGCGATATTCCACTGCTTCGCCATCTCCTCGCAATGCTCGCCCATGCTCTTGCCGGTGGCGCGGTTGGTGATGCTCGGGATGTGGAGCTTGATGTCGGCGGCCCTCAACTCGAGGAAGCGATCGATGCGGTCGCCGAACGAGCGCGCCTGCGAAAGCCTGCGGATCCAGTCGGAAAGTCCCGGGCTCACGCCGATCTGCACGCGGCTCATGCTTTCCACGCCGCCGCACATCGCCACATGCACATCCTTGCCCAATAGGCCCGCCGCTTCGAAGACCGCGGCCATGGATGTGGAACACGCGAGCACCGTAGAGAAGGCGGGCGTGGACGGATCGATTCCCGCCTGCAGCTGGACCTCGCGCGCGATGTTGCTCCAGCCGAGGCCCGGCACGACCGTTCCCCACACCAGCAGGTCGGAGCGATCGCCCGCGCCGAGCTGCGCCGCCATCGCCTTCGCCACCGGAACCGAGAGCGCGACGGCATCGAGGCGGCGAAAAGGGCCGTCCACGCGGGCGAACGGGGTGCGGACTCCGGAAACGAGCCAGGTCATTACCGTCTCCTCATGAGCTCGGGCCCCGTTTGTACCACGGCACGCGGGATGCTCCTTATTTCTGGCCGCCGTGCTCGCGCTCGAAGCGCTCGCGATCGCGCGCGAACTGGCGCTCGAGCTCTTCGCGCCCCTGCTTCGCCATGCTCAGGCGCCGCCCTTCGTCCTGGTAGAAGGGCAGTGTCGCGTCGACGCTGGCGATGTTGTGCCGGCGGAAATTATCGGCCAGCTCGCGGGCGCGGTAGCGCTCGACGCCCAGCGCCTCGAGCACCGAACGGCCCAGCCTCAAGGCCGATTCGAACGTCTCGCGCTCGGCGACCTCGACGCCGCGCAGCCGCAGCTCGAAATAGTGGGACACGTTGCGCGCCCGGCTGAGGATCGGAAGGTCGGGGAAATTGGCGCGCACCCGGTCGACGAGCGCGATGCTGTCGCTGACTTCGTCGATCGCGTTCACCAGCAGGCGCGCCTTGCGGGCGCCCGCGGCTTCGAGCAAGTCCAGGCGCGTCGCGTCGCCGTAGAAGACGCGGTAGCCGAACTTGCGCAGCGAATCGACCTGGTCGGCATCGTGGTCGAGGACCACGGGGCGGATGCCGTTCGCGAGAAGGAGGCGGCCGACGATCTGGCCGAAGCGCCCGAAGCCCGCGATGATGACCGGCCCTTCGGGGCTCACCGCATCGGCCTCGCGCTGCGCTCCCGCCCTGCGCGCGAGCATCTGGTCGTACATGAGGAGCAGCAGGGGCGTGGTCGCCATGGAAAGCGCCACGGCGATCGTCAGCAGGGATTCCCACTCCTGCGTAAAGACACGCGCATCGCGGGCCACCGCAAACACGACGAAAGCGAATTCGCCGCCTTGCGAGAGCAGGAACGCGAAAAGCCAGCGCTCGCGGCAGATGTCGAGCACACGCGCCACCGCCCAGAGCGAACCGATCTTGAGCGCGAGGAAGCCGGCGAGGAGCGCCATCACCATCGCCGGACGGCTCGCGAGCAGCCCGAAGTCGATCGTCATGCCGACCGAAATGAAGAAGAGGCCGAGGAGCAGTCCCTTGAAGGGCTCGATGTCGCTCTCGAGCGCGTGGCGGAATTCCGAGCCGGCGAGCAGGACGCCCGCGAGGAAAGCGCCGAGGGCCATCGAGACGCCGGCGAGCGCCATGAGCTCCGCGATGCCGATCACGAGCAGGAGGGCGAACGCCGTGAATACCTCGCGCACATTGGTCCGCGCGATGAGCCGCAGCGCCGGCCGGATGAGGTAGCGGCCGACCACGACGACACCGGCGACGGCGGCGACCGCGAGGCCCATGCGCATCCACAGCGGGTTCGATCCCTCTTTCACGACCTGCCCCACGAAAGGCACGAGGCCTATCAAGGGAATCGCGGCGATGTCCTGGAAGAGCAGGATGCCGAGCGTCGCCTGGCCGGTGGGCGTGTCGAGCATGTTGCGCTCGTTCATCGTCTGGGTCGCGATCGCGGTCGATGAAAGCGCGAGCGCGAGGCCGCCGATCAGCGCGGCTTGCCAGGGAAGGCCGATCGCCGCGAGCGCGAGCCCCAGCACGGCGCCGCTCGCCGCGAGCTGCACCGACCCGCCGCCGAACACCGTGCGGCGCATCGCCCCGAGCCGGCGCGGATCGAGCTCGAGGCCGATCACGAAAAGCATCAGCACCACACCGAGCTCCGCGAGGTTCTGCGTCGAATCGACGTCCGATATCAACCCCAGGCCCCACGGTCCGATGGCGGCGCCCGCGATCAGGTATCCGAGCACCGAGCCCAGGCCGAAGCGCGCGGCGATCGGGACGCAGATCACCGCCGCGGCGAGAAAGACCAGGACTTCCCGCATCAGGCGGCGCCTTTCGACGCGTTCACCCAGGCATCGAGCCGCGCGCGCAGCCGCGACCCCGCCTCGCGCAGCTCTTCCGGCGGGACCTGGTGCGAGCCGCGCATCGCCAACGGTGGAAGCCAATTCATTCCGCAGTATTGCGCCGTCTGCCGGATCGGCGGCTCGAACGCCTCGAACGGATGCCCATGGCGCCCGGACGGCGTGAACGCTTCCTCGTCGCCTCCCGTCGTGGTGACCCAAAGACAATCCTTGCCGGCGAGCGCGCGGCCGCCGTCCGCATGGGCCCAGCCCTTGATGAGCACCTGGTCGAACCAATGCTTGAGGAGCGCGGGGACGCTGTACCAATAGAACGGGTGCATCCACACGATGAGCTGCGCGCGCGCGAGCACGCCGCGCTCCGCCTCGCCGTCGATATCGAAGTCTGGATAGAGATCGTAGAGCGAGCGCACCTCGAGGTCGGCCATGTCGCGGATAGCTTCGAGCAGTGCGGCGCACGCGCGCGAGTGCGCCGGATACGGATGCGCGTAGACGACGAGGATCACTGGAAGAGGGTCTTCCACGGCAGTCGATCGACGAAGATGCCGGCGAAGATTGCCAGGCCGATCCAATTGTTGTGGAGAAAGGCCCGGAAACAGCCTTCCCGTGTGCGCTCCTTGATGAGGCGGTAGTGGTAGCTGGCGAGGGCTGTCGCCACGGCGAGCGCCAGGAAGTATGGCGCGCCGTAACGCAGCTGCAATCCGATCCACAACAGGGTCGCGAGGAAGGCGGCGTAACACAGCATCACGGCGAGCACATCGTAGCGCCCGAAGAGGATCGCCGAGGTCCTGATTCCGATGCGCACGTCGTCATCGCGATCGACCATGGCGTACTCGGTGTCGTAGGCGATCGTCCAGAGAACGTTCGCCGCGAGAAGCTCCCAGGCGATCGGTGGAACCACGTCCAGCTGAGCGGCGAAGGCCATGGGAATGCCGAAACCGAATGCGACGCCGAGCCACGCCTGCGGCAGGTAAAGAAAGCGCTTGGTGAATGGATAGATCACGGCGATCGCGAGCGCGACCACCGACAGCACGATCGTGCGCGTGTTGAGCTGCAGCACCAGGCCGAATGCGGCAAGCGCGAGCACTGCGGCCACGACGAGCGCCTCCCAGGGCCGGATGAGCCCCGCGGCGAGCGGCCGGTTCTTCGTCCTCTCGACCAGCGGATCGAAGCGCCGGTCCGCCCAGTCGTTGATCGCGCAGCCCGCCGAACGCATGAGCGCGGTCCCGAGCACGAAGACCCACAGCAGGACGAGATTCGGGATGCCGCGGCCGGCGATCCACAACGCCCAGAGCGTCGGCCACAGCAGCAGCAGGATGCCGATCGGCCGGTCGAGCCGGACCAGTTTCTCGTAGGCGTCGAGCCGGGTGAGGATCGTCTGGAAGGTCGCGTTCATGCCTTGAGATAGAACTGGCGGCCGCCGAGCCAGCGGTCGAGATGCTTCACCACCGAGTGCGAATTCGCCGCGATGAGATCCTCGGCGGCCTGGCGCGCGGCCTCGATCAAGTCGACGTCCTTCTCGAGGTCGGCGAAGCGCAGCAGCGGCGCGCCGCTCTGGCGCGCCCCGAGGTATTCGCCCGGCCCGCGCAAAAGCAGGTCCTGCCGCGCGATCTCGAAGCCGTCGTTGTTCTCGTAGATGATCTTCAGGCGCATGCGCGCGGCGTCCGAAAGCGGCTGAGAGTACAGCAGGATCGCGAGGCTCTCCTGCGAGCCGCGCCCGACGCGCCCGCGCAACTGGTGCAACTGCGCGAGGCCCATGCGCTCGGCGTGCTCGATCACCATGAGCGTGGCGTTCGGCACGTCGACGCCGACCTCGATCACGGTGGTCGCGACCAGCAGCTGGATCTTCTTCGCCTTGAAGTCCGCCATGACCTGCGCTTTCTCATCGGGCTTCAGGCGCCCATGCACGAGGCCCACGGCAAGATCGGGAAAGGTCGCCTTGATCGTCTCGAAGGTTGCGATGGCAGTCTTCAGCTGCAGCGTCTCCGACTCTTCGATGAGCGGGCAGACCCAGTAGGCCTGGGCGCCCTCGCGGCAGCTGTCGCGCACGCGATGCACGACGTCGTCGCGCCGCTCCTCGGAAACCAGCTTGGTGAGCACGGGCATGCGCCCCGGCGGAAGCTCGTCGATGACGGTGACGTCCAGGTCCGCGTAATAGCTCATCGACAAGGTGCGCGGGATCGGCGTGGCGCTCATCATCAACTGGTGCGGCTCGCCTCCCTTGCTCGACAACGCGAGCCGCTGCGCGACCCCGAAGCGCTGCTGCTCGTCGATGATCGCGAGGCCGAGCTTCGCGAAGGTGACGCCCTCCTGGAAGAGCGCATGCGTGCCGATGGCAAACTGCGTCTCCCCGCTCTCGATCGACTCAAGGGCCGCCTTTTTAGCCCGCGCCTTGAGGCTCCCGGAAACCCACGAGATGCGCACGCCCAGCGGCTCGAGCCAGTGCGTGAGCTTGAGGAAGTGCTGCTCGGCGAGGATTTCCGTCGGTGCCATCAACGCCGCTTGCCAGCCGTTCTCGACGGCCTGCAGCGCCGCGAGCGCCGCGACCAGCGTCTTGCCGCTGCCGACGTCGCCCTGCAGGAGCCGGCGCATCGGGTGCGGTTGCGTGAGCTCCTTCGCGATCGCGTCGTGGGCGCGGCGCTGCGCCTTGGTCATCGAAAACGGCAGCGACTTGATGAGCGCGTTGGTCAGGGTGTGCTGGTCCGGAAGCGGCGGCGCGACCTTCGAGCGGCGCTCGCGATACGCGAGGCGCATGGCGAATTGCTGCGCGAGGAGCTCGTCGAACTTGAGCCGCCGCCACGCCGGATGGGTGCGTTCCTCCAGGCTCGCGGCGTCGACTTTCGGCGGCGGGCGGTGGAGGAAGAGCACGCTGTCGCGAAAGGGCCGCAGCTTCAGCCTCAAGCGCAGCCCGTCGTCGAGCGTATCGTCAAGGGTCACCGTGTCGAGCGCGCGCTCGATGAGATCGCGCAGCGTCGCCTGCGACAGGCCCGCGGTCGTCGGATACACGGGCGTCAAGGATTTCGGTAGCGGCGCGCCCTTCTGCACGACGCGGTATTTCGGATGGACCATCTCGTCGCCGAAGAAACCCGGCCGCACTTCGCCGAAGAGGCGCACCCGTTTCCCCGCGGCGAGCTGCTTCACCTGGCTCGGATAGAAATTGAGAAAGCGCACCCAAAGATAACTCTCGCCGCGGGGGTCCCCAACTTGTTGGGGCGTACTTTCGACCAGCTTCACGACGAGCGTGCGCCGCGGCCGGTACTTGACGTCCGTTTCCACGACCTCGGCTTCGACGAGGACCGGCACGCCGGCGCGGGCGTTCTTCAGAGGCGTGAGCTTGGTCTCGTCCTCGTAGCGCAGCGGCAGATGCAATACCAGGTCGAGGCTCGAACGGATGCCCAGCTTCTCCAGGCGCGAGCGGACCGCGGGAGGGGCTACGGGCGACGCGGAAGCCACCTCACCCCAGGTGCATGATCGCGTCGATTTCGACCGCCGCCCCGCGCGGAAGCGACGCTACGCCGACCGCCGCGCGCGCCGGATAGGGCTCACTGAAGTACGTCGCCATGATCTCGTTCACCTTGGCGAAGTTGGCGAGGTCGGTGAGATAGACGGTCACGCGCACCACCTGGTCGAAATCCCCGCCGGCCGCGCGGCAGACCGCGCGCAAGTTGTCGAAGACGCGCTTCACCTGGCTGTCGAATCCGTCGACGATCTGCATCGTCTTCGGGTCGAGCGGAATCTGGCCGGAGAGGTAGACGGTATCGCCCGCCCGAATCGCTTGCGAGTATAGGTGTCTTTGGCATTGTCTGGATTCCCGTTTTCACGGGAATGACCTTATTGCTTTTTCTTCAATCGGGAAATGCGAACCACTTCGGGGATTCGCCTCAGCCGCCGGAACACATGCGCGAGGTGCATGCGGTCCTTCACCTGGATCGTGAACACGATGCTCGTGTAGGCCTGGCTCGCGCGCTGCTCGGTCTCGATGTGGTCGATGTTGGAATCGGCATCCGAGATCTCGGCGGCGAGGCGCGCGAGCACGCCGCGCTGGTTCTGCGCCACCAGGCGCAGGTTCACGTCGAAGAGCCGATCGGGCGCCGGATCCCACTGCACGTCGACCCACTTCTCCGGATCGAAATGGAACGGATGGATCGCGGGACAATCGTGCGTATGCACGAGGAGCCCCTGGCCCTTGCGGATCTGCGCGATGATCGGGTCGCCGGGAATCGGATGGCAGCACGGCGCGAACTGGACCGCGAGCCCCTCGCTGCCGCGAATGGTGATCGAGTCGAGGCGATGCTCGCCTTCGGCGGAATGCTCCGCCATCGACAGCAGCTTCTTCGCGACCACGACGGCGAGGCGCTTGCCCAATCCGATGTCGGCGAGGACCTCCTCGCGGCTCTTGGCCGATTCGCCCTTGAAGAAGCGCTTCCAGTGCGCGTCCCCGATCTCGTCGGGATTGGCCTTGAGCGAGCGCATTGCCTGCACCAGCAGCAGCTCGCCCACTTCGGCGGATTCCTGCAGCTGCATCGTCTTCAGGTAATGGCGGATGGGCGAACGCGCCTTGCC
>Ga0209131_1000851_pt1 | contig 21381 bp, 17 predicted proteins | sample GraSoi_2013_40cm_FD_185826 | JGI IMG/M metagenome (GOLD analysis project Ga0209131, IMG submission 185826) | Grasslands soil microbial communities from the Angelo Coastal Reserve, California, USA - Sample 9_17_2013_40cm (SPAdes) (version 2) | ecosystem: Environmental > Terrestrial > Soil >... | reverse complement strand
GAACTGGCTGTGCGGAAAGATCGCGACCATGGCGAGCATGACTCCCGGCAGGAAGCTGAGCACGGGGATGGACTGGAGAATATCCAGCAGCGGAACCATGATGATTCCGGCGCGCCGGGAGCTGGCAGCGACGTAGCCGTAAGCGAGAGCAAAGACCAGGCTCAGTGCATAAGCAATGCTGATGCGCGCGAGAGAATACAGAGCGTAAAGAGGGAGGGCGCGGGGATTCTGCGAAATCTCGACGTGGGGATGGACGGGGCCGAGCCAGGAACGGCCGATCGCGTAGACGCCAAAAATTGCGGCGCAGACAAATAGAAAAACGGCGATGTCGATAAGGAATGCCCAGCTCCAGCGCGAGCCCGCGGGCCGCGTCACCGTGGGAGGAAGCGGCGTAGCAGCCTGGGCGGTCGAGAGAGTGAGATCCGGCACGGGGCGTCAGGCCTCAGTGAGCGTCAGCTTGCCGGTGGCGGCGTCGTAATCGAAAATTTCGGCGTAGCGGCCCCACTGGATGGCGGTTTCGAGCTGGCGGCGGGATTCGCCCTCGCTGAAGTGTTCGTCGAGGAGGTCGCGGAAAAATTCCTCGGAGAGAGTGCGGTTGGATTTAGCTTTGAGCGCTTGCTCCATCTGGCGAAGCAACGGCACATTGGCGAGAGCGGCCTTGCGGAAAATCGCTTTACGGGCTTGAATGTCCGCCTGAGCAAACGCCTGGCCTTCCGGAGTGATGACGGCGTCGCCCTCTTCGACGCGGAGGAAGCCAAGCAGGACGGCAGTGTCGACGGTAGGGAGTAGCGCATCGACCTCGAGACTCAGTTCATCGGCGAGGCGATGCAAATCAACGCGGCCGCCCTGGTCGGCTAGAATTTCCAGAAGTCCGGCCATGCCGCCGGGGCGCGTATGTGGCAGCATGATGGTCTTCGGCCGCTCGGGCGTGCCGGGGCCATAGGTGCGGGGCGGAGCGGTATCGTCCTTGTGATCCGGCTGCGTAAGGATGCGGTAGATCGAATCGACCAACTCGAGGAAGTGGACGCCTTTGCGGTCGCGCGGATGAGGAATGTCAACTTTGAAGTCCGCGTGAATATGCGCGGGGTTGCGGCCGAGTACGATGATGCGGTCGGCGAGGACGACGGCTTCTTCGATATTGTGAGTAACGATGAAAATCGCGCGCGTGGGAATTTTGTGACCGAGCCAGAGCTCGAGGAGCTCGCCGCGAAGAGTCTCCGCGGTGAGGACGTCCAGCGCGGAGAACGGCTCGTCCATAAAGAGCACTTCGGGCTCGACGACGAGTGCGCGGGCGACACCGACACGCTGCTTCATGCCGCCGGAGAGTTCCTTGGGATAGGCAATTTCAAAACCGTCGAGGCCGACGGCGTCAATGATGCGCAGGGAGCGCTTGCGGCGGTCGATGGGAGGCATGCCGCGGGCCTCGAGAGGGGCTTCGACGTTTTCGAGAACGGTGAGCCAGGGGAAGAGCGCGAAACTTTGAAAGACGATGGAAACATTGGGCGACTCGTCGCGGACCGGATGGCCGTGCCAGTAGACGGAGCCGGCGCTGGCGGGAGAAAGACCGGTCAACATGCGAAGCAATGTGGACTTGCCGCAGCCGGAAGGGCCGAGCAGCACGATGATCTGGCCGGGATAGATGGCGAGATCGGTTGGAGCGATAACCTGGATGCGGCTGCCGTCGGGCTGCAGATAGAATTTCTCCAGCTTGCGCGCTTCGATGATGGGAGCTGGTGCGATCTTTGCGGTGCTCATAAGCGCGTGTATTATCGCTCAACTGCCGCGCGGCCGCACACTACTGGATGCGGCGCGGCGCATTTCCTGAGCGGTTACAATGGCATGAACACTGCATGACTTTTTTCTCCGCACACCCAAACAGAATAAACGCAGCCGCAGGATTTCGCGGGTGGCTGCTCGCGCTGGGCGTTTCCCTGGGAACGGCGCTGCTGGTGATTGCGCCATTTTTCTGGCTGGGGAACGCCTCGGGGCATGATATTGGATTTCACGCGGCATCCTGGGTGGACGTTGCGGGACAGTGGAGAGAAGGCATCGTTTTTCCGCGGTGGGCGGAGTGGGCGAACCACGGATTCGGCGAGCCACGATTTATCTTTTATCCGCCGTTGTCGTGGATGCTGGGGGCGGCGCTGAGCTTTGTAGTTCCGTGGAATGCCGTGCCCGGGGTTTTCATCATCATCGCGCAGACGACGGCGGGACTTTGTTCGTTTGCGCTGGCGCGGCGGTTTCTGCCGGTGGGCGCGGCGCTCTTTGGAGCGGCGTGTTATGCGGCAAATCCGTATGCACTGCTGAATGTTTATATGCGCAGTGATTTTGCGGAATTGCTGGCGTGCGCGCTGATGCCGGTGGTGGTGCTGACGGCGTTGCAATTATGCGAGCTGGCGCGGAATCGCCGCGGTGCCCTGCCGCGGGCGATGGCGTTCTTCGCGGTGGTATTCGCGGCGGTGTGGCTATCGAATGCGCCTGCCGGAGTGCTGGCCAGCTACAGCGTGGCGATTATTTTTGCGTGGGCGGCCGTTGGGGAAAAATCTCTGCGGCCGTTGTGGCGCGGCGCGGGCGGATTGGCGCTGGGTTTTGGCTTGACGAGTTTTTATCTTTTGCCCGCGGCCTACGAGCAACGCTGGGTGAATATCGCGCAGGCGCTTTCGTCGGGCTTGCTTCCGTCACAAAACTTTCTCTACACAGCGATCGACGATCCGGAACACAACTTATTCAACTGGATTGCGTCGAGCGTGGCGATTCTGCTGATGGTGATGACGGGGATCGCCGGGATTGCAGCGCACCGAAGTACGGCTCAGGAACAAGAGGGCCGTGAGACAAGGGGACTGTGGCGCGTGCTGCTGCTGCTCTCGGCCGCGGCGGCGATTCTGATGACTCGCCTCAGTTCGGCTTTTTGGGAGCACCTTCCGGAGCTGCGATTCGTACAGTTTCCCTGGAGATGGATGGCGATCCTCGCGGTGTCGTATGGCTATTTTCTGGCGGCTGCGACGGCACGCCGGCGCATACGGTGGATCTGGGGCGTGCTGGTGCTTGCCGTTACTGTAGGAACGGCGACTTTTCTCGTTCAAAGAGCGTGGTGGGATTCCGAAGACTTCCCTGTCTTGCAGGAAGCGATTGCGAACGGCCGGGGTTTCGAGGGCGCCGACGAATACGATCCGGCGGATGATGATCACTACAACTTGCCGGGAAAAGCGCCGCGTGTGCAGATTCTGCCGGCTGAGGGAAGCGCGCCGAAAGCGGAAATCCATATCGAGCGATGGACCGCGGAAGAAAAAGACTTGCGCGTAGCATCGCGCGAGCCGCTGCGAGTGGGGCTGCGGCTGCTCAACTATCCGGCGTGGCGCGTGGAGGTGAACGGCAAGGCCGTGACGCCGCAGCACGCGGCGACAAACGGGCAGATGATCTTGTCGCTTTCTGCGGGAACGCAGCGCATTACGGCAAAATTTGTGCGTACTCCGGATCGGAAACTGGGGATTGCCATTTCCGTGCTGGGAGTGCTGACACTGCTCGCGCTCTTGAACGCCGGCGGCATGCGGCTACTCTCAGCTAGCCCTTGAGGGGTAGATCAGAACGTCGAAAGTCGAAAGTTGAAGGTTGAAGGTTGAAAGTCGACACGACAATCCAGTTAATCACCCCCCTCCCCCTGGTTTTTTGTAAGTGTTGGTTCTAAATAACTTAACGCACGGTGATTCTGCCAACGGGCAAGAGCGGAAGAGTGCAAAAGTGAATGAAACCGAACACCTTGGCCGGAATTTGCCGCCCTGGAAATGAAAAAGCGGCAGACATGCTGCCGCAATTGAGAGAATTCCGCACTCTTTCCCGGTCAGTATCTTAGCAACTGAGGCACAGCTGGTCAAGAAGAAGGTTGCGCAGCTGTCGAAGCTCGATAAAAATGGCCTCATTCTTAACTCGATAAAAATGTCCCCTCTGTGGCATGGAACTAGCGTGGCCCTGGGGACGCTGGAACGGAGCCGCCAAGCCTGTCACGGGGCGGGCTCATTCGGGCGTAGGTTTGATCGCACGCTAGGCGCGTCTTTGTCCATTGTGAGCCTTCTCGCTGTGCTTGCGGTGAACAGGGCCGGGCGGGCCAAGCGTTCTCAAGTCTTAATCATAGTTCCGTTGGCCGGAGCCGTGTGTGACAAATGACGACACCCCGGAATGGGGGGCCAATGTCGTTCCGTGTCGCTTGCCAACAGTGCTAATTGCGGGTAGTTTCGCGGCAGATGAAAGCCTGGCTGGAGAATTGAACCGAACGGGAATTGGGAGTAGCTTATGGCGCAATGGGGAGTGACGGAGGCGAAAGTGGGTTCCCACCGCGTTGTACTGGTGCAGGCCAGAATTCTGCTGGCGTGCGCGCTGACGCCTTTCAGTGTGCGGGCCGATGAGCCTAAACCTACACCGGAGAACACCATCCACGTGCAGCTTGCGGCGCCGGTAGCACCGCAAAAGTTCGCGAAGCCGCCCAAATTCTTTATCTCGGAGGTGATCGACCGCTCCGGGAATCCCCAGCCCATGCTGGTGCTAAAGGACCGAGGCGGGATGTTCCTCGACCGTTTACCCACCCAAATCACGCGTGAGGCGATCGAACAGTCGCTCAAGGCAGCGGACCTGCTTGCGGCGGATGCGGCCTCGGCAGACCTGGTGCTGCAGATTTACGTCTTCCATTTCGGACTTGCGCAGGGTTCGGGCCTCGACTTTTTCGGAAAGGTCGAATTTTCGGCGATGGTCAAGAACCCCAAATCAGAGGAGTCGCAGCAGATCCAAGCTGTGGGCACATCGATCGCGAATGCGGCCATGCGGAAAAAGAACGTCCAGAAAAATGTGCAAGCCAACGTCGAAGGGGCGCTCGAGGATGCGGTGAGGAATCTTTTGCGAGGGACGCAATTGCGCGAAGCGGTGGCGACGCTCATGAAAAACAACCCGAGTGCCCCGGCAGCGGCTCCCGGCGGTGGCATGGCATTTGCCCATGGCGACGGGAGCGGCGGCCGGAACTTCAAGTCCAGATTTCAGGAGAGGTGACAAAATGCGTTTATTGACAGCCGTGCTGATGGCCTTGCTGGTTGTTGCGCCGGGAGCGGCGGCAAAAGATCCCGAGGGGGTGTACAAGACCGCGGAGGCCAAACACTTTACGCGGGTGGAAGGAGTCGAGCTTTCCCCTGCGTTTTCCGACTATCTCTACGCCGAGCTAAGGAACGAACTGACGAAGACGAAGTTGTTCGCTCAAGTGATCGGCGAAGGAGAAGCCGTGGAAGACGCGGACGCAGCAAACTCCGTGGTCATCGATGGAGTAATCATGGAATACAAGAAGGGCAACCGCGCGACCGACGCAATCATCGGATTCGGCCTGGGAGCGCGCAGCCTGAAGCTGGATGTGAACCTCACGCGGCGCAGCGACCATCAAAGCCTGGGGGCGATCAAGGTGCAAACAAAAATTTCGCCGAAATGGAACGAAGAAGTGATGGCGAAAGTAGCGGCACAGCAGATCGCGCATCAAGTCAAGAAAGGGCTTAAAGACAAAACGAAGGGCTAGCGACCTCCAAGAAAGGGTACGCGAGGGCGGGAGGGACGATGATGCAGGCGGCGCAAACAAAAAGATGGCAGCAACTGGCAGCGTGCTTCGTGGCAGTGTACCTGGCGCTGCCCCAGCCGGCCTCAGCGGCAACAAAGGTGAAGTTGCGCGGGTACATCACATCGCGAGTGGATGATCGCACTGTGGCGATACTTGATGACAAGCTGGAACTTACGGCCGCAAGCCGCATCGCGGGGCAAGACACTTCGGGGGAGCACGCGATGACGATGGCAGATCTCGGACCCGGAATGCTGGTCGAAGCAGAGGGGCAGTGGCTCGACCGGCACAGATTTTTTGCGGAAAAGGTTACCGTGAACTTGAGAGATAGCGAAAAACAGGTTCACGGCACTGCGTATCTTCAGGAGGAGCCCAGCGAAGCCAGTAAAATTCCCGGTGGGGATACGGCGACACTTAAGACGGATGGCTACTGGCTGGACCTCGGCGCACAGACACACCGGGAGTGGGACGCCGTGAAGATCGCGATGCCGAGCACAACAGCAAGCGTCATCGGATCCGGGGATCGGAAGCTCGCGGGCTATCAAGTGAAATACAACGGCCTGCGGCGGAGCGACGGGCGAATTGCCGCAGATCGAGTCGAACTAGGCGCTCCCGCTCCACTGGATGCCTACAAGATGCCGCACGATCTGCAGGTGGTCAGCGGAAAGGATGCACAAACCGGAATCGAAGTAATCGAATTCCGGCACGGCAACAAGGTGCAAGGGAGGATGAAGCTATTCCCAGTGCGGAGCGTTCAGGAGTACGTTTCGCAACTCGGCGATTCCCTTCTGCCACCAGGGAATCGAGGCACCGTAAAAGCCCTGGAATTCCGGTTTTTTGTTGTGGAAGACTCCAGCATCAATGCGGCTTCGCTGCCGGACGGGACGCTGTTGGTAAATACCGGTTTGCTAGGCGCCATACAGAACGAATCGCAGCTCGCGTTCGTGCTCAGCCACGAGATCGCGCATGTGTTGCAGGTGCACTACTGGCGCGAAGTGCACGAAACGCGCGGACAGCGAGTTGGGCTGACAATTGCGGGATTGGCTGCCGGCGCGTTCATCGGCGACCTCGGAACTTTCATGGCTGGGCTGGGTATCGCGTCGGTTGTGAACGGCCACCAGCGGGAACTGGAAAACCAGGCGGACCGGCTGGGACTGCAGAATGTGATCGAGCACGGCTACGATCCGCGCGAGGCGCCCAAGTTTTGCAAAATGGTCATCGACCACTACGGGGATCGCAGCACGAGCAAACTTTGGTCCGACCACGATTCGAGCCTGATGAGGGGAAGTTTTATGACCGTCCAGCTCTCGCGGCAGTATCCAGAGGGCCACTTTGAACAGGCGAAAAGAGACACGTCCGCCTTTCGTGCGATGCGCGACGCGATGGGCCCGGTAAAAATCGAGTAGGGCTAGCGGCGGTCGACGGTGGGGTGGCGGATGTCCTGGCCCTGGACGAGGTAGATGACGTCCTCGGCGATGTTGGTGGCGTGGTCGCCGATGCGCTCGAGGTTCTTGGCGACGAGGATCAATTCGAACGCGGGAAAGACGACGCTGGAATCGCCCATCATGTAGGTAAGCAATTCGCGAAAAATCTGATCGCGGTAGCTGTCTACCTTATCGTCGGTGGCAAGGACACTCTGTGCGAGTTCAACGTCGCGGCGGACTACGGCGTTGAGGGCGTTGCGCACCATCTCCTCGGTGAGTTCGCTCATACGCGGCAGATCGACGTAGGGCTTCACGCGCGGGTGGCGAAGGATGCGCAGGGCGCCCTGGGCGATGTTGACGGCCTGATCGCCGATGCGCTCGAGATCGTTATTGATGCGCGAGACAGCCAGCACGAAGCGGAGATCGATGGCCATGAGCTGGTGCAGCGCGAGAAGCTGAACAACGCGATCGTCAATTTCCATCTGGAGCTCGTTGATGGCGTCTTCTTCCTCAAGGACGCGCTTGGCGAGCTGTTCATCGGATTCCAGAACGGCGTGAACGGATTGGTGAACGGCGCGCTCCGCGAGGCTGCCCATCCAGAGCAGGCGCTCTTTCATCTCGTTCAGATCTTTTTCGAAGTGGCGTTCCATCCTGTCCTCTTCTGTCTCAAAGAATACTCCAATTTCAAATTCTCGCTAAGGATCAGTTCAGATCCATCCGACAAGGCCGGAATGTACCATTTCTGGCAGGAGCCGGAATCTTCGATCGGCGATCCTTATCGGATGGCCTCCGGATGACAAGCCCGCTAAACATGCGGCCTCAGCCAAAGCGGCCGGTGATGTAAGCCTCCGTGCGCGGGTCACCCGGCGTAGTGAAGAGCTGCGGGGTGGGGCTGAACTCGATGAGCTGTCCAGTGAGCAGGAACGCTGTGAAGTCGCTGATGCGCGCGGCCTGCTGCATGTTGTGGGTAACGGTGACGATGGTGCAGAGATCTTTCAATTGCACGAGCAGCTCTTCGATTTTCGCGGTGCTGATGGGGTCGAGCGCGGAACACGGTTCGTCGAGAAGAAGCACTTCGGGCTCGACGGCAAGAGCGCGCGCGATGCACAGGCGCTGCTGCTGGCCACCGGAAAGTTCGTACGCGGACTTGTGGAGGTGGTCTTTCACTTCGTCCCAGAGCGCCGCACGCCGAAGGCTTTTTTCGACCGCATCGGAGATGGGAACATTCGAGCCGTTGATCCGCAGGCCATAGGCAACGTTGTCAAAAATCGACTTGGGGAATGGATTGGGACGCTGAAAGACCATGCCGACGCGGCGGCGATGCGAGGTAACGTCCTGCGTAAAGATGTTCTGGCCATCGAGAAGAATTTCGCCCTCGAGCCGGGCGTTACGCACGGCTTCGTGCATGCGGTTGAGGGTGCGAAGCAGCGTGGACTTGCCGCAACCGGAGGGGCCAATGAGCGAGGTGACCTTATTGGTGGCGATGCCCATGTTGATATCGAAGAGGACCTGCTTGCTGCCGTAAAAGAAATTGAGCTTGGAGATGGTCATGCGCATGGAGAGGGCCGCCGCCGTCTCGCGGGCCGCTGCGCTGGTCACGGTAGGAGGTATTTTCAGGGACAATACTGGCCTCACGGAAGCGTGCATAAGTTAAGACCTCGGAACCGCTATGCCCCGGGAAAGAATCGCCCTTGCAACGATGTTAATGACAAGAATCAAAACGAGCAAGACGAGCCCGGCGGCCCAAGCCTGACGATGCCAATCTTCAAACGGTGAAATGGCGTACCTATAGATGGCCACCGGCAGGGAGTCCGTGGGCTGGTTCCAGCCGGGACTCCAGAAGCGGTTGCCCAAGGCCGTGAAGAGCAGCGGCGCGGTTTCACCTGCCACGCGCGCGAATGCTAACAGAACCGCGGTAAGAATACCGCGGTAAGCGGCAGGCACGATCACGGTGACGATCGCTTTCCACTTGCTGGCACCAAGCGCCATGGCCGCTTCGCGCAAAGCGGTTGGCACGGCACGGAGAAATTCTTCGGTGCTGCGCAAGGTGATGGGAATCATCATCAGGCCGAGAGCGAATCCGCCGGCGAGCGTGGAGAAATGCTTGAAGGGCAGGACGACAATACTGTAGGCAAAAATGCCGATAACGATGGAAGGCACGCCGTTGAGCAAGTCCGCGGCATAACGCACGACAAAAGCGGTGGTGCCGCCGCTGAATTCCGCGAGATAAATGGCACCAAAGAATCCGACGGGAACACCGATGAGGGTAGCGAGCAGGAGCATCTTGGCGCTGCCGATAATGGCGTTGGCCATGCCGCCACCGGTTTCGCCGACGGGGGCCGGCAACTTGGTAAAGAAGGCCCAACTGATCGATGTTCCGCCGTGGTAGACGAGGTGGCCAAGGATGAAGAAGAGCACGGAAACCGAAACCAAGGCGCACACGCCGGTCATAGTCAGCATGAAACGGCTCACAAACTTGCGCCAGCGGAGCCGGGAGTTCATGCGTTCCCCATTCCGCCGCCGCGCTGGGTAGTAGCCACAATCAGCAGGCGAGCGAGCCCGTTGAGGATGAACGTCAGAAGAAAGAGTACGAGTCCCAACTCAATAAGGGATTGATAATGCAGATTGCTGGTAGCTTCGGTGAGCTCGTTGGCGATAATGGCAGCAATCGAATAACCAGGCGAGAAGAGCGAGGCGCTAATGACCGGCGCGTTGCCGATGACCATGGTGACGGCCATGGTTTCGCCGAGGGCGCGCGCGAGGGCCAGGAAAATGGAGCCCATGATGCCGGCACGGGCAAAGGGTACGACGACCTTCCAAGTTGATTCCCAGTGCGTGGAGCCAAGAGAGAGGGCGGCTTCGCGCTGGTCGCGCGGGACAGAAAGCAACACCTCACGCGAAACGGAAATGATGTAGGGAGTGACCATGATGGCCAGCACAATCCCAGCAGTGAGAAAGCCCATGCCATACATCGGCCCCTGGAAAAACGGCAGAAAGCCGAGCGTGTTCTTGAGCGCGGGCTGAATGTATTCGCGCATCAGCGGAATCACGACAAACACACCCAGCAGGCCATAAATCACGCTGGGGACAGCAGCAAGTAAGTCGATAAAGAACTCAAGCGTGTCCGAAATTCTTGGGGGCGCCAGTTCCGCGAGAAAAATGGCGGCGCCGATGCCGAGGGGCACGGCAATCAACAACGATACCAGGGCGGTGACGAGGGTGCCGTAAATGAAAGGGAGGGCCCCAAATTGATCGAAAATCGGGTCCCAGACGGAAGTGCGGAAAAAGTTGAAGCCGAACTTGTGACGCGGAAGAACGGAGCCCTGCCACAACTCAAAAACGAGGAGCAAAGTGATCAAGACAACCGAAGCGGCGAACAAAAACGTAATGATCCGCGCGATTTCGTCGCCTTCGCGCAGCCGGGACAAAAACGAGCGCGAGCCCACAACGGGGCCCGCGCTCGGAACGATTGTAGTTGTCGTTGCCACTCTTGCAGCCGTACTACTGGATCTTGTTGAGGGCCGTCAATTCCTTCGCCACGACTTCCTTAGGAAGTTTCGCATAGGACAGGTTTTCCGCATAGTTCTGACCGTCGGCCAGCATCCAGGTGACGAAACCCTTGATGGCGTCGCGCTTGGACGCATCGGTAAACTTTTGCGGAATCAAGAGCCACGTAAAGCTGGAGATGGGATAGACGCCTTTACCCTTTGCGTTGGTGATGGAGACGCGGAAATCGTCCGGCATGGTCGTGGAGGCGGCAGCCGCGGCGGCACTAACGCTAGCCAGATCCGCGGTGACGAATTCCCCCACGGCATTTTTTACCGCTCCGTAGGGAATCTTGTTTTGCACCGCATAGATGAGCTCGACGTAGCCGATGGCATTGGGGGTCTGCTTGACGAGACCGGTTACGTTCTCGTTGCCCTTGCCACCGAGTCCAACGGGCCAGTTCACCGAGGTGCCCTTGCCAACTTTGTCCTTCCAGTCCGCGCTGACTTTGGAAAAATAGTCGGTCCAGATATACGTCGTGCCGCTGCCATCCGAACGGTGAATGACAACGATGTCGTTCGCGGGGAGGTTCACACCCTTGTTGGCATTGGCGATGACCGGGTCGTTCCATTTGGAAATGCGTCCCAAAAAGATGCCGACCAGCGCGTCGGGGGTGAAATTAAGCGGAGTGGTCACTCCCGGAATGTTGTAAGTCGGAACCACCGCTCCAAGCACCGTGGGGAAATGCAGAATGGCCGAGCCGTGCTTGTCTTTGTAAGCTTTCAGCTGATCGTCATTCATGGGGCCATCGGTCGCACCGAAATCGACCGTTCCTTCAGTCACCTGCTTGATTCCTGCGCCGGAGCCTACCGACTGATAATTTATCTGAGCTGCGCCATTCGTCTTGTGATATTCGTCGAACCACTTCGAGTATATGGGGTAAGGAAACGTGGCACCAGCCCCGTTAATCAAGAGGGCGCTGTCCGCCCATACAACGCCGGCGAGGGCGAGGGCGAGGGCTGCCAAGAGCAATACTGCAATTCGCTTCATTCGTCATCTCCATCTGAACAATCGTCTTTTCCCCGGGGGAGTACAGTATGGTGCCCAATTGTTACGGTATTGTTACAACAGCTTCATTGTTGCTTGAATCGACAGCCCGATAGGGTCTAGACCCAGGCGTAAGGCCCTCTAGATGAGGGGTTTACTGTGCTGCGACGGGCGGGCAAATAAAAAAAGGCAGCTCGGTGAGGAGCTGCCCTTTTGCCGTCCCGAGGGGAGGGACGGACCGCACATTGCCTGGCCTGGATTATGGTAGGTAATAGCGGAAAGAGGTCCACACCATGTTGTCGATGGCGTGCGGGCGAAGACTTGGTCCCGGAGTAGCTGTAACGGCGCTGCCTGTTAAGCCGTTGCCGGACCACGCATACTTGGTCAGATAGGAATACTGCACACCCCACTGTATGCGGCCCTTGGGACCATTGTAGAACTTGTGCCAGAAGCCGACGGTGCCTTCGATGATGTGGTGAATATCACCAGCGCAATTCGCTCCTGTGTTCGGGAAGCCGCTGCCAGACGGCGGATTTGGCGTTCCCGGGGGTTGCGCGCCGTTCCCCGTCGGGAACCCTTCGATGGAGCAACCAGCGTTGTTGAACAGGGGTGAACCATAGCCCGTCGCGACGATCTTGTTTGGAACCGGAGGCGTCGCCGCTGGATTTCCCGGCATGATAAATGTGTAGGCCGTGCGCGCAGCGTATTCGCCGCCGCCGTAGGCGTAAATGTCTAGCTTGCCATTGGGATGAAGTTCAAGCATACCCAGCCATGCACCCGATCGAATAAGAGCGAGCGTACCATCCGGCCTCGCCGTTACGTCGGCCAGCTGGCCAGAACTGTAGCGGGCGATGCCATCGCCGCCCTGGACATGGGCGACGAGATCCACTTTCTTGGCCACAATCGGCAATCGCGCCGTGAAGCCCCCGCCACCGCCGACTCTGGAATCGTTGAACGCGCCGAAGGTGGAAGTTCCGCTGCCACCGCAGCCTGCAGGAAGATTGGCCACAACCACGGGAAGATTACCGCAAGGATAGACGCGATTGCGGAAATCGCTGAGGATTCCGACCACTTCGTAGTGGCCCCATCCCGGATCGAGAGTCGCTTTCACCAAGAAGTCGGGAGTCCTATTGAGGGTGTATCCGGAGCCATCAAAGGAGTTGTACAGACCACCGGCGGCACCGGGAGCGTTGATGAAGAAGTTTGCAGGGAAGCCGCGACCACCAATGGTGGTCTGTGGCCCTTCAATCGAGGCACCTACGGCAAACTTGCCGAAATCCTTGATCACGCGGAAGCCGTAGGCGCGCTGCCAGGCCCAGCCCACGACATACTGGGGGTCGATCATGAGAGGAAACGCTTCCTGACGATTGGCGATGCCCTTCCTACTCTCCGTCACCAAGCTCCACATCTGGCCTCCAGCAACTTGGAAACCGTTCGCCCAGGTAACGTTGGCCCACAATTGCCGCTGGCGGAAGACATAGCTGTTGCTCTGGCGGTTGTTGGAAGTGGTGCCGGCCCCGAGGAAATCGCCTTCATAGTAGCCAGTCACCTTGGCGCTGCCAATCGTGGTTTCGGCCAGCAACGTGAGGCGGGATTGCCTGGCGGTGAAGTTGTTCTCTGTCACTTTGCCCAGGGCGTTACCCGGGTAAGGAATGCTGTTAAATGGCGTGTTGATGTCGCTGCTGGTAGCGCGCTGGCGGAAAACCGTCGCTGCTTCGATGAAGCCGCCAGGCGTGAGGTTGACGCCCTTGTAATGAATCGTGGACGGCGACTCCCCAGCGATAATTTTCTTTTGCGTGTCCTGCACCGCGACCTTGAGCGTTTCACTACCCAGCTTTAGATCGTTTACATCGGAGACCAGCGTCGAGGAAGCTGTCTTCGCTTCCGCCGTGCTGGCCACCGCCGCAGTGGCCTTCGCGGCGGCTTCCGATGCCTTGGAGTCCGCAGCGGCCGCAGCATTGCGCGCGTCCGTGATCTGCTGATCGCGCCGGGCGAGTTCATTCTTCAACTGCTGAATCTGTTCTTGTTGCGCCTGCAAAGATTTGCGGAGTTCCTCGATCTGTGCGGCAATCTCCGCAGACTTATCAGCCTGCTTGGCGGCAGCTCTGGGCTTCGCCTTCTGCGCAGTTTTTGCGGCTTGAGGAGTTGCGTCCTTCGGTGTATCAGCAAGAACTGTTCCAACGGCGAGGAACAGCGATAGTGTGAGTGCTGCTAGTTTTTTCATTTCCTCTCTCTTTGGAGCAAAATTCGACCTGGTAGCGAAAAGAACGCGTACCACCCCGAGCCAGAAGGTAAAGGCCCCGTCTTACAACTACGTCAACTGAATGTGAATATCCTGTAACAATGCTAGGGAATTCACGGGAAACCATTGACGTATCAGAGGTTGCGGACTTCTCGGTGAATCAACAACAACAGGCAAAGGTCGAAACCAGCCGAAAAAAGTCTGTCCGGCCAGTGTCTCGTCCGTTGGCGGGTTGTGCGAAAAAGCGAGTCATCCGAAAGCTCCGAAGGGCGGCCTCCCCTCGGCACTGCGAGGTGGGACCTACTTCGGCGCCGAGATGGTATAAGCGAGGACGATTTGGGTCAAGCGATATTGGTACTTGGCATCGGTGTCGGCGATGTCGGCCTCAGTTTTTTGGAGTTCGGCCTGGCTGAATTCGACGATGGAGCCGAGACCGAGATTGTAGCGGGATTGCGCGAGGTCGAAGGCCAGACCGGCTTGTTCGCGTAGTTGCTGTGTGACCGAGAGACGCTCATAGGCGCGGGCGGTGTCTTGCCAGGAAGTACGGACGTCGCGGGCAATGTTGTTGCGAAGGCCGGCAAGTTTTTGGCGATTGAGTTCGGTTTGAAGATCGGCGGCTTGGGCGCGCGCGCTGTAGAGAAAACCATTGAAAACGGGGATGTTGATGTTCACGCCGACGGCGCCATACCAATTACGGATGTTGTTGTCGCGAACGGGAGCCACGCCGACGACGCCGAGGGCGTTGACGGTGGGACGCCAAAGGTCATGCTCGGCGCTGCCGAACTTTTGCGCGGCTTGGACTTCGTCCTGAAGCGCGAGAACTTCGGGGCGCTGCTGCAGTGCTTGCTGAATAAGAGGGAGAACATCGGGGGCGGGGGCGGCGATGGCAGTTTGTTCCTCGATGAGTTGGAAATCTTGTTCATCCGGGTAGCCAAGAATCGCGGAAAGCGCGGCGAGCGAAGTTTGGTAGTTGTTATGCGCTTCCAGCAGCAAGAGCTTTCCGCGTGCCAGGTCCACCCTCGTGAAGCTCAGATCGAGTTCGGACTTAAGCTTGGCATCGGTGAGCGCCTTGATCTTATCGACCAGGATTTGGCGGGAATCGACCTTTTGCAGCGCCACGGCCACCAGCGCCTTGGTTTCCAACACATTGTAGAAAGCCTGGTCGACCGCCAGGATGATTTGGGCGGTGGTGGCAGCGGAGTTTTGATCTTCGGCCTTGGCCAGGTAATCGGAGCTGGAAAGCAGATTCGTGGACCGGCCAAAGTCGGTGATCAACTGGCTGGCGGCCGCGCCAGCCGCGGCGCGCGAGAAAAGAATCGAATTGTTGAGTCCACCGGCGGCGAGGCGGCTCCCGGGATTGGCGTCTACCGCGGTGACGCTGAGATAGGCGTTGGGGAGCAGCGCCGAGCGAGCTTCCCGGACATACTGGCGCGCCACCAGAGCGCGCAATTTTCCGATCGTGATTTGGGGATTGTTTTTCAAGGCAAGGGCTTCGGCTTGGGCCAACGTCAGTTCCCTGCCAGCCGCAGCAGACAGAGCCGGAGCGGGAGTAGCCTGCGGACTGGCCGGCATCTGCGCCAGAAGCGGCGCGCAGAGCAAAGCAGAAAGAATGCTGGCAGCAAGAATATTGCGCATCACGCCTGCGCCTCCTGAGGACTCGCTTCTTTCCCACGGTGCACGATGAGATAGGCCGCAGGCACGAGATAGACGGTTACTACGACGGAAACGAGCAAGCCACCAATAATCGCCCGGGCCAGCGGAGCATATTGTTCGCTGCCAGCCTCGGTGCCGAGAGCCATGGGGATCAAGCCGAGAAGAGTTGCCAGGGAAGTCATCAAAATAGGGCGAAGGCGCAAGCGAGCGGCAGTCGAGACGGCTTCCTTTAGCGGCTTGCCTTGGTGATGGAGATGGTCGGCAAACTCGACGATCAAGATGCTGTTCGAGACGACGATTCCGACCATCATCACCAGTCCCATCAGGGACATGATGTTCAACGTCGTACCCGTCGCTAGCAGGAACAAGAGTACGCCGGCTAGGCCGGGAGGAATCGCCAAGAGGATGATGAAGGGATCCTTCCAAGAAGCGAACTGCGCAACCAGAATCAGATAGACCAGTACGATGGAAAGGATCAGGCCGATTCCAAAGCTCTTGAAGGAAGCGCGCATGCCCTGCACCGAGCCCCGCAGGTTCACGCGAACTCCTTCCGGCAACTGTGTGCCCTTGATAATGCGTTCGACCTGGCTTGTCAGCCGGCCGAGGTCTTCGCTCTTCGGCGATACGTAGACATCGATCACGCGAAACAATTGGTAGTGGTCTACTTCCGTGGGGGAAGGAATGGTGCTGACTTTCACCACGCTATCGAGGGAGGTGGGTTCGCTGCTTTTCCCGCCGCGCAAGGGAATCTGCTTCAGATCGGTCATGGTCCTGACCTGGTCTTCGGGATACTGAACGGCCAGCATGTAGGGGTTGCCGCTCTTCGGATCGACCCAGTAATTCGGGGCGATCATGCCGTTGGAGGTGAGGGCGGTGATGACATTGTCGACGATTTCTTTTTGCGAAAGTCCCAGGAGACTGGCCTTGCCGCGGTCCACGTCGAGTTGCAAGGCAGGATAGTCGGTATCCTGGGGAATGAGCACGTCGCTGACGTCACCGAGGGCGCGAACCGGCGCAGCGATTTTTGCCGCTGTGGCGTAAACGTTGCTGAGATTATTGCCGCTAACTTGTATGTCGATAGGCGCAGGTAAGCCGAGATTGATCACCGCGTCGACAAGCCCCCCAGACTGAAAATAGGTGCTGAGCTGAGGGAGCTGCTGGCTGAGCTGCTGGCGCACGCGCCGCATGTACTCGTAGCTGCCGACCTTGTGGCCCTCCTTGAGACTTACCTGCACGAACGCGGTGTGCGAGGCCGAGTTTGGCGTATAAATGGCGGAAAAATCGGTGGTGATGCCGATGTTCGAGACGATGATTTGGAGCTCGTTGGCAGGCACGACCTGGTGAACGATCTGCTCCACCTGTTTCACATAATTCTCGGTAAGCTCGACCCGGGTTCCAGAGGGCGCCTTCAGGTTGATCACGAATTGACCAGGATCAGTTCTGGGAAAGAAGGAGACCCCGAGAAAGGGATAGAGAGAAAAAGAAAGCAGTGCGACGCCGACGAGGCCGAGGACCGTGTTGACCGGTTTCAGCAGCGAAGCCGCCAGTGTACGGTCGTATTTCCCGAGCATTCTCTCAAAGTAGGCGTTGAACTTTCTGACGATCCAGACATGCGGCGAAGTGGAATGCTCCCCCACTTTCTCACCCGCCTCATGTTTCTTGATGAGCTTGGCGCAATACAGCGGGACGACGGTCATCGCAACAAAGTAGGAGGCGAACAGAGAAAGAATCACGGCCGTGGCGAGAGCCATGAAGAGGAAACGGCTGACGCCATAGAGAAACACCACCGGAAAGAAAACGATGGCGGTGGTGATGGTGGCGGCAAGCACAGCCAGGGCGACTTCCTGCCCGCCCTTCTCCGCGGCGACTTCAGGAGCCTCTCCCATCTCGAGATGGCGGAAGATGTTTTCGAGCACGATGACGGAGTTGTCGATCAAGCGCGAGAACGCCAGTGCGAGTCCGCCCAGCACCATGGTATTCACGGTGCCGCCACCGGCGCTGATGGCCAGAAATGCGGCAAGCGCGGAGAGCGGGATGGAGAGGAAGACGGCAAGGGTAGCGCGCATGCTGCCGAGGAAGAGGAGAATCATCACCCCGGTCAGGACCAGTCCGATCGAGCCCTCGCGGAGCAGGTTGGCGATGGCCGTTTTGACAAAGAGGGACTGGTCAAAGACGACGCGAGTGATGAGTTGTTTCGGAATATCAACGAGGTGCTGCAAGGCTTCCTTGGAACCCATCACATAATGCATACGTTCTGGAGACCGTCACGGTTCGCTATCGTTGGCATCCGCTCTTTGGACAGGCTCTTCGTGTTTTGAAGCGGGAGAGGGACCGACACGGTCATGGAGAATATCTATTCTGTGAACTACCGGATCGTACATCACGCTCCCTTCCAGCTTGGATGTTCAGCTCCGAGTCCACCGCATTTTCCGTGGGTCCACCCGCCATCGCCATTGAGGCGCTCAGCGAGCTCCGCGATCTCCTGAGCAGCTTGCTAAAATCCAGCCCCTGCGATAAAGCCTCGGCCACATCGCCGCTATCGCAGGAGGAGAAGCATGAAATCGCATCCGAAGTCCGTCCGTTCGCAACTCAATCTCGCGTTGCTCGATCGCAGGCCGACCGAACTTCCGTCGGACGAACAACACAAACTCGCCCTCGCTCTGGTCGAGCTGCTCATCAACGCCGCCGCTCCCGGCGCGCCCGCAGGAGGTCCAAATGAATCCGAAACTCACGAATGAACGGTTGAAACGGAGGGCGATCGTCTACCTTCGGCAGTCTTCCCACGAACAAGTGTTTCACAACCAAGAGAGTCAACGACGGCAATATGGTTTGGCCGACCAAGCACGCGACCTCGGTTTTCGCGACGTCCTGGTGATCGACGAGGACCTGGGACGCACGGGGTCCGGCTTGGTGGAGCGCCGAGGATTTCAGCGCCTGGTTGCGGAAGTCTGCACCGGTGAGGTCGGCGCCGTGTTTTGCATCGAGGCTTCGCGATTGGCGCGGAACGGCCGTGACTGGCACCACCTGATCTGGATGTGCGGCCTGGTGGGCGCGGTGTTGCTGGATTTCGATGGAGTCTACGATCCGAATCTGGTGAATGATCGTTTGCTCTTGGGCATGAAAGGAGAGATGGCGGCGTTTGAACTGAGCCTGCTGCGGCAGAGATCGCTCGAAGCCATCCGCCAAAAGGCCCGGCGGGGCGAACTGCAGTTTTATCTTCCCGTGGGCTTCTGCTGGAGCGAGAACGGCAAGATGGAGATGGACCCGGATCGTCGGATCCAAGACAGCATTGATCTGGCATTCAACAAGTTCACTGAGCTCGGCAGTGTTCGGCAAGTGACGTTGTGGTTCCGTCGCGAGAAGATCGCCTTGCCGGCTGTTCCTTCAGGGCGAGGCGAGCGCCGTCTGGTGTGGAAGCTGCCCCTGTATCACACCATCTGGGCGATACTGACGAATCCCTCTGTACGCGGGAGCGTACGCGTTCGGCAAGACGGAAGCGCGAACGCAGATCGTGGAAGGGCGGGCACACAGGACCAGAGGGCATTGCAAGCCACGCGCCGAATGGATGGTGTTGATTCGCGATCATCATCCCGGGTACATTTCCTGGGAGCAATACGAGAAGAATCAAGCGATGATTGCGGCCAACGCGCACATGAAATCACACATGGAGCCAAAGGCGGCGCGGGGAGGACGCGCCCTGCTCGCCGGGCTGTTGCGATGTCGGCGGTGCGGTCGGATGCTGCGCGTGGAATACGGAAGCCTCCATATGCAAGGACGCTACTGCTGCCGCGATGCACAAGCGAATGCGCGTGAGGATTGTCGGTGTATTTCTTTCGGGAGTTGGCGGCCAGACGAGGCGGTCGCAAAGGAGGTGCTCGAAGCCATCGGAGGCAACGCCGTCGAGGCGGCGTTGCAAGCGGCCGAGCAGATGAGGCAGCAGCAAGAAGCACGCCAGCGCGCGTCCGAGATGGAGGTGGAGCAGGCTCGTTACGATGCCCGACTGGCGGAGCGGCGCTACGAAGCGGTCGATCCGGAGCAACGGTTAGTCGCCGCAGAGCTGGAAGCTCGCTGGAATGCGGCTTTGCAGAAGGTACGAGATTTGGAGAAGAAGCTGCAGACACTCGGGAGCGACCCGCAGGCGGTTTCGATTCCGTCCAAGGAAGTGCTGTTGAGCCTGGCGCAGGATCTTCCGGCCGTGTGGAATGCTCCCTCGACGGACATGCGCTTGAAGCAGCGGATTGTGCGGATTTTGATCCGCGAGATTGTCGCGGACATAGACAAGGAGAAACAGGAGATTGTCCTACTCTTGCACTGGGCCGGAGGTCGTCATTCGGAGTTGCGGATCAAGAAGAACGCTGTCGGCCGGCATCGTCATTGCACGAAGCTGGAGGCGGTGGAAGTGGTGCGACAGATGGCGGGTCAGTTCAGCGACGAGCAGATCGCTTCCACTCTGAATCGTTTAGGGATGCGAACCGGTGCGGGCAATGGCTGGAGCGAAGTGAAGGTGCGCGCGCTGCGGAACTACCATCAACTGCCCGCCTACGATGCGAGTCGTGTCACGGCGGACAGTCTCACGCTCGAGCAAGCTGCCGGACGGTTGGGAGTGAGTGTCACCGCGGTGCGGCACTTGATTCAGCGTAAAACCATTCCAGGCACGCAAGTGGTGCCAGGAGCACCGTGGCAGATTCCGGTCGCGGCCGTGGAAGCTCCGAATGTCCGCCGAGCCGTGATGGATATCCAGAGTCGCCGTCACCCACGCGGAGCTCAGTTTCGCGACGAACGCACGCTGGAGTTGACGGGGTTCTCTGAGCCGGAGGCGCCAGCTGTGGAATCTTGACGCCCGCAAACTGATATTTGATTTCCGATTTCCTAATAATTTCAAACACTTAACGAGGTGCAGCAGAATGTCACAGGATCGTTGGAAGCCAGGTTCACGACATATTCCATTCTCGGCTGGCGGTCCAGAAACTCCAAAACCTCCGGCGCCGCGAACCCTCCATCCAGCCGCACCCGGAAGACAACTCCGGGGAAAGCAGCATTCAAGCGCCGCAGTAACCGGCGCAAAATACCGATCGCGCCGCAGGAGCCGGAAACATTGCCCGGGCGCAACACCGCCGCGACCAAGTATTGTTCCACCTCGTCGTTGAAGGTGAGGAAACAGACCACCGGCAGATAACAGTGGCAATCGTAGTAGCGATTGAAAAAGGTGAACTGCTGCTGGCCGTGTGTCGGATCGTCCGTGGGATCCAGATCGATGGTGATTCGGCGGGCACGGCCATGCAGCCGTTTGCGATGACGCTCGATGACGCAGTCTGCCAAGGCCTCACCCAGGCGAAACAGCTCCTTGCGATCGGGGGCATTTTCAAAGCGCGACAACGTAGGCTGCGAGGCTAAATCCTCACCGTCGATCGGTTCGCGACCTACCAAAAGCTTGTGCACCGGATCGGAGGCCAAGCGTGCCGCATCGTTGGCATCTTCATATCCTAAGGCAATGCCCATCACCCGCTGCGTAAGCAGCTCTTCTATCTCATGCAAGATCTTCCCGGGTTGCCGCTCCTCTTGCAGACAAGCCGCTAATGCGGAAGTTAGACCCAACCTTTGGTTGGCAGCTTTCAGGAGGATCGCGCCGCCATCGGAGCTGCCTTGCTGGTGATCAAACTTTGCAACAACCGGTCGATCAAAAATATCTGGGAACAGCAAACACTCTGTTGTGGTATGTTCGGTCAAGTGAAGGCCTCGCTTTTGGTTTCAAACCCGCGTCGATAACGGATTTGTACCATAGCGAGGCCTTTCGTGCTTCTGAAATCATGAATTTTTCGGGCTAGGCGTTTCCGCGGTGGAACTAAATTCTTACAACTGACAACTTAGAACTACTTTAGAAGCTGCGCATGTTCGGCGCGACCGGGGTGCGGGAATCTCGGGCCGGCGTTCGAATTGTGGGTTGGCGT
>Ga0209131_1000850_pt1 | contig 21412 bp, 22 predicted proteins | sample GraSoi_2013_40cm_FD_185826 | JGI IMG/M metagenome (GOLD analysis project Ga0209131, IMG submission 185826) | Grasslands soil microbial communities from the Angelo Coastal Reserve, California, USA - Sample 9_17_2013_40cm (SPAdes) (version 2) | ecosystem: Environmental > Terrestrial > Soil >... | reverse complement strand
CAACCACTGGTGGCGCCGCACCGACGACGGCAAGGTGCCCGGATACGCGAAAGTCGAGCGCGCGGGGAAGCGCAGCATCGATCCCGCGAACATCGTGGCGATGCCCGCAGACGCCATCCACAGCCTGCACAACGACTCCAACGCGGCGTCGGTCACGCTGCATCTCTACGGCCATAATGTCGATTACACCGACCGCTGCAAGTTCGACCCCCTTCGCAACACGATGGCGCCGTACAAGATCGGCGGCCGTGTCCATCAACCCCCGACAGGAGAATGACCATGATGATGTCCCTGGGCATTGGAGATACCGCCCCCGATTTCACCGCGGAAACCACGCAGGGCCCGATCCGCTTCCACGAATGGATGGGAGACGGCTGGGCGATCCTGTTCTCGCATCCGAAGGACTACACGCCCATCTGCACCACCGAGCTGGGCTACCTCGCGGGCCTGAAGCCCGAATTCGACAAGCGCGGCTGCAAGATCCTGGGCTTGAGCGTGGACCCGGTGAGCGACCATCGCGGGTGGGCGAAGGATATCGAGGAAACGCAGGGCCATGCGCTCAACTACCCGCTGATCGGCGATGAAGATCTCAAGGTGGCCAAGCTCTACGGAATGCTGCATCCCAACGCCGGCGAATCGGCCGCCGGGCGCAGCGCCGCGGACAACGCAACGGTGCGCACCGTCTTCGTGATCGGCCCCGACAAGAAAATCAAGGCGATGGTCGCCTATCCGATGAGCACGGGGCGCAACTTCGACGAGATCCTGCGCATCCTCGACTCGGCGCAGCTCACCGCGAAACACAAGGTCGCTACACCGGCCAACTGGAAAGTCGGCGACGACGTGGTGATCGCCGCCTCGGTGTCCGACGAGGAGGCGAAGAAGAAATGGCCGAAGGGCTGGAAGGCCGCCAAGCCGTACCTACGCGTCGTGCCGCAGCCCGACTGAGGCGTGCTGGAAGCGATGCGCGCCGATCGCCCATTGCGACGCGCCTTTCTCGCGCGGGCTCATGCCCAGCACGCGGTGAAAGGCGCGCCGCATGCGCTCGTCGCTGCCGAAGCCGCTGCGCGCCGCGATCGCCGCCATGCGCAGGTCGGTTTCCTCCATGAGCTCGCAGGCGAGGCGCACGCGGGCCCTCTCGACGAACTTCGCCGGCGTGATCCCGGCCTCCTGCACGAAGAGCCGCGACATCGCGCGCGGGCTCAACGCGGCGCGCCCCGCGAGGCGCTCGACGCTGCAGTCCCCTGAGGGGTCGGCGAGGATCAGCCGGACCAGGTGCCGCACACGCCCTTTCCCCGCACACCCTGTCATCGTTTCGTCCATGGCGTGAATATCGAGGGGGATCGGCGCCCGCTCAATGGGACTGCGGTCCCAAAGTGTCACCTCGAGCCCACGTAATCGGGACTGGAGAGGGGCCGGGGCCCCAGTCCCTCGTTGTGGGCGAGCACGATCGCCTGAGCGCGCGTCTCGACGTTCAACTTGGCGAAGACGCGCGTGATGTGGTTGCGCACGGTCTTCTCGCTGATCGCCAGGCGCGCGGCGATCTGCGCGTTGTCCAGCCCTTCGGAAATCAGCGCCGCCACCTCACGCTCGCGCGCGCTGAGCCCCGCGAAGGCCGAACCCTGCAGCGAGGGCGCGTTGAGGAATGCCCCGACTTCCGCGAGCCAGCGGCGCCACGCGGCCTCGTGCGGGAGCAGGACGTGGTTGCGGCTCGGCAACGCGACGAAGCGCGCGCCGGGGATGAGGCTTGCCGCAAGCCGCCCCTCGCCGAACGGCGGGTTGGTGTCACCCTCGGAGTTCAAGACGATGGTGGGGCAGCCGATCCGGGGCGCCAGGTCGCGCACGTCGCTGTTCAGGCGCGTGCGCAGCCGCCGCGCCGCGTCCGCCCCGAAAACCGATTCGCGCTGCGCCTCGTCGAACCACGCCTGCTGCGCCGGCGTGCTGTCGGGGATGAACGAGGAGGTGATGGCGCGCCGCACGATCGGATCCTTCATGTCCCAGCCGCTTTCGACTTGATCGACGAGCGCGTCGACCGCGGTGCGCTCGCCGGCGCCGACCTCGCGCCTGAGCCACCCGCGCAGGTACGCCGCGTGGAGGACGAGATGACTCACTCGTCGCGGAAAGCGGCTCGCATAGGTGAGCGCGAAGGGCGTGCCGCCCAGCCATGCGAGCATCGCGAATCGATCCAGGCCCAGGGCCTCGACCACGGCATGCACGTCCGAGACCACCGCGTCGATCGAATGGTCGACGACACTGCGGTCCGAGAGGCCGAAGCCGCGCGTGTCGAGGCGCACCAGCGAATGGCGGCGCGAGAGCTCGGAGAACCAGTGGCCGAGCACCGGGCTGTCGAGATCGAGCTCGAGGTGGCAATGTCCGCCCGAGACCATGACCAGGGGCGGGCCGCGGCCGATCACGGAGTATGCGATCCTCACCCCGTCGGGGGCCTCGCAAAATCGAATGCCCTGCCGGATGCTGTTCATGGGGAATTCTATAGGGGGCTCGACATGAATGCAGGGAGCGGTCGAACGTTGTGGGCGCAGGTGAAGGCACGCCTCGCCGCGAACCTGGCGCAGCTGAGCGAGGAGGTCCGTGCCTATCCGTCGCCGATCGCGCGCTGCGACGACCAGCTCCCCAGGCTGCTCGAGCGGCGCGCCGCAGCCCAGCGGCGCTTGCACCTTGCCGAAAGCCGGAATGTCGACGGTTTCGACGACGCGCAGTTCGCCGCATTGATCGAGGAGTTCACTAGCGACGAGGAGCGAAGCGGCGCTTGAGCGTTTCGTAGGCGCAAGCGGGATCGAAGGTGTCGTCCTTGTCGATGCCGCGATGCCGCCAGACTTCGTTCCAGAGGTGGATCGCGAAGGAGTCCGGCAATTCCGGCAGCGGCTTCATCACGAGCTGGTGCGCATTCCACCAGTCGATGGGGCAGACCACCCCGAGACGCGGGAGCCGATCCGGAGCATTTGGATCGGGGGAAGCACGTGCGCCTAGTCAGAGTATTTCGGCAGCGTGATCCGCGAGCCTCGAACGCTCTCCGCGCATGAGCGTCACGTGCCCCGAGTGGTCCCAGCCCTTGAAGCGATCGACGACGTAGGTGAGGCCCGACGAGCCCTCGGTGAGGTAAGGCGTGTCGATCTGCGCGATGTTGCCGAGGCAGACCACCTTGGTGCCGGGACCGGCGCGCGTGATGAGCGTCTTCATCTGCTTGGGCGTGAGGTTCTGCGCCTCGTCGATGATGAGGTACTTGTTGATGAAGGTGCGCCCGCGCATGAAGTTCAGGCTCTTCACCTTGATGCGGTTGCGTATGAGGTCCGCAGTGGCGGCGCGGCCCCAGTCGCCTGCCTCGTCGTCGGTGCGCATGAGGACGTCGAGGTTGTCCTCGAGCGCTCCCATCCACGGCGTCATCTTCTCTTCCTCGGTGCCGGGCAAGAAGCCGATGTCCTCGCCCACCGGGACCGTGACGCGCGTCATGATGATCTCGGTGTAGACCTTGAACTCGAGCGTCTGCATGAGGCCCGCGGCGAGCGTGAGCAGCGTCTTGCCGGTGCCCGCCTGGCCCAGCAGCGTCACGAAGTCGATCTCCGGATCCATCAGCAGGTTCAGCGCGAAGTTCTGCTCGCGGTTGCGCGCGGTGATGCCCCAGACGTTGTTCTTGTGGTGCGAGAAGTCCTTCAGCGTCTGCAGGAGCGCGGTCTTGCCGCGCGCTTCCTTCACGATCGCGAGGAACGGCCGGTCGCCCTCGTGGTACACGAACTCGTTCACCAGCATCGAGGGCACCAGCGGGCCCTTCACGCGGTACATCGTCTTGCCGTGGTCCTGCCAGCTCTCGACGTCCTTGCCGTGCCGGTCCCAGAAATCCTCCGGCAGCGGCATCATCCCCGTGTAGAGGAGGTCGGTGTCCTCGAGGACCTTGTCGTTGAAGTAGTCCTCGGCGGGCAGCCCGATCGCGTGCGCCTTGATGCGCATGTTGATGTCTTTCGACACCAGCACCACGTCGCGCTTCGGATACTTCTGCTTGAGGTAGAGCGCCACGCCGAGGATCACGTTGTCGGCCTTCTGCGAGGCGACCGACTCCGGAATCTCGACGCTCACGGAATGCGTTTGCAGGAAGAGGTGGCCGGCGGCCTCTCCGCCGCTCTTCGCCTTGAGCGAATAGCCCTTCTCGATGTCGCCGCCTTCCTGCGAGACGATCTCGTCCAGGAAGCGGCTCGCCTGCCGGGCGTTGCGCGCGACCTCGCTCATGCCCTTCTTGTTGTCGTCTAGCTCTTCCAGCGTGACCATCGGAAGGAACACGTCGTGTTCCTCGAAGCGGAAGAGGCTGGTGGGGTCGTGCATGAGGACGTTGGTGTCCAGCACGAAGAGCTTGGTCACCGCGGACTTCGGCGGCTTGGCCGCCCGGCCTTCGCGTTCGCGTCTGCGTTGCATCGTGTGGGCCTCCTGCCGCGAGGCGTAGTCGGACGCCTCCTGCGCATTGTGCCGCGAGGAGTCTCTCAGGGGATCGTTGGGCATCAGTTGGGCGAGGGGTGGTGGATAAAGGGTCTAGCCGCCCGCGCTCCGGGAGCGCGGGCGTGGCAATTCCGGGGAGATCACGGGGTGAGCAGCGGAAAGCGCGGGTTGCGAGGAAGGAGACTCGAAATCGGGAGCAACCGATCGATCAGTCATCCGGCGAGGCTCATGAGGCGATAGAACGCATACCCACAACCCATAGTGAACAAAAAGCTTGAGAAACGCAAGCTATGGGGCTGAATCCGTTGCGAGAAAGGCCGGGCCCTGGGCGGCCAGGGTCCCCGAACGGCCGGGAACGGGGCTCTGGGTCACCGAGTGCAGGGGCAGCTTGGCGGCCTCGATCCCGGCCACCAGCTCCCGCATGGCGACCAGCGCGTAGCCCTGGCTTTTCCAGCCTTCGAGGAGCTTTTCGAAGATGGACGCGAGCTTCATCCCCTCGAGCTCCGCGTGCAGCGTATAGACATGGTTGGGGGACAGAGCACATCCGGCATCGAGTTGTGATCTGTCCCCGACGGCCGTGCGCGCGAGAAGCGCCTCGGCGACGTTGGCCTCGGTGACGCCGTCGAGGCCGATCAGCTCGTCCAACGTCGGCAGCGTGGTCGGAAACTGCGGGCACGCCACGATCTCGGCGCGGATGACCGGCATGAAGGGGTGGGTGCCGCGCGTATCGGAGGCGTACCGGAACCCGAGCGATTGCGTGCGGCGATAGGCGTGGATGTTCATCTGCCATCCCGCCGCACCGTGCACCGCGGGCTCCTCTCCAAAAACCTCGAGAAAACGCTGCCGGGCGAGCGCCATCTGCCAATGCGTCCACGCTTCGTCGGCCGAGGCGACGCCGTCCTGCCATTTCACGTGGTCCCAGGTGTGGATGCCGACCTCGAAGCCCTCGTCGCGTACGCGCCGCAGGATGTCGGCGCAACGCCGTCCGATGTCGGGACCTGGAAGGAGGGTGCCGAAGAGGAGCGTCTCGATCCCGTAATGCGAGACCACCGAGGTGCGCCCGACTTTCTGCATGAAGCCGGGGCGGAATGCGCGCTTGATCGCGCGCCCCGTGTGATCGGGCCCGAGAGAGAAGAGAAACGTGGCGCCCGCGCCGTGACGCTTGAGGATTTCGAGCAGCGCCGGCACGCCTTCGCGCGTGCCACGAAAGGTATCGACGTCGATCTTGAGGGCGAGCTTCAACTACTTCATTTTCCCTTGCAGGCGCCGGTATGACGGCCCTCGATGTTGGCCACGACCACGGCGCGCTCCGTCTTCGTCTTCGTGTCCATCTTGAGGGTTGCGGTGAAGCGCCTGGGATCCTCGATCTTGACCGAGCTCTCCATCTCCATGGTGAACTCCGCGCCGGCGCATTTCATCTTGTAGGCGATGCTCTTGTCGCGCGTCTGCCGCGGCGCCTTGGTGCATTTTGCCTTCACGCCCTCGAGCTCGGGCGAGAAATAGGCGTTGAGATCCTTGAGCTCGTCGCGCAGGCACTCCTCTTGTTCCTGCACGGGCTCGGCCTTCCCGTTGGTCGTGGCCGTAGTGCGGATGTGCCAGTTGCCCTGTTCCATCGGAATCTGCGCGAAGGCCGGCGCCGCGCAGCACGCCGCGATCGGCGCGACCACTACCCACCGCCACTGGTTCATGTCCTGGTTTCTCCCGGTATCCGATTGTGCCCCGAAATAATGCGTGCGGCCAGTCCTCTCCGCATGCTAAAATGTTGAAATTCCTGAAATTTCTAGAGATTCAGATGAGCCGCCGTCCGCTTCGCAACATCGCCATCATCGCGCACGTCGACCACGGGAAAACCACCCTCGTCGACAAACTCCTCCAACAAGCCGGTACCTTCGCCGCCCACACGCATCTCGTGGAGCGCGTGATGGATTCAGGTGACATCGAGCGCGAGCGTGGCATCACGATCCTCGCCAAGAACACCGCGGTCGACTATCACGGCGTGCACATCAACATCGTCGACACCCCCGGCCATGCCGATTTCGGCGGCGAAGTCGAGCGCGTTCTGTCGATGGTCGATGGCGTGCTGCTGCTCGTCGATGCGGTCGAGGGTCCGATGCCGCAGACGCGCTTCGTCACGCGCAAGGCGCTCGCGCAGGGCCTGAAGCCCATCCTCGTCGTGAACAAGGTCGATCGCGATGCGGCAAGATCCGCCTGGGTCGTCGACCAGACCTTCGACTTGATGGACAAGCTGGGCGCCACCGAGGACCAGCTCGATTTCCCCGTGATCTACGCTTCCGCCATCAACGGCTGGGCTTCGACCGGAGTGAACACGGTGGGCACCGACATGCGCCCGCTCTTCGACGCCGTGTTGAAGCACGTGCCCGAGCCCAAGGGAGACCCCGACGCGCCGCTGCAGCTGCAGATCGCCGCGGTCGACTATTCGAACTTCCTCGGACGCATCGCCATCGGGCGCATCCGCCGCGGCACGATTCGCAAAGGGCAGGAAGTCGCGATCCTTGCCGGCGACAAGCCGATGCGCAAGGCGCGCATCGGAATCCTCCACACCTTCCAGGGACTCGACAAGGTCGAGACAGACATCGCCTCCGCGGGCGAGATCGTCTCGGTCACGGGCATCGAGGATTTCGTCATCGGCACGACGTTCGCCGATCCCGAGAATCCCGAGGCGCTCAAGATGGTCGGCGTGGACGAGCCGACGCTCACGATGAATTTCATGGTGAACAAGTCGCCGCTCGCGGGCCAGGAGGGCAAGTACGTCACCAGCCGCCAGATCCGCGAGCGCCTCGACAAGGAGCTGCTCTCCAACGTGGCGCTGCGCGTGGAAGAAACGGGCGATGCCGATGTCTTCCGCGTCTCCGGCCGAGGCGAGCTGCACCTCACGATCCTCATCGAGAACATGCGCCGCGAAGGCTACGAGGTCGCGGTGGGCAAGCCGCGCGTCGTGGTGAAGGAGGTCGACGGCGTGAAGATGGAGCCGTGGGAGAACCTCACGGTCGACGTCGAAACCGAGAACCAGGGCAAGATCATGGAGGAGCTGGGCCGGCGCGGCGGCGAGCTGCAGGACATGGTCCCGGACGGCAAAGGCCGTGTACGCCTCGACTACAACATTCCCTCGCGCGGGCTGATCGGATTCCAGATGGAGTTCATGACGCTCACGCGCGGCACCGGCATCAAGAGCCACGTGTTCGACGTCTATGCGCCGGTAAAAGGCGAGCTGCCCGCGCGGCGCAACGGCGTGCTCGTTTCCTCGGAGCAGGGCGACGCCGTGGCCTTCGCGCTCTGGAACCTCGAAGAGCGCGGGCGCATGTTCGTCTCTCCCGGCGAGCGCCTCTATGTCGGCATGGTGATCGGCATCCACAGCCGCGACAACGACCTGGTCGTGAATCCCGTCAAGGGCAAGAAGCTCACCAACGTGCGCGCCGCGGGCAAGGACGAGGCGGTCACGCTGACGCCGCCGATCCAGCTCACGCTCGAGTCGGCGATCGAATTCATCGAGGACGACGAGCTGGTGGAAGTCACGCCCAAGTCGATCCGGCTGCGCAAGCGTTTCCTCTCCGAGCACGAGCGCAAGCGCGCCGCCCGGGACGAAAAAGCCGCCTAAGAGTTACTGCAGCGTTTCGCCCGCCGTCGTGCGGGAATCGGCGTTCAACTCGAGCAGCAGGCGACGCTCGACTTCGCGCGCGGGCAGCGGCTTGCTGTAGAGGAAGCCCTGGTATTCGTCGTTGCCCAGCGCCCGCAGGAAGTCGAACTGACCCTCGTTCTCCACGCCTTCGGCGACAACGCGCAGGCGCAAGCCGTGCGCCATGGCGATGATGGCCTGGACGATCGCCGCGTCGTCGGTGCCGGCCGAGACGTCGCGGATGAACGATTGGTCGATCTTCAGCTTGTCGATCGGGAAGCGCTTGAGGTAGTTCAAGCTGGAATAGCCGGTGCCGAAATCGTCGATCGACAGCCCAACGCCCATGCGGTGCAGCTGCTCGAGCATGACGATCGCCTCTGGCGCGTTCTGCATCACGACGCCCTCGGTGATCTCGAGCTCCAGGAACCGCGCTTCGAGCCCGCTCTTGGCGAGCGCGTCCGAGACGTTCTCGACCAGGTCGCGCTGCTGGAATTGCACGCCCGAGATGTTGACCGCCATGATCAGGTCGTTGATCCCGCGCTTCTGCCACGCCCGCGCCTGCAGGCACGCCTCGTGCAGCACCCAGTTGCCCAGCGGGACGATGAGGCCGGTTTCCTCGGCGAACGGAATGAACTCCAGCGGCTGGACCATTCCCTTCTCGGGATGCTGCCAGCGCACGAGCGCCTCCATGCCCATGATGCGGCCGGTGCGCATCTCCACCTGCGGCTGGTAGTGCAGCACGAACTGGTGCTTCTCGATCGCCGCGCGCAGCTCGTTCTCGAGCGCCAGGCGCTTGGGAAAATAGGTGCTCATTTCCTTGGCGAAGAACGAGAAGTTCGACCGTCCGGATTTCTTCACGTGGTACATGGCGGCGTCGGCGTTCGCGATGAGGCGACTGGAGTCCTCGCCGTGGTCGGGGAAGACGCTGATGCCCACACTCGAGCCGATGCGCAGCTCGTGCTTGTCGAGGATGATCGGGCGCGCCAGGGTGTCGATGATCTTGCGCGCGACTTCCGCCGCGTCGTCCTGCCGCGAGATGTGCTTGAGGAGGACCACGAACTCGTCCCCGCCCAGGCGCGAGACCGTGTCTTCGAGCCGCACCGTGGAGCGCAGGCGCTCGGCCACCGCGCGCAGCACCGTGTCGCCGGCGAAGTGTCCCAGCGAATCGTTGAGCGTCTTGAATCGGTCGAGGTCGACGAACAGCACCGCGCAGTGGCTATTCCCGCGCCGGCATTCTTCGACCGCCTGTTGCACCCGGTCTTCCAGCAGCAGCCGGTTCGGCAGCTTGGTGAGGGAGTCGTGCAGCACCAGGTGCTGCAGCTCGGCATTGGCCTCGCGCAATGACGAGGCCATCTGCGCCGTCTTGGATTCCATGCGCGCGTCGAGCACTGACAGCGAAAGCGTCCCGCAGAGGATCAGGAACGTGATGATGGCGAGCGTGGCCGCCATCCAGGAGTTGTTGGCGAGCGCGCCGCTCAGGCAGATCGTGTCCGGAGCGAAATTGGCGGCCGCCATGCCGGTGTAGTGCATGCCGACGATGGCGCTGCCCATGATGACCGCGCTTCCCAGTCGCGCGTAGACGCGCCGCTTGGCGTCCGAGCGCAGGGTGAAGGAGATCCAGAGGGCTGCGGTCGCCGCCGCGATGGCGATCGCGACCGAGGCTCCGAAGAGGACGGGGTCGTACTGGATTCCGGGCTGGACTTCCATCGCGGCCATGCCCGTGTAGTGCATCGAGCAAATGCCGATTCCCATGAGCACGCCGCCCGCGGCGAGCCGGCGGACGCTGAGCGACTTCTGCGTTACGGTGAGGAGCGCGAAGCCCGAGACGACGATGGCGATGCCCATCGACGCGAGGGTGATGCCCACGTCGTAGGCCATCGGGATGGGCAAGCTGAACGCGAGCATCCCGATGAAGTGCATGGACCAGATGCCCATGCCCATCGCGAAGGCGCCACCCAGGAGCCAGCAGGCTGCGGCGGCGCCGGCGGAGGCGGTGATGCGGGAAGCGAGGTCGAGCGCCGTATACGAGGCGAGTACGGCGACCAGGAAAGACAGCAGCACGACCCAACTGTTATAGGTTCCGGCCATTTGTTTAGTCCCCTTATTTGCCTGAGACTACGGCCGGGGCGGCACGGAAAATATGAAATCCGACACATTTCCGGCCCGTTGTTACGGTCGTAGCCCGGCGGGGACCTCAGAGGTCGTCGATCGATTTGGGCCAGTCGTCCTTCAGGAGCCTCGAGAGCGAGCGGTCGGCGAGCAGCCGGCCGCCAGTCTGGCAACGCGCACAGTAGTTGCACTCGTTCTCCGCGTAGACGATCCGCTGCACGGGGGAGCCGCACACCGGGCAGGGCTTCTTGAAGCGGCCGTGCACCGCCATCTCGTCGTGAAACGCGGTCACCTTCTCGGGAAAGCCGTCGCCGGCCTCCGCGCGCAGCAACCCCGTCCACTTCGCCAGCGTCGCGCGCGTTGCCTCGTGGAGGCGCTGCGACTCCTCGTCCGATAGCGACCGCGAGAGCTTGAGCGGCGAGAGCTTTGCCGCGTGCAGGATCTCGTCGGAGTACGCGTTGCCGATCCCGCTGAAGAGGCGCGGATCGGTGAGCGCGCGCTTGAGGGTGTGGCTCTCGCGCGTGAGCGCCTCGCGGAACTGCTCGAGCGAGGCCTCCAGCGGCTCGATGCCGCCGGGGTCGAGCGCGTGCAGCGCTGCCTCCCCACGCACCACGGTGAGCGAGGCGCGCTTCTTCGAGCCGGCTTCCGTGAAATACAGCGTGCCCGCCGGAAAGTGGAGCATGGCGAGAATCATCTTCGCGCCCATGCCGAGCTTCTGTCCGGGAGTGCGCCAGCGAAGGCGGCCCGCGATCATCAAGTGGATCACGAGGAAGAGATCGTCGCCGAATTCGAGGACGATGCGCTTGCCGATGCGCCGCACGGCGCGCACCTCGCGGCCGGCGAGCGCGTCCAACGGCGGGTCGTAGGAGCGAAGGACGAACGGGCTCGCGACTGTGACTCGCTCCAGGCGTTGCCCCACCACGTGCCGGGTCAGGGCCTCGAGGTAGACGCAGACGTCGGGAAGCTCCGGCATGGCGCCGATCTTACGTGCGAAAATGGGCGCGATGAAAGACACGAAAATCCATATGGCCGGACTGCAGGTCGTGGCCGTGGCGCTTTCATTTGGCGCGGCGGCCGATGACGGGATGTGGACCTACCACGAGCCGCCCGTGGCGCTCTTGAAGTCGGAGTACCAGTTCGACGCGACGCGCGAATGGCTCGACAAGCTGCGCCTTGCGTCGGTCTCGACCGGCGCATCGGCCTCGTTCATCTCGCCCGACGGCCTCTACCTCACCAACGCCCACGTCGCGCTCGACTGCGCGAAGAACCTGTCGTCGGCGCGCGAGGACCTGGTCGGCGGCGGCTTCCTCGCGCGCAAGCGCTCGGAGGAGCGCGCGTGCCCCGGCATCGAAGCGCGCCAGCTCGTCTCGTACGCGAACGTGACCGCCGAAGTGGATGCGCCGCAAACCGCCGAGCGCAACCGCCGCATTGCCGCGGTCGAAAAGGCCTGCCGCGAGCAAACGAAGCTGCGCTGCGAAGTGGTGACGCTCTACCGCGGCGCCGAGTACTGGGTCTACCGTTACAAGATCTGGACCGACGTGCGGCTCGTATTCCAGCCGGAGAACGACATCGCCTTCTTCGGCGGCGACACCGACAACTTCGTGTATCCGCGCCACTCGCTCGACGCCGCGTTGCTGCGCGTCTACGAGGACGGGCGTCCCGCGAAAACGCCGCAGTTCCTGCATGTGGCCAGGCGCGGCGTGGCCGAGGGCGACCTGGTGTTCTCCTCGGGCACGCCGGGCTCGACCGATCGATTATTGAGCGTCTCCGAGATCCTGCTCGTCCGCGATCGGCTCTATCCGCTCAAGCTCTCGGGTGCCAACGGCGAGCGCGAAGCGTTGACGCGCTACAGCAAAGCCTCGGCCGAAGCGGCCCGCCGCGCGTTGAGCACGCTGCACGGCAACGAGAACTACGTGAAGGTCCTGAAGGGCGAGACCCGGGCGCTTGCGGCGCAGACCCTCATTGCCAGGAAGCGCGCCGATGAGGCCGAGCTGCGCGAGAAGGCCAGCGCGGAGATCGCGGCGGGGCGCTTTGCGTGGAAGGCGGGCGATCCCTGGCAGCGCATCGACGCAGCGGTGGCGCTGCAGAACGCGCGCGCAAGCGAGCTGCAAGCCATCGACTACGGATACAGCACGCTCGCCAAGTACGCGAACGACCTCGTCGCATTCGCCTACGAGGGGCGGCTGGAGGACGGCGCGCGCCTCAAGGACTACCGCGAGGCGAAGGGCGCGCGGTTGCGCCGCCGCATCGAGGGCGATACGCCCTGGTACAAGGACCTCGAGACGGTGCGCCTCGCGCAGCGCATTCGCGAGGCGCAGATGCTCCTGGGCCCGGCACATCCGTTCGTGGCGCGGCTCACGCGGGGAGCTTCGGCGGAGGTCGCGGCGCGGGAGCTCATCGACGCGACCCGCCTCGACCAGGTCGCCGAGCGCCGCAAGCTGCTCCAAGGTGGCGCGGCGGCGGTGGACGCCTCGCAGGATCCATTGCTCGTGGCGATGCGCGACCTTTATCCGATCTGGAGCAGAGCCAAGCGCTTCTACGAGAACGACGTCGAAAGCGAGAAGGAGAAGGGCCACGACGAGATTGCGCGTTTGAAGCACCATCTCGGCGGCGCGGCGGGCTCGCCGGACGCGACCGCGTCGCTGCGCCTCGCGTTCGGGACCGTCAAGGGATACGACCGCGACGGAGTGCTCACGCCGTGGTCGACGACCTTCCACGGCCTCTACGACCGCTACGCGGCGATGAAGTCGCATCCGCACTTCGGCCTGCCGCCGCGCTGGAGGCAACCGCCGCCGGGGCTGGCGCTGGCGACGCCTCTCAACTTCGTCACCAACGTCGACATCATCGGCGGCAGCTCCGGCTCTCCGCTCGTGAATCGCGACGGCGAGCTGGTGGGCGTGCTCTTCGACGGCAACCTCGAGGAGCTCGGCAACCGCTTCGCCTACGGCGAGCGCATGGAGCGTTCGATCGCGGTGGACATCCGCGCCGTGGTCGAGGCGCTCGGCAAGGTCTATGGGGCGCAGGATCTCCTCGACGAGATGAATGCCCGCTGAGGGTGCGAGGCTCACCCCATGAGCCTCCGAGTGTCTAGAATGTGCGCATGGACGGCACACTGATCACGGCCCTCATCGCCCTCGCTTTCGGCGCCGCAGGCGGGTTCGGCCTGGCGTACTTCTGGAATCGCACGCGCCCTACCCACGACGAGAAACGCGTTGCCGAGCTCGAGGCGCAGCTCACCGCGGCGCGCGAGCATGGCCTTCGCGTGGGCGTGCAGGCCGCCGAGCTCGAGCGCGAGGCGAGCACGCTGCGCTCGCAACTGATGGAGACCGTGCAGCGCAGCGCCGTCTACGAAGAGCGCGCCCGGCTTCTCGGCGATGCGAAGCAGGCGTTGGAGAACGCCTTCAAGTCGCTCTCGGCGGAGGCGCTCCGGAACAACAACCAGTCGTTCCTCGATCTCGCCAAGGCTTCGCTCGAGCAATTCCAGCAGGGCGCGCGGGGAGACCTCGAGAAGCGCCAGACCGCCATCGACGCGCTCGTGGCCCCGGTGAAGGCCTCGCTCGACAAGGTGGACGAAAAGATCGCCTCGCTGGAAAAAGCCCGCGAGCACGCTTACGGAGAGATCCGGCAGCAGTTCAAGGATATGGCCGTAGTGCAGACCCAGTTGCGCGACGAGACCAACAACCTGGTGAAAGCGCTGCGCCAGCCGCACGTCCGCGGACGCTGGGGCGAGATCCAGCTGCGCCGCGTGGTGGAGATGGCGGGCATGATGCTGCACTGCGATTTCGTCGAGCAGCAGTCGGCGGATGGCGATGACGGCCGGCTGCGTCCGGACCTGATCGTCAAGCTCCCCGGCGGCCGGCAGATCGTGGTCGATTCCAAGGCGCCGATCACGGCCTACATGGAGGCGCACGAGGCGACGACCGACGAGCTGCGCAAGGTCAAGATCCTGCTGCACGCGCAGCTCATGCGGCGCCACCTCGAGGCGCTCGCCCGGAAGAGCTACTGGGAGCAATTCCAGCCCACACCGGAGGTCGTGGTGATGTTCATTCCCGGCGAAGCGTTCTTCAGCGCCGCGCTGGAAGCGGATCCGGAGTTGCTGGACAACGGATTCGGCCAGAACGTGATCATCGCCTCGCCGGCATCCCTCATGGCGTTGCTCAAGGCGGCTTCGTATGGCTGGCGGCAGGAAAGCATCGCCGACAACGCGCGCGAGATCAGCCAGCTCGGGCAGGAGCTGCACGCGCGCCTCGGCGTCATGGCCGATCATCTCGCAAAGGTGGGCAAGAGCCTGGGATTGGCGACCGACAGCTACAACTCGGCGATCGCTTCCTTCGAAAGCCGCGTGCTGGTGTCGGCGCGCAAGTTCAAGGAGCTCGGCTCCACCTCGCAGGACGCGGAGATCATCGAGCTGCGCGCGGTGGAGGGCGGCGTGCGGCGGCTGCAGGTCGCGCCGGCGCCCGACAAACCCGAGCCGCAGGACTAGTTGATGGTGCAGCGCAATAAATAGTCCGGATTACCCCTTGACAAGGGTTATGTTGCAGTGCAACATAGAGGCTGTTAACCCCCAGCCCAAGGACCTCCGCCATGTTCAAGATCGACCAATTCGCCGCCGCCAACGAGGCCGCGATCGAGCAGTTCTCCTATTTCGCCAAGCTCTCCCTCGGCAACCTCGAGAAGTTCGCCGAGCTCGGCCTCGGTGCCGCCCGCGAGTCCCTCACGCAAGCCACCCGCCACGCGCAAACCATCGCCGGCGCCCGTGACGTGCACGAAGTGATCGCGATCAACTCGGCCGCCGTCGAGCCCGCGATGAAGCGCGCCTACGCGTACTCGCGTACCGCCTACGACACCGCCGCCGCGACCAACGACGAAGTGAAGCGCGTGTTCGAGCAGAACACCGCCCAGCTCAACAAGGCCGCGATCGCCGCCCTGGAAGAGGCGCTGAAGTACGCGCCGGCCGGCAGCGAGACCGTCGTCGGCAACCTGAAGACCGCGATCGCCGCGGCCCAGAGCGCCTACGACAACCTGTCCGCGATCAACAAGCAGATCTACGACACCGTCGAAGCGAATGTCGCGACGGCGCAGGCCGCCACGACCAAGGCCACCAAGCGCGCCTCGAAGAAGAAGTAGTCGACTGTCATCCCCGCGCAGGCGGGGATCCAGCCAAAGGCCTCCCGGCTCACGCCGGGGGGCTTTTTCATTGGCGATGCCGTATCATTTCCCCATGAGAATCATCGGCATCGCGGGCTACAGCGGCAGCGGCAAGACGACCCTGATCGAGAAGGTGATCCCGGTCCTCGTGCGCGAAGGGCGGCGCGTCTCGCTCATCAAGCACGCCCACCACGAGTTCGACGTGGACCATCCGGGCAAGGACTCCTACCGCCACCGCCACGCCGGCTGCGCGGAGGTGCTCATCAGCTCCTCGGCGCGCTGGGCGTTGATCCACGAGCTGCGGGGCGCCGATGAGCCCGATCTCAAGGAGCAGTTGAAGCACCTCTCGCCGTGCGACCTCGTGATCGTCGAGGGATACAAGAGTGCCGCGATTCCCAAGATCGAGGTCCACCGGCGCGCGGGCCATACACCGCTTCTGTATCCGGAGGACGCCAACGTGATCGCGGTTGCGACCGACGAGCCCCTCGAGACCCAGCTGCCGCAGCTCGACGTCGACGATCCCCAGGCCGTGGCGCGCTTCATCGTGCAGCACCTCGGGCTCGATCGCGCGCGCCTCGTGCGCTAGGGTTGCCGCGTGGTGACGCTTCTCTACTTCGCCAGCCTGCGCGAGAGCCTCGGCTGCTCCCGGGAGCAGCTGGCCCTGGCCTCGGGGAATTCGACCGTGTCCTCGCTCGTCGAGCAGCTGCGCTCGCGCGACGGGCGCTGGACCGAGGCCTTCGCTCCCGGCAAGACGTGGCGCGTGGCGGTGAACCAGCAGATGGCCGATCTCGCCACGCCGGTGAAACCGGGGGACGAGATCGCGTTCTTTCCGCCCGTGACCGGAGGCTGAATGCCGTCAGTCCGTATTCAGACCGAAGACTTCGATACCGGGCGCGAGCTCGAGTCGCTCACGCGCGGCCGCCGCGACATCGGGGCGCTCGCGAGCTTCGTCGGGCTGGTGCGGGAGTCGAACGACGGATCTTCCGTGAGCGGCATGACGCTCGAGCACTATCCGGGCATGACCGAAAAGGCGCTCGAGGACATCTGCGGCCAGGCCCACGCCCGCTGGGACCTCATCGACACGCTCGTCATCCATCGCGTGGGAGCGCTCAAGCCCGGAGATCGCATCGTGCTCGTCGGAGTTTCCAGCGCGAACCGCGGCGCGGCCTTCGCCGCCTGCGAGTTCATCATGGATTACCTGAAGACCCGCGCGCCGTTCTGGAAGCGCGAGGAAACGCCCGAGGGCGCGCGCTGGGTCGAGGCACGCGCGAGCGACGATACCGCCGCCGCAAAGTGGAAATGAAAAACTGGTGTCAGGGACGAGTTTCTGAATATGAGGGTCAGACTCCAATATTCAGGGCCGTGGATCGCCCAAGACGGAATATTGGAGTCTGACCCTCATATTCAGAAGCTGCAGAAGATCTGGCGGGTGAGGGCGATCATCTGCAGCACGCGGGCGTCGCCGATGCGGTAGTAGACGCGGTTGGCGTTCTTGCGGGCTTCGAGGATGCCGTGGTCGCGCAGCACGCCCAGGTGCTGGGAGATGTTGCTCTGCGAGGTTCCGACCGCGTCGACGATCTCCAGGACCGAGAGCTCCTGGTTTCCCAGCAGACAAAGGATCTTGAGCCGCAGCGGATGCGCCATGGCTTGCATCGCCGCGCTCGCCTCACGGATGTTTTCGCTCTTGCCGATCAAGTCGAAGATATCGTCCGACAGCTTCGCCTTGGCGGGACGTTTGCGGGCGGCGGCACGGGCGACCATGGCCAGAGGGTAGGGGGTATATCAGCCTTCGTCAATATAAGCCGCCGCTGATATACTCGGCGCGATGAAGCTGAGGCGCGCGCCCGAGGATTTCCTCGATCACCACCAGATCGCCGAAGTCCAGGCGGGGCGGCGCGATTTCCTGCGGAGGGCGTTCCTCGCGGCGGCCGCCACCGTCACCTCGACGCAGGCCGGGGCCCAATCTCCCGGCGACCCGGCCATCTTGAACCTCCCCGAGCACAGCAAAGCTCTCGGCCAGCCGGTCGTCGCCCTCGGCTATGGCGCGCCCTCGCAATTCGAGAAGAACCTGCAGCGCCGCGAAAGCCCCGGGCTCACGCGTGTGGGCGCCGCCTCGGTGTCGTTCTCGCCGCTCCAAGGGCTCTTCGGCATCGTCACGCCGAACGGCCTGCATTTCGAGCGCCATCACCAGGGCTGGTGGGACATCGACCCGCACCAGCACCGGCTGATGATGATGGGCCTGGTGCGGCAGGCGAAGGTCTACACGATGGACGACCTGATGCGCCTGCCCGCCGTCTCGCGCATGCACTTCATCGAGTGCGGCGCGAACACCGGCATGGAGTGGGGCAACGTCGCGGTGCCGACGGTGCAATACACGCACGGCATGTTGTCGTGCTGCGAGTTCACAGGCGTACGCCTGGCCACGCTCCTCGAGGACTGCGGCTACGACCGCGCCAAGGGCAAGTTCGTGCTGGCCGAGGGCGCGGACGGCTCGAGCCTCTCGCGCACGATCGCGATGGAGCGCGCGCTCGACGACGTGATGGTGGCCTGGGCCATGAATGGCGAGATGCTGCGCCCCGAGAACGGCTATCCGCTGCGCCTGGTGGCACCTGGCGTCCAGGGCGTGTCGTGGGTGAAGTGGCTGCGGCGCCTCGAAGTGGGCGATGCAGCGTGGGCGTCAAAGGACGAGACGCTGCACTACGTGGACCTCATGCCCGACGGGATGCTGCGGCAGTACACGTCGATCCAGGAGTGCAAATCGGTCATCACCACGCCCTCGGGAGGGCAAACGCTCCTCGACAAGGGGTTCTGCAACGTGACCGGCCTCGCATGGTCCGGTCGCGGGCGCGTGAAGCGCGTGGATGTCTCCGTCGACGGCGGGCGCAACTGGCGAACCGCGCGCCTCGAGAACCCGGTGCTGCCGAAATGCCTCACGCGCTTCAACGTCGACTGGACCTGGGACGGCGGCCCGGCGATCCTGCAATCGCGCGCGATCGACGAGACCGGCTACGTGCAGCCGAAGATCAACCAGCTGCGTGCCGTGCGGGGCACGCGATCCATCTATCACAACAACGCGATCCAGTCGTGGAAGGTGGCGGAGGGCGGGGATGTGACCAATGTTCAGGTTTATTAGGGCGGCGCTGGTACTTCTGGCCTGGGTTCCCGCCTACGCGGGAATGACGACTGCCGGGCAGTATCCCGGCATTGGCCGCACCGCGACGCCGGCGGAGATCGCGGCGTGGAACATCGACGTGCGGCCCGACTTCAAGGGGTTGCCGCAAGGCTCGGGGAGTGTCGCAAAGGGGCAGAAGGTGTGGGACGACAAGTGCGCCTCCTGTCACGGCACGTTCGGCGAGTCGAACGAGGTCTTCACGCCGCTCATCGGCGGCACGACCGCCGAGGACATCAGGACCGGCCGCGTGAAATCGCTCGTGACCGGGGATGTCGCGCGGACCACGCTCATGAAGCTGTCGTCGCTATCCACGCTGTGGGATTACATCAACCGCGCGATGCCGTGGACGGCGCCCAAGTCCCTCACCACCGACGAGGTCTACGCGGTGGTCGCGTACATGCTGTACCTGGGCGACGTCCTCCCGGAGAGCTTCGTGCTTTCGGATCGCAACATCGCGCAGGTGCAGCAGAAGCTGCCCAACCGCAACGGGATGACACGCAATCACGGGATGTGGGACGTGAAAGGGAAGGGCGATGTCGCGAACGTGCCCTGCATGAAGAATTGCGCGACGGACGTGCAGCTGGCTTCCGCGTTTCCCGAGCACGCCAAGGGAAGCCATGGGGACTTGGCGCAACAGATGCGCATTACGGGCTTTCCCATCAGAGCGGGAGACAGGAGCGATCTTGCCAAGCGCATGGCGTGCCTTGCCTGCCACGGCGTCGACAAGCGGATCGTGGGGCCGGCCTTCAAGGACATCGCCGCGCGCTACAAGGGGCAGGACGGCGCGGCCGCGCGATTGGTGGAGAAGGTCCGGCGCGGCGGCTCGGGCGCCTGGGGCCCGCTGCCGATGCCGCCCAACCCCGACCTTGCCGAGTCGGACGCCGCCGTTTTGGTCCAATGGGTGTTGGCCCAGTGAGACTGTATAATTTTTGGCTGGCATTCAATGCAACGATGCAAGGAGCCACCATGAACAGCGGTCGCAGGAAGGTATTGAAAGGCTCGGGAGGGGCGGCGGTGCTCGGGCTCGCCTTTGCAGCCGGACTTTTCAAGTCCGCAAGCGCCTCGGCGCAGAGCTGGAACAAGGCGGCGTTCGAGACCAAGTCGCTCAACGACGCCGTGAGGGCGATGGGCGGAGCCGCGCCCACGGAAAGCAAGGACATCACCATCACCTCGCCCGACATCGCCGAGAACGGCGCGGTCGTGCCCTTCACCATCGCGAGCAAGATTCCGAATACCGAATCGATCGCACTGATGGTGGAGAAGAACCCCAACATCCTGGCCGCCAACTTCAGCATTCCCAACGGCACCGAGCCGTGGGTCAACACGCGCGTGAAGATGGGGCAGACATCCAACGTCATCGCGCTGGTGAAGGCAGGCGACGGCAAGTACTACTACGCGTCCAAGGAAGTCAAAGTGACCTTGGGCGGGTGCGGAGGCTAGCCATGGCAGATCCGATGAAGATTCGCGCCGCGATGGTCGGCGACAAGGTCGAAGTGAAGGTCCTCATGAGCCACGAGATGGAAACCGGCCAGCGCAAGGATTCGAAGGGCGCGACCATTCCCGCGTGGTTCATCCAGAACGTGACCGCCACCCACAACGGCAAGACCGTGCTCTCGGCGGAGTGGGGGCCGGCGGTCTCGAAGAACCCGTTCCTCTCGTTCCGCTTCGCCGGCGGCAAGCCCGGCGACAAGGTCGTCATCACCTGGACCGACAACAAGGGCGACAAGCGCACCGACGAGGCGGTGATCTCTTGAGGGCGTGGTTCGCCGCGCTCCTGGCCGGCGTCGCGCTCGTCGCGACCGCGGCTCCCGGGGAACCGATCAAGGTGGTCTATCACATGAACGAAGGGGTCGAGCGCGCTCCGCAGGCAATTCGCAACATCCGCAACCACCTCAACGCGGACCCGAAAGCGAAGATCGTCGTGGTCTCGCACGCCCAGGGCATCAACTTCCTGATCCGCGACGCCAAGGACGCGAACGGCAATCCGTTCGAGGTCGCGGTGCAGGATCTCGTGTCGAAAGGCGTGGAGTTCCGCGTCTGCGAATACACCCTCACGTCGCGCAACATCGACAAGAAGCAAATGATCGACGAAGTGAAGTACGTCCCCTCCGGAGTCGCGGAGGTGGCCCGCCTGCAAACGCAAGAAGGTTACGCGTACCTGAAGCCTTAGGAGGAGCGAGTGAGACCGATCCCCCGGATCGCAACAGCCGTTTGTTTGCTCGGCGCGCTCGCCGCGTCCCCATTGTTCGCGCAGCGATCGGCGGTCGAGGAGATCGAGCGCTACCGCGCCGCATTGGGCGACGGCAATCCCGCCGAGCTGTGGGAAGCCCGCGGCGAAGGAATCTGGAAGGAAAAGCGCGGCCCGAAGAACGCCTCGCTCGAGCGCTGCGACCTGGGCCTCGGCCCCGGAGTAGTGAAGGGCGCCTATACGGTGCTGCCCAAGTACTTCGCGGACTCCGACAAGGTCGAAGACCTCGAGTCGCGATTGGTGACCTGCATGGTCACGCTCCAGGGCTTCACGCCCGAGCAGGCGAAGAAGGATCCTTTCGGGGATCCGGGCAAGAAGGTCGCGATGGATGCGCTGGTCGCGTTCGTCACGGGGCAGTCGCGCGGCATGAAGATGAACGTCGCGGCGAATCACCCCAGGGAAGTCGAGGCCTACGAGGTCGGCAAGAAGATCTTCTTCTTCCGCGGCGGCACCCACGACTTCGCGTGCGCCAGCTGCCACGGCAGCGACAACCTGCGCATCCGCCTCCAGGACTTGCCGAACCTGCTGAAGCAGGAGGACGCGCAGAAGGCCTACGGCTCGTGGCCGGCCTATCGCGTCTCGCAGGGCGAGGTGCGCTCGATGCAGTGGCGCCTCTTCGATTGCTTCCGCCAGCAGCGCTTCCCCGAGCTGGAATTCGTCT
>Ga0209131_1000849_pt1 | contig 21414 bp, 11 predicted proteins | sample GraSoi_2013_40cm_FD_185826 | JGI IMG/M metagenome (GOLD analysis project Ga0209131, IMG submission 185826) | Grasslands soil microbial communities from the Angelo Coastal Reserve, California, USA - Sample 9_17_2013_40cm (SPAdes) (version 2) | ecosystem: Environmental > Terrestrial > Soil >... | reverse complement strand
CGCGGGCGTAGACTTGGAATTTCTGCTTCTTGCCTTTTTGGTCGAGCACGGTGAGCGGACCGCCGTCGGGTGCGACGAGCTCCACCTTAAGTTTGTGAAATTTGCCGTCTTTCGCTCCGGCCGTTGGCGAGTAGGAGAGGCTGTACTGGTGGCGAAGGAAAGCGGCGACGTTGCGAAACACATCCGGCATCTCACCCGCGAACTGAGGAAACCAGGAATAGCCTCCGGTCTCCTGCGAAAAAGTTTTCAGCTGATTTTCCCCCTGCAAATAATTCATGCGAGCCATGCCGCCCATTCCACCGTTCATCTCCGCGTAGTTCTGAAAGGCCCGCCCCAAACCGATGCAAAAGATCGTGACGTCACTCTGGCGGAGCTGCTTCATGGTCTGATCGAGCGTGTGTTTGGAGAAGGTATCCACTCCGCTGGACAGCACGACGATGGATTTCTTGCCTTTTACATCCTTCAAGCGATCCACGGTTTCAAGGATGGCGTCGAACAAGTTCGATTCGCTGAACCCGGGGAAATAGAGACGGTAAAGGCCCTGCATGACTTCGTCCTTGTTCTGCGTGAAGTCCACTTCAATGCGGGTCTTCATATCAAAGGTCTCGAGCGCGATCCAATCTTTCGGCTGCAAACTGGGGAAAAGCGCGGTGGACCAATACTTCCCGACGTAGGCAAAAAAGCCACCATAGCCGCGGCTGCTGAACTCCAGGAGGAGGACCATGGTAATGGGAGCCTCGGTGGGTGAGAAGTTGGTGATGGTTTGCGGCACGCCATCGTCGAGGATGCGGAAGTTTTCTTTCTTGAGACCAGGGATGATGTCGCCGTGCTGCGTGGTGGCGACAACATCGAGGGTAACGATGGGAACGTCGACGGCAATGGTGACGCCAGCCTGCGGCGGCGGCTGCGCCGTAGTCGGTGCCGTAGGCGGAGGCGGGTTCTGCTGCTGCGGCGGCGGGGAGCCGCCCTGCGGGCCGGTGGGGGCCTGGGCAAAAGCGGAATTTTCACCCAGCGGCAAGACCAGAGCGGTCGCCAGAACTGCGAGCAGAATTACGGAAAAAATGGCCTTCATCGTGCACCCCCGATTGCGATCGAAAAACTTCAAACTGGCGATGGCCCCTGCGTGCGGGACAACATGGCGGCCACGAAGCGGTTGAATTTTAGCAACGCAACGCCAACGCCGAGGCCAAGCCCCACACCTGCATGTTAGTATGACGCAGAGTTAAGACAAAACGTTTACTGAGGCGGCCGGGTTGCGGCCGGCCATACCGAGGAGGATGGATTCGTGAACTGGAATCGCATGGTGCAGATGATGGCGGGAGGGGCGGCGTTGGCGATAGCCGCAAGTTTTCCGGTTGCCGCGCAGGTGGCGCCGGCAGGGGCGCCGGGGATCCCGGGGAATCCTTCGCCGATTGGGGATACGTCGGCGATTGCGAAGGAAGCACAAGGCTGGCTCGCGGACCTCATCAAGGTCAACACGACGAATCCGCCGGGAAACGAGCAGCTCGCAGCGATGTACATTGCGGCGGTCCTGGAGAAGGAAGGGATCAAGGCGGAAATTCTTGATTTAACGCCAGGGCGCAGCGCCGTGGTCGCGCGTCTGCGAAGCACGGCGACGCCGGATCCTTCGAAGGCACTGCTGCTGGTGGCGCACATGGATGTGGTCGGGGTGGAGAAGTCGAAGTGGACGGTCGATCCGTTCGCAGCGGTGGAAAAGGACGGATACCTGTACGGCCGCGGCGCGATCGACGACAAGGGAATGCTGGCGGCGAATCTGGCGGCGTTCATCGCGCTGAAGCGCGCGAACCCGCGCTTGAATCGCGACGTGATCTTCCTGGCGACGGCGGACGAAGAACAGTTTGGCGACGCGAGCGTCAAGATTCTGATCGCGAAATACTGGGACAAGTTTGCAGCCGGGTTTGCGCTGAATGAGGGCGGCGAGGTTTTGCTGAAAAACGGCAAGGTGCAGTACGTGGCGGTGCAGGCGAGCGAAAAGGTTCCCGTAAACGTCACGGTGATCGCGCGCGGGACCTCCGGACATGCCTCGATGCCCACGAAGGACAATGCCGTGGTGCATCTGGCGGCGGCGGTGGCGAAAATCGGGAACTACTCCGCACCGGTGCGCTTCACGACGATTGTTCGCAGATACTTCGAGCAGCTCGCGGCCATCGAAGACGATGAAATGGCAAAATGGATGCGCTCGCTGGATACACCGGACCGTGGCGAACACGCGCAGAGAGTGATCTCGGACGCGAATCCGCTGTGGAACTCGATGCTGCGGGATTCGATAGCGCCGACGATGCTGACGGCAGGCGTGCGGGCGAACGTCATTCCGGGGGAGGCGCGGGCCAACCTGAACATACGATTGCTGCCGGGAGACACCATCAACGTGCTGCTGGGGGAGCTGACGAAACTGGTGAACGATCCGCAGATCCGTTTCGAGATCCAGCCGGATGCGGGACTGGCGGCGCCGCCGTCTTCGCTGGAAAACGGATTGTATGCCACAATTACAAGGGTCGCGGGGAAAGAGTTTTCCAGTGCGCCGGTGCTGCCGTTTCAGTCCACGGTGGCCACGGATTCCGCGCAATTGAGGCTGCACGACGTCCAGGCCTACGGTTTTCTGCCGTTCCCACTGAGCGCCGAGGATTTGCGGCGGATGCATGGCGACGATGAGCGGATTCCGCTGGCATCTTTCACAAAGGGAGTGGACGTACTGGCGCGGGTCATCGCGGAATTCGCGGTTGCGCGGTAGGAAAGCGAAGAATCGAATCGAGAAGATTGAAAAAAGACAGCCGTTGTGACAAGCCTACCGGTGGACAATAGAAACAGCCGGGAAATATTGCCGCAAGAGAGAGCATGAGCTTTCGTCATTCCAAAATAGTGTGCACGATCGGGCCGGCGAGCAATTCGCCGCGGATGATTGACCGCTTGTTGAGCGCGGGGATGGACGTGGCACGGCTCAATTTTTCGCACGGCACGCACGAGGAGCATGCGAAGAACATTTCCATGCTGCGGGTGGCCGCTGTTGAGCACGAAAAGCCGATCGCGATTCTCGCCGACCTTCAGGGACCGAAAATCCGGACCGGACCTCTGGCGGGCGGCGGACCGGTGCTGCTGCGCACAGGGCAACGCTTCGTGATCACCACCGCAAGAGTGCTGGGCGATTCGACGCGAGTGAACACGACGTTCACTCCACTGCCGCGAGAAGTTCACGGCGGCGACCGCATCCTGCTTTCGGACGGGCTGATCGAGTTGCGGGTGGAAAAGGTCAGCGGCCGGAACGTCATTTGCGAAGTGGTGAACGGCGGCGCACTTGGCCAGAATAAGGGGATCAACCTGCCCGGAATCAAGCTGCGTGTGCCCGCGCTGACGCCCAAAGACCGCGCCGATCTGATCTTCGCTCTGAAACACGGCGCGGATTACATTGCGGTGAGCTTCGTCCGGCGCCCGGAGGACGTGCTGCTGGCGAAACAGTTGATTCGCCGCGCGGGGAGAGACGCTCCGGTGATCGCGAAACTGGAGAAGCCAGAGGCGATCGAAAATCTGGATGCGATTTTGCGAGCGGCCGACGGCGTGATGGTGGCGCGGGGCGACCTCGGCGTGGAGATGAATCCGGAGCGCGTGCCGGTGGTTCAGAAAATGATTATTGCGCGCGCCAGGGAGTTCCGGCGTCCGGTGATTACGGCGACGCAGATGCTGGAATCGATGACGGAGAACCCGCGGCCGACTCGCGCGGAAGCATCCGATGTGGCCAACGCGATTTTCGACGGCTCGGACGCGGTGATGCTTTCGGCGGAAACCGCGTCTGGGAAGTATCCCGTCGAGGCGGTTGGCATGATGGCCCGCATCATCGAAGAAGCGGAAGCAAGCATCCGGGAATTTCCGCGGCCGGCGCCCCAGGAACAATTGAAAGTGGCGGAAACCGTCGCGGAGCTGGTCTGCCACGCCTCACGCGAACTGCACATGAAACTGATCGCGGTGTTCACGCACAGCGGATTCACGGCGCGGCTGGTGTCGCGTTACCGGCCGCTGGTGCCCATTGTGGCGTTCTCACCGGAGGCGGAGACGCGGCGGCGGTTGGCGCTGATCTGGGGCGCACTGCCCAGGAACATTCAGGATGTGCAAAAGGTGGACGGGCTGGCTAAGGTCGCGGAAAAGCGCCTGCTGGAAGAGCGGCTGGTGCGCAAGGGCGACGTGATCGGGATTGTGGCTGGCACGCCGATGGGCATTCGCGGGACGACGAACTTCATGAAGTTTCACGTCATTGGCGGGCCCGCCTAAGGCAGTTATCAGTTTTCAGTGTTCAGTCCTCCCGACTGCCCCCACCCCCGTTTTCTGTAAGTGTCATCTACAGGATTTAGTAATGCAGTAAGTTTTTTTTTGGCGACACTTGCAGGGAGATGCATAAGTGTTGCAAACAAAAGACTTAAAGTAATAGTGGGCAGTGAATCAGTGGGCGGGAATCGTCGTTCGCCAAGAAAGATGATGACCCCCTACCCCCATCCATGGTGGATCAATATCAAAGCAAAAGACTTATGGAATTTTAATTTTGTAACTGATTGATTCTAAAGAGGATGTTTGTTGGTCATCAAATCGTTTCGGCTTAGGATTGACAGCCGGGATGTAGGCAAAGCGGCAGCGAGCTGCCGCACTCCAAATGGAGTTTTCTATTGGGTTAATTATAGCAGAGAATAGCAGGAGGTCAAGGGCAACTTTATCGAGAGACTGCCGCCCCTCTAATTGACCCAGTTGTCGGGGCGGGAGGGCGGGTCCTTCTTGTGCTTGTTGATGTAGACCTCGAAGCGCTTGCGATTGCGTTTGTGCTGCCAGTCAGTGACGGTGTTGCGGACGTTGTAGAGGAAAGAACCGCGGCGGAGGTAGAGATAGCCAACAAGCATGCCGCCGAGGTGGCAGACGTGGCTTACGTTGTCTCCGCCGGAGCCTAGCGTGGAGAAGAATTCGATGGCCCCCATCACCGCAACGTACGGACGCATGGGGATGGTAATCGGAAGGGGAATCAACCAGATGCGGCGATCGGGGAAGAGCACTGCGTTGGCCATGAGAATGCCGAAAATAGCGCCTGAGGCACCAATGGTAGGAGTTACCGAAAACATGCTACCAAAGAAAACTGGGACCGTTTTGACGAGCACCTCGATGAGCCCCGCGCCTACCCCGCAGATGCAGAAATAATTCAGAAAACGGCGCTTTCCCCAAACAAGTTCCAGTTCGCGGCCGAACATCCATAGCATGAGCATGTTGATGAGCAAGTGGAAAAGCCCGCCGTGGAGAAAAATGTAAGTAAAAGGCTGCCAAATGCGCGGAGGGATGTGGTGCGTTACAGCCTCGGGGATCAGTGCAAACCATTTGAGGAGCCAAATGGTCGCCGAGGGAGGGGCGAGCAGGCTCAGAAGCGTCTGAAAAAGAAAAACGCCGGAGCAGACCAAGACGAGGAGTTTGACGCCTGGGGTAATGAAGCTGCGCCAGTCGAAGTTATATCGCCGCCCGCCGAACGAAGTCCCCATATTCGCAGTGTACGGCGGCGAGCCAAATCCGTCAAAGCACTCTGTCGTACCCGTTGCGCAAACCTCGCCATGGCCAGTAGCGCGCGTGGCCGCCTGGTTAGTCCAGCTTCTTGCGGGCGAAATAGAAGAGCGAGGCCGCGAGAAGCGCGAACATGAAAATGCCGAGGAGGGACTGCGCCGAGGTTGGCGGCAGGTTATCGAGCCTCGCGGCGATGGAGGGCCAATATTTCGGCCCGAACGAGAAAAGCTTGTCGGACCAGGGAAGGTGCAGCAGAGAAGTGACCCAGTGCGGTACGCGATTGGAGATCTCCGGGTCCTGCAGAAGATTGATGATGATGCCGAGCAGGCCGAAGACACCTCCTGCCGCAATTAAGCCACTGGAATAGAGCGCGCCGGGGCTGGCTTCGCTTTCGTCCTTTTTCTTTGTGGTGGCTTCGACCAGCGCTCGGACGAGGCCGCCGGCAAACATGGCTCCCGTGGTGGCGATGGAAAGATACGACCCGGTGGCAAACGCCAGCGAGCGAACACCGAGAACTTCCACCGCGATCACCAAGGCGACGCCCATGAGCACCAGACGCCAGGGTAAGCGCTGATTGAGGATGCCATTGATGACCGTAGCCATCAGGCGCGCTTGCGGCGCGGGAGCTTTGTCGCTGCCGATGCCCTGCGCCCATTGAAACTCGATTTGCCGCGTACCCGCGTCGTAGAGATATTCCCCGTCGGGAATTTCATGCGAGCCCAGAGAATTGATCAGCACGTAGCTCTTGTTTTGGTAGGTGAACGAATCGCGCTCGATTTTCACGCCGGATGGCAAAGCCTGGATGCTGACGGGAATGGGCGTGGGGATATACTTCTCCAGGCCTTTATTCATCAGATTCAGGGTTGCGCCGATGGCCACGGTGGAGACGGTGACGCCAACGAGAAGTCCCATCTGCTGCCAGAATGGCGTGGCGCCGACGAGATAGCCGGTTTTCAAATCCTGCGAGGTGGCGCCCGCGATGGCGGCAGCAATGCACACCACGCCACCAATCATGAGCGCGAGGACGGCGTAGTTCGGCGCGGTCCATCCGGCGAGGAAGAAAATCGCGCAGGTGGCCATCAGAGTTGCGATGCTCATGCCGCTGATGGGATTGGAAGAATTGCCGAGCAGGCCGCTGATGCGCCCCGCGACAGTAACGAAAAGAAAACCGAACACGACAACGAATGAGGCGGCGAACAGGTTTTGATACCAATAGGTGCTGGCTCCTTGCATAGGATGAAACGTCAGCAACACCCACATCATGACGATGATGACGATCGAGCCCGAGATGACCCAGCGCATCGGCACGTCGCGGTCGGTTCTTAACGCGGGGTTTGTAAGGACAAACCCCGCACCCCCGCGGCTGGAGGATGTCGATTGGCCAGCGCCCTCGGCACGCACGTCTTTCAATCCGGCGCGCAGCGCGGAAATGATGGTAGGCAGAGTGCGAAGCAGCGTGATCAATCCGGCGGCGGCAACCGCTCCTGCGCCCATCGGGCGGATGTAACTGCGCCAGATATCATCCGGCGTCATTTGCGGAATAGGAATCGTGGACGGATAGATGGGCGTATTGCCAGCAAGCTGCCCGTAAAACTTGATAGCGGGCATCATGACCAGCCACGAGATGATGCCGCCGGCGAAGAGTATGCCGGAGACACGGGGGCCGATGATGTAGCCGACCCCCAGATATTCAGAAGTGATGGCGGCTCGAAAACTCGCTCCGGGGAACCAAGTGGGCCGGCCTTCCGGCTGCGATGTCCACGCTTGAACGGTGTTCATGAGGAAGGTGTAAACGCCGCCGAGACCGAGTCCCCAGAAAACGCGGCCTGCGAAGGAGCCGCCGCGTTCGCCCGCGACGAGCACGTCAGCGCAGGCTGTGCCTTCGGGAAATATCAGGTTACCGTGTTCCTTGACGATGAGCTGGCGCCGCAGCGGCACCATGAAGAGCACGCCGAGCCACCCGCCGAGGAGAGCCAGCGGAAAGATTCGCCAAAATGTGAATTCGGAGCCGAAGCCGAGAAAAATCAGCGCGGGAATCGTGAACATGACGCCGGCGGCGAGCGATTCGCCGGCTGAGCCGGTGGTCTGCACGATGTTGTTTTCGAGGATGGTGGAACGGCCGAAAGCGCGAAGAATGCTGATGGAGAGCACGGAAATGGGGATCGAAGCGGAAACGGTGAGCCCGGCGCGCAGGCCGACGTAGACAGTCACCGCGCCGAAAAGCAGTCCGAAGAGCGCGCCAAGGATCACCGCGCGAATGGTAAATTCCTTGGGGCTTTCTTCGGCCGGCACGTAAGTGCGGAATTCACCCGGGGGTGCCGTGGAACTCCATGGACGTTCGCTCACTGAATCCTCCCCATTTGCGGATGTCGGATGCCAATGTGGCCTGTGTGCGGGGGGATTATGCCGCAGGTGGGCGAAGCGGGGAAGAGAATCCTCGCCTCACGAAGGGATCGGTACTTCCAGCTCTATTGACAGCGGCGCGGCATCCTTGTAGTGTCCTGCGGTATACGTTACTCAGGTCGGCAACAATGCCCATGGGACGGGACCTTCTCATATCGCGGGCGACCGCGAATCCGCCGATACCACTGGTGACCGAACAGCGGTCCGTTCTCCGAGGTGCGGGCTCCGGTTCTTTTCCTGCAGTTATTCTAAATTTCGCACTGCTGAAGTTTCAAAATGGGAGGCCCATCGTGAGCTATCGCCGCCTGTTCGTGCTCGTTTTGGTGCTATTCGCGGGGGCTGCCGTGCGACGCGCGCAGCCCGTAAGTGCCGGTGACGAATGGCAGCCGATCTCCCAGGAAGAATTGAAGATGACCAGCGTGCCGGAAGCCCCCGGAGCGCCGGCGATCTATCTGTACCGGCAGGTGGATAGAGACGACAGCGGCCATACGCCGCACGAATACGACTACGCGAGGATCAAGATCCTGACGGAAGAAGGTCGAAAGTACGCCGACGTGGAGATTCCCTTCTTCAAGGACGAGGGAAACATCCACAGCATTAAGGCCCGTACAATTCGCCCGGATGGCTCGATCGTGAACTTCGAAGGGAAGGCTTTCGACAAGACCATCGTCAAAGCGAAGGGCCTAAAATACCTGGCGAAGACCTTCACATTGCCCGATGTGCAGGTGGGCAGTATCATCGAGTACCACTACACGTATGACCTGAGCGAGGGGTACGTTTACAACTCGCGCTGGATCCTGAGCGAGGAACTCTTCACCAAACACGGCAAATTCAGTCTGAAACCGAATGCGGATTTTGCTCTTCGCTGGAGCTGGCCAGCCGGGCTGCCGACGGGATCCGCCCCGCCGAAGAATGAAGGAGGCTTCGTCCGGCTGGAATCGCAGAATATCCCTGCATTTCAGATCGAAGATTACATGCCGCCGCAGAACGAGTTGAAATTCCGCGTTGATTTCACCTATACCGAGAGCGACGCAGAAAAGGAGCCCGACAAGTTCTGGAAAAAGGAAGGGAAGAAGTTGAACGACAGAGTGGAAAGCTTCACAGGGAAGCGCAAAGCGATGGAGCAGGCAGTGGCGGAAACGGTGGCCCCCAATGATACGCCGGATGTGAAACTGCAAAAGATTTACGCGAGAGTGCAAAAGTTCCGGAATACTTCCTGGGAGACGGAAAAGACAGAACAGGAGTTGAAGCGCGAAAAACAGAAGGACATAAATAACGCGGAAGATCTTTGGAAGCGGGGTTACGGAAATGGCCGCCAGATCAACTGGCTATTTCTTGCAATGGCCAGGGCGGCGGGATTCGATGCCTACTCCGTTTATATTTCATCGCGCAGCGAGTATTTTTTCAATCCACAACTGATGAATCCGAACCAGTTGAACGGCGACGTCGTGCTGGTGAAGTTGAACGGGAAGGAAGTGTACTGTGATCCGGCAACTGCGTTTGCTCCGTTTGGATTGCTGCCGTGGCCCGAAACCGCCGTGAAAGGCCTGCGACTCGATAAAGAGGGCGGAAGCTGGGTGACCACCACGCTGCCACCTAGCTCCGATTCCCGGATCGAGCGGAAAGCCGATTTGAAGCTGACGGAGACGGGATCGCTGGAGGGAAAGCTGACGGTTACGTTTTCCGGGTTGGAAGCGCTTTGGCGGAGAATTGAAGAACGGAACGAAGATGCGACCAACCGGAAGAAGCTTCTCGAGGACCAAGTGAAGGAGTACATCCCGGTGGGGATCGATTTGGATTTGACGAACCAACCGGATTGGGGAGGTTCGACGCCGACGCTGGTGGCCGAATTCGAACTGAAAGTGCCAGGCTGGGTTTCGGGAGCGGGGCGGCGAGCCCTTGTGCCGGTGGGGCTTTTCAGCGCGCCCGAAAAGCACGCGTTCGAACATGCCAACCGCGTTCACGCGATCTATTTTTCCTATCCATCAGAAAAGATTGATGACGTGACGATCGACCTGCCGCTAGGCTGGCAAGTGAACAGCTTGCCCCCCGTGCAGGACTTCGACGCCAAGGCTGCTCTCTACAGCCTAAAGGTGGAAAACAACAAAGGCACGTTGCACCTCACACGGCGACTGAATATGGATCTGTTAATGGTTGAAGCGAAGCTCTATCCGACGCTCCGGAATTTCTTTCAGGTAGTGAGGACGGGGGATGAACAGCAGATCGTGTTGCAGCCCGTCGTAGCTGCGGCGGGTAATTGAAATGCGGCGAATTCTGATTTATCTCACATTCTGTGCGATGGGCTGTCTTGCCGGAGTGCCCCGGTCCGCGGCTGGAGACGCGCCCGGATGGATGCACGCGCTGGTAAATGTGCCTCTGCCGGCGCACGATGAGAAGACGGACGTGGTGCTGCTTTACTCCGAGCGAATCGTAGCGGTGCAATCCGCGGACAAAATCAAAATAACAGTTCGCGAAGCCTACAAGATTCTGCGGCCCGGCGGCCGCGAGTATGGCACGCTGGCGGTTTCCTACAACTCCCATTCGAAGATCACCGGCATGCGCGGCTGGTGCATCCCCGCGCAGGGCAAAGACTACGAAGTGAAAGATAAAGAGGCGATGGAAATTTCGCTGCCGAAAATAGACGGAAGCGAACTCGTCTCCGATGTAAAAGACAAACTCCTGCGCATCCCGGCAGCAGACCCGGGGAACATCGTGGGGTACGAATATGAGGAGGAAGAACAGCCATTTGTCTTGCAGGACGTTTGGCACTTTCAGGAATCGAATCCCGTTCGGGAAGCGCATTACACGTTACAGCTTCCATCGGGTTGGGAATACAAAGTCACGTGGATGAATTATCCGGAAGCCAAGCCCGCGCAATCGGGAAACCAGTCGCAATGGGTCGTGAGCGACGTCCAGGGGATCAAGCACGAAAACAATATGCCGCCTTGGCAAGGTGTGGCGGGCCAGATGATTGTTTCGTTTTTCCCACCGGGTGGTTTGGCGCAGAACCAGGGATTTCAGAACTGGAAACAAATGGGGATTTGGTACCAGGGGCTGACCAGCGGACGGCGAGATGCTTCTCCGGAACTCAAACAGAAAGTGGCGTCGCTGACGTCTTCCACGAGCACTCCGCTTGCAAGGATGAAGACCCTTGGGGATTTTGCGCAGCGGGACATTCGGTATGTGGCGATCGAGTTGGGGATCGGTGGATGGCAACCGCACGCCGCTGCGGAAGTGTTCAACCATCACTACGGAGACTGCAAGGACAAAGCAACGCTGATGGGAGCGATGCTGCATGAGATCGGCATTGATTCCTATTACGTGGTAATTAATTCCGAGCGAGGTTCGGTCACGCCAGATACGCCTGCTCACATGGGCGGTTTCGATCACGCCGTCATTGCTATCAAATTGCCTGAAGGCGTTACGGATAGCTCCCTGGTTGCCACCATGACCCACCCGAAGCTCGGCAAGATTTTGTTTTTTGACCCGACAGATGAATTGACGCCATTTGGCCAGCTCAACGGCGCACTGCAAGCGAATTACGGTTTGCTGGTAACGCCGGATGGAGGTGAGCTGGTCGAACTTCCGAAATTGCCGTCGGCAATGAACGGAATTCGGCGTAGCGCCAAGCTCAGCCTGAGCGCCACGGGGACGGTGAGCGGCGAGGTGCAGGAAACACGAGTGGGCGACGGTGCCCGCTCGCAGCGCTGGGCGCTGCGAACGGTGGCGAGGGACGCAGACAGGATCAAGCCGATTGAAACTCTGCTTTCCCATTCGCTCGCGACCTTTCAAATCACAAAGGCGAGTGTTGGCAATCTGCAGCTGACGGATCAACCGTTTGTGTACAACTACTCGGTTGTCGCTCAGAACTACGCGAAGCCGGCGGGAAACCTGCTGTTGGTTCGCCCGAGGTTCATTGGCAACAAATCGAGTGACTTGCTGGAAACAAAGGAGCCGCGAAAATATCCGGTAGAATTCGATGGGCCTTCGCAAGATACGGACACGTTTGAAATCACGCTGCCGGCGGGTTACGAGGTGGACGACCTGCCTCCGCCGGTGAACGCGGACTACAGTTTCGCGAGCTATCACAGCAAGACGGAAGTGAATGGAAATACGCTGAAGTATACGCGGACGTTTGAAGTGAAAGAGTTGAGCGTGCCGCTCGGCAAGGTCGAGGAACTGAAAAAGCTCTATCGCGTCATCGCAGGTGACGAACGGAATACCGCGGTGCTAAGGCCTGCGGCTCGCTGATTCCTATCCCCATTTATTGATCGAGTGATTTTTTCGCAGGGCCGCAATCGACCAGACGGAGCCCGCGCGCCCGGTCAGAAACGCGGCGAAGCAGAGAGCAAATACCGAGTGGCTCAGGCTTGCGCCGAAGTATTGCCAGAGGGGCGCTCCCGCACCGGGATAGTCCGAAGAGAAAAGCATGGTGAGCATGAAGAGGAGGCCGCAGAAACTTGCGGAACGCACCATGACGCCGAGGAAGAGGGCGAGCCCGATCGCCAGTTCGCCATAGGCTACCAGGAAGGCGATGCTTGTGGCGTGTGAAAGGACAAAGCCGCGGAGAATAGGCGCCATAAAGGGGTAAGCGCCTCCCTCGAGGAATTTGTTGATCCAGAATTGAAAGCCGCCGTGAAGAGTGAATGCCGTGCCGAACACTTTGTATTGGCCGAAGATCAAGAAAAAAATACCAACGCCGATGCGAAGCAGGGCGAGCGAATAACTGTTACGAGCGCCGGCATCGGAAGGAAGAGTCATCGCGATTACCGTCCTATGACGGAGTTCCCGCTCCAACAGAGGTCGCACGAGGGATGAAGAATAGAAGGGCGGCAGGAGGCTGCAGCGCTGATAATTTTTTGCGCAGGACGCGCGGCGATGCGTTCCGTACTTGTTTCAAGAGCGAGGCAGCCATCTCGAAAGGGAGGTGGACGCGATAGACATCGGCGCGTTCTGCATGGGAGTACTTCTCGTAGCGTGGAGTTGAATCTTGCGCTGCTTTGAGCAAGATTTCCCAGGGATTCCGCTGGTGGAACAATTTCTTAGCGGAAGCTTCGCGGCGCGCGATGCCAACCAGAGAGCGCTGCGCGCCACCGCCGATTTCGAGAGAGACTGCGGTTACTTCGGCAGGATTGAAAACACGAGCGGGATCATCATCCGGGAAAAGGGCGAGAAGACCCGTGACTTCGTCTTCTTTGGAAGCGAAACCGTCCCACCAGTAACGATAACCGTTATAAACAACAGTGCCGGCGCGGAAAATCTGTTGCACACGCGAGGCATTCTTGCCCGTCACGCGCACCACCATATCCGTAAGCTCGGCAAGACGAAACGTTTGCTTCACGACCGGCCGCACGGTCACATAGCCCGCGTCCTCTTCCGTGAAGCGCATCGCGATGGTTTCCGGGAGCGGCATGCGGAATAAATGATGCGAATTCTCAGCCGAGCTTCGAGAGACGGTCGCGCACGCGATCGCTCAATACTTTGCCGTCAACGGTTTTGCCTTCCAGAGTCGCCTTGGCGGCTTTCACAACCGCGCCCATCTGTTTGATGGAACTCGCGCCGGATTCGGAGATCGCCTTGGTGATCGCCGCGTCCATCTCGGCCTCGCTGGCGCCGGCAGGAAGATAAGATTCGATGATGGCGAGCTCTTTGGTTTCTTTTTCGGCGAGTTCCGGGCGGTTGCCCTTGGTGAACTGCTCGATCGATTCCTTGCGCTGCTTTACAAGCGTTTGCAGGATCTGAATGGACTCGGCCTCGTCGAGTACGCGAATCTTTTCGACTTCTTTGTGCTTGATGGCCGCCTTGATTCCCCGCAAGACGCTTAGGCGCAGCTCGTCTTTGGCGCGCATGGCGTCGACCAGGTCCTTCTGAACTTTCTCGGCAAAACTCATCTAAGGTTCCTCGCGTCATTGAATATAGCAGACCGGGAAATCAGCCGCGAAGAAATGGTTCGCGGCAACTTGGCGCGGTATCAGCCGTACCTATTTGACAGCGCTCGGCGGGCTCGCTACTTTTGAATCCCTATACTGTGCGGGGAAAACCCGCAGGAGACGACGGGGCTCATGAAAGTTATCGTAGCGGACAAGATCAGCGAGCGGGGCCTCCAACTGCTGAAGGAGCAGCCATGGTGGAACATCGTGCTGACGACGAAGGATACGCTGAACGCGGAGATCGCCGATGCGGACGCTCTGATTGTGCGCAGCGCGACGAAAGTCACCGCGGAATTGCTAGACCAGGCGAAAAAATTGCGCGCGGTGGGCCGCGCGGGCGTGGGCGTGGACAATATCGACTTGGACGAAGCCACGAAGCGTGGCGTCCTGGTCATGAGCACACCAGGTGGAAGTTCCGTCAGCGTTGCCGAACATACCTTTGCACTGTTGTTGGCGCTTGTTCGCCAGCTTCCAAGATTTGACGCGGCTATGCGCGAAGGCCGCTGGGAAAAATCGTCGTCGGGCGCAGAGGTGCGTGGCAAAACTCTGGGTCTCATCGGTCTCGGCCGCATCGGCAGCGAGGTGGCATCTCGGGCGGAAGCGTTCGATATGCGCGTTGTCGCGTTTGATCCATTCATCAGCGAAGCGGCGGCACGAGAACTGTCCGTGGAACTCGTGCCGCTCGATCAACTTCTGGCCGAATGCGACTTTATCTCTCTCCACACGGCAGTAAGTCCGCAAACGCGGGAGATGATCAACGCCGGGTCCATTGCGAAAATGAAGAAGGGCGTTCGCATCGTCAATGCCGCCCGCGGGGAGCTCATCAACGAAGCTGACCTGGCGGCGGCGATCAAGACCGGCCACGTCGCTGGAGCTGCGCTCGACGTGTTTGCTGAAGAGCCGCCGAAAAATTGCCCGCTGATCGGGCTTCCGAACGTCATTACCACGCCGCATGTTGCGGGTTCCACGGCCGAGGCGCAGGAAGAACTGGGTACGCAAGTTGCGGTGCAGATCCGGGACTATCTTGTGGAAGGAGTGATTCGCAATGCTGTGAATCTGCCGGCGCTTTCGGCGGATCAATACCGGCGCGTGCGGCCGTACCTGGAATTGGCGGAGCGGCTGGGGTCGCTGGTTTCGCAGGCGGCAGCGTCAAGGCCGGCGCGGATTCGCATTCGGTATGCCGGTGAGGTCGCCGAACTCGGGACGCATCTGCTTCGCAGCGCTGTCCTGGCCGGTGTGCTCAACGCAGTCTTGGACGAGAAGGTGAACGTTGTCAATGCGCCGGCAGTGGCCGCGGCAAGAGGATTGACCGTGGAAGAAGAGACTCGCAGGCGCGAACACGGGTTCCCGAACACTCTCGAAGTCTCCGCACTGCCGGAAAAAACCGGATCAGCGCCAGGTTTTACGGCTGAAGGCACGGTCCTGCATGACGGCTCGCAGCGCGTGCTTCAGATCGAAGGTATTCCGCTAGAGGCGCAACTTGAGGGGACCATTCTTTACTTGAGAAATCGTGACGAGCCCGGCGTCATCGGCCAAATCGGAAACACTTTAGGGAAGCTCGGTGTCAATATCGCCACGTTCGCGCTCGGCCGCCGCGAAGCCCAACGCGGGGCCGACGCCATGTCCCTTGTTCGCGTCGACGGAGAGGTCTCAGCCGCGATTCTTGGGCCGATCCGAGCGATTCCGGCCATTACTGAGGCTAAGCTGTTGCATTTGGGCTAGATGGAATCCACGTCGTGTATCGCAGGTGGCCTGTGGTACGTACTAGTGCGTTCGGTACGAAGCATCTGAAAAAAGGCTGTGTTGAATCGAAACAAATCGAAACAACTTGACTTGACATACTCGGGTAACCTGATTTAGAAGCTACATCAACAATAGACCCAGTCGAGTGGTGGGTAGGGTTGTCCGGGGTTCATTTACATCTTATTCAGGGGCTTGGGCCGACGGTGCGTCGGCGCCATTTCTCATTCGTCCGGCGCCTTCCTTCTGCGTTTGGTTCGATCTGCAATCAGGGTGCGTGAAAGGAACCGTCTATGAAGCTTTCTTCTCTGAAGCGCAATCATCTAATTATCGGTTTTGCATTCCTAACTTTCGTGACCTGCGCTTGGGCGCAGTCAGGAACAACCTCCTTGCATGGAGTAGTCACAGACACGACGGGTGCGGCTATTGTGGGTGCGAGAGTGACTTTGAGCAATCAAAGTTTGGGGCTGCACCGGGAAATTAACACGGGATCGGCCGGAGAGTATGAATTTCTCGCTCTCCAGCCGGGCACCTATGAGCTGACTGTGGAAGCCACTGGCTTCCGTAAGTATGAGCAGACGCATCTGCACTTGCTGGTGAATACGCCGGGAACCTCGAACGTGAAGCTGGAAATCGGGACCACGGTCCAGACCGTGGAAGTTTCCGCTCAGTCGGAAGCTCTCAATACGACGGACGCGTCCCTGGGCAATGCCTTTAGCGAGTACCAGATCAAGGAACTCCCCTTGGAAGCCGGCAACGTACCCGAATTGCTCTCTCTGCAAGCCGGCGTCGCCTATACGGGAAACCGTCCGGATATCAATAAAGACACGGATACGCGAAGTGGCGCCGTGAATGGTGCACGAAGCGACCAAAGCAATATCACGCTGGATGGCGTGGACGTCAACTCTGATCTCAAAGGATACGCTTTCACTTCCGTCCTGCCGATTACCCAGGATTCCGTGCAGGAGTTCCGGGTGACCACCTCGAACTACAACGCGGACGAGGGGCGCTCTTCGGGAGCACAGGTCTCCCTTGTAACCAAGAGCGGCACGAACAACTTCCATGGCTCGCTCTTCGAGTCGCATCGCAACACAGCCACCAGCGCCAACGATTACTTTATCAAGCTGGCTGAATTACAGGGTGGTGAGTCCAACACGCCGCCCAAGCTGCTCCGGAACAATTTCGGCGGCTCCCTGGGTGGACCGATCAAGAAAGATCGTCTGTTCTTCTTTGTCAATTACGAGGGCCATCGGCAGCGCGAAGCGCAGAGCGTCGTGCGCATCGTGCCCAGCGCGGCCATGCAGGATGGCGTAATCACGTACCCGTGTGCGGATCCAACGCAGTGCCCAGGAGGAAACGTCCAGGGGCTTACAAGCTCTCATCCAATAGCGGCTGGTAAATATGGTTTGACACCATCCCAGATCAAAGGCATGGACCCCCAAGGGATTGGGGTCAGCACGAACGTCATGATTCCCTACTTCCGGTCCTTTGCTAAATTTGTTCCTAATGACGATTCGGTCGGCGATGGCGTGAACTTTGTGGGTTACCGCTTCAGTGGTCCCGTAGCGATCAACACCAATTGGTACATCGCCCGGGCCGATTACAAGATCACCAGCAATGGCAACCACGCGATCTTCTGGCGCGGCGGGCTGCGTAACGACACGAACGGCGGTGTGCCCTATCTACCGGGTGGCGGCCCCGAGGTTGCACAGGTGGATTACAGCAAAGGATTATCGGTGGGTTACGCCGCCGTGCTACGGCCAACGCTCGTGAACAACTTCCGCTGGGGCTATACCCGGCAGAGCTTTGGCCAGATTGGAAACCATACGGCGGATATCATTTATTTCCGCGGTCTTAACGATGACAACACGCCGAACAATTCTAGCCTGGCAGTCACCAATACGAACAGCTTCCAGGTACCGGTTCACAATTTTGTGGATGACCTCTCCTGGATCAAGGGAAGGCACACGCTCCAGTTCGGCGGAAACTTCAGCTTCTTGCGCAACCCGACCGCGAACAATAGTGGGTCTTTCAGCTCTGCTTCAGACAACCCTTCCTGGCTCGATACGGCAGCGATGGCGAGGACCGGCGCCCCAGGTCACTTCGATCCGGGGTTTGAGGGTTTTCCGGAGGTGGCCAAAGGATTCGGCAACAACTACGACTACCCGATGGGCGCACTCATCGGCATGGTTACCCAAGTTAATGCCCATTACAATTCCACAAAGGGTGGTGGCACGCTTCCCGATGGAGCGCCAGTGCGGCGCCGGTTTGCCGCGAACACCTGGGAGATGTACGCGCAGGACTCGTGGAAGGCAAGACCAAACTTGACCCTAACGTTCGGATTACGTTACTCGCTCTTCTCCGCGCCTTGGGAGACCAACGGACTTCAAGTCATTCCCGACGTGAGCTTGAGCGATTTTTTCCAGCAGAGAACGCAGAATATGCTTCAAGGCCTGCCTGCGAGTGCGGTTCCTCGACTTAGTTTTAATTTAGGGGGCCCCGCCAACGGAAAACCGGGCTTCTACAACTGGGACCTGAAAGACTTTGGTCCCCGCTTTGCAGCGGCCTGGTCACCGCGAGGGCATTCGGGTTTGCTGAAATCACTCTTCGGAGAAGGGGACAAAACGACGGTTCGCGCTGGTTTTGGAATGGTCTACGACCGGCTTGGGCCGGCGCTGCTGGCCACGTTCGACCGGTCTGGTTCGTTCGGTATGTCCACGGCGCTCACCAACACAGGTGGCCTCGAAACCCCTGCGATCGCCCCGCGAATCGCAGGACTTACTGGTAACTCCAACATCCCGACGATGGACCTTTCGGGCAGGAGGCTTTACGCTCTGTGCCCCAGCTGCGGCACTTTTCCCCAGAACTTCCCCAACGGCTTGAACGGTGATACCGGATCGTATGCCGTTTACTTCGGCATGGACAACAAGTTGAAAACTCCGTATTCCTATACTCTGGACTTGTCAATTGGACGAGATCTGGGCCATGGGCTGACGCTGGAAGCCTCCTATGTGGGTCGCTTGTCGCATCGGCTGTTATCACAGTTCGATGTCGCCTCGCCTCTTAATTTGGTTGACCCAAAAACGAAGGTCGACTACTTTACGGCAGTAACGGCGTTGGCCAAACTGTACAGACAGGGCGTCCCGACAAGTTCAGTCACCCCCGCAATGGTCGGTCCCACAGCTTCCTATTGGTACGATGTGATTCAGCCCTTGCCGGCGCAGCAGCCGGGGCAGCCGGCGCCGTCGTATAGCTTGTTCAGCCAAACCACTGCAAAGAATCCTGTCGGAACCACCGATGCTTTGCAAGCAGCCTATGACCTTTTTTCCTTCTTCACCTTTAACGAGACAACTGCACTACAGGGCCTTGACCAGGGTTGGGGCCTCTTCGATCCTAGCTCGTATGACGCCGATGGAAATCCCGCCGTCAGCTACTTTGCGAAAGGCGGTCCGTACAGCTTTGTAGACCCGCAATTCGCTGCCCTGTATTCGTGGCGCTCGGTAGGTACCGCCAGTTATCACGCATTGCAGATCAATTTGCGAAAGCGCATCTCCCACGGCGTACAATTCGACTTCAACTATACTTTCTCGAAGTCCATTGATATTTCTTCGGACGCGAACCGCATCACAGACGAAGGCGGACTCGGAGGCCAGGTGATCAAAGCCTGGGACCCCAATTCTCTACGCGCAGCTTCGGACTTTGATTTGAGACATCAGGTCAATGCTAACTGGCTCGCTGAACTTCCTTTTGGCAAGGGTAGGTGGCTTGGCAATCATGCGAACGGCGCGCTCGAGGCACTCATCGGCGGCTGGCAGCTCTCGGGTCTCGCCCGCTGGACCAGTGGGTTCCCGATCGGCGTCAGTAACGGCGCCCAGTGGCCGACCAACTGGGAATTGTCCGGCTACGCGACTCAGATTGGCCGAGTAAAGACTGCAGGGGTGGTTAGGAATCCGGATGGCAGCGTCAATCTGTTCGGGAACGCCGACGCTGTCACCGCAGCATTCAACGCTTTCCAGGCTGACTTCCCAGGCCAGGTCGGAAACCGCAACAACCTTCGCGGCGACGGCTTCGCCGGCTTGGATCTCGGCCTCAGCAAGCGCTGGAAGATGCCTTACAGCGAGTCTCACAGCCTGCAATTCCGCTGGGAAGTCTTCAACGCACTAAACCTGACGCGGTTCGATGTGGAGAGTCTGAGTCTCTCCCTTACAAATTCCAGCAGCTTTGGCAATTACACTGGATTGTTGACAAATCCCCGTTCGATGCAGTTCGCGTTGCGCTACGAATTCTAGCGTTGGGCCAACATCTGCGGGGTTGAAGCCCCGCCACTACAGAAGACCGCCGGGGAGCAAAAGTTCTTCGGCGGTTTTTATATGTTCTTGTCCAGATTTTGATGATGGACGTGGAACGGGCGAGGAATCCGTGCCCGTTTGCGTGTTCTGCGGGTAGGAACTGCTCGCATCTACCTTCGGCTGCTGAGCTATGTTAATCTGTTAGTCCCGCTTGGGTCGCAATGATGCGCCTGAGCTTGGCGGTCGGGGCGTAGCGCAGCCTGGCTAGCGCGCCTGGTTCGGGACCAGGAGGTCGATGGTTCAAATCCATTCGCCCCGACCATTTAAACCCTCTTTCTTGTATTGGTTGCAGACTCATGCTGCGATAGTGCTGTTTGCGATTTGTAGCCCAAGTAGCCCAAGTAGCGATTGTGGAAGCTCAAATCCCCGACCGATCTTGCTCACTTCTCTCTGTCGGTATTCGATATCTTCCAGCAATTGCTTGCCGTAGCGATCTCCCATGCTCCCATTCGTGTGCGCCATCCAATAGTCAATCAGGAGTTGCCGTGCCTCGCTGCGCTGCAACACGGCTTCACGGAAACGACGGAAGATGTAGAACCGCGTCCCCGCTTCGTCCCTGCCCATTTCTTTGAGGATATGGTCAAGGCTGTCCCTGTTGATGTTGTTTGGATCGAACATCGTGCCGTTCGCTGTTTGAAACAGGAAGCCGCTCTTCCGGTCGCCGATATAGTTCCGCAGAATAGCTGCATCCTCCGGGTGCATGTCCACGTCACGCTTACCCGCCTCAGTTTTCAGGTAGGACTTGATGACGTTGGCATGCTTTTCCCGTTGCTGACGGACGTAGATAATCGAACGGTCGGCGCTGAAGTGCTTGTCTATTTCGAGAGCGACGGCTTCTGACGGGCGCAATCCCGATGTGACTAAGAGGAAGTAGTACATCAGAGGTTGCCCTTCCGCTTTGTCTAACAGCGTCGTCATTTCCTGCGCAGTGCAGGTAGGCCGAAGCTGCTTTTTTGGATTCACGCGCGGCAGACCGATAGCCGCAAGATGCCATTCCCTCTGATGTACCGGACGAAACTTATCGTCAAGCGCAGAGGCAATGACCTTCTTGAGTATCTGGAAGTAGGTGACGATGCTCTTGTCGGAGAATCGCCGCTTGCCATTTTTCGCAGCCGACTTCATGGCCGCTACGACATTCTTCGCTTCAGGATTGTCGATGGAAGCTAACGGCTTGTCTCCGACTTGCTCATTCAGATATGCGATTGCCGTAGAGTAAGAGTCGATGGTATTGGGGTCGATCTGTGTACGCTTTTTGGCATGCACGATCTCGCCCGTAGTCATCGCTTGAATCAACCATGCCGCTTGAGCGCGGAACGTGGTAGCCGACGACGAAGCAATGCGTTCGCGGACCTTACCCACATCCAGCACTCCAGCCTGTCCCATTACCTGTTGCAGTTTGAGCATGGCTCCCATTTCGTCACGGCAATAGCCGAGAGGCGCTCGGACTTCTC
>Ga0209131_1000848_pt1 | contig 21419 bp, 22 predicted proteins | sample GraSoi_2013_40cm_FD_185826 | JGI IMG/M metagenome (GOLD analysis project Ga0209131, IMG submission 185826) | Grasslands soil microbial communities from the Angelo Coastal Reserve, California, USA - Sample 9_17_2013_40cm (SPAdes) (version 2) | ecosystem: Environmental > Terrestrial > Soil >... | reverse complement strand
ACTGAAGTATCCCGTCCGCCTGCCGAGTATGGTCCTGCTTCCGCCGCCAGCGATTCGGCCGCCTGTGCAGGCAAAGCTGGAGCGACCCAAACTGGAGCAGTCGAAGATTGAGCAGGCAAAGGCACCGAAATTGGAAGAGGCTCTAGCGGTCCAAGCCAGCGAATCCCCAGTGCAAGTTCCCGCGCGACCAAAGGTACAAACGTTTTCGGCGGTTCGTCCTGAAGCAGTGATTCCGAAAAGCGTGTCTGCTTCTGAGCCCAGCTTCGCGGCATTGACAACCGCGGAAGTGGCACCGAAGTCGGTTGTTGTAATCAACGCCGTCAGTGTTCCTCCCGAACCCTCTCCTTCCATTCCTGATGCGGAGATGGCTTCCAAATTCGTTGTAGCGCCATCAACAGAAGCAAGCGCTCGGAGTTCTGTAACGGGATCGGCCGACGAGAAAAACATAAACGCGAACGAGTCGAACAAGGCAAACAGTCTCTCGCATCCGATTGCGGAGAATAAGACCGAAACCAGCATTGCCGCCGCTCCCGAGGCCAAAGGAAGTGTCGCGCCAGAACGGAGCGGAGCGAGTGCCAACGTCTCAAATTCCGGCTCAAGCTCCAATGCGGCAGCGACGTCGCAACCTGCGAATAATTCTCCAACAAGTGCTGCGAATGCTGCAAAGTCATCCCTCGCAGGCATCTCAATTTCCGGTGGTGCTCCAGGACGTAGCGGCAGCGGGCGAGCGGCGGCCATAAATCCAATTCCACGCGGGTCCTATGGTCTAACTGTTATCTCGAGCGGAAGCAGCGGAGGCGCGAGCCGAGACTTGGGCGTGTTCTCCCGTAGTGATACGGTTTACACCGTATACATTCCGATGACTGACGCAGGTGGCGGCCCCGCTTGGCCTATGCAGTACGCTCTGGCGAGTTCTGCCCCAACCAGTAATGGCTTGCTTACGCCGCCGATCGTTACAAAAAAATTTCCCGCGACCAAACTCGGCGTTACCGTAAATTCCGGGCCGGTCTTCGTTACCGGCATCATTGACGAGAATGGTAAGTTCCAGGCTTTACGTGCCATGCGCGCCCGGGATACCAGGGCGCAGTCTGCAGTCGAGGCGCTGGCGCAATGGGAGTTCTTGCCGGCACAACTAGACGGAAAACCAGTTCCCAGCAAGGTCCTCATCGGGGTAAGTGTTATGCCAGCCGAGGAGGTTGGGAAGCAGCACTGATCAGCAGGACGTGGACTCCAGAATCGTCGCCTCGCCCTGGGTCAGTCAGCCCTCCCTAACCGTCCGTCGGAGGAATGGAGCTGATGTTACGCAAGTGCAATCCAGTGTTTGGGTTTCCGCTTGCTGGTTGCAGCTTTTCGACGTATTTTTCTCTTGCTCTTTCATTTCAACAGTCAGTAGTATGCGCCCGAAATCCTAGCAAACTCGGTGCCGCATATATCATCTAAGGAGAGTGCTTTCATGGATCCAACTACGATACGCATCGTCGCAGGAGTTCTGTTTGTAGTGATCGTATTTATCATTGTGGCTCGACGCAAGAAAATGGCCTCAAAGCGTAAGCCCATCCCATGAGGTACCAGCAACATCTCGGCTCGGTAGTAGAACAGCGGCTGAGTCTGTTGCTTCGCAAACTGAACTAGCTTTTTTGTCAATTCATCCTTAGTGCCGGCCGCGAGTTTTATTCCCGGCCATGGGATGGGCGTGCCAAATTCCTTCTCAAAGTAAGTTGCACGCCCTCCAGAACTGTGGATGATTGGGACACCACCGCCGATTCCATACGGCCGGAACATACCCGCCGGAACCAGCGCCCCATACGCTTGGTGGCCTGCTGACGTTTGAGAGCGAATGGAATTCTGCTCTTGGGGTAGCCTCTGCTGGATGCGCTCGTGGAAGGTCAAGCGGAGGGCCGCCTCGATCTGGAATGTATAGCTGCCCTGGCATAAAACGAATGGCGGAGAGGGTGGGATTTGAACCCACGGTAGGGTTCCCCCTACACTCGCTTTCGAGGCGAGCTCTTTCAACCGCTCAGACACCTCTCCGCAGCTTTGGTAATCGTAACAGACGCTTCGTTTACTCAGCAATGTATCCGTTCGCCTGTGACATTCCGGCCAGAATTCTCTTTTGGCGCTTTGGCAAAGTTCTGTGCGTGGGCGCTGCGTGTCTACCGTCGCGCGGCGAAGAACGACTGCAGGATAACGGCGCATTCATTCGCCAGAACGCCCGCGGTCACGTCCACTCGATGATTCAGCCGCGGGTGATTGAGAATCTCGAAGCAGGATCGAACGGCGCCGCCCTTCGGATCATCGCAGCCGTAAACCAAGCGTGGCACTCGCGCCTGAATCATTGCGCCTGCGCACATGCTGCATGGCTCCGCCGTTACGTAGAGCGTCGTCCCCGCCAGCCGATAGTTTCCGAACGTACGGGAAGTCTCACGCAAGACCACCATCTCCGCATGCGCGGTTGGGTCGCAATCGCGAATGGTGCGATTGCCCGAGCGCGCCACGATTTTGCCCTCGTGCACCAAAATCGCGCCGATTGGCACCTCCCCCGCGGCCGCCGAGGCCCGCGCTTCCTCCAGCGCCTGCTCCATAAATCCAACGTCGGTGTCCATCGTGCGCGAGCATACCACGCGCTTGCTTGACAATTCCCGCAGCGCCAAAGAAACTACTCCGTCGTGACCAACAGAAAAACAAAGGTGCGGCACAACGATTTTCTAGCGGCTTCCGAAACATTGCTTTGTAATCCGAGGCCGGAAACTCCGCGCACGTCACGCCGTTTTGGCCGAAGAATCCCGCATGGAAATTAGACGAGATCCCATCACACAAAGCTGGGTAGTTCTAGGCCAGCGCGAATCGCCAAGCGACTCCGCGCAGCCGTGCCCCTTTGATCCAGGAACGGTGGAGAAGCGCCCGTCCATCCTGACCTGGCCGGCGGAGGGCCCCTGGCAAGTCCGTGTGCTGCCACATCCGGATCCGCTCTACCGCATCGAGGGCGATCTCGGTCGTGTCGCGGAAGGCATGTACGACAAAATGGGCGCGATTGGCGCGCACGAAGTCGTTGTGGAAACTCCCCACCACGACAAAAGAATGTCGCAGCTCAGCGATGAAGAGATCGAGCGCATTCTCTGGGTGTGGGCCTCGCGCATTGCCGACTTAAAGAAAGATCCGCGTTTCAAATACGTTGCCGTCTTCAAAAATCAGGGGCTGCTGGCAGGCGACGAGTGGTCGCATGCGCATTCGCAGATCACCGCGACGATTTTTGTCCCCCGGCGCATCAAGTACGAGCTGAATTCCGCCAGCGAATGGTTTCGCGAGCGCGAGCGCTGCATTTTTTGCGACGTCGTGCGCCAGGACGAAAAGCAAGGGAAGCGCATCGTCGATGTCCAGGGCGACTATTACGCGCTTTGCCCTTACTCCTCGCGCGTCCCCTACGAAGTCTGGGTTCTGCACCGCCGCCACAATCATCTATTCGAGCAACCTCGCCCGGGTTCCAATCGGCGCCAACTCGCCGCGCTGCTAAGCCGCGTATTGCGCCGCTTGGAAAAAATCGCGCCCGCATATCACTTAGTGGTGCACACTGCTCCGAACACGTTAAGCAAAAAAGGCGAGCTAGCCGGATATTGGAAAACGCTTTCCGACGATTTCCACTGGCACATCGAAATTCTCCCGATCCTCGAAAAGCGCAGCAAGTCCTACAGCATCAAAGAGGTTTACTTCAATTCATTGCTGCCCGAGCAAGCCGCGGAGCAACTCCGCTCTCTGGATCCCAATACATGATAAGGCGCGGCGGGCAACGCAAAGACCCGTCGCAAACTGGCGGAGTTCTCTCCTCCCTAATCACGCTCACCGTCGCCGTTCTCCTGTTAGCCGTCCTCTATCTGGCCCGCCATCCTATTTTTCGCCTCGTTGGCGAAGGCTGGGTAGTCGAAGACACTCTAGAGCGCTCCGACGCAATCCTCGTCCTCAGCGACGATAATTTCTACGCGGACCGCGCCACGCATGCAGCGCAAGTCTACCGACAAGGGTTCGCCTCAGTGGTTGTCGCCAGCGGCCGCCGCTTGCGTCCATACGCCGGCATTTCGGAGCTGATGGAACATGACCTGATCGAACGCGGCGTGCCGAAGGATAAAATCATCCGAGTAGCGCACGACGCGCAAAACACCCGCGAAGAAGCGAAAGCGCTCGCGCAACTAGCGAAACAAAAGAAATGGCGCAGCATAATTGTGGTGACCTCGAATTATCACACCCGGCGTACTCGCTATATTTTCTCGCGCGTCTTCCCCAAGGACATAAGAATCCGAGTCTCAGGCGCAAGTGATGGCGAATTCGACCCGGAACGTTGGTGGGAAAAGCGCGTATCCGTGAAAGAGTTGGCCCAAGAGATGACCGCCATGCTCGTCGCCATTTGGGAGCAACACACCGGTTCCGACGGTCCAACGCCGCGGGGCAGAGAAGCGATCGATAAATCACAACTCATTGTGGCACCCGGCGACGCGTACCTGACTAAATGTGGCGTAGTACCTCACGTCACACCCCAATATTTGTCACTAGGTATTTTCCTTTACACGCCCCTAACGCCTGTACTATCTTCATCCTTCAAGTCGCGACTCCCAACCGGCCCGACGAAAAGCGACTTATTGTAGTAAAAATCCTTCGTCGAGGTGTCTCGTGTGGAAGAAAGAAGACGTCAAATCCCCCGGACTTCCGGAGAATGCCCCCGGACCTGTCGCAAGCTCGCCGGCCATAGGGGGCAGCCCCGTGCGCGAAATTAGTACTGGTGCTCCTGTTTCCTCGAAAGCCTCCGCGTGCATCAGCCAAGGCATTCGCATCAAGGGCGAAGTTACCGGCAGCGAAGATCTTTTCGTCGACGGCCACGTCGAAGGCAAAGTGAATTTGAGCAACGGCAGCCTGACCGTTGGCCCCAATGGCGAAGTGAAGGCCGACATCTTTGCCCGCGAAGTCATCGTGCGCGGCCGCGTGGACGGGAAAATTGTCGGCCGCGAGAAGATCCAACTCTGGAGCACCGGTAACGTTGCCGGTGACCTGCAAACGGAACGGCTCATGATTGAGGATGGCGCTGTGTTGCGCGGTCGCGTCGAAATCGAAACCGGAAAGCCGCTTGATAAACACGCCGAGGCCCGTGTCGCCGCTGCCGCAACCTCCAAAAGCGGCCCGGTTCCCGTAAGCCCTGGATCGGCGGCCAACTAAATGAGCTTCCTCAACAAGCTAGGTATTGGCGTAGCCGCAGGCGCGGGCTCCAACCGCGAAGTCCCCCACACGATGAGCAGCTCAGGCAGGCCCCGAGCTAACGGCGCCGCGCCCGTCGCGGCAGTGGGCGCAACTCGACCACCGGAACTCCGCGAATCCACTCGCGTTTCCAATGGATTGAAAGAATTCCTCTGGAATCTCGATGGCCTCGGCCGCGGCACTCTTCTGGACCTCGGTCCGGCCTGGCAAACCACCCTGAGTTTCTTCATCGAGCGCGGATTTCGCGTTTCCTCGGAAGATATCCTTCGTGCATGGAAAGAGTTTCTGGTGGAGGAGGAGGGAAAGCTGCGCGAGGCAACCGGTCGCGCCGCTCAGCACACTCTTGATGTGACGCCTGCCGCACGCGCCGCACGCTTCTTAGAGGCCAATCTGCAATACCCAAACTCTTCCTTCGACGCCATCCTGCTCTGGGATTTGCTTGACTACCTCGAGCCTCTCGTCGCGAAGCAAATGGTCGCCAATCTAACAGAGCTACTGCGCCCAGGCGGCGTGGTTTTCGCCATGTTCCACAGCAAAAAACCGGAAGGCTTCCAGCGTTATCGCGTGGTGGATTCCGCTACGCTGCAAGTGATTTCCTCGCCGGTTTTGTGCCCCGCCCAGCGCGTCTATCAAAATCGCGAGATTCAGGATCTCTTCAGCCGCTATCGAACCGTGAAGTCATTTGTCGGGCGCGACCAGCTTCGCGAATCGCTCTTCATCAAGTAACCAGATCAAGTAGCCCCAACACGTTATTCACTCCCATTTTCATTCGATCTTGCATTTCTCCATCTATTCGCTTGCAACCGAGCCTGCGTAGGAGTAAATCAGAAGTGCGAGCTCATCGAGTTCAGGAGGGAGCATGACTCCACCGGGCTTAGAGCTGAACCAAAGCTGAAGCACACCGCTCTTGCGGTGCGGGTCGCCCGAAAACATACGCGCAGTCAGCGTCGCTTCCGAGACGACACAGCAAAATTAAAAAATGGGGAGCCGTCAGGCTCCCCATTTTTTCATTCCCTATTTTGTCTACGAGTTGTGGCTCTTCGCTGTAGTGTGACGGCGATGATGATGATTGCTCGCGCGATGCTTACGCGCATGCCGGTCGTGCGATGTGGCTCGGTTGGAAGATGAACGAGGATTATCGTTGCTGGCCTGCGGAGCCGAGTCTGGCGCAGCAGTTTGTCTCGGCGCGCCAAAAACCGCCGGCGCCAGGGCCAATACCAAAATACTCGCGATCTGTTTCATTGAAAAACTTTCAGGGATCTAATTTCCATGGAAGCGTATTCAATCATACTTGCCCGCAAAATTGTAGCAATTCGACAGCTTTAAGTGCCAAATGAGGTTACACAACAGTTTAGGAAGCGAAGACGCTCAGAGGCGAGTTCTGCTCGTTACCTCAGCCCCCGAACTTTGCTGCTCGCAGCCATTGAATCGCTTGCCTCTGACTCGCAATGATTTCGGCTTGCCACACAAGCCCAACTGTCATGATGCCCATTGCGACTACGCAGATAACGATAACGACGCCCTTTTGTGATTCGGAAGCAGGAATGCGAACGAAGCGGGCAAGCCAGTCCATGGTTAGGGGTCTCCTAGTACTCGGCCGCTACGCTGGGGCCCACGCGAGACTTGCCGGCAGGCGCGGGTTCTCGCGCCGCGCTAAAGCACTGGCAACTAAAGGGCCAGTTGACAAAATCTCAAGCAATGCGCATGGCCTTGCGGAATCAATAGCTTGCAAGTGTGACGACCACTTCAGCGACGTCCGCCTTATGCAAAAGCAGCAATTCGCCGATACTTTTTTTCCGGCGAAACTCAAGACTTGACGCTCACCGCCCCAATAATCCGCTCCCAGACGTCTGTTGAGTCAAGCTCAATCTCGCGAAATCGCGCCGGCAGCCGTTCTCTTTCAGAGTCGGAACTCTCCGTGGCGCCATCCACTAGTACAAAGCCGCGATCGCAAGCCGACAGAAGCTCCGAAGCTCCGTCAGCCCTGCTAATCCCGATGATCTTCGGCTGCGATCGCAAAGCCCGGGCATAAAGCTTGGAGACCTCGCGTACGCACTGCTTAAGGTTCGCGCCTAGTGCCAACGACCATAAGACTCCTCGTGGGCGCAACTCCCAACTCCTCGCCGCAGTCTCCGTCATAAAACGCTTCACTTCCTCCTCCGCGGCGCCCGCAAAGAAGAAAATCTCGTCGAAGTCGGGTTGCCGCATCAATTCCGCTTGCGCTGCAGGCAATCCGGAGTTTTGCGCCAGCTCCCGAGGCGACAGAGAGCGTAGCGGCACAACCGACGCACCCGTCTCTTCCGACAGCTCCCCCAAAGCCTCCGCCGCTGCTGGCTGCGGCTCCGCAATCGGCAAGCACGTAAACCGTCCAAGCCGCAGCGTCTTTGGCGGACGCAAATGAAAGTACCCCTCCGGCAGATATACACCGCAACCGCCTTCCGCAATGAACGGATGGCTGTGGCCAAGCCTCCGGCGCGGATCATCGATCTGCAGTCGGGTACGCGTAGTCACCCACACATTGGGAATGGCCGCGTGCTCCAGCGCGGCAATGAAGTCGTCAAATCCGGGCGCCATTTTCCCGCGCACCGGGACTAGGCCATCAATATCGCAAAAGAGGATCGCTGGTGTTTGAAGCAAGCCGGGCTCCGCACTCTATCCGCCAGGCTTTAGCCCGGCCAGCACACGTGACCAAGTCACTGTATCGGAGTCATTGTAGCGGACTTTCGTCGGACCGCTCGCCGCAACAAAACGTATTGGGTCAGTTTCCGGTCTTCGCATTAACGCCGACCAGCATTCGGAATTGGTCACTCGGGAGGAACGTCCTCGAAGGGGCCTATTTTTTGGCGCCGGCGGACGTGGCGGCGAGCTGGCCAGCTACATTTCTCACGTCGTTCACTAGGGCGGCGAGGGCTTGATCGAAGTTTTTGTCTCGATTGCCCTGCAACATTGCGAATTGCACATGTTCGGTGAAAGTCCATAGCGTGACGCGCGTTCCGGGGTCGAGGACTGTCAATCGGAATTGAGGATCGGTACTCGACGATCCGTTTCCCCTCGGATCTTTATCGCTTACGAACTGGTTGCTGAAGCTTATGGCAAGAACCAAGTCAGCGTCCCCGGGACCGGCCACAAGCTGGTAGCGTCCCCAGCTCTGGATCGCTGCGTAGAACTGGTTGTAGAGGCGCTCGGGTCCTCCGCTGTACAGGTAATTGGTGTCGCCTCCGGCGTTGGAGATGAACACTGTCTTGCCGCGCGTGATTTGCACTGGCAACGGGGCCGGGAGTACATCTGTCGATTTTTGCCCGTTCGCGAACGGGACTAGCAGCAACGCAGTTGCAACGACGATTGAAGAGATGCACGTGCTTTTGGGGGTCAACATGGATGCTCCATCGGGAATACGGTCGACAGGTCGACTTGTACCTGTTGTTCGAGACGTCCGGAGAAGTCCGGGGGTTTCGAAGGGGTAGTGGACACACGAAGCCACGAACGCCTGCCCCGGAGGGCGACGCTCTCGCGCTTAGGCGGCCCTTTTACAACGCGCGAGCGCGTTTACCAGGCAGTGAGTTCTGCCTCGCTTAGCTCGCCATTGCTTCGATGTAAACTGTCTCGCATGAACCGCTCCTTCTTGTTGGTCTGTACCTGTGCTGTAACGGCTGCTCCATTGTTTATGATTGACTAGTCTTTGGCCCAGAATGCAGTCAGCGGTGATGTCCAGCCAGAGGGTGTTGTACTCACTGAGTTGGCTCGACCGTCCTACCGGCGCGGCAAGCACGGATATCCGGTGACGTGGATTTGATGTTTCGCGTTCGCCAGGACGGAAGTATTGAATCGGCGGTAGTGATCAGCGGCCCCCCCTTGCTGGCACAAACCGCATTAGATAGTGCCCGGCATTCGCGCTTTGAGTGCAGGAAGTGCACAGAACCGTGCCCTCTCCTCGGTTGGTATACACGTTTCAACTCGTCGGGCCGAATAGCTGCTGTACCCCGACGAAAGGTGGACCCAAGGAAAGCCAGCAAGGCGAGCAAATTCCCAGCGTAACGCTAACCGGAAACTGACCCACTACCCAACAAAAAAGGCGGACAGCCGAAGCTGCCCGCCTTCGCGCCCGCGCCACGTTTGGCGCTGCGCCTCTCTTTCTTTGTCAGTTACCAGAACTTGACGCCGCTGCGGCCGTCTGTTGCGTATTCGCCTTCGGAATGCTCACATACCCGCTGACCTGGTCCTTGCTGACTTTGTTAATCACCAGTTCCTCGGGCAGGCGCGTTCCAGAGGTGTAGAAGAAGACCGGTTCGTTCAGCGCCCGATTCTTCTTTTCAAAGCGCTTGTCTTCCACCACCATCACCACGCTGTATTGATTGCGCTTCTGGTTGACGCCCTTCAGCTCCACGGTCATATTCCCGACCTTTTGGGGCTTGTTCTTCCCGGCGATGGTGAATTCAACGTACTCGCGCTCGCCCAGGCGGCGGAGTTGGTCGATTTCATCATGGTTGCGCGCGATCAGGGTGCCCATCTCGCTCCGCGCCATCTTCAAATCATCACGCGTGGTGTCCAGGTCGGTGCGAACCCCGCCAACCTTGGTGTCCACGTTCTTGAGGTCATCCGACGAAGCCTTCGTTGCCAGCTCTCCCTTTACCGAAGTGTCCAGCGCCGTCAGCTTTTGCGTAGTTTCGTCGTTGAGCTTGGCCGCTTCCGCGCGAGCCGTCTTCAACTGCCCTTGCGTAATCTTGAGCTTCTTGGTCACTACGTTCAGGTCGCCCTGCAGATCTGTGTTGGCCTTCTCGTCCTGCGCCAGCCGATCCTTCAGCGAACTGACATCCTGCTGCACCGCTTGCTGCGTCGTCTTGAGCTGCGCTGCTACGGACTGCTGGGTCAAATCAAGCTTGGAAGAGGCGTTCCAGCCAAACCACAAGCCGCCTACCGCGATAAGTCCCAGCACTACGATCGCGGGAAGCTGCCACGCTGGTGTTTCTCTGGTTTCGATAATGTGGTCGTCGGACATAAACTTTCTTTTCTCCTTCACCCCTGCGGGGCGAAATTCATCTTTGTTGTTCCGTTCCGTCCCTTGGTGGCAACATGATGCATGCCTCGCACCAAACGAAAGGTTTGGGCCCAATGTACGTCCACCATACGTAAGTAAATGAATGTATGGGCCTTGATAAGGGAGCCTACCGGATCGAGCCATCCCGCCTGGGGTACTAGTCCTGGGAAAGATTACGCACCTGAGTCCGTTTGCCGTGGGCAAACGCACACGCTGAGCTTTAGCCGGTTAGGCTAGATTCTGTAAGCCAAGCTCCTGCAAGGAAGCTACGAGCTGTTCCGGGGACCTGAATTGAATCCCCGCCATCCCAAGTTGCTGTGCCGCCGTCACATACGCTACGATGTCATCAATGTAGACAGCTTCCTCGGCACGGGCCCGGCAAGCCCGTAGCGCCTCCCGATAAATGATCGGACTCGGCTTGGTGGCCCCCACCGAGCACGAATAAATGCGCGTCGGCACTGGAAAGTACGAGAAAAAATCGTACTGCCTCTCCATGTGCGCCACGTGGATCGGGTCGGTATTAGAAAGCAGCGCCAACCGGTATTTCTTCGACAATTTCTCGAACAGCTCCTTGCCATGAATCGGCTCGGGATCGAGCACCAGATTCCAGTTCGCCGTGAATTCCTCGAATGTGGCCGACCCGCCAAACCGCCTCTGCATATGCAAATGCCAATCCCGCGCGGAGATGCGGCCTTCCTGCCAATCCTTCCAGCGCGGATCGTTTTCGATGGCCGACCAAAGCTCCTCCGCAGACAACGACAACCCAGAGGCCATCCCCTTCATCGCGCGACCCAAATCGATGCGTATCAGCACTCGCCCGATATCAAAAATGATCGCGCGAACCTTGTGACCTGCCACGCCTACCTAGCCTCCCCACGTGCTACCCCGCGCCGCGCCCGCAAAAGGCTGATCACGACGGGAAGTACGGACACCAAAACAACCACTGCGATAACGTAATGAATCCGTTGCCCGATATTCGGTACGGACCTCCCCAGAAAGTAGCCGCCCAAAATCATCGCCCCGACCCAAAGAGCGCCGCCAATAATGTCGAACATCAAATACCGCGTGTACGGCATGTGCGCGGCTCCTGTTACCGGCGGGCAAAACGTCCGGACAATCGGCACGAAGCGCGCGAAAATCACTGCGCGCCCCCCGTACTTTTCATAAAAGTCGTGCGCTCGCTGCAAGTGGCTGCGCCGGAAAAACATGGAGTCTTCCCGCCGGTACAGTGCCGGCCCCGCCGTGCGCCCAATCCAGTATCCAATCTGATCTCCCACAATCGCGCAAGCCATCACCGGCAATAATAGCCACCGCAGCGGGACCACTCCCGCCGCCGCAAAAATGCCCGCCGTAACTAACAAGGAATCGCCCGGTAGGAAAAAACCGACGAAAAAACCAGTCTCAATAAACACAATCGTGCAGACCAGCGGCGCACCGCCGCTGCGTATCAGTTCTTTTAGTCCTTCGGGGTCGTAGAGCGAGCGGAGAAAATGAAGGATCGATTCGAGCACGCGGCTTTGGTCCTCACTGGATTCATCGTGGCCCTCAGCGGCACAAGCTCAAACGCTCGCTCGCGAGCTGCGCTAAACACGCCACACCCAATACGGTAACAGAAAACGCCGAAATCATCGCCGCATTCATACCAAAGGAGCCCCACGCCGGACAGCGTCGCGTAGAACGCATTCAGGTTCATCATCGCACCGCCTCCACCAGCTCCAGTTGACCGTGCTCAGGCGCATTGCGTTCCTGCACGCCCTGCACACTCGATGCGCGCGCCAAAAACTTTTTTATTCGCGGCAGGGCGCTGCATGCCGCCGCCGCGCCTGCTTCGATAGCCTCATCCGCGCGGTCGAAATCATCCCACGCCAGCGATTGCACATCCGGCCGCAGCACCAGGTCCGCGTCCCGCTCCCAGACCTCCGATTGATGCTTTTGCGCCGCCGTCACCGCCCGGCTGACCACTTGAAAAATGTTGCTCGGCGTCCCGCGATATCCGTCCTGCATCCCCACCGAAACGCCGAGCACAAATTCCGCGCCCAGATCGCGTGCCGCCCGCGTCGGCACCGGCGCCACCAGCCCGCCATCTGCCAAACAGCGTGTCCCGATCTCCACCGGCTCGAACAATCCAGGGAACGCGCAGCTCGCCCGTATCGCATCGATCAGGTCGCCGTGCGAAATCACCACCGGCTCGCCGCTATTCAGGTCCGTGGCCACCACTGCCATCGGTATATGTAAATCCTCGAACTGCCGCGCCTCGAAAACGTGCTCAATCAGGTCGCCCAGCCGGTGGTTGCTTGCGAACCCCAGCCGCGAAACACGCCACCGCGCAATGTCTCGCAAGCGCAGCGTCCGGCACGTAGCCACAATGCGTGCCAGCGGCGCGCCGCTCGCGTACGCCGCGCCCAGGATGCTTCCAACGCTGGTTCCCGCGATACACGATATTGGTATGCGGTGTTGCTCCAGCACCCGCAGCACGCCCAGGTGCGCGAATCCGCGCGCAAACCCGCCGCCCAATGCCAGCCCGATTCCTGGCCGCGTGGCCGGTGTTGCCCGTTCGAACGGGCCGATTGTGTCGTTCTTTCTCACGCACCGAGAATGCCAGCCTCCTTACGATGCACCAATGGGTCGCGCGTCCCGAAAAGACAGTACCGATGTACTCCGGCCCGCTCCGTGCTCAAAAACCCGCCAATTTCCGAGACAGTACTTCCTTACTAGGACTCTGCCCTCTCTGTACCATTGGCCTCCGCAGTACGCTGCGCGATTCTCTCCTGCGTCAGGACACATCACCCGGAGGGGGCATGCCTAGCGCATTCGCAACGTGGATCGGTCAGCCCGTAGTCCTGCAGGTTGCACTTGGCGATATCAGAGTTCCGCTGCGCGGGAAGCTCCTGAAAGAGGGTGGCGACACGCTCAGGATGCGCATCGGCGATGGTTGGGACGTAGACATCTATAAAACGATGGTCATGGCAGTGGAAGAAGACGCCATGGCCACGGTTGCTGCCTGAGGAGGATTGCTCATGGACGCCTCAGTTCCCAAATACGTTACGCAAGGCCGCGCCGCCATACTCCTGGGAATCCCTGAAAATGAGCTCTCCCGGATTTCCAGCGAATCCGGTCTCGGTCACACCGAGCGTGTCGGCGATCAGGAAGAAACTTTCTTCACCTATGAAGAGCTTCGCAAAATTTGCCTGATGACCGTGCACCAAGTGCACTAAGGCTCGAGCAGCAAATGCATTGAAGCTCGTGCACCACGCACACTAAGGCTCACAACTTTCCTACGGCCCCCCTCTGCTGTACCCCCGACCCCCGGGTCTTCCACCCCCCGAAGACCCGGGGTTTTTCTTTCCCCAAAAGTTTTCGTTCCGCAGCAAAGGAACGCCACAAACTCGAGCTTTGTTGTAGGATGCGTGCGCGCCGTTGTAGGGGCGTGCTTCAGCGCGTCCCAGCAGCGTTAGCTGCCAGTAATGCATTTGTTTATAGCCGATCGGAGCATCGAATGCGTCATTGGAATCTGGCGAAACCAGCAGTTACGCTCGCATTTCTTCTCGTCGTCGCGGCCTTCGCCTCGAATCTCCACGTTCTCTCCGCTGACGAAACCTTCGATATCGCCATTCTCAACGGCCGCGTCACGGATCCCGAATCCGGCCTTGACGCCGTCCGCAGTATCGGCATTCGCGCCGGAAAAATCGCAGCGATCTCCGCCACGACTCTATCCGCAAAATCCACCATCGACGCCAAAGGCCTCGTCGTCGCGCCCGGTTTCATCGATCTCCACGAGCACGGCCAGGAATCTCGTAACTACGAATTCCAGGCTCGCGATGGCGTCACCACATCTCTCGAGCTCGAAGCCGGCACCGACGAGGTTGATCGCTGGTACGCGGCGCGGGAAGGGAAGTCGCTCATCAATTTCGGCGTGAGCATCGGGCACATTCCCGTGCGCATGAAAGTAATGGGCGACCCACAATCCGGCATGCTGCCTACCGGTGAAGCCGCGCATCGCGCTGCTTCGGCGGAAGAACTCGCGAAAATTACGGCCGCAATGGAAAAAGGTTTTCGCCAGGGTGCGCTCGCCGAAGGCATGGGCGTAAACTACACGCCGGGCGCGACGCATTGGGAAATCGTGGAGATGTTCCGGATCGCCGCGAAGTACGGCGCCTGCGTCCATGTCCATTTGCGCTATGGCGGAATAAAGGAACCCAACACCGGCCTCGCCGCCCTCGAAGAAGTCCTCGCCGCCGCTGCCGCCACCGGCGCTCCTCTTCACGTCGTGCACATCACTAGCATGGGCCTGAAGTACACGCCGCAACTCATTGCCATGGTCAAAGGCGCGCAGCAACACGGTCTCGATGTGACTACCGAGTGCTATCCGTACACTGCCGGCAGCACCGCGTTGCAATCCGCCATCTTTGATCCTGGGTGGCAGGAAAATATGGGCATCACTTACAAAGACGTGCAATGGACCGCTACCGGCGAGCGTTTGACTGCGGAAACTTTCGATAAATACCGCAAGCAGGGCGGCGTGGTCGTGATTTTTTCCATTCCCGAAGACGCCGCACGCGCTGCCGTGTCTGATCCCATCGTTATGATCGCGAGTGATGGCATGCCCATCACCGGAGCGAAAGTCCATCCGCGCGGGCAGGCGACATTTTCGCGCGTGCTTGGCCATTACGTGCGCGAGGAAAAAGCGCTGGATTTGATGACCGCGCTGCGCAAGATGACGTTGATGCCCGCCCAGCGTCTGGAAAAGCGCGCTCCCGTTTTCAAAGACAAGGGACGCATACGAGTGGGTGCTGACGCCGACATCACTATCTTCGATCCTGCTCGCGTGATCGACAAAGCCACCTTCGACGAGCCGCTCCAGTATTCCGACGGCATTCCCTACGTCCTTGTCAACGGCGTTCTAGTTGTAAAAGACAGCCAACTCGTCGCCGGCGTTCATCCCGGCCGCGCCGCTCGCGCTCCCATTGCGAACTAGAATGCCCCAATCACCCACAAAAGAATCTCCGTCCGACCGTGCGCTTACGGAACCGGCGAAGCCCGGCAACAGCGCCAACGCGCGCCACGCCGTCCTCGCCGGATTTCTCGGCTGGACACTGGATGCATTCGATTTCTTTGTCGTAGTTTTTCTTTTCGATACCCTCGCGCATCAATTCGGCGTACCCAAAAAGAGCATCGTCCTCACCGTCACCGCCACGCTCGCAATGCGCCCGGTCGGCGCGCTCATCTTTGGTTTGCTCTCGGACCGTTACGGCCGCCGCATTCCGTTGATGCTCAACGTACTTTATTTTTCCCTCATCGAAGTGCTATGCGGATTCTCGCCGAACTATACATTTTTCCTCATCATGCGCGCCCTCTTCGGCATCGGCATGGGCGGAGAGTGGGGCGTCGGCGCCTCGCTGGTGATGGAAGTTGCGCCGGTGCGTTGGCGCGGCATTCTCAGTGGCATTCTGCAATCCGGCTACACCTGCGGGTATTTGCTGGCCGCCGTGGCCGCCCGATTTCTGCTGCCTGCTTTTGGCTGGCGCGCCATGTTCTGGGCCGGCGCCGCTCCCGCCCTGCTCGCGCTTTACATTCGCACAAAAGTGCCGGAGTCCGAAGCCTGGAAACAGCATCGCGTTGCCAGCACAGGCGAAGTGCTGCGCATCGTTGCGCGCGAATGGAAGCGCTTCGCGTATCTGGTCGTCTTGATGACTTTCATGATGTTTCTCTCTCACGGTACGCAGGACTTGTATCCCGATTTTCTGCAGGAAGTACACAAGCTCTCCGCGGCGACGCGCGCGAATGTCGCCATCATTTACAACTGCGGAGCGATTGTCGGGGCTATTATTTTCGGGCATTTCTCGCAAAAAGCCGGACGGCGCAAAGGCATGATGGCGGCTTTGGGATTGGTGCTGCTTGTGATTCCGCTGTGGGCCTTCGGGCAGACGCTGCCGGTGATTATTCTGTCGGCATTTTTGATACAAATGGGCGTGCAAGGTGCTTGGGGAGTAATTCCAGTGCACTTGAATGAACTTTCCGCCGACGCTGCACGCGGCCTGATGCCCGGTCTCGCCTATCAACTTGGAATTTTGATCGCTGCGCCCACCAACTCCATCCAGTACGCCTTGCGCGACCGCGTCGGCTATCAGTGGGCCATTGCAGGGTTCGAGATCGTCACGATTGCCGTGCTTGCGGTTCTGCTCTGGCAAGGCAAGGAAAATCATAGCCGTAGCTTTGTTCGCAGCGAGTGAATGAAGGGATGAAGGAAAACGGAGATCCCCATGACATCTAAGTTCAACCCGACGCGCCGTTCGTTCATGTCCAGCGTTGGTGCGCTGGGGGCCGCTCTGCTGAGCCCGCGAAAATTGTTTGCGGCGGGTGGCGGGGCTGCGAAGGCTGCGGATGCGAAGCTGAGCGGATTCGGGGCGTCCGGCAACGTGTACGACGAGCTGGGCGTCACTACCGTGATCAACGGGCAGGGCACTATGACTATTCTTGGCGGATCGCTGATGCGGCCGGAGGTGGAAGCCGCGATGGCGCTGGCGAGCCAGCATTTTTGCAGCATCCCGGAGCTGGAGGCGGCGGCGGGGAAGCGCATCGCAGAAATGCTGAAATTGCCGGCGGACTATACAGGGTTGGTGACTTCGGGCGCGGCGGCGGCGATGCAATCCGGCCTCGCGGGAATCCTCACCGGCGACAACGAACAATTTATTCAGCAGCTTCCCGATCTGACGGGAATGAAATCCGAAGTGATCATCCAGAAATCGCATCGCAACGGCTTCGACCATCAGCTTCGTTCCACTGGCGTCAAGCTGATTGAAATCGAAACGCGCGATGATTTGCGCAAGGCGGTCAATCCCAAGACGGCGATGATGCACTTTACCAATTTCGCGAATGCTGCCGGCCGCATCAAGGTCGATGAGTGGGTGAAGCTCGGCAAGGAGTACAAGATTCCGTGCTTCAACGATGCGGCCGCGGACACGCCTCCGGTGTCCCACCTGTGGGATTACGCGCACATGGGATATGACCTGATTGCGTTCAGCGGCGGAAAGGCGATTCGCGGACCGCAGTGCGCGGGTTTGCTGATCGGACGAAAAGATTTGGTGGCGTACGCGCTGCTGAACAACAGTCCGCACGAGGATACGCTGGGGCGCAGCCAAAAAGTGGGCAAGGAAGAGATCATCGGGATGATCAAAGCGCTCGAGAGTTATTTGAAGGAAGATCATGACGCGCTCACAAAAGAATGGTGGCGCCGGCTGGACAGCATCTCGACGGAGATTACGAAGGTGCCGGGAGTGAGCACATCGTTTTCCGTGCCGGAGGTTGCGAACCATGTGCCGCACCTGGAGATCCATTGGGACCCGCGGCAGATTTCGCTGACTCCCGTCGATGCGGTGAAGCAGCTGCGCAGCGGCAAACCGTCGATCGTGGTGGCGAGTACCGAAACGGGACTGATCCTGAATTCGTTCATGCTGCAACCGGGGGAAGAGAAGATTATGGGCGAGACCCTGGTCAAGTTCTTCCGCGGGCAGAGCGGGAAGAGTGACTGGCGAGGCCAGGGCACTCCGTACCCCGAATTTGCACGGATCTGAAAGCAAAGGAGTTGCCGGAGGAGGGATTCGTAAGTGGCTGAAAACAAAGCGCGGGAGAAATGAGTTCCGCTGATCCAAATGCAGGCAGTGCGAGGGACCCCACACCCCCCGGCATTTGCGTAAAAGCGGATTCTAAACGACTTAGGAGCGCAGTTGGCGTAAAAGCGGATTCTAAAGGACTTGCGGCGCTTATGAGCGAGGTTGGTTCGAGGTAACACGGGACAAGATATCACAGAACTACATTTTAGTCAATAGTAAACTGTAAGTGTTATTGTTAGCACATCGAGATGTCCGGTTGCACGGCGTATGCGGAGGAAGTGGACGGGGGTGGATGGCGGCGAGAGCCGCAAGTGACCGAGTGAGGATAACGCTACAATCAAGACGGTGTATCTTCCTTAGATTTTCGCGAATCAGACCGTTGTTTCTTGTTGTTCATCTTCGGGAGTGTTCAATGCAATTATCCAGCACGTTCAAGACTCTGTTGTCTGTTGTCGCCGCGCTCGCCGCAATGTGTGTGGGCGCTTCATTTGCGCCGGGTCAAAACCATTCGAATGCGGTTGCGGGAGGCAACAGCCAAGGATGCCCGAGCGACGAGAGCGGGTTGAAGTTGCCCGCCGGTTTTTGTGCGACGGTATTTGCGGACGGCATCGGTCACGCGCGGCACATGGTGGTTGCGCCGAGCGGGGTGCTTTACGTCAACACCTGGTCGGGAAGGTACTACGGAAACGACACGCCGCCTGCAGGCGGTTTCCTCGTCGGGTTGCAAGACAAGCGCGGTGCGGGAAAGGCCGATGTGATTGAGCGCTTTGGCGAAACCGTCCAGAGTGGCGGAGCAGGCGGTACGGGCATCGGCATTTATAAGGGATCGATCTACGCCGAGATCAATGACCGGATCGTGCGATACTCCTTGCCCGCCGGCTCGATCGTGCCGAGCGGCTCTGCGGACACCATCGTTTCCAGATTGCCTCTGGGCGGCGACCATCCGATGCATCCATTCATCATCGATGCCGAAGGATTGATGTACGTGGATGTGGCCACAGCGACCAATTCGTGTCAGTTGAAAAATCGGATACTCCAGTCGCCAGGCGCGAAACCGTGCACGGAACTGGAGACGCGAGGCGGGATCTGGAGCTATGACGCGAATAAGACGAATCAAACCTTTTCACCGGCCGATCGCTTCGCTACGGGAATCCGCAACGCGGAAGGTTTCGCGATCGACGCAAATGGGCGAGTGTTTGTGACCCAACACGGACGAGACCAATTGCACGCGAATTGGCCTGACGTCTATAAGGCCGACCAGGAGGCGACACTGCCTTCTGAAGAGTTGTTGCTTTTGAAGGCAAAGGGGGACTATGGCTGGCCCGAGTGCTACCACGACCCGTTTGTAGGGAAGTTGATGCTGGCGCCGGAATACGGCGGCGACGGCCAAACGATCGGCGAATGCGCGAAGAAGATTGGTCCAGTTGCGGCGTATCCCGCGCATTGGGCGCCAAATGCAATGGTGCGGTACGACCAGAAACAATTTCCGGCACGCTACCGCGAAGGCGTCTTCATCGCCTTCCACGGGTCATGGGATCGTGCGCCATATCCGCAAGGCGGCTACAATGTGATTTTTCAGCCGCTGGAGGGCGACCGCGAATCCGGCCAGTGCGAAGTATTTGCAGATGGCTTCGCGGGACCGGTGAAATCGCCGTCCAAAGCCGCACATCGTCCCTCCGGCTTGGCGGTGGGACCGGACGGTTCGCTCTACGTTTCCGACGATATACGCGGACGGATCTACCGGATTGCGTATCGTGGCGGATCGGAAGGCGGTGCGGCGAACATCACGCCGTGTCCGAGCGCGACAGCTCCTGCCGGCAATCCGGTTGAAGCAGCCGCGAAACCTCCAGAGGGCACGCATCCCAACGCCGGTGCGGCCGCACTTCCCGTTCCGGAAGGCGCATCGCGAGAAATGCTTGAGCTCGGTCAGCGCATCTACCGCGGCGAGGTGGGCGGAGCGGCGTGCACGGGTTGCCATGGTGAGGCCGGTGAGGGCTCGCCTTTGGGGCCGCCGCTAACGGGTAAGAAATGGCTGTGGAGCGATGGCAGCTATGCGGGAATCAAGAAAACGATAATCGAAGGTGTGGCGCAACCGAAGCAATATCGCAGCCCCATGCCGCCGATGGGCGGGGCGCAACTTACGCCCGACCAGGCATCAGCAGTCGCGGCGTATGTGTGGGGCCTGAGTCATCGTGGGTCGGCTAATCGAAATTAGTCGATTCGTGTCGAGCGAGCGAGTGAGGGCTGGCGGCCAGGGATAACTTCCAAGACGGTCAAACTGCAAAGGCCCGGCTCGGGTTACCGTGTGCAGTCACTCCCGGTGGGACATGGCCGCCTGCCTCATACTTTAGGCTAGGGTTTGAATTGCGGAATCTCTATCCGGGAATCATTGTAGATAAAGGCTGAGCCGTCGCACCCTGGAGATGGTACAGCCGCACGGAGGACTCGCGTTAGTCTGCTTGTACGCGCGCTGCTAAGGTGATTCCTGTTCGCGTTGCCGGGTAAATACCTTATCGACCGGAGTTCGACGCGTCTCTGATATTTGAAAAATCTTCCATTTAGCTTCCAGAGCAAGGGGAATCTGAGCCCTGGCCAGAACGGAAACCAGAATGGCTAGGTACCCACGGATTTTGCCAACTGACGACGACAGTGTGGGGGAAGAATGATTATTACACCCGGCGATATCATCGGGTACTTCTTCATGCTGTCGGCGCTGCAACCGTTGCTCCGGCAGCGGTGGCTGGAAGTTTCGCGGCAGCGGCTGATAGCCAAGCTGGAGGATCAACGCAACTCCCGCGTGATTCTGTTGGTGCATCGGCAGGAAACCATGAGTTTGCTGGGTTTTCCGGTGCTTCGCTACATCGATGTGAATGATTCCGAAGAAGTGTTGCGCGCCATCCAGCTCACGGATCCCAAGGTGCCGCTGGACATTGTGCTGCACACTCCAGGCGGCTTGGTGCTGGCGGCGCTGCAAATTGCGCGCGCGATCCACATGCATAAGAGCAAGGTGACAGCATTCGTGCCGCACCATGCGATGTCTGGGGGCACGCTCATCGCGCTGGCTGCGAGTGAGATTGTGATGAGCGAGTATGCGGTGCTGGGACCGGTCGATCCGCAGCTTGGGCAGTACCCGGCGGCGTCGATTTTGAGGGCGGTGGCGAAAAAGCCGGCTGGGGAAGTCGACGACCAGACGCTCATTTATGCGGATCAAGCTGAAAAGGCGATTGTGCAACTGCGGGAAAGCGTTCGGGAACTGCTGACCGATAAAGTCGCTCCGGAAAAGGCTGAACAGCTTGCACGGCTACTGTCTGAAGGAAACTGGACGCACGACCATCCCATTACTTTTGGACGCGCGAAGAGCTTTGGTCTTCCGGTGCGGAGTGACATCTCCGCCGACGTGCTGGAGCTTATGAGCCTTTACCCGCAACCGGTTCGGCGTCAGCCAAGCGTGGAATACTTGCCGGAGCCGCGGCGGCTCAGGAACATTGGTTCGCAAAAGGGAAATTGAGGGGGAGTGGCTCGCCCGGGTGACTCGA
>Ga0209131_1000847_pt1 | contig 21449 bp, 18 predicted proteins | sample GraSoi_2013_40cm_FD_185826 | JGI IMG/M metagenome (GOLD analysis project Ga0209131, IMG submission 185826) | Grasslands soil microbial communities from the Angelo Coastal Reserve, California, USA - Sample 9_17_2013_40cm (SPAdes) (version 2) | ecosystem: Environmental > Terrestrial > Soil >... | reverse complement strand
CAGGAGCGCAGCGCGCGCGGCAGCGACTACTTGGATGTCGTTCTTCCGCAAACTCCGGCGGGTGGCCAGGAATTCACGCTTCATTTTCACTACCGGGGCGACGTCATCCAGGCCGCAGGGAACGGCGTGTTGTTTGTCGGCGCGAGGGAGAGCTGGTACCCGCACCTTGGTGACAGCGCGGAATTTTCTTCCTATGACTTCCTCTTGCGCTGGCCGCGCAAGCTTCGCTTGATCGCCACCGGCTCCAAACTCGAAGAGCACGAGGAAGGAGAATTCCGCGTTGGCCATTGGAAGACGGAGAAGCCCATGTCTGTTGCAGGCTTCAATCTTGGCGAATACGCCTCGGCCTCCGTTTCCTCCGGAGCTTATTCCGTCGAGGTTTACGCCAACCGGGAACTCGAGGAAGATTTGCGGAAGCGCCTGTCCGCTCCAGGCGCTTCCGCCCTCTCCTTCCCACCCGCGCGATTCGGTTCTGCCGCAACGGGGCGCTTGGTCGAGCCGCCTACTCCCACTCCCAATCCCGCCGATGCTCTCAAGCAACTTGGCAAAGAAATCGATTCCTCGATCCATTTTTACGAAACATTCAGCGGTCCCTTTCCTTTCCATAACCTCAACGTCTCGCCGATTCCTGGAACCTTCGGGCAGGGCTGGCCCAGCCTGCTCTACGTTTCCACCTATTCCTTCCTGCCTTCCGAAGCCCAGCAGCGCGCTGGGCTGTCCACCGCCAGCCAGGAACACTTCACCGAGCTGGTTCCTTATCACGAAGTTGCGCATCAATGGTGGGGAAACGTCGTCGCGTGGTCGAGCTATCGCGACCAATGGATTGACGAAGCCATCGCAAACTATTTGGCGGTGATCTTCGCCGACACCAAGAAAAACCCGGACCACACTCTGCACGTCTGGCTAACGCGCTACCGCCAGCAGCTCGCTGAAAAATTGCCAGGCGCCACCGAAGCAGCGGGAGATATCGGCGCGCTCACCCTGGGCACTCGCCTCAATTCCTCGAAGTCCCCCACCGCCTACGAGGAGATCATCTACAGCAAGGGCTCCTGGATTATTCACATGCTGCGGGAAATGCTGCGCCAGCCCGGCGCCAGGAATCCCGACGCGCGGTTCACCGCTCTACTGAAATCGCTGGTGACAAAGTACGCCTACCGCGCCCTCTCCACCGATGACTTGCAACACGAGGTCGAAGCCGTCATGACGCCTGGCATGGACCTCGAAGGCGGGCGTTCCATGGAATGGTTCTTCGAAGAGTGGGTGCGCGGGACGGGTATTCCGCATTATCGCGTGGAGTTCACGGCTCACCACACGGAAAAAGGCTATCAGATTCGCGGGAAGCTCTTTCAGACCGGCGTACCGCGTTCGTTCGTCGCCAGCGTTCCGCTCTATGCCGGCGGTGCCGGGCACGGCGCGCTCCTCGGCACGGTCGTAGCGGCCGGACCGGAAACATCGTTCCACTTCGTCGCTCCGAATCTTCCGCGCAAAATTGTCATTGATCCGCAGATGACGCTGCTCTGCACCTCGGAATAATTGAACCTACCATCCACTTGGAATATGGCAGCCGCGCTGCCGCTTTTGAGGTTCCTCCGCAGCTTGAATTTCGATTTTCAGTCTGGAATCTCGAGCAAGAGGAATGCATCTACGAGCGGAGCTTACTTGAAACGATCGAGCAACAACTGTTGTTCGAGGAGCGGGCTATCCAGATTGAGCTCCGCTTTTCCGTCCTCGCCGAAAATGTAAGCGAAACCCAGAGGATCACGGGGAATTCCGGGGAGCAGCCCGGCATGGACCATCTCGTTCATGCGCGCAGGGCGTTTGCCGTACCGCTTCGCGTATCCATCGGCCAGCGCATCGAGCTGCTTGCAGTCTTCTTTCACCTTGAGCAACTGCAGATGCTGTAGAGCATTCTTTTTGATCGAGGGATCGGGCGTCGAATCGTAAATGTCCTTCCACAAAAACATCGAGGTTGCGAATGACTCCCCTTCCGCCGCAACTTTGGCAGCCATCACTTTCATCCACACCTGCGCGTTTGGTCTCTTGCTGCCTTCCAGAAAAGCTTCCGAAGCCTTCTGGTAATCTTTCAAATCGAAGTAGTAGACGAATCCCAGGTCTTCATAGAGGCGCCAATAATCCGGATTCTCTTTGATGCCGCGCTGGATCAGTTGCACCGCCAGGTCCGGCCTGCCCGCGCCGGCCGGTGCCGCCTGGCTGAGAAACAGCGCGCCGAACCGGTAGGAAATCAGCAGATTCGGATCGAGCGTCGTCGTGATATCCAGAAGCGGCCAGAGCAATTCGAGGTTCGCCTGGCCTCGTACGTGTTTGTTCCCGTAGTATTGCACCACGCGCGTCCAGTAGATATCCGCCAGCAGCGGCGCATATTCCAGGCTCATCACTTTCACGAGCCTTCCCGAACGCAGCAAGACGTCGTCGCGCTCCTGGCTTAGCGACTCGCGTTGCGCGTCGATGCTGTGCTGCAGCCGCCAGATGCCTGCAAATCCAAGCGGCAGGACCAGCAACAGTACCCACGCGATGGTTTTCTCCGACTTCATTTCAAATCCCGCCGCGAAAACACCACGGCAGCTGCGGTCAAAACGATCGTGCAATAAACCACCGTGTACAACGTGTTTTGCAGGATCAATGCACCGGGAACCGCTCGCCCGTGCGCGGCCATGGCCATCACGTTGAAGTTCTCAAAATTCGGAAGCAGATAGGAGAGCCATTTCGTGAAAGCGGACATCGCCGGACTCATCACCTCGACCGGCAAATTCCGCAGCTCCTGCACGTACAAACCTACGATGTACAATCCCACCGTGAACAGAATCGCCAGCAGAGGCGTCGTGAAGCAGGAAAACAGCAGCGCCAGCGCAACGATCAGCGCCAGCTTCAGCAGTATGAAATACACCGCCACCAGAACCACGGCGTCGCTTCGCTCCAGCGCGTGCTTCACGTAGATCATGACAAGCAGTAGTCCCAGCGCCATCGCCGCCGTGTTCACCGCCAGCGTCAGCACCAGTCCCGCGAATTTTCCGAGCAGGAATTCCCATCGCCACACAGGCTTCGCCAGCAGCGCGTAGAGCGTGCGCTTGTCCATTTCCTTGGAGACCAGCGCGACGCCGATGAAAATCGAAATCAGCAGCCCGATCACCGAAATGGCGCTCAGCCCCAGACTCACGATCACCGTCTGCTCGATCCCGACCGAAATCTGTCCCACCGCGATGGCCGCCGCCATCATCAGCAGCGCGAAAAACACCAGGTTATACAGCACGCGGTCGCGCACTGCTTCGCGAAACGTATTCAACGCCACTACGCCGGCGCGCCTCATTTCCCGCTCACTTCCACTGCCGATGCCTGCGTGCGGTCCGCCTCCACCAGGTTCATGAAGAATTCTTCCAGCGTCGCCTTCACTTGCGACACGGAGAGGATTCGTCCGCCGGCTGCTCGCAGTTGTTCGATTGCCGCGTACAGCTCTTCCTCAGCCACTTGCAGCCGGTAACAGTCGCCCATGCGCGTCGCCTTGGAAAGCAGCGGCGCATTGCTCGTCCCTCTCAACTCAAAAACAATCTCCATTCCCTGCGTTTTCATGTCTACGAGAGTGCCCGGCGCGCCAACCCCGCGGAGCTTTCCGCCAGCAATCACGCCCACGCGGTCGCACAACATCTCCGCGTCCGAGAGAATGTGCGTGGAAAACATCACCGTCTTTCCATCCCTCTTTAACTCCAGAATAATGTCGCGCACCTCGCGCCTGCCGACGGGGTCCAGCCCCGACATCGGCTCATCCAGAATCACTACTTTCGGATCGTGCAGGATCGCCTGCGCCAGCCCCACGCGCTGCAGCATCCCCTTCGAGTACTTGCGTAGCTGCATCTTGCGCGCGGTTTCCAGCCCGACCTTCTTCAGCATGCGCTCCACGCGTTCTTTCCGGTCAGCCGCGGTCAGATCGTGAAACCGCGCGAAATAGTCGAGCAATTCCGCCGCGGTCAAATAGTCGTAGAAGTAGGGTTGCTCGGGCAGGTATCCGATGTCCCTGTGCATTTCCACGTCGCTGATCGGCTTGCCAAGGATTCGCGCGCTCCCCGCCGTCGGGAAAATCAGCCTCATCAGGAGCTTGATGGTCGTCGACTTACCGGCGCCGTTCGGGCCGATAAAACCAAACACCTCGCCCATCTCCACCTGCATGTTCAGCCCTTCAAGAGATGTTTTTTTCTTGAGGTGCAGAAACCCGAAGGGATATTCCTTGGTCAGATTTTCAATTTCAATCGCTGAACCTGGCATGCCTTCATTGTTAGCAAGCCGGGCTTGACCGTCAATCCCTCAACAAGAGGATGTGTGCGGAGAGAAAATACAAAGAAAGCAACAGCTCAGATTCGACCTTGCGAAATCAGGAGTCGCCGCGGACCTGCCCGATCTGCACCAGCTCCACTTGCGGGGTTGCCGGCGGTGTCATTGGCATCGGCTGGAGGTTCTGCGGGTCGCGCCAGTTATCGAGAATGCCCACCTGCTGCACGCACGAAACCGTGCACTGCGCCGCGCAAAACTTCTTGGTAGAGTACTCGCGGTGGCGCATCTCCGGCGTGTACTGCGTAAGCGGAATCCCTGGATACCCGCGCTGTTGCGAGCACCAGTGCACCAGCCCATCTTCGCAAATGTACAGGTACCGCGACCCCGAGCGGCAGCGCCAGTTGTGTTCCCGCCCGCGAGCCATGTTGTGCTGAAACTCGTTGAATCGCGAAAACGAGCGCTTTCCCAGTGCCATGACTTCTTCAAATATTTCCTGCTCGTGCTGCCCCAGCGGTTTCAATTGCCCGTTGTTGTCATGAATAATCCCCACCGTGCTCGTGAAGCCCAGCTCCACGGCCCGGTGTGCGATCTTCAGCGCGTCCTCCGGATCTTTCACGCCGCTGCCCAGCACTGAATTAATGTTCACCTGGAACACCGCGTACTGCGCCAGCATCACCAGCCGGCCATCCAGCGTCTTCAAGCTTTTCTTGGAAACTTCGTCCGGCACCACGTTATCAATGCTGATCTGCAAATGCTCCAGCCCCGCCTCGTTCAACCGCTCAATGCGTTCCTTGTTCAGATAGAAACCGTTGGTGATCAACCCGGCGATCATGCCCCGCCACCGCATATGCCGGATCACTTCATCCAGATCCGGATGCATCAGCGGCTCCCCGCCGCTGATCGTGATGATCGACGTCCCCATGTCCGCCAGAATATCCAGCCGCTTCTTCATTTCCTCCAGCGGCACCGGCTTCGAGAAATCGTCGAATTCGTTGCAGTACGTGCACGCAAGATTGCATTGCCGCATGGGGATGATGTGCACCAGGATGGGGTGCTTTGTCGACACGAGCGCCTTCCCGACCATCTTCAGCTCGCGCGCGCGCGTCCGCATGAACCGCAGCCGTCTCCGCAGCCGTGTTTTCGCGCTCGCCCTCACTACCTTTGTTTCTCCAGCCATGGATGAAGCGGGATCCCCTGCCAAAAATTATACATGACCGCGCCGAACGCTGCTGCCCTGTTGCCCCACTCGTACTATTGCCCCCCGCAATTCAGCCACTTAGTCTGATCCCAAGGAATCCCATGAGCAAGGAACTGTCCCAGGAACCGTCCCAGGAACAAAGCGCTTCTCAGGGAGAAATTCGCCCCGAGACGCCTACCATTGGAAAAAGCCGGTTGGTTTTCCTGGTCATTGTGTTCGCCCTCACTCTTTTCGCCGCCGTGAATCCTGCCCCCATCAAGGCCGCCTGGGCGGAATTCGAGCGCATTATTCAATTGAAGAGCAACCCGCTCCCCGCCTCTCCCGCCAAACTCTCAGACCATGAGACCGAAGGTCTTTCCGCCATGGCGCCGCAACAGCAAGCCCAGCTCCTGATGGAGCGCGCCATCAACCACTACGAAGGCGCCATCGAACTAATCGACAGAAGCATCCCGTCTTGGTACGGCCAGCTCGATGTGCAAAAGGGGCCGCTCGCCGGTTTGCTCTATACCGCCATCAATGCCAACGATCTGCGCGTGCGCGCCGCCTCCCTGGAAATCACTCTAGCCGGATACAATCTGCACAAGTCCCCGGAAACCGTCGAGAACCTTCTTGTGCGCTTGCAGGACGAGCCGGAACATCGCGCGTGGCTCCTGTGGATCCTCGGCGTCCTGGGCAATCGTGGCGTGGAAACCGCGCGCCTGGAGACCGTGTTTCTCGATCGCATCCACGATCCCGATGAAACGACTCGTACCTATGCCGTCATAGGATTGGGACTTCTGGCCACAGACAGTTCCATCGCTCCCCTTCTCGGCGTTTTCCGCGAGGATCCCTCGCCCCACGTGCGCGAAGGAGCCGCCTGCGCCATCGCGCAATCCGGCATGTTCAGAGAGGAGCAGCGCATGGGCGCCGTCCCCGACCTCCTCAGGATGATGGACGACGCCACCCTCGACGCCACCACCCGCAGCTGGGTCTTTCAGGCCTTGCAAGACATCACCGGCGCCGGGCTCGGCTCAAACCCCGCCGCTTGGCGCGACTGGTGGTCGCACCACTCTCGTGGCTAGACCGGCTGCATAATTTGCAAACAAAATATCGGCTTGTCGCCACGACTTTGCCGTCGCGCCAAATATACAGCGGCAAACCCTCGCGGGCGTGCTCTTCGATGACTTTCTCGACCGCCGCCTTGAGCGCCAGGAGACCGCGCTCGGCCAGCCGCAGTTCCAGAACACTTTGAGGTAGCTTAGTCATTTTTCCCATAGCTCTTAACCAACTCATTGTATCGCCTTACTTCGTTCAATTGAAGCTGGCCCTGCTCCTCACGGCAATGACTGAAGGGACTACTCCCGCGTTGTCGTACAAGGTCCAGGAATCCGCCAGCTGCCTGTAGTGGACCAGGAAATTTGTGATCGATCGGTCAAATTGCCGGCGCACAACGGCCTCAGGCACGTCATGTCCACCCTGCAAAACCCGTCCTCGGACTCGCGAGAGGGCCAGCTCGACGCTCGGCACCCACAGGTAAAAAACGTGAACTTCCTGCCGACGTTGCTTAAGTCCGCGAATCACATTCAAATGGCTTCGACCGGAAAGCGTGGTCTCGAAACCAAAGTCATCTCCGTGCCTTGCAAACGCTTCCATTTCTTCGAGCATCAGCCGCCACGCGCGGAACGCCGCGGTTTCCGGAGAAAAGGGCGACAGTCCCTGCGCGATCAGGTCCGCATTTACAAAATTTCGGCAGTCCGCGTACTTAGGCAGGAATTCCCGCGCAAAGGTAGTCTTGCCCGCGCCATTCGGTCCCGCGATAATGTAGACATTTGGGCTCACGAGAATTCAGAAGCCTACATTCAGCTACCGCGGTTCGCAAGGCAGGTTCGCCTTCTTAACCGGAGTGCGAACTAGAGTTTGAAGCGTCGTCGTCCAGACTGGCTCTTTACACACCCTCTGCCACAGGTACTCTCGGCATCGGGGGTCAAATTTTCGCTCTCTCTCGCCAGCAATTCGCACAAATGCCCTCCTATCCCTCAACATGCAAACGACTTAGCAGTAATTAGTTGACAATCAGTACGGATATGCTATAATGGGGGTGTGTTAGGTTGGCACCATTCAAGGGTGGCTCTCCTCTATGGGCGTGCCAAGCGGTCCCTCTAATTCCTCCAAGATCTTCCCGTCCCTCCCAGTTCCCTTCTCGCCAACACTTCGCCCCCCATAAGTCCTTTAACTGCAACACTTATGAATCTCCCCGCAAGTGTTGCAAATAAAAGACTTACAACAGAGCTAAGCTCTTTAGATGCAACAGGCTCGCGGGCTATCGCCGCTCCCCCAAGGGGAAGACAACGACGCCCAATTATTCGCTCAATCACGCATGCTCCGGATCAGACAACTTAACGGCCTCTACTTATCCATTGTTGTATCGACCTCGCCGCTCCGAGCCGTTGCGAGCATACCTCAAAGTGATTTTCATGGGGTTTCGCGGGCGCGCAGCAAGGCTAGAAGTCAATCCAATGGGTGAGAGTCCCATCGACAGAGCAATCCAGTGGCTGTCGTAGTTATATCCAGCGCCGAGAAGGGTGACCGACTCGACGGAAGCCTGGAAGTAAAAGTCCCGATGGCTGGGAAATTACCGGTCAGATCCGCACAGGGGGCGAGCAACTTGACAGGCCGCAGCAGAAGCGAACCAGGAAGCCCCGTAAAACCTCACCTGCGGGAAGCGGATCGCAGGTTACTTGGGAGAGCCGAGCCTCTGTCCGCGTAGGCAAAGGCCATGTTGGGGCCGCGAGACTGGAATACCGCGGCACCGAACTCCCCGGGGTCGTAGAGGGTGGCATGTCAAGAAGGATTGATTTTCGAAAGCCTGGAACCAGTCGTCGTCAGCCTAGGCCGGATGAATCGGCACAGCAGAGACGTCGCATATAACCTGCTATACAGGGAAAGTGCGGCGAGATGGCGAGTGGGACGGATGGGGTCGATTAAGCGATGATGGCTTGGAGAGCAAAAGCCGGGCCGGAGCGAGGACCCCTGGGGTAGAGCGGTGAAGGCCGCTCGAACGGAGGTGCTCAAGCGCGCGACGTCCCTCGGCTCAGTCCGAGGATCACGACGATGAAAGCGGAGAGCACGAAGGACGGAAGCAAACCGATCGACGCGACGATGTGCGCGTGTCGATTGGGAAGGCCCCGTCTGACATACCGACCTTGAAGCCGTACTGGGGAAAACTCACCGTACGGAAGTGCGACCAGGAAAAAGCACGTGTGTTCAGTGGGAGGCAGACCCACCGAGGCAAAAGTCAGAAGCCTCGTAGCTTGGATAGCGGGGAGGAGGGAAATCGAATTTCCGAAGCCTATCGACAAAGCCATCTTTCAGGATGGTGAGCAAGTCATCGGGCCGTAACGAAAGTGCACGCAGATGTGGCCTCGAAAAGCGTAGCCCCAGGGGTCGAGCTCACTTCCGTAGAGCGAAGACAGCAGGGATCGTCGCAGACTGACTGACGCGGCGATTCACTCTGGCGGGGTTAAAGCGACAGCACGATGACAAGGACACGCTGAGCAACTGGAGAGACCCTCCTCGTCCCGACGAGAAATCGGCGGAGCAAGGAAGCCACATAACTGGGAATACCGGGAAGGTGGCGGAAGACGAGAGGGAGTAGGAGGGGTTCATAGTATCGATGAAGCGGGGTAATGCCCGTGGAGAGAGGGAACCCTGCTGTTTGCAATGGCTCAAACAAAAATGGGAGGCAAGGGTGATATGACAAAGACACCCAGCAGTTTGCAGGACCTGAGTAAGAGCCTATACGACAAGGCGAAGGCCGAACCAACCAAGCGTTTCTGGGGACTGTACGTCCATGTCTGCAAAATGGAAACCCTTCAGGAAGCCTATGAGATGACGAAGAAGAATGACGGGGCACCGGGAATCGACGGGGTCACGTTCGAGGTCATCGAAGAGAGTGGAACGGAGAGTTTTCTGCAACAGATCAGAAACGAACTGATCCACAACACGTATCGACCCATGCGGGTACGGAAGAAGGAAATACCCAAAGACGGGGGCAAAGTCAGAATGCTCTCGATCCCTTCCATCCGGGATCGCGTGGTCCAGGGAGCACTCAAGCTCATTCTGGAACCGATCTTCGAAGCGGACTTCCAAGCGGGATCGTACGGATACCGACCGAAACGAACGGCACATGAAGCGATCAACCGGGTAGCACAGGCAATCATAGAAGAGAAGACCAAAATCATCGATCTGGATTTGCGAGCCTACTTTGATAATGTGCAGCATTCTCTGCTGTTAGAGAAGGTGGCCAAGCGAGTGCAGGATGATGAGGTGATGAGGCTGCTCAAGATGATCCTGAAAGCGACGGGGAAGAAAGGGGTTCCGCAAGGCGGTGTGATTTCGCCGTTGATCAGCAACGTCTATCTCAATGAGATAGATAAGATGCTGGAAAAGGCGTGCGAAACCACGCGCTACAAACAATACACGGCCATCCAATATGCAAGGTTTGCGGATGACCTGGTGGTGTTGGTGGATTCCCATGCGCGGCATAGCTGGATCGTAGCGGCGCTGAAGAAACGACTGCGGGAAGAATTCGAGAAACTCAGAGTGGAGATAAACGAGGAGAAAAGCCGAATGGTGGACCTCAGGAAGAAGAAGGAAAGTTTCGGATTCCTGGGATTCCAGTTTCGACGTGTCCGGAGTCTAAAGGGACGCTGGCGACCACAGTACACGCCCAAGCTGAAAAAGCGAACAGCGCTACTGGAGAAGCTACTGGAGATCTTCCGGCGAAACGAGAGCCAGCCAGTAGGGCGGGTGATCGAACGGATCAATCCGATCTTACAGGGATGGGTAAACTACTTTAGGGTAGGACACTCAGCTCGGTGCTTCGCGATGATCCAAGACTGGGTGGAGAAGAAAATTCGGCGACATCTGATGCGTGCGCGGAAGTGCAAGGGGTTCGGCTGGAAGCGATGGAGTAGGGAGTGGCTCCACAACGTGCTCGGGCTATTTAATGGCTATCGAACACGGTACTACGAGCCACAACGGAAAGTCGCTCCAGCACGATAGGTCCCATAAACCTTGACAGGAAGCAAGCAGGAAAGCCGAGTGCTCGAAATGGGCATGCTCGGTTTGAAGCGGCGGGGACTGAAAACCAGCTTACGATTCGATTAGTGAAGCACTCCCAGAGGAAACGGGGAGCAACAGATAGATCGGATCTAAGGAGCTTGGCGTCAGTCCTCGACCCTACTGATAGGGGAGGTGGTGGAAACGTCGGCATCATGCGAAGCCCGCTTCCGCGCCACCACCTTACCCGACGGGAAGTGGCGGAGCTTCATGGGATCAAGTGCGGCGCCACGATAGCAATAAACTCGCGGGGAGTGATGATCTTGGTTTTCTTCCAAAATTTGGGGAAATGGCGCTGGTTGCCGGTGACGAGATAGTCCGCGCGGGCAGCATCGGCGCATTCGAGAAAGATGTTGTCGCCGGGGTCGGTGGTGAGTTGAAACGGACGAGAGGGAGAGACGAGATGGGCACGGTTCTTGATGAGTTGAAGGAGCTGAAGCCGGAGACCTCTGCGGATGCGGAGTTCCGGGCGCGCTAAGACGGTTTGGTATTCCGAAAGGATCGGGGGTGACACGTATAGACGCGCCGGTTTCGCGATCGCGAGCAGCACGGTGCGCTGCAAACCATCCGGCTTGAGCGCCGCCGAAACCACGATGTTGGTGTCGAGGACCAACCGAAGAGGAAACATTGGCTTCTGATTCTTGAGCTTCTATTTCCGGGGCTTGATCTTTCGTGATTTGGTTTTTCGGGCACGCGCGGCCTTAATGATGAGGTCAATCTGCCGTGACGTCAGGGAGTCGGTACCCCTTTGCTTTGATTCTTCCCCGATGACTCTTAGAACTTCCGGTTCAGGAGAGGCCAGGCGCACGTAGTCCCTGATGCTGAGCAGAATGGCACGAGGAGTTCCGCGCTTCTCAATGACCAGGCCACGTTTGTCGTTTTCGACTCTGCGCAGGAGCTGGCCGAAGTTTGACCGGGCATGTAAGGCGGAAATCACGATGCCGTTATTTCTTGCAGTTTTCGGAGCGGACATACACTCTCCAGTTCATCTATTTGAACTGTACAGTTGGTCAGAAAGGTCTGTCAACTGAAATGCTGGCGCAATTCAACATCCGGCAATGAGGGTGGCTGGTACAGGTGGACACCACGGAAGGCCTCTACAAGGGCAAAGGATGAGGAGATTCCGCCAGAAGCGAGACGTTAGAAATGCAAGGCCCCGCCCGGTCTCGCACGGCCAGGACAAGCTGCGGGAGCGGCTGGACGGGTCTTCCCTACCATCTGTCCTACCATCTTGCCTCGCGGCACGGAGGGGTATAGGCTTCTCCCTCGCAGCATGCTCGCGCCTGGCGGGGCTTGAGGGGTCTTGCTCCGCACCCACCTTCTGGCAGAGCAGCATCAAAGGAGGAGTTCAAAATGGCTACAGCAACGACTGTGTTGGAACGGAATGTCAAGATTGGTCCGACAAAACTGCTAATCAATGGAAAATGGGTTGACAGCGTATCTGGAAAGACTTTCTCCACGATCAATCCGTCGACGGGTGAAGTGATCACGCAAGTGGCGGAGGCCGATGCCGCGGATGTGGACAAGGCCGTGGCGGCAGCGCGGGCGGCGTTCGACAAGGGCCCGTGGCGCAAGATGAGCGCTTCGCAGCGCGGGGTCTTGATGAACAAGCTGGCCGATTTAATCGAGAAGCATGCCGATGAGCTGGCGCAGCTTGAGTCGCTGGACAACGGCAAGCCGTACCATGTGGCGCGGGCGGCCGATCTTGCGCTGACCACCGCGTGCTACCGCTACTACGCGGGATGGGCGGACAAAAATCAAGGGAAGACGATTCCCGTTAACGGCAATTACTTCACCTATACCAAGCATGAGCCCGTGGGCGTAGTCGGGCAGATTATTCCGTGGAATTTTCCGCTGTTGATGCAGGCGTGGAAACTTGGGCCGGCGCTGGCAGCGGGTTGCACCGTGGTGATGAAGCCGGCAGAGCAGACGCCGCTGACGGCTCTGCGCGTGGGCGAATTGATGCTGGAAGCGGGGTTCCCCGAAGGCGTGGTGAACTTGCTGCCCGGATACGGGCCAACGGCCGGGGCGGCGATTGCGCGGCACATGGACGTGGACAAAGTGGCGTTCACGGGATCAACGGAAGTGGGGCACTTGATCATGCGCGCCGCGGCCGATACCAACCTGAAGCGCGTGACGCTGGAGCTGGGCGGAAAAAGCCCGAACATCGTGTTTGCGGATGCGGACATGGATCAGGCCATCGAGGGCGCGCATTTTGCGCTCTTCTTCAACCAGGGACAGTGCTGCTGCGCGGGGTCACGGCTGTACGTCGAAGAGAGAGTTTACGACGAGTTTGTGGAGAAGAGCGTGGCGCGCGCGAAGAAGCGCACCGTCGGCAATCCCTTCGACAAGAACACCGAGCAGGGGCCGCAGGTGGATCAAGACCAGTTCAACAAAGTGATGAGCTACATTGACGCCGGGAAGAAGGAGAAGGCCAAGCTGGTGACCGGCGGCAACCGCGTGGGCGATAAGGGCTACTTCATCGAGCCCACGGTGTTCGCCGACGTACAAGACAACATGAAGATCGCGCAGGAAGAGATCTTCGGGCCGGTCATGACCATTCTCAAGTTCAAGGACCTCGACGAGGTAGTGGATCGCGCCAACAAGAGCATGTATGGACTCGCCGCGGCGGTCTGGACCAAGGACATCACCAAGGCGCATGCCATCGCGGACAGAGTGCGCGCGGGAACGGTGTGGGTAAATTGCTACGACGTGTTCGACGCTGGAGCGCCGTTCGGCGGCTACAAGCAGTCGGGAATTGGGCGCGAACTCGGCGAATATGGATTGGCGAATTACACCGAGGTAAAAACCGTCACCATCAAACTATGAGCGAATCAACGGGTCGCCAAGTACGCGTAGGGGCACGATTTATCGTGCCCCTTCGTATTCTTGCAGGAGCCGGAGTGGTGACGAAACAAAACGGCCAGTTCCACCCTGACGAGTCGACGATAAAACCATTGGGGCGCAGCTATCCGCCACCTGAAGTGTAGCGAGGGGGGACGGCAGCGGATTTCCGCTCCCTATTCACCGGGGCAGTTTTCGGCCTAAAATCCCGCCATGGCGCTTACGCTTCGCTCCTACGAGCCGCACGATTTCGCCGCGCTGCATAAACTGGACCAATCATGCTTCCCGGCAGGAATTTCCTACTCGAAAACGACGCTGCGGTACTTTTTGAAGCTGGCATCAGCGGACTGCGTCATCGCCGTCGAGGGAGACCACCTCGCTGGCTTTGTCCTGTCGGAAGAGAACCCGCCATTGGCGCACATTATTACGCTGGACGTCGCCGAAAAAGAGAGACGGAACGGAGTCGGGACTGCCCTTCTCCGAAAGTTGGAATCGAATCTTTCCGCGCGGGGAGTTCGCTCGGTTTTGCTGGAAACGGCAATGGACAATGAGGCGGCGGTTGCCTTCTGGCAGCGCCACGGCTATCGTATCGAAGCGACTTTGAAGCGCTACTATCTGGCCCGTCTTGACGCTTACGAGATGCGCAAGCTCTTGCAGCCGCCAGCGTCTGAAACCAAAAAGTATCCGGGAGAAAAGAGTTGAACGACTACGTTGTGTCCCTGCTGTTAGGAATCGTTGAAGGACTGACGGAATTTTTGCCCGTCAGCTCGACGGCACATCTGCGGATTTCCGAAGCCCTTTTCCACGTAAGCCTGACGAGCGGCTACTGGAAGATGTATACGATCGTGATTCAATTGGGCGCGATTCTTTGCTTGCCGGTTTATTTTCGTGAACGGATCGCGAAGCTCTTGGCTACTTTTCCGAAAGGCGATCGCGGCGACCGCACATTCTTTACGCATCCTCTGAGCCTCGTCATGGTGGCCTTTGTGGTGACGGCGATCCCCGCTTTCTTGCTCACCAAGGTGATCGGGAAGCATTTGGAAAGTTTGTACATCATGGGCAGTTCGCTGCTAATCGGCGGAATCGTTATGTGGATCGTGGACGAAATGAATGCCACATCGGAAACAGCGGGGCTGGGGGCTACCGGAACGCGCATTCATACGTGGCATATGGAAGACATGAGTGTGTGGCAAGCGGTCTGGATCGGGGCGTGCCAGATTCTTTCGGCGGTGTTCCCGGGGACGTCGCGGTCGATGTCCACGATCGCAGCGGGGCAGTTGGCGGGAATGTCGCGCGCTTCGGCTCTGGAGTTTTCGTTTTTCCTTTCGATACCGACGATGGTGGTGGCAACTTGTTACGACCTCCTGAAATCCCTGCGCGGGAAGGGAGAGAATGCAATTGGAGTGACGCACATTGATCCGCACGGCTGGGTGGTCCTGGCGATCGGCTTTGTGGTTTCGTTCATCGTGGCGTATGGTGCGGTGGCGTGGTTTTTGGGGTGGGTGAGGAAGCACGGGTTCGCGCCGTTTGCGGTGTACCGGATGATCGTGGGCACAGCGGTTTTGTATTGGGCGCTGCGACTGGGCGTATAGCCGGCTGCGGAATTTACCCTGGCCTTGTCGCGTTATTTGCGAACACGCACTTTGAAAGTATTTGTTGTCGAGGGGCTGCCGTTTGGTATCATCGACTTGTTCGGGAGTTCCTCCAGGCGGGTTTGCGCTAGCGCCAGCGCCCGCCGCGACACTCGGCCTTCCCCAAAAAGCTGAGGAGACTTTGTGCGCTTTCTGACTCCAACTGGAAATAAACGGCTCAATGAGCTGGTGGGATTCTTGTGTATCACGCTGGCGGTGCTGATCGCGCTGGCGTTGCTTTCGTATTCCCCGAAGGACGCGGCGTTTAACGTAAGCGCTCCAGGACCCGACGGTAGCCCGGCGCGAAACTGGATCGGACCCGCCGGAGCGTATAGCGCGGATTTCCTTTTCCAAATTTTCGGGTTTGCGGCGTTTCTCTTGCCGGCGGCGATCCTCGTTCTGGGTTGGCGGTGGTTCCGCAGCCGGGCGATCGATTCGCAAGCTGCCACGGTTGCCGGCTTTGCGTTACTCCTGCTCTCGCTGCCAACGCTGCTTTCCTTGTGGCATGTGTGGGATGTGCGTGGCGCGGTTCCGCCCGGCGGATTCCTGGGGACGCTCATTTCCAGCGGGCTGCGCACCGGGTTCAACCTGTGGGGCGCGAATCTTGTGGCCGTGGCGCTTCTCGTGACTGCGTTGTTTATGACCACGCGTTTTTCTTTTTCCGGCGCGCATGCCTGGGCCAGCGGACCGAGTGGACCGATTGGAAAAGTGGAAAAGCTAGGGATTCTGCAGAAGGCCCAAGCGCGCTGGCACGCCTGGCGCGAAGAACGCGAACAGCGGCGCATGCGCCGTCGCGTGGAAGAGTCCCGCCTCTCGGGAAGAAAACCTGTTCCACCGCAATCGATTGGAAAAGCTGAAGTCTTGAATGAACCCCCCAAGACAATTCGAATCGCCGACGAGAGCAACATTTTCAAGGGCAGGACCGAAACCGAAGAAGACGACGAGAAAGAGACAAAGGAGACGTCCCACAAGACGCCGATCTTCGTCCTCAATCGCGACCCTGAGAAGGCCGCGGCTAAGAAAGCCGGCGAGCCTAAAATTGCGAAGGGCAGCCCGAATTACAAACTTCCTTCCGCTTCCCTGCTGCGCGAGGGCGAACGCGGCCAGAAGCTCGATGAAAACGAGCTGAAACTGCGGGCGCGCGCGATTGAAGCAAAATGCCTTGAATTTGACGTGCAAGGGCGCGTGAGCCAAATCAACCCCGGGCCGGTGGTTACGACCTTCGAGTTCAAGCCGGATGCAGGCATTAAGTACAGCCGGATTATCGGGCTTACCGAGGACCTTTGCTTAGCGCTGCAGGCGGAATCGATCTTGATTGAACGTATCCCGGGAAAGTCCACCATCGGCATCGAAGTTCCGAACGACAAGCGGCAGACGATTGCGCTGCGGGATATCATCGAGGCGCCGGAGTTTATCAATTCCCCGAGCAAGCTGACGCTGGCAATGGGCCGCGATTTGCACGGCCGGATTCGCGTGACGGACCTCGCGGCCATGCCGCACTTGCTGATCGCCGGTTCCACCGGCACCGGCAAGAGCGTATTCATCAACTCGCTGATGATGTCGATTCTCTATAAAGCGAGTCCGGACGAAGTGAAGATGGTGCTGGTGGATCCGAAGCGGCTGGAACTCAATCTTTACGAGAACATTCCCCACTTGATTGCGCCGGTGGTGACTGATCCGAAGATCGCCTCAAACGTGCTGCGGAATGCGACGCGGGAGATGGAGAATCGCTTAAAGCTGCTGGCGCAGCGCGGTGTTCGAAACATCGACCAGTACAACCGCACGTTCAAGAAGGAGCAATCGCTCTCGCTCTTCGACAATCTTGAAGAGACCGAGCACAAGCCGCTTCCCTACCTGATCATCGTGATCGACGAGTTGGCCGACTTGATGATGGTGGACACCAACAACGTGGAAGAATCGATCACCAGGCTTGCGCAGATGGCACGCGCTGTGGGAATCCACTTGATCCTCGCGACGCAGCGGCCGTCCGTGGACGTGATTACCGGTTTGATCAAAGCAAACTTTCCGGCCCGCATTTCGTTCCGCGTGGCCAGCAAAGTGGACTCGCGCACCATTCTCGATTCGAACGGTTCGGAATCGCTGCTGGGAAGAGGCGACATGCTGTATCTGCCCGCCGGTTCGGCGCGGCTCCATCGCATTCACGGCCCGCTAGTTAGTGAAGATGAGATCACCTCCGTGTGCGATTTCTGGCGTGAACAGGCTCAGGCGAAGTACCAGGAAGAGCTCCTGGCGGCGCCGAAGGATGAGAACGCCAAGACCGAAGGTGCGGCCGAAGGCGATGCCGACGGCGGAGAAGATGTTGACGACGATCTGTACCAGGACGCGATTCGCGTGGTGTGCGATGCGGGCCGGGCCTCGACCTCCACACTGCAACGCCGCTTGCGCATCGGTTATGGCCGCGCCGCGCGGCTCATCGACCTCATGGAGAAGGACGGTATCGTCGGCCCGCCCGACGGCACCAAGCCACGCGAGGTTCTGAAAAACCGGAGCTGGATGAAGGAATTCGACGATTCCGCACATTGATTTGCGGATAGTTTTTCGCCGAATTGACACAACTCCGCATCACCCCTACAATTTCTAAATCATCTGTGCCGGGGTAGCTCATTGGTAGAGCGCCGCCCTGAAAAGGCGGGCGTAGCCAGTTCGATTCTGGCCCCCGGCACCATCCGAACGTCGGCCGAGTAGGTTCCAATCTCCCGCAATTCGAAAAGTCGACCCCTCCGGCGTGAGCGTGATAGCCGTGCAGTGTTTCGACAATTCACCTTTTGCCCGGGGCACGTCGGCGAAGAGGAGCCCCCGAATATCCTGCAGTCGTTTCTGAACGAACTCCTCAATCTCCCGGAACCGTGCGTCGAGCCCGCGGCCGTCAGCCGCGAGGAGTTCTTCGCTGATAGAGTCGAGTTCCCTCTCGCGCTTCCCCAACTCATCGAGCAGCGCGGCCGATCTGTGCCCTTCCGCAATGGCGCGCGCCAGGTTCGCTATCTCTGTTTTTAGCTCGGTGTTCTCCTTGGCCGGTCGTCTTCCCTCCATGCCCTCCGCCAGCGGGTTCCCGCTTTTGTTCGGGCACTTCGTCGGTACTTCACGACCGTCCGACTTCCCATCAACGTGCATGTTGGACTTCTGGATCACGTCCTTCTCCAACCGGCCCGTGCACAACTGCGTGTCGGGCGTTGACGGGACCTCCCGGTTCTCGCACGTGAAGTTTCCATGCATGCTAGGGGTCTTCGACCGCGCAGAGCCCGATCAATGCTCGCATTTCGCATTCGCCGGTGTTGCCTTCCGCACATTGGAACAGCGTCGGCACTCTGATTTCCGACCACTTTCACGGCGCAATACCCTGCCTGCATGTACCCTGTCAACGCTTCACGTGCAGCCTTGCGACTACCCGCGCATGACTCGGGGCCAGGTTGGCTCGCTACGCCTTACCTGTACGACTCTTGCATTCGCGACTTCACGCCGGTTTATCCCGGCGCACTCCAACTACCGTCCAAAACGAGCCGGTTTTTGGTCGAATTCAGGTAACTTAGCCGTGTAAGGTCAACTGAGTCATCAGGATTTATGGAGCGGGCGATGGGAATCGAACAAATCCGAATGAACCAAACAAAGGCGTTACCACCCGCTTTTCAGTTCAATTGGAGTCAAATGGAGTCAGATCTTGTGAAGGCTGGTCTGCCCCAATGGCTATTGGAAAGTCGGAGTACTGGGAATGTGGAATCCATTTGTCCGATAAGCGTTAATCAGGCAATGAGACTCACGGGCGCGTGTTCCTAGCTTTTGCCTAGAATTATTATCGGGCAAAAGCAAACATCCGTTAAAATGGTGGAACTTCATGGAGTGAGAGCAATGCTTCAGATGGAAACCGTCACCCGGCAATGTCGTCGATCATCTGAATCTGTATTTTTTCGAACGCTCGCCGGAAATATAAAACATATCAGCATCTGCGCCGTAGGCGCACACCCCTCGTCTTCACTCATCTGGTAATTTGATCACCACTGGTGGGAAGTGGGAACCCGACCGTTAGAGCGGTCGAGTTCCCTGTGTGGCAGACCTTCATCAGGCAGCCAAGCATCAACAGGTGTTCAAGCTGCCATGATCGGTCGCCGTTGTCCAGCCCCACCTTGGGGCGAGGATGGCGGCCCACACCGAAGTTGTCCTCCGTCAACGAGTTTGCCGTGCCAGCGGCTGTGGCCAGGTTTTCTGGATCTGTCGCCATTGTGACCGGGGACAGCACTACTGCAGCGACCTCTGTCGACAGCAAACGCGCCGGCAACAACACCGCCTGGCCAACCGCCGTCACCAGCAGAGCCCGGAAGGGCGCCAGGACCATCGCGATCGCCAGCGCGCGTATCGGCGGCGCCACTCATCACCTCGCGTGACGGATGTATCTTCCCTGATGCTTTCCTTCGCGGGCAGAATGCCGCTGCGATGTGCGCTTCCGATCCGGAATCTGCACGCCCAAGAGAACGGCGCCCTGCAGCGGCACCACGGCTTACTTCGCTGTGTCCTCTGCGGCCGCCTGGGACGTTTCGTGGAACCGTTCCCCCGAATCTTCCGGAGGTGAGCATGCTCAGCAGTGAACTGCGCGTAAAGATCCGTCACTGGTTCTACGCCGAACATTGGAAAGTTGGCACCATCGCGCAGGAACTCGGGCTGCACCCAGACACCGTCCGCCATGCGCTGGACACCGAGCAATTCAATCGTGCCAAGGCTCTTCGTCCCTTGGTGACCGACCCCTACGTAGAGTTCATCCGGCAGACCTTACAGAATTATCCCCGGCTGCGTGCCACGCGCATCTACCAGATGATCCGGGAGCGCGGTTATACCGGAAGCGTTGTGCAGTTGCGACGCGTGGTGGCTCGCTTGCGACCGGTTCACCAGGAGCCCTTTCTGCGACTCCGCTCGTTTCCGGGCGAGCAGGGACAAGTGGACTGGGCCCATTTCGGCGAAGTCCCCGTCGGCCGCGCCCGTCGGCGTCTGTCCTGCTTTCTGATCACGCTTTCCTACTCGCGCGCCCTGTATCTGGAATTCTTCTTCGATCAAAGTATGGAAAACTTTCTGCGTGGTCATGTCCACGCGTTTCACGCTTGGTCAGGACAACCGCGAATCCTTTTGTACGATAACCTCCGCAGCGCCGTGCTGGAACGTCGCGGCGACCAGATTCACTTTCATCCTCGACTGTTGGACTTGTGCTCGCATTATCATTGCGCTCCTCGTCCCTGCCAGGTACGGGCAGCCAATCAAAAAGGAAAAGTGGAACGAGCGGTTCTCTATGTACGCGAATCATTCTGGGCCGGCCGAACTTTCACCACGCTCGAAGAGCTGAATCGTCAAGCCTTTCTCTGGCGTGACCAAGTGGCTCATCAACGTCCTTGGCCGGATGATGATTCCAGAACCGTGGCGCAAGTCTTCACCGAAGAACAACCACGGCTGCTTCCTTTACCGACACACCCGTTCGAGACCGATCTGGTTCTCCCTATCCACGCCGGTAAGACGATTTACCTTCGTTTCGATCTGAACGACTACTCCATCCCGCCGGAGGCCATCGGACGTCCGCTGACCCTGGTGGCCTCCGACGCGAGGGTACGGATCCTGGACGGTAGTAAGGAGATCGCCCAACATCGCCGCTCCTATGATCGACACCAGCTAGTACTTGATCCAGCTCACCAGCAAGCCCTGCTGGAGGAAAAGCGTAAGGCCTTTGGATCGACTCCAGGCGGTCGCTTGTCGCAAGCGGTGCCGGAAAGCGAGGCTTTGCTCGACGCCGCTTTCGCACGTGGAGAATCGGCGGGCAAGCTCTCGACTTCATAGAGGCAAGGGAGTATGAAGGTGCTTGTGGGGGTCACAATTCAAAGATTCGGTCTCTCGCGTTCCGGGACTGTAAGGTGGTGATCGATGGACATTGATCAGGAAAAAGTTGAACAGACGGTTTTGGCACTGCTCTATTTGACTTCCTTCAAGGACAAATTTGGGTTGAGAACCTGGAAGGGCCACGACTGGCAGGTGATGAATTCCTTGCATGAAAAAGGCTACATCTCAAATCCGGCAACGAAGGCCAAGTCAGTCGCGCTTACAGAGGAGGGAGCCAAACTATCACAGGAACTGTTCGAGAAACGCTTCGCAATGAAATGAGGCCCGCTCATTTTGATCAAAGCACGTTCTCGGGCCGTTCCGGGCCTTGGTGTCCGTACGGCACATGTCCGGTAAGGCGACTAACCGTCCAAGTGGAACGTGGCAGAATAGGGGCTTGTCTACTTTACTTCTGGGGCCGCCTTCAACTCCGCAAGATCTGCATCTGAGACTTTTCTGACGTCTTTGTCGCGGAGTTCGTTCAAGTTCGCAACTTCCTCTTCGCCATCTGCATTGTCAACCCGAAC
>Ga0209131_1000846_pt1 | contig 21467 bp, 21 predicted proteins | sample GraSoi_2013_40cm_FD_185826 | JGI IMG/M metagenome (GOLD analysis project Ga0209131, IMG submission 185826) | Grasslands soil microbial communities from the Angelo Coastal Reserve, California, USA - Sample 9_17_2013_40cm (SPAdes) (version 2) | ecosystem: Environmental > Terrestrial > Soil >... | reverse complement strand
AACAGGAGTGGCGGCATCACCACCCCTCAGCGCAATCCTCCGGCCGTCGCAAACGATTGAAAGCGCTCGATCGGGTCTGCCGGAATCTTGGCATCCGCCAAGTTCTTGGCAGTCCTCCGGGATTCCAGGCACGCCGCGCAAAAGAGCAGTCGGATATGCAAAGACCCTCTCCGCGAGGCGCGCCACAGTAATCCGCGCGGGGGTGCCGATGAAGTCGATCGACGAGACCAAGGCATTCGTACTGGAGGCCTTCGACACGCTGTTCAACAAGCGTGACTACGTGAAGGCGGCAGCCGTTGGTCCGAGACGCATATTCAGCACAGCGCGCATATGCCGCCGGTCGGGACGGCCTGTTCAACCTCGTCCGCGGGCTGCCGGACACTGATCAGAAGCTCGCCTACATCGCGCCGCCGACCGACGATCATTTCTATGTCGAGATCCTCGGCGGAAGTGATCCAGGCCCACGGGGTGTCCCTCCTTACATTGTTAGCGCTGTCACAGCCATCTCCAACCGGCGCTCCTATCTGTTTCAACGTGAACTCAGATCGCCGGCGTACAGTCTGAGAGTGCGAGCCCCTTCGGCGGACGCCTTTGGCCGTCGGGTCATTCATCAAACGGCGCCGCCGACATGATTTGCGTTGCCGTCGGAATTGCCTTGCCGTGCAACGTGCCGCCGGCGGTGCGCGCAACATCGTCGGTCCAGGTCAAGACTTGTGCGGCGGGGTTGCGCTGGCAGTGCTCGACCAGAAGATCGCGGAATCGCGATTTGAACTTCATCCGCGGGTATTGTTCGAGGGTTTCCTCGAGAACCTGCAACGGCACCTGATCAAGGCCCAGACCCAGAAAGTCGAGACCGGCGCCGAGATGGACCAGTGCTATCTCGTCCGCCAGCCGGGTCGGTATTCCCGGAGAGGTGTGCAAAGCGATCGCCTTCCAAACCAGATCCGCACGCTCCGGCGACACCTGATGCTTCGCGCAGAAATCGCGCGCAGCATCCGCGCCATCGATTTCAAACCGATTATCGCGACGGTAGGGAGGGATCAGCCCGAGGTCGTGCAAAAGCGCGGCGCAAAACGCGGCTTCTTCATCAGCCACAGGACGGCCGAGGCTTCTGACGGCAAGACTGCCGAAAATGTAGGTTCGAAGACAATGCGTGCAGAGAAATTTGGGCGAACTGGATTCCAAAAGGTCCACCGCGGCAATGCACAGCGCGGTATCCGGAATTCGAACACCGGCCACAGATTTCAAGCGCGCCAAGGTCATCTCTCGCTCCTAGGATTGAGTCATTCATCCGTCGATGCCCATGGCGGCCTGCCGCGGGGCCTCCGACCGCGTCGGGGTGGGGGTGGCAGGTTCGGGCGACATCCTCGCTATCGGCGTGAAACTCCATGGCGAGGCAGACCTCGGCGATGAGCGCGCTTACCTGCGCGCACAATCATGTGCAATGCGGTAACCGCCGACCCCGCTGCCGTTCACGACGACATCATAATTGGCAGCTGCCTCAGATGGGGCCGGGGCAAGATCGCCTCAGTACTCGAACCATCCTGCAAGCTGCCGGTTCTTTTCTTCGGTAAAGGGCGAGTAGAGATGTTCGATCGCGACGTCGGGCGGGGAGATCAGCATCGACTTGGCGTGTGTAAGGGCATCGAAGCCATACTTGCCATAGTAGTGGCCCATCCCGGCGGATCCGGTACCACCGAACGGCATGGTCTCGACGAACAGGTGAACGTTCACCAGATTCACGCAGCCTCCACCAAAGGACAGCTGGCCGATGAACCGGTCGATGGTTTTCTGATCGCGGCTGAAGATAAAGCCGGCGAGCGGACGTCCCGTTTTCGCCATCCGCGCCATCGCCTCATCGAATGACTTATAGGTCAGGATCGGCAGGATGGGTCCGAAAACCTCATCCTCCATGATCTTGTCATCCCAGGTGACGGGATACAGAAGCGTGGGATCGAGGTAGTGCGCATCGCGGTCTGACTTGCCGCCGGCGATCACCTTGGCGGGATCGATGAGCGAGGCCAGCCGGTCAACCGTACGGGCGTTGATGATGCGCGAGTAGTCGGAGTTGGATTTCGGGTCATTGCCGAATAGCTCAACCAATGCCTTCTTGGCCTCGGCGGCGAAGGCGTCCGCCACGGACTCATGGACATAGGCGTAGCCCGGCGAGGTGCACCATTGGCCGCCCCAGGCCATCGCACCCCAGACGATCTTCTTCGCCGCATCGGGAATGTTCGCGGTCTCGTCGACGATCGCCGGGTTCATCCCGCCGAGTTCGAGCAGAACCGGCGTGAGGTTATTCGCTGCCGCCTGCGCAACGATCTTCCCGACAAAGGTGCTGCCGGTAAAGAAAATGATGTCAAACGAAAGCTTCAGGAGTTCGGTGTTTTGCTCCTTGCCGCCGGCCACCATGGTCACGGCGCTTGGATCGAAATATTTCGGGACAAGGTCGAGTAGCACTTTCGTCGTTTCCGGGAGTGCTTCACTCAGCGTGAGAATACAGGTGTTTCCGGCCGCGAGCGCCGCGAGCGCCGGGCGGATCAGCAGGAGCAAAGGTCCGTTGAACGGTCCGATGATAAGTGCCACGCCGTAAGGCTCGCGATAGATCATCCCCTTGTGGCCGGTTTTGGCCAGGAACTGTGGCACCGGTGCTTCGACCGGCTTCATCCACTCTTTCAGCTGGCTCTTCTGGACCTCGCTCTCGCCAGCCGATGCCGCTGTCTCGAAGATGTATTCCTGCGAGGCCGTCTTGAATTCCTTCGCCATCGCCTGCTGGAAGCGCGCCTCGTTCTCCCTGATCATGCGGGCCATGCGATCGAGTTGGTCGACGCGCCATTCGTAGCTGCGTGTGACCCCGGTGGCGAAGAGCGCCTTCTGGGCGTCGAATATTTTCTGAAATTGGCTCATCGGAACCTCCGCCAGACGTCAGAATTGCCCACAGACTTTTTCTCAGCGACGCGACGCGGTACGCCGCATCTTCTCGACAGGACGTCTTCGCGTGCGCTCACAGAACGCTCGCCTTAATGGCGTTGATGGCGGTGTTGTCCCAATAACAATCCAGGCGCATGATTTTGCCCTCCGCGCTGTAGCGGATGATGTAAGCGTGGGCGATGCGGTCGGACTTGCCTTTCGTTACAAGGCCAGGGACATCCGCCGGCATGGCGCCGCCGAGCAACGCCTGTACGACGACGATGTTGCCTTCGCCCTGGATCATCTCAACGACCTCGACTCCGAAATCGGGCACTGCTCCCAGCAGCCCGCGCCAGATTTGTTCAAGGCCACCCCGGATCGGCATGTCGCTTTTCTTGCCGTAAGGAAGATACCGTCCTTGCGCGCTGTCAGCGCAAAGAGCCAGCATGCCGTCGACGTCATGAGCGTCGTAGGCGGCGAAAAACTGTTCGGTAATCGCCTTCAGATCCAGGCTGCTGCTCATATGACCCCCCTTGGGCTACTGTTGATGGCGGTGAGGCCTACACCATGGTCAGGACCATCCGAAAACGGGCTTCGCCCGACATCATCCGCGCATAAGCTTCCGCCGCCCGTTCGAGCGGCATGGTCTCGACCATGGCGGCGACGTCGCTCATCGCACTGAATCTGAGCGTCGCATCGCCCGCCCGCGGGGTGCCCGTCAGGGCGCCGTCGACGCCAAGTTGCTTGAAGAGAAGCTCGAACGCCGACACCTCGATCGGCTCATCGGTCGCACCGAGCGAAATCACCACGCCACCGCGCCGCAGGCCGCCGAGGGCGGCGGCCACTGCCTTGCCGCCCGACGCCGTGGCCAGCACCACCTGTGCGCCGCCAAGCTTTTGCAGCTCTTTTGCGACGTCGGCTGCGGAGCTGTTCAAATAGTGATGCGCGCCCAGCTCTTTCGAAAGATTGGCGCGGTCGTCGCCGCGGTCGATCGCCACAACCTCGAAACCCATGTGACGCGCGTATTGCACGCCGAGATGACCAAGTCCGCCGACGCCGAACACCGCGACCAGGTCTCCTGCCCGCGCCGGCGCGTTTCTGAGTGCGCTAAAGGTCGTAAGGCCAGCGCATAGCAGGGGCGCCGCATCGACCGAGGAGAGGTCGTCCGGCACGGCAATCAAGCCACTCGCCTTGGCGATCATCATCTCGGCGTAGCCGCCATCGTGCTGCACACCGGTATAGCCCTGGTTGGCGCAGTTCACGAGATCGCCGTCGCGGCAATAGTCGCAGTATCCGCAGTTGCCGCCGAGAAAGCCGACGCCGACCCGTTGGTCCAGCTTCCAGCCCTCAACGCCCTCTCCGATCGCGTCGATCCGGCCGACCGCTTCGTGGCCGGGCACCCTCGGCCACTCGATCGGCAGGACTCCCTCCACGGTCGCGGAGTCGGAATGGCAGACGCCGCATGCTTCGACGCGGATGCGAACATGACCGACTGATGGATCGAGCACTGGCTTTTCGGTCAGCTCCAGCTTTCCAGGACTGACCGCCTGCACCGCGCGATAGGTGGATTTTTTCCGCACTTTATCCCTCCGCTGTCCATTGCTGCAGAGAGAATCCTAGTGGGCCAACACCCCCGCAGACCATGCCATTCGTCCCACGTTTCGTGCCAAATCTGCGAGCCGGTGCGGTCGCGCGCGCGTTCAGGTCACAACGCTCATGGCGATGGCGATGCTAACGGGGCCGCGCGGCGAAGGTGCAGCCACAATGGTCGGCCGTCACGTCCCGCTGCGAAGCGGACTGAACATAGGGTTACCGCTCGCTGTCTTGCACGCGGGCACTTCTTCCTGCATCACGTCCCAGTGCTCAACCAGCTTGCCATTCATCACGCGGAAAATATCGACAGCGAACATGGGTTTCGGCCCCCAGCCGACATAGCGGCCGTGCACCATCACCAGATTGCACTCCGCCACGACCATGCCGGGCTCGTAAGAAAACTCTTTGCTCAAGCCGGCAATCAGGCCAGGAATGGCTGTCCGACCGCTGGGAATGACGGGATTATGCTGAATGTAGTCAGGGGGAAAATAGCGCTCTACCACGCTCGGATCCCGGTCGATGAGGGCGCCGGTCAAAGCGCGAACGGCGATGTGTTTCGCGTCTTCCATTGGTCCGCTCCATCGTTCAAATGTTGGAGACGGAATCTACAGGGCCTGCGACACCGGACCATGCCATCCGTGCCACGTTTCGTGCCAAATATGGGATTGGAGCCGGTCTCGCGGTCAGGCCGGGAATCGACCACCCTCCACTTTCAAGGACACACAACATCGTCCCGCCTCTATGCCCTTCAGCGCAACCGATCAAAAGCGCTTCCTGTAAGAGGTCGGGCTCACGCCCAGGCGTCGCTGAAAGAGGCGACGAAGGATTTCGGCGCTGGTGAAGCCGCACCGCTTCGCGATGGTCTCGAGCTGATCCTCGCTATCCTCAAGAGCACGGCGCGCTGCATCGAGGCGGGCGCTTTCTACCGCCTCTCGCTCGAAGTTGCGGGCGAAATTCCGTGGACTCATATGCACTCGTTCTGCAAGCGCTTCAACTGTAAGATCAGTATCGAGGTGGTCGAGAATCCAACGCTGCAGTTCGGCGATAGGCCCGTCGCCATCGAGCTGGGCTGCGAGATGAGCGCTGAACTGCGACTGGCCCCCGGGACGCTTGAGGAACAGCACCAGCAGCCGGGCGGTTGCAAGTGCCACGTCGCGACCGAGATCGTCCTGCACCAGCGCCAGGGCGAGATCCATCCCAGCGGTCATGCCAGCGGTCGTGTAGAAGCGGCCGTCTCGCAGAAAGATCGGATCGGGATCGACCTTGATCGTCGGATAGCGCCGCGCCAACTCATCGCAGAAGGCCCAATGCGTCACGGCGCGGCAACCATCTAGCAAGCCGGCTTCCGCGAGCAGGAAAACGCCGGTGCAGATTCCGCCCACCCGGCGAATTCCTCCGGTGGACTGTCTGAGCCAGTCGACACAAGGCCGGGAGGGAGGGTTGTTGATCCCGGGCGAGCCCGCCACGATCAGGGTATCGAGCTCGAAAGGCGCTGCCGTCGCAATCGAGCGCGTCGCGTTCAAGCTAACACCACAAGATCCGTCAATCGCTCCGACGTGCTCGGACCAGATTTCGACCTGGTACGGTTTGGCGCACCGTGGTGAGCGCTCGGCAAAAACGAGATTGGCGACGGCAAAGACTTCGAGCGGCCCGACAGCATCGAGCAACGCGACACCCGGATAAGCGAGAATAGCCACGTGCCGTGGTTCGAACTCGCTTGCGCGGGCGGGCCTGATGGGTTGATGTTTCATGGTGGTACCACTTTGCCCGATCCGAAAATGTTGGGCCAGACTCGACGGCATTTCCCGCGAATCGCGGCCATCATTGAATTAAGCCCATCATGCGACCTTTAAAGTGGGAAGTGCGCCGTCAGCGGCGAGATGCTGCCGGCGGCTTGCGCGCTCTCACCTTGAAGCGCCTACGTCTGCCGTCTGCGAACGCAGCAGGAGTCTGTGGCTTTACGAACAGGGTCACCACTTCCGGATGTCTCGCGCGCACCTTGCTTTCGATGTCAGCTACCAACCGTTCGATGTCGGGCGTGCGCAGTCGATCCGCGAACTCCAGGCTCAGGGCCACGACGATATGCTCGGGACCGAGCTGGAAGGTGACGACACCATTGACGTTAGCAACGTCAGGTTCGCCATCCGTTATCTCCGCGATGGATGCGGCGACCGACGGGTTCGCCTGTTCTCCGATTAGCAAATCTTTGCACTCCCGGGCAATTACGGATGCGGTCGCGGCAAGCATGAGCCCGATCAGCAGTGAGGCAACGCCATCGAGTTCCGGCAGGGAGAACCTATCGGCCGCAAACGTGGCGATGGCCACAATCGCAATACCGACCAGCGCCGCGCTATCCTCGAAGAGCACCATAAACGCCGGCGGATCCTTGCTTCGGCGCACCGCCTGCCAATAGCTCAGCCTTCCCTTGATCTTGCGGAACGCTTGCTTGGATACCCACCATGAATAGCCCTCGAACACTGCTGAAAGGCCAAGGACGATGTAAATGATCTGCGTGTTCTCTATCGCCTGCGGCGTCGCGATGCGTACAATTCCCTGGTAAAACGAAACTCCGCCACCGAGGGCGAACAGCAGCACGGCGACTACAAAGCTCCAGAAGTAAAGCTCCCGTCCGTAGCCGAGTGGATGGATACGATCTGCGGTTTGCTTCGAGCGATGCATCCCGTATAGCAGTAGCACCTCGTTCAGTGTGTCGACCAGTGAATGGACGCCCTCGCCCATCATGGAAGCACTTCCGCTCATGTAGGCTGCGATGAACTTTGTGGCGCTCACGAGTAGATTACCGGCCAACGCCGCGTAGACGACAAACTTCGATGAGCCCTGAGGCTTCGGGTGCGTGGTCGAGCTTCGGTGCGTATTCGGGCCGTTTGTCACATGCGAAGCTCTCCCAACAGCAGTTGTCATATGCATTCCCAGGCCAGAGTCACGCTGGGAATCATTCGATGGTTCCGTTTACTCTTGCTCCCGAAACACCTGCGCGTAGGTCTTGCCATAGGGATAAAAGCGATCATGTTCGCCCCTTTCCCAAACAGCTTTCAGTTCTGGCCTAGTAATGTCCCAGTCCCCACAGCACTTCTTCAACACAGCACGCAAGTCTTGCCGAAGCTCTTCCATGGTCGGTCGGCCAAACAGCCACTAGCCGTTGTAGATCTTGAATATGACGAGACCAGGTTCGAGGACGATACATGCGGGATCATCAGATTGTGCTCCGGATCCGTGTACTCGGCGATGTCGAGGTCCTTCTGAAGGCATGTCGTCAGGGACATCAATCTCCCAGATCTTTCCGTTCACATTAAGAGTATTCATGATTTCCTATTTGGCGGCCTTCGCAGCTTTCTCGAAATTAATTGAAATCATTGGATCTGCCGGCGAGTGCCTAGCTGAGCAGGTTGAACAGGTCAGGATCGACTTTGCCTTGGAGGCGCTTTGCGAGCTCGGCCGAAAAGAGCACGACGACCTGGAGCGGCCGATGATACAAGCGCACGCTTTGAATAAGCCCAGTTGCGTTGCGCGTGAGGATTGTTGTGCCGCCCACATCCGTGCCGAACGCTTTGCCTTCCCACTCGAGGTAGGTCTTCGCACCATCGACCGTCTCATTGGTGAAGGCCAACGATTGGTACATGCCGCTTGTCGTTGCGGCGAAAAAGGATCCAATCGCCTCAACACCGACGAGTGGCCCATTCATCACTGAGGTGTCGAGCACCGGATTGGGAGCGAAGGCCACAGCGAATTCCGCCGTTCCATTTTTCCTGAGAAAAGCTCTCCAGCCTTCCCCTGGCTTGCGAGGCGAGTTCTCAGTTGGCATGGCAGTCCCTGGAATTAGCAAGGGCGCTACCAATAGCGCCTTCGAAACCGTGCGGCGTGCTTTGTACACTAGGAAGTCCTCCACTCATTTCATTCTTCGTCGTCGCCATCTCACGCCGCGGTCATCGCGCGGGAAAGCTGTCGCCAAACATTGGCAAGCCGCTGCGCGACGCCGCGCGTGTGGCCTCATCCTGGATGACATCCCAGTGCTCCGCGAGTCGGCCGTTCTCGAGACGGACGATATCGACAACGATCCAGGCTGCTGGCTGGCCCACGTTAGTGAAACGCCCGTGCAGCATCAGCAAGTCGCCCTCGGCCATGATCAAACTGTTCTCGTATCTCATCTCAGTTGGGGCGCCCTTGACCAGATTGAAGAGGCCGTCGCGTCCGGGTGCGATATGCGCGCTGTGTTGAATGTAGTCGGGAGACCAGAACTTGCCGGCGGCGACGTAGTCCCTCTTGTTGAATAGGGTGTCGAAGGCTTCAAGTACCAGCGCCTTGTTGGTTTTTTCAATGGTGTTCGTCATGTCATTCTCCGTTGTCGGTGCGCGGGAGAAGAACTTCCCGTTCGAATTCTTCCACTCGCCACGAGGCGGGATCGCTTCTATCGTGTCCCAGTGCTCGGCAATCTTTCCGTTCTGGATCCGGTAGAGATCGTAATACGCCGAGGGCTGACTTCCGAAGGAGCCCTCCGCCACGACCAGTACGAAATTACCTTCCCCGAGTATTTTGTGAACCCGGTCGTACTTCACCTGCAAACCCTGCTTGGCCAGGGCTTGTAGCCCGGCAAACAAGCCGGTGAGATTGTCGGCAACCAGCGGGTTGTGCTGTATGTAGTTGTTGCCGTCAAAGTAGCTCGCAAATTTATCCCTCCGCCCTTGCAGAAGGTCATCCATGTAAGTCTGCATTAGCGCCTTGTTGGCTTCCGTCTTGTCCAGCTCGGACGCGATCGTCGGGCCATCTAACATGCTATGGCCGCTCGGACTCGGCCTGGCGGCGGTTTCCTGCAGGTTGTCCCAATGCTCGACGATCTTTCCGTCTTCGAAACGGAAAATGTCGAAGCCCACCTTCGGGCCGAAGAAGTTGTATTCGGTATGGGCAAACACGAAATTGCCGTCCTGAAAAACCCGCACCGTATTGACCTTGGCTGATCCCTTGGGCAGGGATTGCAAGAGAGCCTTGACCCCAGCCGGGCCGTCTCCTACGGCCAGGTTGTGCTGAATGTACTTGTCGGGGTTGATGTAAGCGAACGGCTTGCTGTCACCCGTTTCGATGCTCTTGAGAAGTTCGACGACTTGCCGCTTGGGGTTGGCCGTAGCCGGTTTCTCGTTTGATGCCTGTGCGTTCGTGACACAAGCGGCGATTGCAAGGGCGCTGAAGGCGGCGATGCCGAACCGGATACGACGAATGAAATTCATGATCATCTCCCTGTATATCGCCAGCGTGATGGGGCCGGCCCTGGCGAGTCCATTCTGAATGACGATCGTCATCCACAAGGAATGAGGATGACGAATACAATCTTCTCTGTCAAGCACAAGGATCGAGGGGGTTCGGATGGGCCATTCAAAAGCGGACAAGGACGAGAGCCACGATCGCATCGTGCAGGTGGCGGCTGCGCGGTTTCGCGAGACCGGCGTCGACGGCGTCGGTGTGGCGGATCTCATGAAGGAAGCCGGCCTGACTCATGGCGGTTTTTACCGGCACTTCGATTCTCGCGATGAGCTGGTGGCCGAAGCGATCGAGCGCGCGCTGATGGAGGGGGGGCGGGTTGTCGAAGCCCTGGCGAACAGCAAGCATTCCTCGTTGGCGACGCTGGTGGACGGCTATCTCAGTGCAGCACATCGCGATGGTTTGGCGGCGAGTTGTGCCGTTACTACGCTGGCCGGCGACGTTGCCCGCAGCAACGACCGTGCGCGCTCTGCCTATACGCGACAGGTCGGCGCGTACCTGGAACTGCTCACTAGGTTGATCGTGGGCGACAAGGAGAAATTGCGGCGGGCGAAGGCAATCGCCGCGTTGTCCACACTGGTCGGCGCCGTGTCGATCGCCCGTGCAGTGAATGACGAAAAGCTCTCCCGGGAAATCCTCAAGTCAGCCGCTGACGAATTGAAGACTCAACTTCGATGAATCGTTGCCAATGCGAAGACACCGGGAGCGAACGTAATGTCCCGTATGTGAATGCCCCGTCGAGGAGACAGATGCACGACGGAGATCCTGCCGCGCTGATCTCCATCGGAAATCTACGGGTCTGCGCCGAAGCCTGACCCATGTTGGTCGATTGAGAATTAGGTCTTGCGCGCATCACACCTAGGACAAGGTGGGTCATCGTTCGGCGCAAACATGGGTCGAACGACGATGAAATTCGACATTGAGTACCTCAGCTAAGCTCTTCCGTACTCTTATTGCGTATTCCCGGGCAGATCGGCCGCCTGACATGGGGAATCTCAGGATGGGTGGTTAAGTTTGGGTTTGGAGGCGCGAGCCGGAATCGAACCGACGTACGAGGATTTGCAATCCTCTGCATGACCACTCTGCCATCGCGCCAAACCTACGATGCAGAGGCGCGTTTGCAGGCTGTCTGTACGATTGGAAAAACATATAATTACCGACTCGTCCCACTCGTCTTGCCACTCGCACGGACTGACGATCGACGGCCAGCTTTGAGTTTGGAGGCGCGAGCCGGAATCGGACAGGCCTACAAGGATTTGCAATCCTCTTACAATCAAGTACCCGTGCACAAGTCGGTCTGCTCGAATAAAAGAAGCCCGACTGACAGTGAAAATCGCCGACTATGGCAACACGTCGAGCGCAAGATTCAACCCGAGCCCTCGAACAGATAAGTGACCGTCGCAAGACCGATGTACGGATGCGGGCGCACGTCGTAGTTGTCCTCGGGGTGCAATTCGAGCGGGCCGAAGTGATCGAAGAATACGAACGGCTCTAAGCCTTGTTTTGCCGCAGCACAGCTTCGGCGCTCATGACGACAGTGAGGTTGAAATCTCGGTCTTGACCTCTGTCATAAGCTTGTGGATAGGGCATTTCTGCGCAATACGCAGGAGCTCCTCGCGCTGGGATGCGGTCAGGTTGCCTGTCAACGACAATTGCGTGCTCAGGCGGTAGATCCCCGAGCGCTCCTGGCTCGCGTCACGCTCAACCGAGACCTCAATTCCTTCCACCGGAATGTTTTTACGCTTCGCGTACAGGAGTACCGTCAGCGCCTTGCACGCTCCCAGGGCCGCGTCGTACAGGTCATGGGGGCTGGGACCGGACGCCTCGCCCCCCTGGTCGGGGCCAACGTCGGTCGCCAAGCTGTTTCGGCCAATGTGGATTTCATGGCGCATCGGCGCCGTTTGGTCGCGCACCACACGGATTGTCATCGTCTTGACTCCTTTAGAAACTGTTTAATATCGTCGCTCACCCGTTTTGACCCCACATGTGGGTTTGAAGTCGCGAAGTCAACGCGCACGGCGGCCGATCAGGCACATCCCGGTGCGGGAAGCGCTCCCGCGCCTCGAAGTGCGTTAGGAGCTTAATCTCAGCGCTCGAGGATCGCGGTCACGCCCATCCCGCCGGCGGTGCAGACGGAAACGAGGCCGCGGCCCGAACCGCGCTGGGCGAGCTGTTTCGCGAGCGTCGCCACTATCCGCGTCCCGGTAGCGGCGAATGGATGGCCGGCAGCGAGGCTGCTGCCTTTGAGATTGAGCTTCGCCCGGTCGATGGGGCCGAGCGCCGCCTTGCGGCCGAGCCTCGTGCGGCAGTATTCCTCCGATTCCCAGGCTTTCAGGGTGCACAGCACCTGCGCGGCGAACGCTTCGTGGATCTCGTAGAGGTCGAAGTCCTGCAGCGTGATGCCCATCCGGTCGAGCATGTCTGGCACCGCGTAGGTCGGCGCCATGAGCAGGCCTTCGCGCGGGCCGGCGGTGCCGACGAAATCCACCGCGGCCGCCGCCGAGCAGGTCAGATAAGCCTGCACCGGCAGGCCGCGTTGCTTCGCCCAGTCTTCCGAGGCGACGAGCACGCTGGAGGCGCCGTCGGTGAGCGGCGTGCTGTTGCCCGCGGTAAGGGTGCCAGCGGCGCTTCTGTCAAAGGAGGGCCGCAGCCTGCCGAGTTTTTCCACGGTGCTGTCGGCGCGCAAGTTGTTGTCGATCTTCAGCCCGCCGAAAGGTACGACGAGGTCGTCGAAGAAGCCCTCCTTCCACGCGGCCGCAGCCTTGACGTGGCTCGCATTCGCGAGCTCGTCCTGCTCGCGCCGGCCGATGCCCCATTCCTTCGCCATCAGCTCGGTGTGCTCCCCCATGGACAGGCCCGTGCTCGGCTCGCTGATCGCCGGCACAGAGGGCTTGAAGTCCAGCGGCCGCAACCGCAGCCAGGGCTTGATGCGCTCGCCGGCGCTGCGCCCGCGTGCGCTTTCCAGGACCGCCTGCTGGAGCTTGCGTCCGTAAGTGATAGGGATGTCGCTCGCGCTATCGGTGCCGCCCGCGATGCCGCATTCGATTTCACCGCGCGAGATGCGGTGCGCGATCTGCACCAGCGCGGTCAAGCTCGTGCCGCAGGCGCGCTGCACGTCGTATGCGGGCGTGTGCGGGTGCAGGCCGCATCCGAGCGTGGCCTCCCGCGCCATGCCCGCGTCGCGCGTGTGCTTGATCACGGCGCCGGCAGCGACTTCGCCGATCCTCAGGCCGCGCAGGCCGAATCTGTCCACGAGCGCCGTGAGCGCCGCGGTCAGCATGCCGAGATTGGTGAGGTCGACGTAAGCGGTATTGCTGCGGGCAAATGGAATGCGCATACCACCAAGGATTGCAACCTTACGAAGTGCATCTGCCATTTGCCATTCCTCCCATATCGAGCAGCGACTATTCGTGCCTATGCGTGACCCGCCATATTTTTGTATCTGGACCATTGTTAGCTTTACTGCTTCAATTTGGCACCATCATCGAGGGTAGATCAACCGATTTGAATAGGCGTCCCTGCTCTGGGTCGGATGCTGGAAGCCAACCCCGACAGGCCTTTCCTGTGTCTAGCGCTAAGCCTTGAGCCGGCCGCGATCGGAGCATTGATGCTCGAAAGCGACATGGAGCGTGCAGGCCGCAGGATGTGAACAGGGCGATCGGCTGGATCAAGCGTAATTTCCGCGCGGCGTTCAGCGTCGACACTCTGGCGTCGGAGGCGCGTATGAGCGCATCGGCTTTGCATCAATATTTCAAGACGGTGACCGGCACCAGCCCGCTTCAGTTCCAGAAGCATCTCCGGCTGCTGGAGGCACGGCGACTGATGCTGAGCGAGGCAGCAGATGCCGCGGTGGCGGCACACGCCGTCGGCTACGAGAGTCCATCGCAGTTCAGCCGCGAGTACCGGCGCCTATTCGGAGCGCCGCCGGTTCGTGACATCGCCCAGCTCAGGGCGCAATGGGGGAATGAGTTCCCTGACTTTGGTCAGGTTTTTACCGAGAAATCGACCGCTGCACCATAGGTCCGTGCTCACGCGGGCGCAAGGCCGTGCAGCCATCAATTCTCGCTCGCCAATCCGATACAGAAAATTCTTCTTTTTCCCTGAAGGTCCGCTATTGGCAGCCGTGAGCGGACCTAGACGTGTGAGACTTGGGAGATAGACAGCTCACTTTTGAGTTTGGAGGCGCGAGCCGGAATCGAACAGACCTGCAAGGATTTGCAATCCTTTGGATGAACACTCTGCCATCGCGCCGAACTGCCTTACGATGTTGACTTTCATCGTGGGTTGACTCCGTTTTCATCTTGAGCAGACACGCCCAAGTATTAGCTCACCGCTGTGTACTCATGCGTTTGGTTTTCTCGGATGCGGGTCACCTGGCGACAAGGAAAGACGGGTCAACTCAGCGCGCAAATCAACAGCCGAAAATTTCAATGCCACCCACATACTCTCGATGCAGCAGGATAATGTGGGACTTCGTTTTTCGGCTGCTCGTGCCGCTACACGCTGTGTCAGGCTTAGGTTGGTGAACCGGCATCCACGGCTCGAAAGCCGTGTGCGCCGGGTGGTCCCAGATTGTCCCAAGGCGACCCGACGGCATTCCTTTAACTTCTTGATTTTGATGGAGGCGGGGGTCGGAATCGAACCGGCGTACACGGCTTTGCAGGCCGCTGCATGACCACTCTGCCACCCCGCCGGGGTGCGCGCGGGCTGTTCCAGCTGCGCATTGCGAGCCGCAGATTATCCTGGGCCGCAGAAAATCAAAAAGGGAAAACCGCTGCTGCGCGTTTTCCCCCTTGGGCATTCTGGAGCGGGAAAGGAGGCTCGAACTCCCGACCTCAACCTTGGCAAGGTTGCGCTCTACCAACTGAGCTATTCCCGCACAAAAAACGAACCGGCATTATAGGACCCGGGGTCCTTTTGTCAAGGTAACGGCCGCGCCCTACTCTTCCTTCGTCAACTCCGGAAGCGCCATTTTCAGATAGTAGGCCATCGACCACAGCGTGAGGATTGCCGCGACATAAATCAGGAAGTTTCCGATCGCCTGGCCGTTCAACTCGATATACCAGTTGTGATAGTCCAGTTTGAGAATCCGGTCGTGATAAAGCAGCAGAATGATGGCCGCCATCTGCGACACGGTTTTTATCTTGCCCAGAAACGAAACGGCGACGCTCTTGCTGCGGCCGATGCGCGCCATCCACTCGCGCAAGGCGGAGATCGCGATTTCCCGGCCGATGATGATGGCGGCAATGAAGCCTTCCGCCCGGCCGAGCCAGACCAGCAGGATCAGCGCGGTGGCAACCATGAGCTTGTCGGCGACCGGATCCAGGAACGCGCCGAAAGACGACGTCTGGTTCAGCGTGCGCGCAAGATAGCCGTCCAGCCAGTCGGTAATCGCGGCCAGGCTGAAGATGAAGGTGGCCACCAGATTCTTGTTGTGATCGGCGATCCATTCGTGCGGCACGTAATACACGCCGACGAGCAGCGGGATCATCAGGATGCGCAGCCAGGTAATGAGATTCGGCAGGTTCAGCGGCATGATGCGTCAATGTAGTTGCTGGTAGATTTTTTCGGCGAGTTCCCTGCTGATACCTTCCACCTGCGTAAGTTCCTCGATGCTGGCGGAAGCTACACCCTTGAGTCCGCCGAATCGCGACAAAAGGCGCTGCCTGCGTTTTGTTCCCACGCCGTCAATCTCTTCCAGCGTGGAGCGATTGCGGGTTTTCGCGCGGCGGGCGCGATGGCCGGAAATCGCGAAACGATGTGCTTCGTCGCGTATCTGCTGGATCAGATGCAAGCCCGGATTGTCCGCGGGCAGACGCAGCGGCTCGCTGCGTTCCGGGAAAATAAGCTGCTCCAGGCCCGCCTTGCGCTCTTCGCCCTTTGCCACCCCGATCATCGGCAGGTCGCTAAGTCCAAGTTCGCCGAGCACCTGATACGCCGCGCTGACCTGCCCCTTGCCGCCGTCGATCAGAATCAGGTCCGGCAGCTTGCCCTCGCCTTCGACGATCTTACGGTAGCGCCGGTCGAGCACCTGGCGCATGGCTGCATAGTCGTCACCCGGCTCGATGCCGGCGATATTGTAAGTGCGGTATTCGCCCGACTGCATGGAAGCATGATCGTAAACCACGCAGGAAGCCACTGTTGCCTCGCCCATGGTATGGCTGATGTCGAAACATTCGATACGCTGGATGTTGTCACCCAGATTCAAAGCCTGCTGCAATGCCGTCAGTCTGGCCTCCTGGGTGGCATGCGCGGCAAGACGCTGTGCGATCGCCAGTTCCGCATTCTTTTCCGCCATGCGCAGCCACACCCTGCGTTCGCCGGACGGATTGATGTTGAACTGCACCTTGATGCCCGCTTGCTGCGACAGCAATTCCTCGAGCGCACCGGACTCGACCGGACGATTGAGAATGATCGAGGGCGGCGCATCGCGATCGACATAATGCTGCTCCAGAAAGGCTTCGAGAGCGGACTGCTCGTCCTGGTCGCGCGCATTTTGCGGGAAAAAACTCTTGTCGCCCCGATGCTGGCCGCCGCGCACGACCACCAGATTGACGCATATCAGGCCGCCCGAACTCGCCAGCGTGACGATGTCTGCATCCACGCCGCGGCTGCTGGAAACAAACTGGGTCTCCCTGACTTTAGACAACGAACGGATCTGGTCGCGATAGGCCGCCGCCTGCTCGTAGGCCTGCTGCTCGGCCGCCCGATGCATGCGCTCTTCCAGGCGGCTGACCGCCTCATCTTCCCTGCCCTGCAGAAACAGTTCTGCGCTCCTGACGTCTTCCGCGTACGTCGCCTCATCTATCAGTCCGACGCACGGGCCTGTGCAACGCTTGATCTGGTATAGCAGACAGGGGCGGGAGCGATTGGCGAAGACCGTGTCTTCACAGGTGCGCAGGCGGAAGATTTTCTGCATCAGGCGAATGCTTTCCCGAACGGCGCCTGCGTTCGAGAACGGGCCGAAGTAGCGGTTGGTCTTGTCCAGAGCGCCCCGGTGGAACCCCAGGCGGGGGAAACGCTCGCCGGTCAGAACAAGGTAAGGATAAGACTTATCATCCCTATACAGTATGTTATATCGCGGACTTAAACTTTTTATCAGGTTGTTCTCAAGCAGGAGAGCTTCGGTTTCCGACCGCGCGACCGTCGTTTCCAGCCCCCGAACCTGGCCAACCATCAACTGGATTCGTGGCGCCAGCGAAGCGGTTTTCTGGAAGTAGGAGGCGACACGCTTTTTCAGGTCGCGGGCCTTGCCGACGTACAGCACGTCGCCCGCCGCATTGAGCATGCGGTAGACCCCGGGCAGGTGCGGGAGATTGGCTACGACATCGACGGGGTCGAAAGCCGGCGATCTCGTCGAAAGCGCCCGCGTCGAAAGTGCCTGGCGCCGTCGGTGGCTGATCCGGATCACTCTTCTTCATCGAGCACTATCCGGTGACTGGGTCCTTCAGAAAACGCCTGATATCGACGAACACCTGCTCGAACATGGCCGCAGTCAACCGTCGCGTCTGGGTATTGTATCGGCTGCAATGGTAGCTATCGAAAAGCGTGAGCCCGCCCCCCAGGCGATGCCTCGCGGCGTGAGCAAACTTGTGCGCTGCCACTTTTTCCGAGGTCGCCATCAATACCGCCTTGTGGGCGATGCCGCCCAGCGCCAGCAGAACCGAATCCTTCGGCAAGGCCAGGATCTCGTTTGCCAGGAACCCGTTGCAGCGCTTGACCTCGTCGCCGGTCGGCTTGTTCTCCGGAGGAAGGCATTTGACTGCATTGGTGATCCGGCAGCCCGTCAATTTGAGCCCGTCATAGGCTGATGTTGATACCGGTTTGTCGGCGAATCCGAATTTATGCAAGGTCTGATAAAGCAACACGCCGGCATAGTCACCGGTAAACGGCCTGCCGGAGCGATTGGCGCCGTGCATTCCGGGTGCAAGTCCAACGATCAGCAAGCGTGGCGAGGCATCGCCGAAGGGGGCAACAGGCCGGGCGTGATAGTCGGGATGCTCGGCGCGGACGGCGTCGAGAAAGCCCGCCAGCCGGCTGCAACGGCGGCAATCGAGGGAAAAAGCGTTCAGCGGGCTAGTGCTCATGATCTTGATGGTGGCCATGATCATCGCGCTGCGGAATGATTTTCACCCGTGCGCGATAACCGGGATTGATGCCGCCGGCCGGTTCGGGTTGCAGGGTCACATGCGCAATGCCAAAACGGGTCTGCAACATCTGCCGGGCCGACTCCAGCAGGGCCGCCCAGTTATCGAGGTTATCCAGTTCGACGTGGGCGGAAAGCGCCACCTGCCCGGAGGATATGTTCCAGACATGCAAATCATGCACGGCGCGCACACCGGCGAACGTGCCGATCGCACTTCGGATCTCTTCGATCCGCATACCTGCGGGCACGCCCTCCATCAGCACATGCAGTGCGTCGAGCACCAGCCGTACCGTGGACCCCAGGATCAGCACCGCGATGACCAGCGACAGCAATGCATCGATGGGTTGCCAGCCGGTGAAATAAATCACCGCGCCCGCCGTGATCGCGGCGACCGAGCCGATGAGATCTCCGACAACATGAATCAGGGCTGCCCGGGTATTAAGATTGCGCTCTCCCCGGCCGATGAGGAAGGCGACAAACAGATTTGCCAGCAGGCCGACAACCGCAACGACCATCACGCCGAGGCCTGTAACAGGCTGCGGATCGAGCAGCCGGCTTATGGCTTCCACGGCAATCACGACGACGATCAGCAGCATGGCGAGCCCGTTTACGAAGGCCGCGACGACTTCCGCCCGCGCAAAACCATAGGAATGCCGGGTGCCCGCAGGCCGGCTGCCGACCCACGAGGCAAATGCCGCAAGTCCAAGGGCCAGCGCGTCCGACAACATGTGGCCAGCGTCGCTCATCAATGCGAGTGAATGGAACGCGGCTCCCGCGACAAATTCCACCAGCCCGTAGCCCAGTGTGACGACCAATGCGACGATCAGTGCCTGCCTCGATCCAGGCGCATGCCGATGATCGTGATGCCGGTGCGCGTCGTCAGCCACGTTCGCCGGCCTGCGGAGAACTTGCCAGCAGGTCGGCGCTTTCCAGGCCGACCGAGCCGATGTTATGAACTGCCTTGCTATAGAGTTCGGTCGCCTTGAGCGCGGCCAGGGTGGGAGCCGACGCCCGGCCGTGGAGGCGCGCCAGCCTGGCAAGAGACGCCGGAGAGATCTCGCGCTGCAGACGGCCCAGCAGTTCATCGGCTGCATCCGGGCGATTGCACACCAGCACCATGTCGCAGCCGGCATCGAGCGCCGCATTCGCGCGCGCGACGATGTCGCCGGCCACGCGCGCTCCTTCCATGCTCAGGTCGTCGCTGAATATCACGCCCTGAAAATTCATTTGTGCGCGCAGGATTTGCGAAAGCCATATTTTCGAGAATCCGGCCGGGCGATCATCCACGTCGGGATAGATGACGTGCGCGGGCATCACCGAAGACAATCCGTGCGCGATCAGTTCGCGAAAAGGAATCAGGTCTGCCGCCTCGATTTGCGCAAAACTGCGGGTGTCGACCGGTACGTCCGTATGGGAATCCGCCGCGATATAGCCGTGCCCCGGGAAATGCTTGCCGCAGGCGGCCATGCCTGCAAGCGCCAGTCCCTCGATCAGCGCTCCTGCCAGGTCAATCACCGCCTTGGGCTGCGAGTGAAAAGCCCGGTTGCCGATCACGGAGCTGTTGCCGAAATCGAGATCCAATACCGGCGTGAAACTCAGGTCGACGCCGTGCGCGCGCAACTCGGCCGCCAGCACATAGCCCGCATCCCGCGACAGATGGCGTGCCCGCTGCGGATGCTCGTCCCACACCTCCCCGAGCGCACGCATCGGCGGCAGCCGGGTAAACCCTTCGCGGAAACGCTGCACGCGCCCGCCTTCATGGTCCACCGCAATGAGCAACGGCGGCGTGCGCAGGCGATGGATTTCGGCCGTCAGCTCCGCGAGCTGGCGCACAGACTCGTAGTTTCGCGAAAACAGGATCACGCCGCCGGTCAGCGGGTGGCACAGACGCCTGCGATCGGATTCGTCGAGCTGCTTGCCCTCGATATCGAGCATGACCAGTCCGAGCGACGCGAGCGCGCTCATCGCTTCATTGCTCCAGCACTACGACTGCGCATGCCATTCCCTTTTCGTGGGACAAACCCAGATGATGACGGGTGACGCCGCGGCTGGCGAGATAGTCCGGCAGCGGCCCATGAAAACCGAATGCGGGCTTGCCGACGCTGTTGCTGCTCACACTGATCGCATGCAACGTCACCGGGTAACGCAGTCCGGTGCCAAGTGCCTTGGACAAGGCTTCCTTCGCGGCGAACCGGTTGGCAAGGAACCAGACCGGCCGCGAGCTCACCGCGAAATCCGGTTGCTCAGCCGCTGCCAGTACGCGCCGCGCGAACTGGTCGCCGTATTCGCGCAACAGGCGCTCGATCCGGCTTGCGTCCACAATGTCTATGCCGACGCCGACTATCATGCGGAGGTCCCGGAACGAATCGCATCCAGATAAAGGCCTACTGTCCGCGCCATGCCGAATTCCAGCGCATCGGCGACCAGCGCGTGGCCGATCGACACCTCGAGCACGCCCGGTACGCTGCGCAGGAACAGCGGCAAATTTTCGCGGTTGAGATCGTGACCGGCATTCACGCCGAGCCCGCCGCGGCCGGCGGCGTCCGCGGCTGCCTTGTATCGGCGCAGCGCGATGTCCTGGCCCGGCGTGCCGAAGGCGCGTGCATAGGGTTCGGTATAAAGTTCGACGCGATCCGCGCCGATCGCGCGCGCGGCGGCCATGGCATGTTCGTCCGCATCCATGAACAGGCTAACCCGGATGCCCATTGCCTTGAGCTCGGCAACAATCGGTTGCAGCCGATCCCGGTCACGCCCCAGATCCCAGCCGTGATCCGACGTGGCCGCGCCCGGTGCGTCGGGGACCAACGTGCACTGGTCGGGCGGCACGGCGCGCACCACGTCCATGATCTGATGAAAAGGATTGCCTTCAATATTGAATTCGACTCCCCTGCCGCGAACCAGTTTCAGCAATGCGCCGACATCTTCCACGCGTATGTGCCGCGCGTCCGGACGCGGATGCACCGTGATGCCGTGGGCACCTGCGTCAAGTGCCAGGCGGGCGATATGTTCCACGCCGGGGATGTCGAGCGGACGGGAATTGCGCAATAGCGCGACTTTGTTGACGTTGACGCTCAACTTGGTCATATCGGCCCGGTCATATCTGTTGAATTTCCCGAAGCAGCTGGCGCGTGTGCAGTTCCTGGTAGCCGAGGTAGTGGTTCACCAGGAAGCGCATGAGCAGTTTGCTCTGCGCCAGGGTAACTGCATCGGCAAAATTATCGCTTTCCAGTTCGATCAATGTCTGACCGAAAATTTCCACCGCAGCGTCCGCGCCGCGGCCGAGCGCGACCGGCCCGCGTTCGATGACGTAAGTGTAACGTTTGCCGGGATCGATGGGTCTGCCGGAATCGGCTTCGCGATCGAGGATGAGCGCATAACCCAGTTCCTTCAGCAGGTGCTTTTCGAAACGCCTCAGCACGGCGGCCGGTTCGGGCTCGCGGGCCAATGCGGCGATCGCATCCTGATAGACGCCGAACAAAACGTCGTGTGGATCTTCCCGCGCCAGGAACTTCAGCAGCAATTCGTTCAGGTAGAACCCGCACATCAG
>Ga0209131_1000845_pt1 | contig 21490 bp, 16 predicted proteins | sample GraSoi_2013_40cm_FD_185826 | JGI IMG/M metagenome (GOLD analysis project Ga0209131, IMG submission 185826) | Grasslands soil microbial communities from the Angelo Coastal Reserve, California, USA - Sample 9_17_2013_40cm (SPAdes) (version 2) | ecosystem: Environmental > Terrestrial > Soil >... | reverse complement strand
GGAGGTGAGATCCCTGGCTCTGGTGCATGGGTTTCTGTGATAACCACCGCAACAAATATTGAACCAATCATTGCGGGCAAGCCACTTCCCTATCTAATAGAATTATCTCTCGAGAGGCTTGGCTCTAAAAAAGAAGAGACCCTAGTTGTTGGGGATCGTCTGGAGACAGACATCGCTGCGGGTCAGACTGTGGGTTGCCCTACCGCATTGGTGCTGAGCGGCGTTTCCACGCGTGAGCAGGCAAATAAGTGGAAACCTGCCCCGGATGTCATCACGGATAGTTTGTCCACTTTAATAGGAAACTAATGCTAATTTACGATCTTGATCTTCCTGATCTCACTAAATTGCTCAAAGAATGGGACGAACCTGCTTATCGCGCAAAACAGATCTGGCAAGGACTGTATGCACATTACTACGACTCGCCGGAACAATTCACCAATCTGCCAATCTCACTTCGCACAAAACTTGCAGAACAAGTAACCTTCTCCCCATTCAGAGTAAAGATCTATCAAGATTCATCCGATGGATTTACGCGCAAGACCCTCTTTGAACTGCCGGATAAAAATCTGATCGAAGCTGTATTGATGCGGTATGGGGATCCAGCCGATAACCCATCTCCGTCCGGGAGAGAGGCAAAACATAGACGAACATTATGTATCTCCACACAAGCAGGCTGCGCCATGGGTTGTGTCTTCTGCGCGACAGGTCAAATGGGTTTTAAGCGTCATCTTTCCAGTGGGGAAATTGTTGCACAGGTAATGTATTATGCGCGCATGTTGCAAAAAGAACATCTCCCCGTAACGAATGTCGTTTTAATGGGCATGGGCGAACCATTTCATAATTACGACAATACGATGGCTGCCATTGACCGGCTTAACAACTCTGACGGATATAACTTTGGGGCACGCCGCTTCACCATCTCAACCGTTGGCCTCGTGCCCGCAATCCGTCGATTTGCCGACGAGAAGAGACAAGTGAATCTGGCAATCTCATTACACGCGGCAGACGATGAGTCGCGTGTAGATATGATGCCAGTCAATAAACGTTACAACATAGAGGAAGTGTTGGAGGCCTGCAGCTATTACGTCATGAAAACAAGTCGGCGTGTCACATTTGAATGGGCATTGATCAACGGAGTAAATGATACGCCTGAGGTTGCAAAGAAGCTTGCCGCTCGCTTACGCGGGTTAATGTGTCATGTTAATGCCATTCCCCTCAACCCCACTACTGGCTATGAAGGACAGGCTACATCTCGTGAAAGGGCATTGATATTCAAAGAAACGCTCGAACAAGCGGGCATCCCATGTACGATCCGTATGCGTCGAGGAATTGATATTCAGGCTGGGTGCGGTCAATTGGCTGGTGTAATATCTTCTACTTAAATTGTGGCTTATATCTATAAAGTAGTAATCTTTGATTCATTAATGGCTACACGCAAAGCAAAGAGTGCTTTTAGCTCAAACTCATTCTCAGATGGTATTAAACTTTTTCGAATACCATTTCTTGTCAGAACAAATTGAATGAAGTATAGTCAGTGGACTTAATAAAAAGAAACGCGCGTTGAAGTACGCGAACCCATCCCGACTGCGGTGAAATCAATGGAACAAAAACAAAATTGGCTTGAACGTCCGATCCATCCTTCGATACCGGCAATTACAAATCAGATCGCGATCTTTGCGGGGATCATTTTGCTTGCTATCATTACACGTTTCTATCATCTGGGCCTGCGCGTAATGAGCCACGATGAAAGTTTGCATACTTATTTCTCGTGGTTGTTGTACCGCGGGCAGGGTTATCAGCATTCGCCGATGATGCATGGCCCCTGGCAATTCCATTTGATCGCCCTATCTTATTTTCTTTTCGGCGCCAGCGATTTCACAGCACGCATTCCAGCTGCCCTCTTTAGCATTTCCATCGTGTGGATGATGTGGTACTGGCGTCGCTTTCTTGGAAAAACCGGAGGCCTCATCGCCGCTTTTCTACTGGTTATTTCGCCGATGATGCTCTACTACGGGCGTTACGTAAGAGAAGATGTATATGCCTGCTTTTCAGGCGTCCTGATGTTGTATTCTGTATTACGGTACCTCGAAAACGGGGAAAGGAAGTATTTATATCTATTGACGGTAGCGCTTGCCATTCACTTTTTGGATAAGGAAACTTCCTTTATTTATACTGCGGAGCTGCTGATCTTCCTCGCCATATATTTCATCGCACAAGTTACCCGGCGTACCTGGAAAAATAACGAGTCCGACTACCGAACATTTATTATCGCTTTGGGCCTTGGCGTGCTGATCGCGGCTGTCGCTGCAGGATACGGACTCTATATGCATAAAGGGGCGACGATTTCCGAAACACAGACAGTTGTTCCTGCGAATCCCAATGCGACAGCTTCGCCTCTCGCGCCTGCCACGACTACTTCTATATCCCTCACTATGATCCTGGGAGGGATTGCCTTGCTCATGTTGATCGCGGCGGCGTATTTTTTGATTCGCGGTTATGGATGGGAAAAAATCCGCAACGAACGTTCTTTTGATATGCTGATGCTCTGTGGGACGATCGTGCTTCCGATGCTCTCCCCTTTTCCAATAAAACTACTTGAACACCAATTGAATGTATCCATACCAACCACATACGAAGAAGTACAGGCAATGTCGGCCGACTCACATTCCATTTTTGTTATTGTGGGATTCCTGGCAGTGATGTTCCTTATCACTGCAGGGATTGGCTTGCTCTGGAACCGCGAAAAATGGGTAAAGACTGCGCTCCTTTTCTGGATCCCGTATACCATTTTTTACACAACCATCTTCACAAACAGCAATGGATTCTTTACGGGAACGATCGGCTCGCTGGGCTACTGGCTTGTTCAACAAGGCGTCGCGCGCGGAAGCCAACCCTGGTATTACTATCTCCTGGTACAGATCCCTATTTATGAATTCCTGCCCGCGCTGGGTTTTTTCCTGGCGCTGATTATTGGCTTTCGAAGAAAAATTACCCCCAAGCTGGATGAGGACGAAGTTATCAGTCTGTTGGATAACAATACCGAAGAAAGAAATTTCCCAAACACCTTCAGCTTGCTCATTTTTTGGTGTGTCATCAGTGTGCTTACATTTTCATTCGCTGGGGAAAAAATGCCGTGGCTCACAGTTCACCTTGCGTGGCCGCTGATACTCACGACTGGCTGGGCGTTGGGACAGGTAGTGGAAAAAACAGATTGGGCCGGCTTAAGAGAAAGACGCGCACCTCTCGCGCTTGCTTCCGTTATCATTTTCGTTGTCAGCTTAATGGGCATGATCCTTGCCCTCTCTGGTTCAACTCCCCCATTCCAGGGAAAAGAACTCGCCCAATTACAAGCGACTAGTGCATTTCTTTTACCCGCGATTGCTACCATGATCAGCGGCATTGCAGTCGCCTATTTACTCCAGGATTGGACATTTGCCCATATCAGGCGTGTATTCGTACTTGTGTTCTTTGCCTTCCTGGTCGTGCTGACCGGCCGCGCTGCATTCCGCGCTGCATATATTACTTACGACCAGGCAACTGAGTTTCTTGTTTATGCACATGGAGCAACTGGCATCAAGGAGATCATCGCACAGGCAAAAGAAATTTCTGAACGCACCACAGGCGGCATGGGCGTCGCCCTTGCCTATGATGCCAGCGCTCCTGATACCGGTGTTTCGTGGCCATTTGTATGGTATTTGCGTGATTTTACAAACCAACGCTCATTCGATCAGCCCACTCGCTCGTTGCGAGACTCGGTAATCATCATCGTCGACCAAAAGAATTTCGACAAGATCGAGCCGGCTATCGGTCCGGGCTATTACCGAACGGACTATATCCGAATGTGGTGGCCGATGCAGGATTACTTCAATCTGGTAAGCGACCGCGATTCAAGCCAACCATTCCCTGCGGATTATTCATGCAAGGGACTACTAAGTTTTTTCAGATTAATCAAATCGAAAGATTATTCTCGTTTCTGCGATGGGTTTACAAACCCGGCAATACGCGCAGGTATCATTCAGATATGGCTCAACCGCGATTACACACAATACGCTCTGGCAAAGGGAAGAGATGACTTGACTGTGGCAACCTGGCAACCCGCGAATGCAATGCGCATGTATATTCGTCAGGATGTGGTGTCGCAGATGTGGAACTATGGAGTTGCTCCGGCAAATACAACTGCCGCTGTCGACCCGACTGAAGGCAAGTTCATTTCCCTTGCCTCTGATCTTATAGTGGATCTTAAGCAACAGAGTCCCATTCCATTGAATGCACCACGCGGCCTGGCGTTTGCCCAGGACGGCACATTCTATGTGGCGGATTCGCGAAATAATCGGGTCTTGCATCTCGACGCGCAGGGCAATATCTTGAATGAATGGGGTTCCTTTGCCGATGGAGTTTCGACTCCAGTTGGAGATGGCACATTCAATGAACCCTGGGGTGTGGCAGTTGGCCCGGATGGGTCCGTATACGTAACCGATACCTGGAATCATAGAATAGAAAAGTTTACGGCCACAGGACAATTCATCAAAGCATGGGGATATTTCGGTCAAGGAGAAAAACCAGAAGCCTTCTACGGCCCACGTGGTCTGGCGATTGATTCGGCCGGGCGAGTCTATGTGACCGATACAGGCAACAAACGCGTCGTTGTGTTCGATGCAGACGGCAATCCCATCACAGCGTTCGGAAGCCAGGGACTCGATCCAGGTCAATTCGACGAACCCGTGGGCATCACCGTTGACAGGAATGGAGTGGTCTACGTAGTTGATACGTGGAACCAACGCATCCAAACCTTTGTGCCGCAGGAAACCGAAGGTAATTTAAGTTTTATCCCGGGCAAACAATGGGATGTATATGGCTGGTTTGGGCAATCGCTTGATAATAAACCATATATTGCGGTCAATAACGATCTGCATGTCTTCATCACTGACCCGGAAGGTTTTCGTGTGATGGAGTTCGATCCAAATGGTACGTTGATCCGTACATGGGGAGAGTATGGTGAAACTCCATCAGGGTTTGGGCTCGCTTCCGGGATTGCATTTGATCCTGAGGGTCATGCATGGGTAACTGATGCGTCATTCAATCGCATCATGCGGTTTACGTTACCATAACCTCGAAGGGCACAGGGAATTTTTCCTGTGCCCTTTTTGATGATGGTATAATGCCGATGCTTTTTGGAAAAATATCCTTCAAGGGAGAAGAATGAAACTGCACGAATATCAATCGAAAACGATTTTCTCAAAGTATGGCATCCCGATTCCGAAGGGAAGAGTTGCGGCTACCGCTCAGGAAGCAAGACAGGTTGCAGAAGAGCTCGGTGGCCGCGTTGTTATTAAAGCGCAAGTCCTGGTAGGAGGGCGCGGCAAAGCAGGTGGTGTGAAACTCGCCAAGGACTCTGCAGAGGCTGAACAGCTTGCTACACAAATTTTAGCAATGGAGATCAAGGGCTTGCCTGTCCGTAAAGTACTTGTGGACGAAGCTTCAGCAATTGATCAGGAAATTTATTTTGCCATTACGAATGATCGAGCCGTGAGGAAACCGGTAATGATCGCGTCCTCCTCAGGCGGTGTCGATATTGAAGAAGTAGCCGCGAAAACTCCCGAAAAGATAGTCAAAGTCCATATCGATCCGCTGCTTGGCTTGCGCGAATACCTTGCGCGCGACGTAGCTGCATCAATTGATCTGCCGCGTGAATACTGGAAAGACTTCATCAAGGTGGCGATGGGATTATGGCAGGTCTATAAAGAGACAGATGCAACGCTTGCCGAGATCAATCCTTTGGTCATCACCAAAGATCGAAAGATGATTGCACTCGATGGCAAGATGATGATCGATGACAACGCGCTCTTCCGTCAACCTGAATTAAATGAGATGCGCGATACAGATGAAGATGCGCCCGCAGAGATAGAAGCTCGCAAGTACGGGCTTTCCTTTATTAAACTTGATGGCGACATCGGATGTATGGTCAATGGCGCTGGTCTCGCGATGACCAGCATGGACGTGATCAAATTATTTGGCGGAGAACCTGCCAACTTCCTGGATGTAGGCGGAGGGGCCGGCGCTGAAAAGGTCTCAGCCGCCATGCGAATCATCCTCACCGACCCAAATGTAAAGGCCGTGCTTTTCAATATCTTCGGTGGGATTACGCGTTGTGATGAAGTTGCCCGCGGTATTCTGGTTGCGATGGATGAGGTAAAACCAAAGATTCCAATGGTTGTTCGCCTGGTGGGAACCAATGCAGAAGAAGGCCGCAAGTTACTTGAAAACGCAAAGATGATCACGGCTGAAACCCTTGCTGACGCGGCGAAGAAAGCCGTACAAGCCGCGAAAAAAGGCAAATAATTCAATGAGCATATTAGTAGACAAGAATACGCGTCTTATCGTTCAAGGCATTACAGGCAACGAAGGTTTATTTCATACAACGCAGATGGTCGCCTATGGAACAAAAGTTGTTGGCGGTGTAACCCCGGGCAAAGGCGGCGAATGGGTGTTGGACGGAAAGCTACCGGTGTTCGACTCTGTCAAGCTTGCAAAAGATGCAACAGATGCGAACGCAACCATTATCTTTGTACCGGCACGCTTTGCCCCTGATGCCATGTTTGAGGCCGCGGACGCAGGCATTCCTTTAATCATTTGTATTACAGAGGGCGTGGCTGTTCAGGACATGATGCGAGTGCGTAATTATCTCGATCAAAAGAAGGTACGTCTCATCGGACCAAATTGCCCGGGCTTGCTCACGCCGGGCGAAGCGAAAATAGGAATCATCCCCGGCAATATCGCCATCCCGGGCAACGTCGGCGTCGTCTCCCGTTCCGGCACATTGACTTATGAAGTTCTTTATGCAATGAAGAATCTAAAAATGGGCGCGTCCACCTGTGTTGGCATCGGTGGTGATCCGGTCAATGGAACGAACTTCCTGGATGTGCTCGAGATGTTTGAACATGATCCTAAAACTGAAAAGGTCATTATGATCGGCGAGATTGGCGGGAACGAAGAAGAGAAGGCTGCCGAATATATCGCATCCAAGATGACGAAACCAGTTGCCTCCTTCATCGCGGGCCAAACTGCCCCTCCCGGCAAACGCATGGGACATGCCGGCGCGATCATCGAGGGCGGCGCGGGTTCAGCTGCGGATAAGATCAGGGCCTTGGAAGCTGCCGGTGTCAAAGTTGCGAAACATCCCGAAGAAATTCCGACATTATTAAAATAACGAAATGGATTTTAAACATGTAGAGCCGCCATAAATAGGCGGCTCTACGGTTATAATCACCCTACTTAATTATTTCTTGTTTGCATCAATGTATGCAACGGCTTCGCCGACGGTCGTGATCTTCTGAGCGGCTTCGTCAGAAATCTCGGCACCGAACTTGTCCTCAAAAGCCATGATCAATTCCACGAGATCGAGCGAATCAGCTTCAAGGTCCTCACGGAAGCGGGCTTCAGGCGTGATCTTCGCCTCATCCGCACCAAGTAAATCCTTCACAATCCCTTTGAGTTCAGTATATGTGTCAGCCATGACAACCTCCTATTTAAAATTAGACTGGCCTATTGTAATCGGTATGGAAACCGTGTCAAGCCAGCATAGATAATCAAACTCAGGAACACTACCCTATGCCAAAAGTTGCGCCTATAGACCAAAGAAAAGCAGACCATATTAAGATCAATTTGGAGCAGGATGTTCGCTCTGCATTGACAAGCGGACTCGAGAAATATCATTTTGTCCACGAAGCTTTGCCGGAACTGGATCTAAATCGGATCGATACGAGCCTGAGCCTGTTCGGCAAAAAATTAAATTCACCCATCCTGATCAGTTCCATGACCGGCGGGACATCCGAGGCCGAGGCAATTAATCTGCGTCTCGCGGAAGCCGCGCAGGAATGTGGCGTAGCAATGGGAGTTGGTTCGCAACGCGCAGCGATCGAAGATCCGCATCAGGCATCGACATTTCGAGTGAGAAGGGTTGCACCGGATATTTTATTGTTTGCAAACCTCGGTGCCGTACAATTGAATTATGGATATGGTGTTGATGAATGCCGCAAAGCAGTTGACATGATTCAGGCAGATGCGTTTTACCTGCACTTGAATCCATTGCAGGAAGCGGTGCAGGATGCCGGAGATACAAATTTTGCAGAGCTTGCAAAGAAGATCGAAGCAGTTTGCAAAAAATTAGAAGTGCCCGTCATTGCAAAAGAAGTTGGATGGGGAATCTCGGAACGCACAGCGAAATTGCTGTCCGATTGCGGAGTCTCTGCCATCGATGTGGCCGGCGCAGGCGGCACCAGCTGGTCCCAAGTGGAAATGCATCGCGCACCGGATGAATTCACACGTCAACTTGCCGCGACCTTCGTGGGTTGGGGCATCCCAACGGCAGAATCCATTTTGAATGTGAAGAAGGCTGTGCCAAACATGACTATCTTCGCCTCTGGTGGAATCAAAGATGGGCTCGACATTGCAAAATGCATTGCATTAGGCGCGACCCTTGGCGGGATGGCGGGGAATTTTCTGAAAGCCGCTGCGGTTTCAACGGAGAAAGCTGCTGAAACGATCAAGCTGACGAAAAGACAGATCGATGTGACGATGTTCGCAAGTGGCATTGCTGATCTAAATTCTCTTTCAGAAAAACTAGGGCACTGAAATAAACTTATCAACTTTACGCACTACAAAACAACATCGCTGCTAGAATTCTAGCAGCGATGTTGTTTTGTATCAAAGCGAAGGCTTTAGCCATTACCGCGCGACAATAGTTGACGCAGGAACGAGCCGATCGCATCTAAAATTGTAGCAATTTGATCTTTGGTGAAGGTCCCAACCGAGGTCACGCCTGCAGTTGGCGTTTCAGTGATTGTTCCAACTACTTCCGGGGTGGCAGTTGGGGTATCGGTCACTGCAATCGTTTCAGTGGACGTTGCGGTTTCGGCGGATGTCGGGGTTTCAACAGAAGTCGCAGTTGTTACCAAAGTGTCAGTCGGAGCGGGAGTGGTTGTTTGAGTCGGCAACGGGAATCCTTCCGGGATCCCAGGATGGATCACAATGCCAACAGCAATCTGTTTACCATTGGGGACGTTATTCGGGGCAATGATCGTCACGTAAGCACCCGGACGAAGCATGCCAGCCCGATTAGCCGGCACAATTTTCAAATCTGGAGCCGGAGCCAGCGTGAACGTAAATTGATTTCCATCGCGATCCATGATGGTAATGCTTTGCTCCACTGTATAAGCAACCACCAAACCGACGCGCGACGTATTATCCTGCGCCTCGCTCGCGCTCGCACCGGAATTATGTCCAGCCGCGAGCACGTCAGCATTCATCGGGCTTGTCACATTCGCTACCAAGGCAACTGCCAGCGCGAACATGAGTAATATGCTATTTCTATACATGGTACCTCCTTGATATTCTTGAGCAAAAGCGAATGGAATGATACGATCTGGCCATTATTTTTGTTTCTGCGAAAACCTTTGCCTTGTAGAATTCATACACCCATATCTCACATGTAACGTTGAGGGTTGCGGATCGTTGGATATTTGAATTTGCGATTGGCTATTGCTGATCCCCTGAATTACAAGTCTCGCTCGTTTGATCTGCCAACCCATGGTCGAACCATTCACGTACGCTCAAGTTTCGGTTTTAACAGTAATATAAAATATTTCCCGCCTCAATCGTACTTTTGGGTGATGAAGAATCTTTTTATTAGAATCCAATGAAGTAAAGCACACATAATTTTAAGTATTTTCCCTGGATCGAAGTAAACAAATCCGTTTATGAGCATCATTCCAATAACTAGATGAAAGAAAAATAAGAAGTCAAAGACCGACACAATACTGGTATGCAATCAACTGTAAAAATAATCCATTCGGGCTCACTCCACATATCTTATGATAATATTCATCCCAATTCATTAATAGGGATATCGACTGATGAGCCTGATCCACGTGAAAGATCTTGCCAAACATTTTCAAATTCTCAACCGCCGCGAGGGATTAGGCGGCGCATTCCGAGATCTGCTCTCAGGCAATTATCGCACCATAAAAGCAGTGGACGGCATCTCATTCGATATCGAGGCGGGTGAGATCGTCGGCTATATCGGCCCGAACGGTGCAGGGAAATCAACAACGATTAAAATGATGACCGGCATTCTCAAGCCTTCAGATGGCCAGATACAAATCAATGGGCTGGCGCCTTATCAGAATCGTATCCACCAGGCGCAGATTATGGGTGTGGTATTCGGCCAACGGACACAACTTTGGTGGGATCTTCCTGTGATTGAATCTTTCAAGATCCTTAAAGAAATCTATAAGGTCGATCAAAAAACATTTGACGAACATATGGGCATGTTCAATGAGCTGGTTAACTTGAAAGAGCTGTTTTCTCAACAAGTTCGCACTCTTTCGTTGGGTCAGCGTATGTTATGCGATATCACTGCTTCGTTTTTGCACAATCCGCAAATTGTCTTTCTTGACGAACCCACCATCGGCCTGGATATCTCCGTCAAGGCAAAGATGCGTACGGTGATCAAGGAATTGAACCAGAAGCGAAACACGACCATTATTCTCACCACGCATGATCTTGGCGATGTGGAAGCACTCTGTCAGCGGATCATAATCATTGATAAAGGCAAGATCCTTTACGATGGCGACATCAAACGGGTCAATTCACTCTTCGGTGCCTACCGCACCCTGAAATTGCAGATCGGTGATTACACGGATGGGACTCTTCAAGCGTTGAAAGAAAAGTTTGAAGGACAATTTGGCAAAGTACATAATATTTCTGTAGCAGCAACTGAGGAATTCTGGACCGATGTGACAATTGATCAGGCACATACTCCCCTTTCCGATGTGCTGAACTTTGTCATGACGAACTTTCAGGTATCCGATGTGCGCATTGTAGAGATATCCATGGAAAACGTCGTTCGCAAAGTCTATGATGGAGCATTGGGATGAGAGGATATCTTGCAATTGTGCGCGGGGCCTTTATGGTTGGAGTGGTCTATCGATTTGGTTTCCTCTTCACCATTCTTGGAAATATCATTTACCTGGGCGTTGCCTATTATTTATGGCATAGCATTTATCAGAATTCTGAAACCCTGCATGGGCTCACGTTCAATGAAACGTTCCTATATGTAGGCCTGGGAAGCGCTGTATTCATTCTGCTCAAAACCTATACGGACTGGTTCATGAACTTCGAGATCCGTGAAGGTATCATCGCCATGTACCTGACAAAGCCTGTTGATCTGGGTTTTTATATGCTTTCCGTCAGTTTCGGTGCGCTGCTGATGAATATGGCTGCCATCACGCTTCCTACCATTCTCCTGCTCGTGTTCGTCTTCAAGGTTCAGTTTGCCATCGGGCCAGGTCTGTTCCTCTTCCCCATAAGTTTATTGATGGCATTTATGGTCAGCTTTCATATTGATTATTTTGTGGGCTTGCTCGGCTTTTATTCAGAATCGGTTTGGGGAATGAGCATGACCAAAGAGATCATTGTCACTGCTTTCTCGGGTGCGCTCATCCCACTGCAATTTTTTCCGGCAGCCATCGAAAAAATATTATTGATCCTTCCCTTCCAAACAATTTATCATACACCTCTAATGATGATCACGAAACCAAACCAGGGCTGGGAAGTATTCGTCCCGATGTTAATGATCCAGGCGATTTGGGTCATCGTGCTCTTTGTGGCTACACGACTTTTTTACAACCGTGCCATTAAAGTGCTTCGCGTGAGTGGAGGATAAAATGCGAACACTCGGCGAATACATTCGGCTTTATTTCCTGATCGAGTCACAATACATCAAAGGACGCATGCAATATCGCGCAGACTTTATCATCAGTTCGCTTGGGATGTTCTTTTCGAGCCTTGTGACTCTCTGCATCTTTTGGGTGCTTCTCCAATCCGTGCCTAACCTGGCAGGCTGGTCATTGACGGAATTGATCTTTATCTACGCCTTTTATATGATCGCGATCTCGCCGATGCAGATTCTCTTCGACCATGCCTGGCAGATCCGTTTTCATATCCAACAGGGATCCTTCTTAAAATATTATTTCCGCCCGTTGAACATGATGTTCTATTACATGTCCGAGATGTTCGATCTCAAGGGGTTGACGCAACTCCTCCTAGGGATTGGATTATTGGTCTATGCCTCCATTAAACTAAACATAGACTGGACATTGATCAGAGTTATGCTATTGTTGATCACCTTATTCAGCGCAGCCCTGGTTCAAATTTCAATTATCGTTGCGGCCTCGTGCGCTGCGTTCTGGGTGTTGGATTCCTACCCGGTGCTGGGCCTGGCCTGGAAGTTGCGGGAGTTTTCCCCCTACCCCATGACCATCTTTGATGGCGCCTTTCGATTTGCATTTACATATGTGATCCCCATTGGCTTTGTGGCTTTCTATCCATCACAATTATTTCTTCGCCCGCAGGACGTCTCATCCCTTGTTTATTTCTCCCCTATTATTGGCATTGGGTTGTTCGCCATTACGTATTGGATCTGGACAAAAGGCGTAAACAGCTATACCGGGACAGGCTCCTAATTCAATATGCGTTCGCGGGATCTTAAATATTTGGGGTGTGGGCTTGCAATTGGCATATTGATCGCAAGCATATTCCTGGCAGGCTTTCTTTTTGCCTCTCCACTACGCTCATATCTGCCAGAGTCTATTAAACAAAGCGGGCTCCTGGCAACAGATACTCTGCCAGGATCTTCAACCAGCATTTCATTACCCATAAATACATTTACCCCTACGTCAATGGCACTACCCTCATCAACACAAATTCCAATCTCAACACCTACGTTAACTACAACCGAGCTGATGCTTGCCAGTAAGGACATTGTTATATCCGGGCCGCTCACCCGAGAACAACAAATCAGATTATATGATGCTTCACTCGCATTTATTGCACCGACAACAAAACAAAGCCGTCAATTGTCGTCATTGATCAATCTCTCACCGTATTCAGATCCGAGCTTAACCTGCGGCCCCTTAGCCATCGCGATCTTGCAACGCGCAGATATTCTTAGCGAAGACCTCGTTCCACACGATTTCTTCTTATTAAATCCAGACCTGGGTCGAGACAGACAAATCCTCAAAGCAACGTTTCCAAAAGGCTTATACAATGACACGCGCTATAAAATAAGGCTGAACAAATTTGATTGGGCGCGCGACCCATTAATGCCCGGGGATTTTATTTACATCTACTCTGGATCACAGGGTAATTTCGAGCACATGCTGGTAGTTAACCGGGTGGATTACAAAGGCCGTGCTTATTCGGTGACAAATTACAATACAGACCAGGGGTTTATCATCAACGAAGTCATGCTATATGACCCCAGTGACCCAGCGGTCGGAATCTTTGAGCAATGGTCAAAACGTGAGAAGCAGGCGCTCGGCTCCACGGGATTTGCCGGTTTTGAAGTCTGGCGCTTGAAAGATCATCAATGATGAGCATCAAAGCAATCGTCTTTGATTTCGGCGGCGTCTTATTGAAATGGAATCCATACAATATTTTGCGCCCCTATTTTGCGGATGACCAAGGGGCCATGGAAAATTTCCTGCGCGAGGTAAATTTCGCGGAATGGAATGCCGAACAGGACAGGGGCCGCAGTTTTTCTGAAGGTGTGGCTGTATTATCGAAACAATTTCCTCAATACACACCTATAATCCGCGCGCTTCATGAGAATTGGGAATCTTCGATAGATGGCGCATTCGATGAAAATATTTTACTTCTGCTCAGGTTGAAGGATGAAGGATATTCGATCTATGGTTTAAGTAATTGGTCGGCCGAGACCTTTCCCCTCGCGCGCAAGAGATATAATTTCTTTGAAGTTTTCGATGGGATCATTATTTCCGGTGAAGTCAAACTTATCAAGCCGGATCCATCCATTTTCGAGCTCTGTCTGCAAATGGCGCGCAAGCCGGCGCAGGAGTGTTTGTTCATCGATGATTCGGAAGCAAATATTATCAGCGCGAAGCAAATCGGCTTCGACACGATCCATTACAAGTCATCGGAACAATTGAAAGCCGAACTGCAATCCCGCAAACTCATCTGATATTTTGAGGAACAATGAGCCTGAAACAATATAGCGAAGAGATGCTTCCCGAAATCGAAAAGGAGCTGCAATCGCAAGTTAAGCGATTAGATGATCCGCATACGCATCCATTTCACGAAATGCTTACCTATCATATGGGCTGGACCGGAGAGGGTGCTGGGCCAGATGCAGCCGGCAAACGCATCCGACCTCTACTTCTGCTTCTGGCGGCGGCCTCTTGTGGGGCGGATTGGCAATCTGCATTACCAGCAGCAGCCGCCGTTGAACTTCTTCACAACTTCAGTCTTGTGCATGACGATGTACAGGATAATTCGGATAAACGACGCGGCCGGCCAACTGTGTGGGCAAAATGGGGCGTGCCAATGGCGATCAACGTGGGCGACACCCTGTTCGTCCTCTCGAATCAAGCAACCATGGATCTGATCAAATCGCATCCCGCCTCGATCGTGGTGCGGGCCGCGGCGATTTTGCATGACTCTTGTCTCGACTTGACGCGCGGCCAATTCATGGACATGTCTTACGAGGAAAGGAACGATTTAACGATTGAAGATTACTGGCCGATGATCGGAGGCAAGACCTCCGCTCTATTGGCCGCTTGCACTCACATTGGCGCGTTACTCGGAAACGCAAAAAATGAGATACAGGAAAATTATAGACAATTTGGATATCATCTTGGGATGGCCTTTCAGATCCAGGATGACATCCTTGGCATTTGGGGTGAGGAATCCATTACAGGCAAATCAGCTGCCAGTGATCTGGTCGAGGGAAAAAATTCCCTGCCCGTCCTCTATGCCCTGGGCAAAAAGGGCAAATTTGCTCAGCTATGGAATCAGGGTCCGATTAAGGCTAATGAAGTTAAAGCAGTCGCGGCGCAGCTTGAAAGAGAAGGAGCGCGCGAATATGCCAATGAAATGTCCCTCAAAGAAACAGGCGAGGCGTTGGGCTTTTTGGAGGAGGCAAATCCTGAGGGTTTGGCAGGCGAGGCAATCATCGAGTTGGCGAACAAGCTTCTTAAGAGAGAGCAGTGAAGAGGTCAGAATAGAAGCAATTTTTTATTCAAAAAAAACAGCCAGGCTTGACATGCCTTTTTCGCGTCGCTTATAATCGTCCAGTTCTTCAAGCGGGTGTAGTTCAGTGGTAGAACGCATGCTTCCCAAGCATGATATCGTGGGTTCGAATCCCATCACCCGCTCTATGTCGAGGGCCTGCCCTCGACATTTTTGTGCGTATTTGCAAGGTTGCTGTTATGCATGTATTTTTGCCCTGCAAGTAAAATTCATGATGGAGTTGATTTGACTAATGATGCCTGAAGAAGATAAAGGGACCATCCTTTATGTAGAGGATAACCCCGACAATAGGAACCTTATTCGCAGAGTCTTGATGTCGGAAGGGTATTCCATGGTTGACGCTATTAATGGAAAGCAAGCGATCGAAAAGCTGGAAGATGGTGGAATCGACTTGATCTTGATGGATATCAATATGCCGGACACCGATGGCTATACTCTTACCACTCAGATCAAATCGATTGACAGGTTTTCCAAAATCCCAATCGTGGCTGTTACTGCAAATGTAATGCGCGGGGATCGGGAGAAGTCATTGCAAGCCGGATGCGACGGTTACATTCAAAAACCGATCGACATTGATATCCTAGCGATGCAGATCGAACGATTTTTGACAAGGAGCGCAAATGTCTGACTATAACCCGGCCGCATCCGATACCCAGCCTCTGCGAAAACCGACCATTCCTAAAGACGCAGCCGTTCTGGTCGTCGAGGACAACGTTTCCAATTTCGTTCTGATCGCCCGAATGTTGGGGTATTTGGGGATTCACTGCGAATGGAAAACTTCGGGCTATGAAGTGGTCGAATATGCCGATACCCTCCCACGACTCGACTTGATCCTCATGGATATTCGCCTTCCCTACGAAGATGGCTACGGAGCATTGAAAAAGATCCGGGCTTCTGAAAGATTCAAGGCTGTGCCTATCATCGCCGTAACCGCCGAGGCCAGCATGGAGCAAATGAATAAGGCACGCGATTCGGGCTTTGACGGATTCCTTGGAAAGCCCCTTGACCCTGACCGCTTTCCTGATCAAATCCGCCGCATCTTAAGTGGAGACCCGGTCTGGGAATTTAGTTAGCAAAGCATGACCTCAATTCAAACAACGTCCACGCTTGAATCAAAACCGGAAAGGTTGAAAGGCACTCTTGCAGGCACGCTTGTAAGAACCCTTCTAATCTTCACCTTTATTCCGCTCGTCTTAATGGCCGGGGCAGCTTATTATCGTGCGCAAAGTCTCTTGCGCGATCAGGCTATTCACCAAACTGAAAGCCTGATGGTTACACAACTGGATGTGATCAACAAAGAAGTCGGCGATAAAGAAGCAAAGCTGGGGGAACTTCTTACCAGCAGCGACTTTAATATTCTGACGGAACTCGCACTACATGCAAACCCGATGAGTAATGAGTTCAAAGAAATACGCACTAGTGTATTGAAAGAATTCAATGGCATTAACTTTGAGGGCAGCACCCCCGCGTTCGACCAATTCTTCATTATGGATACAAATGGGAATATCAAGGTGGCGAGCAACCCAAAGTGGGAAGGAGCTACGCTTTCAGATATATCCTTCGTCAATCAGACTTCATCCCAGCATTCGACAGCCTTATATAATTTATCACCAATCTATGACAATCAGTTCGTGCTGGCAACCGCGCTTGAATATAAAACTTCAAGGGGCTCAGTGCTCGGCATCCTGGTGGGTATCACAGAAACCAACGGCCTGAATGAATTGATTCGTCCATTACAAGCCTTTTATCCTTTGGCAAATACATATTTCATTCTTCCCTCCGGGCAATTCGTATCCAGTAATGCTCAATCCGGCGAATTTACCGCGATGGAGTCATTATCACCTTCGCAGAAAAACCTTCTCCCGCGTCTAAATCAGATGATGGAAAACAATCCGAAAGCGCCGACTGCAGTCGAGGTCGACTCGGCAAATGGCAACCCAACTATAACCCAGCTACAGTGGTTCCCCGCCATGCATGCTGGTGTCGCGCTCGAACTTAGTAAAAAGGCCATCTACGGAAATCTAAACAGCCTTATCCCCTTCACTATTGGATTAGCCCTCATTCTATTGCTTTCATCAGGAGTGGTGTTGCTCCTCGGTAGGAATCGTGTGATCAGGCCGTTGAGAAATTTGGCCGAAGTCACGCAAAAATTCGCCGAAGGCAATTGGAGTGAACGCGCCCAGATAACAAATAAGGATGAGTTTGGATCACTCGCCCAATCCTTTAATCACATGGCGGATGAGTTGAGTGGAGCATACCATTCCCTCGAAAATAAAGTGGACGAACGCACGCGCCAGATTCACACTACTGCAGAGGTCGCGCAAAATATCACCTCCACTGCCAGCCTGGACGACATGCTCAATAAGACGGTGGAATTGCTTGTTAAACAATTCGGTTTTTATCAGGCAAGTGTATTCATGATCGACCGAAGTGGAAAATATATACAATTCAAAACAGGATACGGTGAAGCAACCCAGAGCCTTACTGAAAGGAAATACGGCCTGGAAGTTGGTTCTGCGTCCATTATCGGTTGGGTTAGTGCAAACAATCAATCTCGTATTGCGTCAGATGCAATCGAAGATTCGCTGCACTTAAAAAATGAGCTGCTTCCGCAAACACGCTCCGAGGCCACCATTCCCATTTCGATTGGAAATGTGGTCCTGGGAGTATTGGACGTGCAAAGCACTCAATCTGGCTCATTTAACCCGGAAGCTGTGGTCACTCTTCAAACATTAGCAAGCCAGATCGCAGCAGCGATCCAAACCGCGGCGTTATCACAATCCACACAAATTAACTTTGAGGAGTTGTACCGTTTATATCGTTCAAGCCGCCTGATCGCTGAGGCGAATAATGAACAGGAAGTTTTCAAGACCAGCGGCACCGTCTTGAAGGATTCGCCCTATACCGTCTTGATCCTTGCGATTCGGCCCAGCCATCTTGAAATCATCAGCGCCTCAAATGAAAACGGTGAATCCATTCAGCAAAACATACCGCAGGTAATCGAAGCGCAGGCCGAGGAGACGGAAAAATATTTACTTGGTGGCTCAGTTATCATATCGAATAAAAATGATGCTCCCCCGGCTCTCCATGCATTCATTGCATCATTACAACTTGAATCGATTGCGTTCATCCCGGTGCGAAAAGGATATGTACTGACCGGGATCATCGGGCTTGGATCGCTCAAAGAAGTACTCAATACCACAACGATCCAGCCTTACGAAAACCTTGCGGAATTGATTTCCATTACCCTGCAAAAGGCCGACGCGATCAAACAAACGAACAAGCACTTGCGCGAGGTCGAATCGCTGGCGTCCATTAGTGAGGCCATCTCCACTTCTTCGGACCTGCCCAGCTTTTACACAGCCTTACACAACAAAATAAAACAAGTTGTTGGCGACTTTAGCTTTCTAATTGCTTTATATGAAGACAAGACGGACACCATTAGCATTCCCTACAGCTATGAAAATGAACGATTCATAACAATCGAATCCTTTCCGTTAGGTGAAGGACTCACATCCATTCTCATTCGTTCACGGCAACCTCTTTTAATGGTTGAAAATACCGAACGCAGGGCGGCGGAATTAGGCGCAAAAATACAAGGGAAGCCGGCAAAGTCCTGGATGGGTGCTCCCATGCTGGTACAAAATAGACCTATAGGCGCTCTTATTATTCAGGATACCGAGAAGGAATTCTCGTTCAACGAAGATGATTTCGTCTTTTTCACGACCCTAGCCGGGCAGGTTGCCGGCGTTATCAATAATGTACGCTTGCTGGAAGAAAGCAATCGCCGCGCCGTCCAATTGGAATCTGCTGCAGAAATCGCCCGTGACATTAGCGGCTCGCTGAATCTCGATGAACTCCTGATCAAAGCCGTTAACTTAATTCGTGAGCGATACGATTTTTATCACGCAGCTGTATTTCTTAATGACTTGCCAAGTGAATTTGCTGTGATCCGGGAGGCCACCGGTGAAGCAGGCGTACAGATGAAGCGTCAGGGATATAAAATGGGCGTTGGTTCTAAATCCATCGTCGGTTTTGTAACGGGCCGTGGCGAGCAACTGGTGGTTAATGATACAGCGAAAGACGCCACTTATTATGCCAATCCCCTACTGCCCGACACACGGTCGGAAGCTGCTTTTCCGCTAAAAGTCGGCGAACGAATCCTGGGCGCCATGGATGTACAAAGTACGAAGCCCTTTGCTTTTAGTGAAGACAATCTACGCAGTCTGCAAATTCTGGCAGATCAAATGGCGATTGCAGTTGTGAACACAGAGCTGTTTGCTGAAACGCAGGAGCATCTTTCCCAACATCGTTTGCTACATCACATTACCACCACAGTTGCCTCAGGGACCACACTCGAAGAGGCATTGGAAAGTGCCGTGAACGGCCTGCAGGTGACCCTGGGCGGTGATCGTATTATGATCATGCTGGTCGACAGGGAGAAAAACAACCTTGAAGTCAAGGCATCAATTGGGTACGCCGAAGATGTAACAAGGATCAAAACAGCGATAGGAAGTGGTGTAGTCGGCTGGGTCGCGGCACATCGAAGACCTCTGCGCATCCGCGATGCCGGTGAAGATCCACGATATATTCAAATGAGTGCGAACACGCGCTCCGAACTGGCGCTTCCGCTCGTTTACCGAAATGAATTACTGGGTGTTTTGAATGTGGAAAGTGAACAAGTCGACGCGTACACCGAAAATGATGAGGAAATGCTCGGCACACTTGGCGGAAGTCTTGCTGCGATCATCGCAAATGCACGCTTGCTTGAACAGATACGCCAGCAGGCTGAACGGGAACGCCTGGTTTATGAGGTAACAAGCAAGATCCGCCGCTCAACGGACATTCAATCGATTCTTACCACCACAGCAAGCGAACTTACCCGGGTGACCGGCTCAAAACAAACGAAGATCAAGATAGCCCCTGTCATCGGTAATGAGGAGAAAGATAGGTAATCAAATGGCAATAACTGATTCCTCAAAGCCACAGCTCAATCCGGAAGAAAATACTCGCAGCCTATATAGGAACTGGCGCGAGGGATTTGTCACTCCCCTGCTGGTCGGCTCACTGATCCTGGGCTTGCTGGCATTGATCCCGGCAGTGACCGTTACACAAAGCAATGTCATTAGCATCATATTCATCTCCACGTACGTGCTGGCAGGCATAGTCACTTTTGTTCAATTTCCCTACACAATTCGAATGGGTACGTTCCTTTTGATTGTTTACGTACTGGGATTAAGTGAACTCGCCACACACGGGATCTTAGGAGATGGGCTATTCTTCTTTTTAGGTCTGATCATCTTCGCTACCATGATGTTCTCACCACGAGCAGGCATGATCTCAATCGCAATCAATCTCATAACGTTCGCATTTTTTGGCTGGCTTATTCTAAGCCACGGATTCATTCCAATTAATCCAAACGCTGCGCCGGCTACCATCCAGGATTGGATCAGCGCCAGCGCAGTTACGCTTATGTTTGGAGTCATCATCATTTTGGGTTTTCAACGTCTTGAACTTGAGTTTTTAGATGCCCAGAAACAAGTCGGGCTCACCCTCAATGATTTAAGAGATGAGAGAAACAACCTTGAAAGTAAAGTGCAGGATCGCACCGGTCAACTAAGAAGGGTAAATGCAATTGGTCGTACAGTAACTGCAATCCTGGATCCAAAGGAGTTGCTCGCCAAGGCAGCATTTCTAATAGGCGATGAATTCCAGAGTTACTACGCGGCAATTTATTTTTTGGATGCAACAAGCCAATGGGCAGAATTAGTGGAGGGCACTGGCGATGCTGGAAAGGTACTTCGCGAAAACAAGCATCGAGTCGATTTAAATGGAAAGAGCATGATTGCCAACGCCATTCGGACCAGGCAAATCCTTATGACGCTGGACACAGGAGCTGAGTCTGTTCGATTAGACAATCCTTTACTGCCCTATACTCGCTCTCAAATTGTTATCCCGTTGATCGCTGGCGACAGGCTGATTGGTGCGCTCGAAATGCATTCCACGAAAGAAAATGCTTTTTCCATGCAGGATGTCGATACCTATTCTAATATGGGGAATCAGGTTGCGATTGCGCTTGAAAACTCCCGTCTATTCAATGAAACCGAACAAAGTCTTACGGAAATGCGTGCAACCCAACGACAATACTTGCAAGGCGCATGGTCTTCACTTATCTCTGAAAGATCCCTGGAATATGAACTTGGGGATGACGAAACTGCAGACAAAGAAATTCAGATACCCCTGACATTACGCGACCAGATTATCGGACAAATTCAAATGTCCACGAATGAAGAATGGACACCAGAGCAACGAAATCTGATCGAGACGATCGCCGCACAAGCCGCTCTTGCCCTGGAAAATGCGCGACTCGTAGAAGAAAGCCAGT
>Ga0209131_1000843_pt1 | contig 21495 bp, 30 predicted proteins | sample GraSoi_2013_40cm_FD_185826 | JGI IMG/M metagenome (GOLD analysis project Ga0209131, IMG submission 185826) | Grasslands soil microbial communities from the Angelo Coastal Reserve, California, USA - Sample 9_17_2013_40cm (SPAdes) (version 2) | ecosystem: Environmental > Terrestrial > Soil >... | reverse complement strand
TTCGGCAGTTTTCTGATTATCGCCAGTGATCATCACAATCTTGATACCCATGCGATGCAGTTCGGCGATCGCTTCCTTCGAACCATCCTTCACCGTATCCGCAACCGCGATGATGCCTGCAACTTTTCCATCAATCGCAACCAGCATGGCAGTCTTCGCTTCGGATTGCAAACGCGAGACTTCGGATTCAAGTCCATTCACGGAATAGTTGTTCGCATTCATCATGCGGATACTGCCTACGGCAACGCTTCTTCCCTCGACTTCAGCCTGCACGCCATGCCCAGTCTCTGCTTTAAACCCGGCAGGCTCCACTAAAGTTAAACCACGAGTCGTTGCCTCTGCCCAAATCGCTTCACCCAGCGGATGCTCGCTCCCCTTCTCTACTGAGGCGGCCAGTCGTAATAGTTCATCACTCGTTATTTCCCTACTCGTAACAACATCCGTTACCGCAGGCTGACCTTTCGTGATCGTCCCAGTTTTATCGAGAACAACCACAGAAACTTTCCCGGCACGTTCTAATGCTTCACTGCTTTTGAACAGCACGCCCAACTCTGCACCCTTGCCTGACCCGACCATCACAGCAGTCGGTGTCGCAAGCCCCATAGCACATGGACAGGCAATCACCAGCACAGCCACCATATTGATCAAGGCACGTGCGAAATTATCGGTATTAGTATTCGCTGGTAAAGCTGGTCCAAAAAAATACCAGCCAGCAAAAGTGAGAGCTGCAATTGCAATCACAATAGGCACAAATATAGCAGAGACCTGATCCGCAAGTTTTTGGATGGGCGCTTTGCTGCCCTGCGCATCTTCAACCAATTTGATAATCTGTGCGAGCGCAGTCTCTTTGCCAACTTTTGTCGCTTCAAATTTCAATAAGCCCAGTTTATTCAATGTTGCACCAATAACCGTGTCGCCTTGCTTCTTTTCAACGGGAAGTGACTCACCAGTTAGCATGGATTCGTCCACGGCGCTGCGACCTTCGACAACGACACCGTCTACGGGAATCTTCTCACCAGGTCTGACGAGGACCAAGTCTCCGACGCGAACACTGTCAATCGAGACCTCAGCCTCCTCCCCGTCGCGAATGATGCGAGCGGTTTTGGCGCGCAGTCCCATCAGCTTTTTGATCGCTTCAGAGGTGCGCCCTTTTGCGCGGGCTTCCAAGAGTTTGCCAAGTTTGATCAACGTGATGATCACGGCGGAAGTTTCAAAGTAAACGTGCCCAGGCAATAATCCAAACGTAATCGGGATGGAATAAAAATACGCGGCGGAAGAACCCAGTGCGATCAATACATCCATGTTGGCAGATCTGTTACGCAAAGCTTTGAACGCGCCCACGTAATATTGCCAACCTACATAGAACTGCACCGGTGTGGCAAGGAACCACATAATATAATGCGAGGAGTGATTGCCATGACCAATGGAAGATGGAATAAACCCAAGGTCAATCGCCATCGAATACAAGAACAGCGGAATAGTGAATAGAGCCCCAATGAACAACAACATAGACTGATATTCGATTTCAGCCTGGCGTGCCTTGGCTTCAGCATCTTCCGCCTCGCCGCCCAACTCCATCGCCTCAAAACCAGATCGTGAAACCGCCGCACGAATTTCAATCTGACTTACAATTGTGGGTATATAACGTACTCTTGCTTTTTCATTTGCAAAAGTCACTTGGGCATCCAACACACCTTCGAGTTTGAGCAAAGCTTTCTCAAGACGACGTGCATCGTTGTCATCGGAGAGACGCTTGATGATAAGTTCGGCATCACCGGTGGCAACTCCGTAACCTGCACGTTGTACGCGCGCAATCACATCAGTAAGACCAAGCTTCGCTGAATCAAAATCCACTGTGGCGCGTTCGGACGATAAATTGACAACCGCCGTGTTCACACCGTCAAGTTTCTTGAGGTTGCGCTCTACAGTTGCAACACAGTTCGCGCAAGTCATGCCAGTGATGGGAAGTGTAAGTTGTTTAGTCTCAGACATAGTTCTCACTTTTATATATACTACTCATCGTCTATCGGATGATCGAGCTCGCCTGCCATGAACGGGTCAGGATTTTGCTCAAATGCAAGTAAACAGGTGCGAGTACAAAAATAAACTTGTTCACCATGATAGATAGCGCTGGGATAGCCTGTAGTATCTTTCAATTTGCCGCCGCAGGCTGTTTTCGCAATAGGGGTCTGTAATCTATCAGATGTCGTTTCAGATATATCCATTCCCATCAAACCGTTGATGAAGAATGTTGGTGAGTGTGCTCACTCTTGTCGAGGTATTTCTCGGGCGCTTTATCGAAACTCTTCTTGCAACCTAGCGAGCAGAAATAATAGGTTTTGCCATTGTATTCGGATGTGCCAGCGGCAGTTTCAGGATCAATATCCATGTGGCAAACAGGGTCATGTACCGTACTCGTCATAATATTCTCCTTATTTAATATTGTTATTGACTTAAATTCACACGTCGCAATAATTGAGCATTAATTGCAACGATCACAGTACTGAGGGACATCAACAAGGCTCCAACCGCGGGCGAAAGCAAAATTCCTGCCCATGCTAAAACACCAGCCGCCAACGGCAAAGCAACAATGTTATATCCTGAAGCCCAGACAAGATTCTGTATCATCTTGCGATAACTGGCGCGGCTTAATTTGAAAATTTTGACAACATCCAACGGATTGCTTTTGACGAGAACAATGCCGGCCGATTCCACGGCAACATCAGTACCGCTGCCAATCGCAATGCCCACGTCTGCGCGGACAAGAGCAGGTGCATCGTTCACACCGTCGCCGACCATCGCCACTTTCTTGCCCTGCTTTTGCAGTTCAACGATTTTCTGGTCTTTATGTTCAGGAAGCACCTCGGCAAAAAACATGGCAATACCAAGTTCGTCTGCTACGGCTTTGGCTACTTCTTTACTATCGCCAGTCAGCATGGCAACCTGGATCTGCATCTCATTTAATTTTTTGATCGCTTCATAACTCTCTGGGCGAATCATATCTGCCAATGCAAAAGCAGCCATCACGCGTTTCTCTACGAGCAGGTAAACAACCGTCTGGCCCTTTGAGCCGGCAGATTGGGCAAATGCGGTGATTTCCTGATCGGGTTGCACATTGAGCATTTCAAGCAAACGCGGACCACCCACATATATATCTTTTCCATTGTGTTTCGCATGGATACCGCGTCCTTTGATGGCTTCAAAATCAGAAACGGTTAGCAATTTTAGATTCTTTTCCTGGGCTGCCTGGCGAAGCGCGCGGGCAACGATATGTTCCGAGTCCGCTTCAACAGCAGCGGTTAGGGCGAGAGCGTGCTCTTCAACCAAACCACCGAAAGTCTTAATAGCTACCACGCCCTGCTCGCCTTTGGTCAACGTCCCGGTCTTATCGAAGATAACGATGTCAATCTCGCGAGCGGCTTCGAACGCCAAACGATCGCGGATCAAAATCCCGTTCTGCGCTGCGGAGGTGGTGCTGAGCGCCACGACAAGCGGAATCGCCAACCCTAACGCATGCGGGCACGCAATTACCAACACGGCGACCACGCGCTGCAAAGTGAACAAATTAAAACCCTGTGCAAACGTCCATAGAATCGATGTTAACAGCGCTATACCAATTGCAAAATAGAACAACCAGCCTGCAGCTTTGTCCGCCAAAATTTGTGTGCGAGATTTGCTTTGTTGCGCCTCGCGCACCAAACGCATAATGCCCGCCAATGCAGTCTGCTCGCCTACCGCTGAAACCCGCACGCGCAAACTGCCATTGCCGTTGATCGTGCCTGCGATAACCTTCGCTCCTAAGATTTTCTTGACCGGCAGCGACTCGCCTGTAATCATGGATTCGTTGACATCCGATTCGCCATCTTCAACAATACCATCGGCGGGAACACTTGCTCCTGGGCGAAGAAGCACAAGGCTGCCTGTCTTCAATGAAGAAGCGGGCATCGTATGAATACTGCCATCAGGCATAACATGTTCCGCAGTATCGGGCATCAATTTTGCCAATATGTTCAGCGCACCCGAAGCCTGACGCACACTACGCATCTCGATCCAATGCCCCAATAACATAATGTCAATCAGCGTGACCAGTTCCCAGAAAAAGCCTTCTCCCAAATTCACGAATGTTGTCGCCAGGCTATAAATAAAGGAGACAGAAATCGCCAGCGAAATCAGGGTCATCATGCCAGGCTGACGGTTGCGAACTTCAGGCACGGCCATCTGGATGAATGGCACACCGCCATACACAAAGACGATCACCGCGAACAAAGGCGTCAACCACTGAACGCCCAAGAATTCGGGCATTATGAATCCAAACCACATCTGAAGCATAGGCGTATAAAGCAAAACAGGAATACTCAACAACAAAGAGATCCAAAAGCGTTTGCGGAATATATCTTCGTGACCACTATGATCCACATGTTGAGCATGTCCACCTGACTTATCCATTCCATGCACGGCATTATCTGCGTAGCTGATATGTCCCATGTGCATATCATGCTGACTCTCGGCCACGACTACATGACTCGCATCACTAGCATGCAAATCAGGCTTTACATCCATATGTTGATCATGTTCCATTTTGGAATGGTCATGGTGATCGTGATTGGTGTGAGAGGTTGTCATCTTGCGTTCATCCAACTAAATAACTGAGAGCCTGCGCCCTCTAAGGTTTTACAGCGTGATCAATCCACCGACGGGATAATCAATCTCGGCAAGCAATGCCTTGATCTTTGTTTCATCTGCCGGGGCATCAAAGGTGATGACCACCTTCTTGGTGGCTTCATCAGCCTTCACGGACTGAATACCCTGCAAGTCACTTAATTCAGTCTCAATGGTATGGGTGCAATGTGAGCAGGAGATTGCGGGAACAGTATAAGTAACAGTAGTCATGATCTTTTCTCCTTGAAATATTTTTATAAAGGCACAGCAAAACTGTATCCTTCACGTTTATACTTTGGTAGACATTTCGAAGACTTCGGTGATTTCTTTCAACACGCGCTCACGTTCCTTCTTGTCATTTCCTTGAACGGCAGTGATGACACAGGAATTGAGGTGGTTTTCCAAAATCTGCGCGCTGACCTTATTGAGTGCGGCTTCGACCGCTTGAATCTGGCGGATCACATCGATGCAATAGGTATCCTCTTCCACCATGCGGATAACACCGCGCAAGTGGCCTTCAACGGTTTTCAATCGACGGAGAGTGTTTTCGTTTTCCATAGGTACCTCTAACTTGAAAGATGCTACTGGTAGAATTTTCCTTACCCCCCCCCAGGGGGGTGGGGCTAGATGCAAGTATAAACGGAGCCAATCCAATGGTCAATATGATAGATGTCATAAAAATTGGGAAATAATAATATTGCTATTCATCTTTAAAAAAAGAAACCCGCTTTACAGCGGGTTTGATTTCTTACGAGTAAAGCTTTTGAAAAAGATTTTGCGCCCAGAGAAAGAGATCTTGCTGATCTGATTTTCCTGCGGTGCCTTTGCCATTCCCATAGAATTCCAGCGTCACAACCATTCGGTCCGATACACCGACAGGGTTGGAGGCATCTAAAGAAACCTGTCCCAGCTCCTTGAACCATGTGTCAAATTGCTTACGGTCGGCAGCAGAGAGTAGCTTGACAAAAGTTCCGGTAGCTTCTTTTGCTTGAGGCTTACATTGGCTACCGTAAACTTCACCTGAGAGAAAAACTGTCAAATTGTCACAGAAGCCTGCGATTCCACCTTCACGTTTCCAGGTCAATGCAATCGTGGCAGGTTGGATCATGGAGCCATCGCTGTTTACATGGTATTCATATTGAACATTGTTATCTTGCAACACAATGATCTGACCGGGCGTTACCATTTGGGCACACATCACGTTAGCCATGGCAACACCAAGACAGGAATCTGGAAATTCGACATCAGCGGTACTTACGACTGAAATATCGCTTTCCTTCAGACCGAGGTTAGCAGCTAATTGCTTGATCACCATTTTCTCTACTGCACCAACAGGCACAATCTCCCCCACCTCAACTATTTGGCTACCGTCTTTATTTGTATGAAATTCATACAAAGAACCGTTCGCTTGTAAAACGATCTTATATCCCGGCACAATTGCCTGAGTACACATTACACCGATCTTTTGGACTCCCAAACAACCATTGGGCCAGTCGACGGCTTCAGCAGAGACAAATTTAATTTGTTCAGCTGGCAGGCTTATCTTTTCGGAAAGAGCCGCAATTGCCGCGGATTCCGCAGGCGTCAATCCCACTGGAATTTGCGGAGAAGAATTACCTCCATTTGGATAAGAGGTATTTGGATAGGAATGGTTCGGATAGGAACCTTCATTAGGAATCAAAGATTGTTGTGTTGGTTGGGGCTTTGGCGAACAAGCTGTGAACATCCACACCAATAATACAACAACCCGGAAATATTTTTTCATTCAAACTCCTTTTTTACAGGACGAATCCACTATAAAGATTGTTCCTGAATAAAAGTATAATCAAGTCATGCGACTTATAATTCTAATCCTATTAACATTTATTGTATCAGCCTGCTCTCTAAAACCGAACCCAAATATTCAAGTGCCGCAGGATGTTGTCTCCACGCTGGGGACGATCTCAACGCCAACTTCAATTCCTATTCCAACACTTCGGCCATCGCCTACACCGTTCGATCTAAAAGGCTTATTTTGCGAATACCAATTCTGCATCGGTCACCCCATTGACATGGCGTTCTTCGACGTCAGCGCGCAGAAGAACCCAGCTTCGCCAAGTACTTATTCGCAGGGCTTGATCGCATCTTTCAATGCCAATCTTTTTATACAGGCGATGTGGCAACTGGCTCCGGGTACGACCGATCCGCAATTCATGCTTGACCTAATTGTGGACAAAAATGTGGACACGCGCGTCGGCAACCTGGATGCGAAGCTGATTCGCAACATGAACGTTATCTCCACTGCGATTACAACGACAGCCAGCCCCGTCCTACCTTTTGGAACCGCAGCGGCATGGGTCTGCGGCGAACGAGTCTTTGCGTGGAAGGTCTACACTCCGCAAGCTGAAAATACGCAAGCCTTATTCGACATGGCAATGAATCGTTTTTCATGCAACCAATAAATAAAACTTTTGAAACCTTGCGTGGAACGATTGACATTAGAGCAGCGCTTCCATCCGATGTCACCCAATATCGTGAGTTGCGTCTTGACGCACTGCAGGATAGCCCCACCGCTTTCAGCGCAGATTATCAAGTAAATCTCAACCAACCCATGAGCTTCTGGGAAGGCAGATTAAGTTTTGACGAGAACGGGACACTCTTCTTCGCCACTCATGAGAATAACCTGATTGGTATGACGGGAATTCGCCGAGGTGAATCGCCCAAGACAAAACACAGCGCGGGAATTTGGGGAGTATATATTCGCCCAGAATGGCGAGGGCTACATATTGCCAAAGCATTGATCGAAACATGTATCAACTGGGCAAAGCCGCGCCTGGTCAATATTGTAAAACTTGGGGTCACGACGACCAATACTTCGGCTGTCCGCTGTTATGAACGCTGCGGCTTTACGATTTATGGCACTGAGCCACGCGGTCTCCTGTACGAAGGCAAATATTTCGACGAATATTTGATGTCGAGTGCGTTGGATAATTCATAGCCAGTCGAAGCCAAACAAGTAATTGACAAGGCAGAAAGGTTAACCAGATAGATTTTGCAACTATCCCAAAAGCCTCAAGCTTGAAAAATTCAAGGATTGTATACTTTGAAGACAATATAGAGATATTTGGAATAGTCAAAGATGTGCTCCAAAAGTTTAAATTCCAGCTTATTCGCATACCACGAAACCAGAAAAGTCTTTTCAAAATAAATAGATTGAATCCCGACGTTGTCTTGGTAGAAAACAGACTCTCAACTCGCGAGTATTACAATTTACTTTTCCGAATGGATCTATCGGAGAATCTAAGCAAAATCCTGAAAATTGCTATTACTGACCAGCGTCAAAATTACGAATTACTTTGGTCGCCCCAAAACTTGCTGTGGGATTACATCACCTATCCTTTTGAAGCGCAAGAATTAGTTGAAAGAATCCGTTATTGGTTGGAAAAGAAGATGTGAACTTACCTTAAAAGAAATTTAAAGTGCGCTTAAAAAACCAGTGTATGAATTAAATGAACCAGCACTAAACTCTTGTATAGAGCCAATGCATCCCGCTACGCTATCCTTGCAAACTCGCCTCAATGTCAGCTTTCCTTCTTCGCTTCTTGCCACAAAGATTCCATCTCGTCCAAAGTTAGGTCAGATAAATTCCGTCCCTGCTTCTTTGCGCCTTGTTCCACATACGCAAAGCGCTTCTTGAATTTCATATTCGTACCACGCAATGCGGACTCCGAGTCCACTTTCTTCCAGCGCGCCAGATTGACGATCGCAAAGAACAAGTCTCCGATCTCGGAGGCAAGTTCAAAATCAGTTTCGGCGTTTTTGATCTCTTCGATCTCTTCCTTGATTTTATCAAGCACGCCTTCGATCTCGGGCCAGTCAAAACCGACGCGAGCGGCACGATCTTGATATTCCTGCGCCTGACTTAATGCAGGCAATGCCAACGGAACACCGTCAAGCAGTCCTTTTTCGTGTTGCCCATTGTCCTTGCGTTCTTTTTCCTTTAGCTTTTCCCAATTTGCCAGCACACCATTCACGCCGTCCAGTTTCACCTCTCCAAATACGTGTGGATGTCTGCGCACGATCTTCGTGTAAATCCCTTGCACAACCTGGTTGACATTGAATTGCTTTTCATCGTTCGCGATTTGCGATTGTAGAACCACCTGCAATAACATATCACCAAATTCTTCACGCATGCTTGCGAAGTCGCCAGAGTCAATGGCAGAGATCGCCTCATACGATTCTTCGAGCAAATGTTTACGCAGGGATTCGTGAGTCTGTTCCTTGTCCCACGGGCAGCCATCCTCAGGAGCACGGAGGTGTGCGACGATTTCAGCGAACGACTCGAAGGATGTCCCTTCGCTTAATGCTGGAACATATAAACAGACATCCTCTCCGGTACTGCTCAACTCGCTTAAGTTTGTATCTTTTGTATTTCCCTTTTCAACAACGTGAACCAAATGTTCCGCGGGGTACGTTGTCAACAACACTTTTTTCAATTGCACCACCAGTGCCTGCGAAATGATATTCGTAAACAACACTGGCATATCGGGCGGATACGGCGGGACATGTGCGGCTGAAAGAGTCTGCGCTTCAAGTAGGATCAACCTCGGCGGTGGAGCGATGCGAAGTATGTCAAAGGTTTGGGCAACGAGTGAGAAGTCCATAAAAAGCTCCTGTTTAAAACGAAAAACGTAATTCGCAAATTGTATCTTACGAATTACGCATTTCGGATTAGTTTAATATTTGAGAACTAGCGCTTGGTGTAAGTCGGAGCCTTGCGGGCTTTCTTGAGGCCTGGCTTCTTGCGTTCCTTGACGCGGGCATCGCGGGTGAGCAAGCCCTGTTTGCGGAGCAGAGAAATCCAATCGCCATTGATCAAGACGAGCGCGCGGGAAACACCCAAACGCACGGCCTCAGTCTGACCGGTAGGACCACCACCCATCACTTTGACACTGACATCGTACTTGTTCGCATCCTGACCAACAGTAGAGAATGCGCGCAGGATGTCGTTCAGATCGCCCATACGGGTGAAGTATGCGGCGCCATCTTTCTCGTTCACAACAAATTTGCCGGAACCATCCATCACGCGTACGCGCGCGGTGCTTTCCTTGCGGCGTCCAACTGCTTCATAATATTGTGCCATAAATTCTTCCTTTATCTTTCTTACGCCAACGGCTCAGGGTTATTGGTGCCGTGCGGATGATCCGGGCCGGCATAAATCTTCAAACGTTTGAGCACGGAACGTCCCATACGATTGTGCGGCAACATGCCCCACACTGCATCGCGCAAAGCACGATCAGGGTGTTGCTTCAATTGGTCGCGCAACGAAATGGATTTCAAACCACCCGGATAATTCGAGTGACTGTAATATATCTTGGTATCCAATTTCGAGCTGGTCTTGGTACCAGTCACGGTCACGCGCTCAGTATTAATAACGATCACGTTATCACCCATCTCCACACCAGGTGTGAAGGTCGGTTTATGTTTGCCGAGCAACACGTGGGCAATCTTTGCGGCAATTCGCCCAAGGTTTTGACCCGTGGCATCCACCAGAACCCACTTGCGTTCGATTTCGCTTGCTTTCGGATAGTACGACTTGTACACTTTCTGTATCTCCGTTTCTTTTCTTAATTAACCGATCAACTCTTACTCTTTATATTTAACTTCGACTAACGTCAACCCATGCGCTGGTGCCAAACCAGATGGAAGTCCGCTTCGGGTCCCAGCCGGAAGTGGTTTCGCTAAAGCATGGGCAACCGCTTCCACTGAGGTCTTTCCCTGCGCAACTGCCACTTGGACAAAAACCAACCTGCGCACCATTCGGTAAAGAAAGGCATCTGCTTGTATTTCAAAATGCCATGCATCTTCACTGACTTGTTGCCACTCAGCTTTCATTATAGTTCTCATGGTCGTGCCTTTGGGAGTGGTCGGGGAACCGAAGGCAGAGAAATCGTGCGTTCCTAAAAAAAGCTTCGCTGCCTTTGCCAGAACATTTGCATGGATTACGGGCCAGACCCGCCAATCAAATCGTTCTCGCATTGGGTCACGCAATGGCTGACAAAACAACCTGTAACGATAAAGACGGGCTGTCGCATCAAAGCGCGGGTGGAACTTTTCGCCCAGGACTTCTGCAGACCGCACAGCTATATCCACTGGAAGTGATGAGTTCAACGCACGAACAAGTCGATCGTCAGCGTGGGACCAGTCAAGGTCAACTGAAGCAACTTGTCCTGTAGCATGAACGCCGGTGTCTGTCCGCCCGGACATGATGACTGAGCGTCCAGTCCATCCCAGCTTTTGCAGGGCTTTTTCAAGCTCACCCTGCACTGTTCTGGTCTTCGTCGAAGCCTGTCGCTGGCTCCCAACAAAACCGGAGCCATCGTAGCTAAGAGTCAATTTGTAACGTGCCATTTAGCTTCAGCTATAAATAGTTTTGGCTGAATGCTGAAATCTCTATTCTTCAACCAATTCCAAAATTACCATCTCAGCCGAGTCGCCCATGCGGGGACCAAGCTTCATAACACGCGTATAGCCGCCTGGGCGATTTGCATAGCGCGGCGCGATCTCATTGAAGAGGCGGTTGAGGATTTTATTGTCACCTAATTTCGAGATGACCAGGCGGCGCGCATTTAACTTTTCCACATCACTGCCTTGCGCAGAATTGCGCGCAATCGTGATGAGACGCTCAGCATCGCCACGAATTGCGGCGGCTTTCGCGCGCGTCGTGGTAATACGCTCATATGTAAAAAATTGTTTGATCAGATTGCGGCGGAGCGCAACTCTTGCGCCTGTGCTCCGTCCAAGTCGATAACCAGCTATTTGATGTCGCATTTCAAATTACTCCGCAGAACTCGATTCTTCTTTCATATAGCCCTTTTCCTGCATCTTCTGGCGGAGCTCATCGAGACTCTTTTCACCAAAGTTGCGGATGGACATTACCGCTGTTTCACCTTTTTCAAGGAGGTCAAGCACATCACCCACTGTGGTGATGCCTGTCCGCTTCAACGAATTGAACACACGCACCGAAAGATCTAAAGCTTCCACCGGGGTGTCAGCCAATTCACTAGTCAGGCGGCTACCACCTGATTCTTTCTCAACAGAGATTGTAAGCGTTTCTTCACTGACACCAGCGATGTAACGCAAATGATCAATCACGATCTTAGCAGCTGTGCTGAGTGAGCGCTCAGGCGAAACAGTCCCGTCAGTCCAAATCTCAAGGATCAGTTTGTCATAGTTTGTGCTTTGACCAACGCGCGCCGATGTCACCTCCCAATTTACGCGCTTCACAGGACTATAAATGGCATCAATAGGTAATTCGCCAATTGGCATATGACCACTGCGCTCATTTGCCGGAGAATATCCACGTCCACGTTCAACGGTGAATTCAAGGTCCAACTTGGTCTTGGGGCTATCAACCGTAAAGAGATATAGCTCAGGATTGACCACTTCTACTTCAGCCGGGGTAATAATATCAGCTGCAGTCACAGTGCCTTCGCCGCGCACTTCCAAATGCATGCGGGTGCTATCTACGCCATCAAGCTTAAGGCGTAACTGCTTGACCTGTAGGGTCACCTGAATCACATCCTCACGCACGCCGGGAATTTCACTAAACTCATGTAAAACATCTGCGATTCGAATCGATGTCACTGCAGCACCATCAAGCGAAGAGAGCAAAACACGACGTAACGCATTACCAAGCGTCACACCATACCCGCGTTCCAAGGGGCTAATAACAAATTTACCGTAGTTTCGAGCCTCAGCTTCGCGCTCGATCTTTGGCATAACCATGTTTGTGATACCCGTCACGGTTCACCTCTCCCTGTAATACAGTAGAAACTTTGGCCGAGAAGTAAAATCTACAAATTAGCCAAAGAACAATTGAACAATTAGCGCGAGTAATACTCAACGATAAGCTGTTCGTTTAAACTGCCATCAATTTCAGTGCGCTCAGGAAGGCGCTGAATTTTACCGGATAATTCTTTCGTGTTGCGTTCTAGCCAACTCGGGGATGTACGAGCATCCGCCAAATCGCCAAGTCCCTTGAAATACTCAAGGGTACGCGACCCTTCACGAACCGCAACAACATCACCATCGTTCAAGAGCATCGAAGGAACATCTGCGCGACGGTTATTAACAGTGAAATGACCATGAGTGACCATTAAACGAGCTTGTGCTCGACTAGAGGCATATCCGAGTCGATATACAACATTATCCAACCTGGATTCAAGAGTCTGCAGGAGGATCAAACCAGTAATACCAAACTTCTGATTTGCTACTTCATAATAACGGCGGAACTGACGCTCCAAAACACCATATACACGACGAGCGCGTTGTTTGGCACGTAGCTGGCGCAAATAATCAGATTCACCTGTGCGGCTTCCACCACCACGACTACCAGTACGTCCATGTTGGCCGGGCGCGAAGCTTCGTTTCTCAAAAGCGCATTTCGGGGTAAAGCAACGCTCGCCCTTGAGATACAGTTTTTCACCTTCACGCCGGCAGAGTTTACAAACCGGACCAATATGTTTTGACATAGATTATTCTTTCCTCTATACCAGATTACACGCGACGCTTTTTCGGCGGACGACAGCCGTTATGCGGGATTGGCGTGATATCAGAAATTAAACGAACTTTCAGCCCCATTGCCTGAACGGCACGAATGGCATTTTCGCGTCCGGGACCAGGTCCCTTGACAAACAACTCCACTTCTTGGATACCAAGTTGTTGGGCAGCCTTGATGGCCTGTTCAGCAGCCAGCCGGGCCGCAAAAGGCGTGCTTTTGCGAGAGCCTTTAAAACCAACGGAACCAGCGCTCCCCCAGGCAACCGTATTGCCTTCCGTATCAGTAACGGTAACAATTGTATTGTTGAAGGAAGCAAAGATATGCACCTGTCCAGCAGATAAGGCGCGTTTCCCTTTTTTGGCGCCTGTAGTTCGGCGCGTAGAGCGTACACTTTGAGCCATATTCTCTCTAACCTTCTATTTCTTGGCGCCACGTCGGCGACCACGACCGGCAACCGTTTTCTTGGAGCCTTTGCGGGTGCGTGAATTTGTTTTCGTGCGTTGCCCACGCGCAGGCAAATTACGGCGATGACGCATTCCACGATACGAACCAATCTCAATCAAGCGTTTGATACTTAACTGAACCTCGCGGCGCAAGTCACCTTCAACAGTATAATTTTTAGAAATATATTCGCGGATCGCGGCAACTTCAGCCTCTGACAAATCCTTAATCCTGGTATCAGGATTAACCTTTGTATGAGTCAAAATAGCGCGCGCACGCGTAGGACCAACACCATATAGGTAGGTCAAGCCAACTTCCACCCGCTTGTTGCGGGGCAGATCGACACCTTCAATTCTCGCCATAGTTCACACTATCCCTGTCGCTGTTTATGCTTTGGATTTTCGCAGATAATAAACACTCTGCCTTTGCGCCTGACAATTCTGCATTTGGCGCAGCGTTTCCGTATTGATGGTGAAACTTTCATTCAACAATTCTCCTTGCTAACGACTATTCTCACAACAAATAGCCAAGGGTTTAATTATACACGTTCATTTATTTTTCGTCCAGAAAATTCTGCGTCTCTCTGTAGAGGTTAAAGAACAGTCAGGATTCGAGGATCTCCTTCGGTGACAGCAATCGTATGTTCAAAATGCGCTGTCAAAGACCCATCTGCAGAGACTACAGTCCATTGGTCAGATAATACTTTTGTTTCAGCCGTTCCTACTAGGACCATAGGTTCAATGGCAATTGTCATGCCTGCCTTCAACGGCATTCCGGTACCAGTTCTGCCATAATTAGGAACTTGCGGGCCTTCATGCATCTGACGCCCTACACCATGACCAGTATATTCGCGTGTCACATGAAAGCCATGGCTTTCAACATAATTCTGTATCGCCGCAGAAATGTCGCCTGTACGATTGCCGACACGCATCTTACTAATACCGGCATGCAAGGCTTCTTTTGTAACATCCAGTAGTGTCTGAGCTTCAGAGGATATCCCATCCACTCCAACAGTCAAGGCTGAGTCTGCAACGAAACCATCCAGCACTGTTCCGCAATCAATTGAAACCACATCACCAGATTTAAGCTTACGCTGCTTGCTCGGCATACCATGAACGAGTTCCTGGTTGATGCTCGTTGTAATGGAGTATGGGAATGGAGGGTGGCCATATCCTTTGAAGGGCGATATACATCCATGTTTCCTTAGCACTTCCTCAGCAGCCGCGTTGAGGTCAGCAGTGGAAACACCTGGTTTTAAAAGTGCACTTACAGTTGTCAACACAGTTGCATTAATACGTCCGGCTTCACGCATGACATCAAGCTCAGCAGAACTCTTAATGTGGATTTGACGTGACCAACTCATGACATCTACTTCTTTAATGCTATGACCATAGCATGAGTCACCTGCTCTATGGTTTGCATGCCGTCAATCTCAACCAACCTACCGTGATGACGGTAATAGGAGATTAACTGGGCAGTTTGATCTAAATAAACCTGAATTCGACGCTTCACAGTTTCAGGTTTGTCATCATCGCGCTGATATAGTTCTGAGCTATCATAATCGCATTTATCAGTCTCTTTGGGAGGGTTAAACTTGCGATTAAAGATATGACCATTAGCACGACAAGTCCATCTTGCACTCAATCGATCAACAAGCACATCTTCGTCACCAATAATAAAAGGAACTACATCCACACGACCGTTAAACTCTGCCAACATTTGTTCTAATGCATCGGCTTGAGCTGGGGTTCGAGGGAAGCCATCCAAGATAGCTCCAATCTTACAATCTGGGCGACCGAGGCGTTCCCGTATCATTCCAATGGTCACATCATCGGGGACCAATTCACCTCTGCTCATAAAAGTCTGAGCAAGTTTTCCAAGTTCGGTCTGATTCTTAAGGTTCTCACGAAACAGGTCGCCAGATGAGATATGCGCCAATCCCGTTCGTTTAGATAAGATTTCCGCTTGTGTTCCTTTACCAACTCCAGGAGGCCCTAAAATGACAATGAATGTAGTCATGAAATCAGGTTCCTAGTTTATGAGTAACTTTTCCTGATAACCATGCAACTTAAGTTCAGCCTCAATATTCATAAATGTATCACGAACTACACCTACAACAATCAACAAACCGGATGATGAGACAAGGAACAACCCTACACTATTGGCCGCACCCGGTATCAACAGTTTTAGCAGGAAGGGCATAATTGCCACAACTCCCAACAATAACGCGCCTGGCAATGTGATGCGGCTTTGTATGCGGCTTAAGTATTTTTGAGTTGCAGCGCCACTATGCACGCCAGGAATTTGAGCACCAGAACGCTTCAAATTATCACCATAGTTTTGCTGCTCAAATAATACGGTCGTATAAAAGTAAGTAAATGAGACAACCATAATGAAGTACAAGATCCAATATCCCCAAGAACTTGTACCTGTGGCATTAAAGAAGCCCTGAACACTCACAGCAAAATTTTTCACCCAATCGGTGTTCGATCGAACAAAAAATCCAGCAACAATGGCCGGAAACTGCAAAAGTGCGCTTGCGAAAATCAAAGGGATCATGCCTGACAAGTTGACCATCAGTGGCAATGTAGGTTGAGGCATTCGTACGGACTTACCGCGCTGCATGGTGTAAAAAATTGCGCTCTTTTGAGCATATATCACTGGAACATTGCGGCGACCCTGTTGAACATATACCACTGCAACTACGGTCAGCAAAATTACAGTCAGCATGGCAACAATTAAGGGTATCCGGTTCAGTTGATCATTCCAAAGGGTTAAGAAATTTGCCGGAATTTGCGATACGATACCAGCAAAGATCACAAGAGATAAACCTTGACCGCGAATTCCATATTCTGAGATTAACTCCCCAAGCCAGATGGCAAACATGGTTCCGGCAGTCATAACCACTAGGGTTGTCATCGAGGACAACCAAAGTGTAGAGGTAAACCCAAAGGGAATTACTGTTTGATTAATTTGTGTCTGTGCAAGATAATTATATGTATTAATCTGACCAATTGCTGATAACATCGCCATAGGAACAGCAAGATAATATGTCCACTTTTCCATCCAACGGCGTCCTTCACGCTGATCATCCTGCATCCGCTTTTGGAGCGATGGAATGATTGGAATCAACAATTGCAAAATGATCTGAGCAGTAATGTATGGGTAAACGCCCATAGAAAGCACAGAGAACTTAGAAATTGTTCCACCAGAAAGAAGATTTAGAAAATCCAAAAAACCACCACTGCCGCCACCCTGAAATAAAGCCGCCAAGGCAGTGCGATTAACACCAGGCGCAGGCACGTTTGCAGCAATACGGAAAAGAATTAAGATGCCCAAAGTAAAGAGCAACTTCTTCCGAATATCCTGTGAGCGCCATAAAAAACGCCAGGCTGATTGTTTCTTTTCAGGCATGTTGAGATTCCTCTACATCAAAAGATTAAGCGATCAAATCCACACTGCCGCCAGCCTTTTCAATTTTGGCTTTGGCACCAGAAGTAACGCGATGAGCTCGTATTTTTAAGGCAATATTTATTTCGCCACGGCCAAGGATCACAACGGGATTCCTAGAGTCGCGAAGTAAATGGGCGTTCGCAAGAGCTTCAGGTGTCACCTCAGCTTCGGCTTTGAAAGACTCGGTCAGTTGATCCAAATTAACTTCATTAAAATCAACCTGATTACGCGGGGTAAATCCTTGACCACGCATAAAGGGTAAACGACGATAGAAAGGTAAGTTACCGCCTTGACGATAGGCTTTACCACCCGACCCAGAGCGCGAGCCTTCACCTTTGGTACCACGACCAGCTGTTTTACCTTGCCCGGCAGAAATACCACGTCCAACACGTTTTCGATTTTTTTTGGTACCCGGATTGGGCACGAGATCATGTAGTTTCATCGTTCTTTCCTACTCTTCAACTTGAACTAAATGGATAATTTTTTGAATCATCCCACGCAATGCCGGGTTATCCTTATGTTCCACAGTCTGATGCATACGACGCAGGCCCAGTGCACGTGCTGTCGCCCGCTGGTCATAGGTATAACCAATAGGGCTTTTAACGAGCGTAACACGGATAATCTTGTCGCTGATTTGTCCTTTAGGCATTTTTCTTCCTCCGTTCCCAGAAAGGCAATAAATCGCTGGGGTTCTTCCCACGGCGGGCTGCTTCTTCTTGGGGGGATTTCAACTGTTCGAGCGCATGGAAAGTTGCTTGCACCACATTAAGCACGTTGGCGCTTCCCTGAGATTTGGTCAAAATATCGCGCACACCAGCTACTTCAAGGACTGCACGTACACCACCACCAGCGATAACGCCTGTCCCAGGAGATGCAGGCTTGAGCATAATGCGGGCACCAGCAACTTTACCTAAAACTTCGTGAGGAATGGTTGTGCCGATCAGGTTTACAACTTTCATGTTCTTACGAGCGCGTTCAGAAGCTTTTCGCATTGCATCGGGCACTGCATTTGCTTTGCCAACGCCCATCGAAATAGTGCCTTTTTTATCACCAATCACTACAGTGACACGAAACTGAAAGCGACGTCCACCTTTCACTACCTTTGCAACACGGGCAATTTCAATGACACGCTCTTCGAATTGGTCTTGCGCTTCGAAATTCTGTTGTTCAGTTTTTTTGTATTCTGCCATTTCTTTCTCCACTCAAGCCTAGAATTGCAAGCCGCCTTCACGAGCGCCGTCTGCAAGAGCTTTCACACGTCCACTATAGCGATAACCACCGCGGTCAAAAACAACAGTTTCTATTCCTTTGCTTTTGGCACGCTGAGCAACCATCTGTCCGACCAACTTGGCTTGTTCTGCTTTCTTCAAGCCTTTCACCTTTTCGCGCAACTCACCATCTACAGTGGATGCGGAGACAAGAGTGTGACCCGCTTGATCGTCGATGATCTGGGCATATATCCCAGAGAGGCTGCGATAAACGTTCAAGCGCGGACGTTGAGTTGATCCTGATAAATTTTTGCGTACGCGGGCGTGACGACGCGCGCGTGCTACTGAACGAGACTTATTAGCCATGTTTATTTGGCTCCCTTTCCAGCCTTACCGGCCTTGCGGCGGATCTTTTCGCCTGCGTATCGAATACCTTTACCATGATAAGGCTCAGGCGGGCGCACACCGCGGATTTCAGCCGCGACTTGTCCAATTGCTTCACGATCAAATCCACTCACCTTGATCTGACGGGTTTTTGGATCTGTCTCAAATACAATACCAACAGGCGGCTCCACCTTTACAGGATGTGAGTAACCTACATGTAAAGCCAGGGTTTTGCCTTCCATCTCAGCCCGGTATCCCACGCCTTCCACTTCCAACGTAACTGTAAAACCAGAGCTGACACCATGAATCATATTCGCAATCACAGCGCGCGTAGTGCCATGTAAAGCGCGTTCTTCAGCATTATCTGAATTGCGCGTTACAACAACATGATTATTTTCCATGGCAATTCCAACCAAAGGCGAGAAGGTACGCTTCATTTCACCTTTGGGGCCTTTGACATGAACATTTGGGCCTTGTACGTTAACTTGCACACCACTCGGCACCGATACAGGTAATCGTCCTATACGAGACACTTTTACCTCCTACCTTTCTACCAAACCTTGCAAAGAATCTCGCCACCCACACCCAACTGTCGGGCACGAGCACCGGTCATGACACCCTTGGGAGTAGAGATGATTGCAACACCAATACCAGAAAGAACCCAGGGAATATTTTGCTTCTTCGTATAAACTCGGCGACCCGGCGTACTGATACGCTCGACCCCAGAAATTACAGGACGACGAGCGCGGCGGTCGCCAACATATTTAATCTTCAAGCGCAATACTTTTTGAATGGCCTGTTCGCCTTCAACAATTTCAAACCCTTCAAGATAGCCTTCATCTTTCATGATTTTGGCGATTTCGACCTTAAGTTTTGAACTGGGCATTGCAACCAGCGTATGACCAGCCATCACGCCATTGCGGATGCGAGTCAGCATATCAGAGATTGGATCATTTATAGTCATGCGATTACCTCTATCCGTTTACCATGAAGACTTAACAACGCCGGGAATTTTGCCCTGCAGAGCCATTTCGCGGAAGCAGATGCGGCACAAACCAAAGCGGCGGATATATCCGCGCGGGCGTCCGCAACGAACACAACGATTTCGAACCTGGCTCGCATATTGCCGGCGGGCTTCACGATATTGCATGCATTTCTTCGCCATAATTTACGCTTCCTTCTTACTGAACGGCATACCAAACAATTTCAACATGACACGTGCCTGATCATCATTTTTAGCAGTCGTTACAATAGTAACTTCCATACCGCGCAGTTTGTCAATTTTGTCATATTCAATCTCAGGGAAAATCAATTGATCATGAAGACCCAGAGTGTAATTACCACGTCCATCAAAAGCATTGGCAGACACACCGCGAAAATCGCGCACACGCGGAAGTGCCGTATTCAACAAACGATCCAGAAAGGCCCACATGCGGTCACCGCGCAAAGTTACCTTGGTGCCGATCAAACGACCTTCGCGCAACTTGAAATTGGCTATACTCTTGCGGGCTTTGTTTGTTACAGGCTTTTGACCGGTAATAATTGTAAGGTCTGAAACAGCTGCCTCAAGTGATTTAGGATTATCAAGTGCCTCACCCATACCAATGTTGATCACAACCTTTTCGATACGCGGCACTTGCATAATATTCTTGAAGTCAAACGCTTTACGCAAAGCCGGAATCACTTCTTTATTGTAAGTTTCTTGCATTCTATTCATTGATTAATACTCCACGGCTAGTCGACAAGTGATTGACAATTCTTACAGACCCGATGAGCGGCATCTTCGTCACGCTGCACACCAACACGGGTGGTTTCACCACACTTTGGACAAACCAGCATTACATTTGAAATATCAATTGGGGCTTCAAATTGAATACGACCCGGGTTCATATTTCGACCAGTTTGGGTTTGCACCTGCTTTTGATGTTTGGTGCGGATATTCACGCCCTGCACAACCACACGGCGTACATCCAACAGAACATTAATTACCTCGCCACGCTTGCCTTTATCTTCCAAGCGTCCGCTGATAACTTCAACAGTATCACCTTTGCGAATCTTTACGTTCATAACTAACTCCTAAACCCTAAAGCACTTCTGGCGCCAGGGATACGATCTTCATGAAACCTTTTTCACGAAGCTCTCTGGCAACAGGGCCAAAAATACGAGTGCCCTTGGGGTTCACGCCATCAGCATCAAGAATGACTGCTGCATTATCATCAAAACGAATATAAGAGCCGTCTTCACGACGATATTCCTTGGAAACCCGTACAATAACAGCACGCACCTTTTCGCTCTTTTTCACACCACCCTGGGGGGCGGCAGATTTTACAGAAGCGACCACAACGTCACCGATACTTCCATAACGACGGGTGGAACCACCCAAAACATGGATGACCAGCAATTCGCGTGCGCCGGAATTATCGGCAACTTTCAAGCGAGATTCATGCTGAATCATGGATTATTCCTCCACCTTCAGATCGGGTACACCACTATCAGCGGTGCGAATCTCGCGCTTGACAACACTCTCCACCACCCACCGCTTATCACGTGACAACGGGCGGGATTCAACAATTTGCACTTCGTCGCCAATTTGGCAACCAATTTCATCGTGCGCCTTCACCCGTTTGCTTGAATGCACAACCTTGCGATAAAGCGGGTGACGAAACACACGCTTGATTTCCACTACGACTGTCTTGGTCATTTTATTGCTGGTGACCACACCAACGATTCGACGACGATTGTTCATGCTTCACCTTTTACAACTTCAGCCTTTGCCTGCTCATGCAGAATGGTCTGCATACGGGCGAC
>Ga0209131_1000842_pt1 | contig 21498 bp, 24 predicted proteins | sample GraSoi_2013_40cm_FD_185826 | JGI IMG/M metagenome (GOLD analysis project Ga0209131, IMG submission 185826) | Grasslands soil microbial communities from the Angelo Coastal Reserve, California, USA - Sample 9_17_2013_40cm (SPAdes) (version 2) | ecosystem: Environmental > Terrestrial > Soil >... | reverse complement strand
CGGTTTGCGTTTTGGACTACAACTGCACTAACGCCTTGACTAGCTTGAAAGATGACCTGGTGTCGGGGCAGAATGGCGGCTTGCAAACCGACTATTTGTCAACTAAAAAGTCAACTAATCCAAGTTGGGCGACATGGAACTAGACGTACGGGCCATACTTGCCGCGTTCCTTCTCGGGACGTCAAGCGCGTATGCGGACGACACCGATGTTTTAAGACTTATCCCGCAGTTACTCGCTAAGAACGAGCGCCTAGAGGATCATGGGTTTAAGGTCACCCGGACCAAGACTCAATGGGTCGTCTCGTACTGCCCGGATAACACCTGCGATATCTTTCGCACACCACTTCAAACACCGCGAAAAGTAGTTGGTGACTTCGCACTGCTTTGGCTCTACTTCTCGTCCGGCTATATCTATCTAGAGAGCTTCGAAACTGATGCTCAAGCACTGGTTGAATCTACGGTTGAGCGCTACTCAAAGGAGTGCCCACCGACGACAGAAGAGGCAACCGCCTCTTGTGTTCTCATAGCTCTTGCTGCGCGGTATAACATCAGACTGGCCTTTCGTCGTTATGACGAGGGGGGTGTTGTTGAATCGAAGCTTGAGCCCACAAAGAAACTTTCACCAGACAGGATCCGTGACGCGAAGTGGTGGCAACGAAACGAATGGGAGAAAAGCAAGGAGCCGTGGGAACTCAACAGGTAGCAACGCAGCAATTGTCGCCCAACCATCCGTTGCAGCGGACGCGCCGCAAGCGGCGCGCCGCTGACCGGAAACGTTAGGGGTCACTCGGTCGGCACCGTTGTCTCATGGGCACTGCGTAACCTGCATGGGAGGAGCATCATGTTCCTCAAGCGCACCATTATCACCATCGCCGCCGCAATCGCGGCGGTGACGCTCGCCCATGCTCAAGGCTACCCGGCCAAGGTAGTGAAGATCGTTTCTCCCTTCGCGCCGGGCGGGCCCGGTGACCTGCTGCCCCGGGCGATTGCGGCCGGCCTCTCGCCGCTGCTCGGACAACCGGTGATCGTCGAGAACCGGCCGGGCGCGACGACGATCATCGCGATGCAGGCCGTGGCCAAGGCGCCGCCCGACGGTTACACGCTGATCTTCGCCAGCGTGACGAGCCTTGCTCTCAACGTGAGCGCGTACAAAAACCTTCCCTATGATCCGGTCAAGGACTTCGCGCCCGTGGCGCTTTGCTTCACGACGCCGCTCTATCTAGTGGTTCATCCCTCGGTTCCCGCCAAGACCGTCCAGGAGCTGATCGCGCTCGCCAAATCGCAGCCGGGGAAGCTCACGTTCGGCTCCGGCGGCGACGGCTCGTCGAATCACCTCGCCGGTGAGCTGTTCAAGTCGCTGGCGAACGTGGACATGCGGCACATTCCGTACAAGAGTGTGCAATCCGCGATCACCGATGCCATCGCCGGTCACATCGACATGGTTTTCGGGTCCGGCGGGCTCAACGAGGCGCGCGCGGGCAGGGTACGCGTGCTCGCCGTGACCAGCGCGCGCCGCAGTGCCGCGGCTCCCGAACTTCCGACCGTGCAGGAAGCGGGGCTCCCCGGGTACGACGCGACGATATGGTTCGGCATCGTCGCGCCCGCCAACACGCCTGCCGCCATCGTGCGTCGGCTCTCCGACGAGATCAGGAAGGTGCTTGGCCGGCCCGAGATACGCGAGCGCTTCAGCACGGTCGATGTCGAGCCGAGCACACCCGAAGAATTCGCCGCCTTCATCCAGCGCGAGATCCCCAAATGGCGGAAGGTTTTCAAGACCGCGAAGATCGAGCCGGAATGAGAGCAATGAGCAAGCCGCCTTCCATCGCGGTCGTCGGCGCCGGCATCGGCGGTTTGGCTGTCGCAGCCTCGTTGAAGCGCGCGGGTTTCGACGTGCAGGTGTACGAGCAGGCCCACCGCTTCGAGCGCGTCGGGGCAGGCATTCAGATGACGCCCAACGCCGTAAAAGTCCTGCGCCGCCTCGGGATCGAGGAGCGGCTAAGGCAGGTCGCATTCCGCTCGGAGCTGAGGCTGAGCCGCGAGTGGGACTCCGGCGAAATAACCAGCGAACTCAAACTGGGCGAGGACGTGGAAAGGAAATTCGGGGCGCCTTTTCTGTGTCTGCACCGCGCCGATCTTCACGCCGCGATCGAGTCTACCGTGCCGCCGGAGATTGTCCACTTCGACATGAGGCTCGTGGGACTGGACCGGAATGCGGGAGAGATCGCGCTTACCTTCGCCAACGGCTCCCGCGTGCGCGCCGACGCCGTGATCGGCGCGGATGGCGTGCACTCGGTCGTGAGGGAACTCCTTCTCGGACCCGAGAAACCGCGCTTCACCGGGCGCGTCGCGTATCGGGCCCTATTCCCTGCCGCGCGCCTGGGCGACACGCGCGTCGCGCAGGTCCAGACGAAATGGTGGGGGCCCGATCGCCACGTCGTGATCTATTATGTGACGGCGACGCGCGATCAGATCTACTTCGTCACCAGCGTGCCGGAAGGCGCGGAGTGGATGACGCGCGAATCGTGGTCGGCGAAGGGCGATCTCGACGAGCTGCGCAAGGCCTACTCGGGATTCCATGCCGAGGTGCGCGCTGTGCTGGATGCCTGCCCGGGTGTGTACAAGTGGGCGCTGCTTGAGCGCGATCCGTTGCCGCGCTGGTCCGAGGGCCGAGTCGTGCTCCTCGGCGACGCCTGCCATCCGATGACGCCTTACATGGCGCAGGGCGCGGCTGCCGCGCTGGAGGATGCGGCCGTGCTCGCGCGCTGCCTCGAACAGACGGCCAGGGACGATTTGGAACAGGCATTCAAGCTCTACGAAGGGACGCGCAAGCCGCGCGCCTCCGCGATCCAGGCCAAATCCAGCACCAACACCTGGATGCGGACCGACGCCGATCCGGGATGGGTCTACGGCTACGACGCCTGGAGCGCGCCGCTGGGCGAGCCACCAGCCGCCCCGGATGTCAAGGCAACGGAGCATGGCTGAAGAACTGACCCCTAACCAGTTGCTCAACGCGGACGGACGAGCCGCGCGCGCCGGTTAGCGTCGACGTTGGGTGGCAGATTGGAAACAGTATCTGAGGCAAGGACGTGATGGTGTTTGCTCGAGGTATTTGATACGAAGCCAATGCTGATGGCTGCTTTCGACCCATAGCGGACATTGAAGAGGTTAGTTAGTACGGAGGGGAATATGCGAAGACTCTTGCTGGCGCTTGCTCTGATCGCAGTCCTGCTCGGTTTCGCACCCACTTCGGCATTCGCACAGTACCCGACGAAGCCCATCCGGTTCATCGTGCCTTGGGGTCCAGGAAGCGGACCCGACGTGACGAGCCGCATTGTCGCAACGGAGCTCAGCGCACGGCTCGGGCAGCAGATTGTGATCGACAACCGCCCTGGGGCGGGCGGGACTGTCGGCATGGCGTTAATTGCGAGAGCTGCCCCGGATGGCTACACCGTTGGTCCCGGCAACATAGGACAGACTATTAGTTATAGTGTGATTCCGAACGTCTCTTACGATCTGAACAAGGACTTCCAGTCGATAGGACGGACGCTCGTTTCGGCCAACGTCCTCGCCGTGAGATTATCACTCCCCGTTAAATCCGTGCAGGAGTTGATCGTCTACGCAAAGAACAACCCTGGAAACCTGCTGTATGGCTCTCCGGGTAACGGCACAAGCCCCCATGTGGGCATGGAGTTGTTCAAGCTGATGACCGGTGCGCAGATGGTGCACGTGCCGTACAAGGACGCGCAGCAGGCGATCACCGGCTTGGTCGCTGGGCAGGTCGATCTGCTGTTCGATAACATGCCCGCAATCGTGCCCCACGTCAGGGCTGGCAGAGTGCGCGGGCTGGCAGTGACCGGCCCGAGGCGTTCCCCAGCCGTTCCGGAGTTGCCTACCGTCGCTGAGGCTGGCGTGACTGGCTTCGAAGTAATCACTTGGGCGGGAGTGATCGGGCCACGCGGAATCCCGAAAAACATTGTGGCTAGGCTCAACGCAGAGATAAACAGCGCGCTAATGTCCCCAGCGCTTCAGGAAAAATTTGCTGGACTTGGCCTCGAGCCAGCGGGCGGCACGCCCGAGGAATTTGATACATTCATAAAAAAAGAGGCCGCGAAGTGGGCCGATGTAGTGAAGCGTGCACGCGTTAGAGTCGATTAGTAGTTGAACGTCCGCTCCTTGCTGATTGCAGCCCTTCACGTGGTCCTAATTCGAGAGCACGTGCCACCCAACCACGGCTTGCAGGGCGACGCGCCGCTCGCGGCGCGCGCCTGAAGCCGAACGTTAGGCCATTTCGATGAATGCGAGGGCCGTCTCTATGAATGCGAGAGTTTTAACAGTAGCGCTTGTTACCTTCTTGCTTGCTCAAACTTCGTTTGCCGGAGATGGCGATGTGACCGGCCTGTTTAGCACGTTCCGCCTCAGCGAAAAGTCAGGTGACATTTCTGGTGCGGAGATTCATATTGTTCCCAACCCTCAGGGGTATTCGGCGATTGTGCAGGCTTCCGAAGGGGCACCAGGTCTCCCGGAAGTCGTTGAGGTTATAGCTAAGGGCACAACGCTTGTGTTCACCATACCAGAAAGCTCTGCTACGGGATTTCCTCCGGGGACTTATAACGGAACCGTAACAAAAGAGGGATTGAAGCTCCATGGCCCACGAGGATTCTACGGAGACTATTTCTTACCTAGAAAGCGCAGTTTCTGGCAATAGCCCGTAATCACGGCTCACACCAATGCATAAGAAATCGCCTAACAATGCGTTCAAGCCGAACCCGCTTCACGGGTCGGCTTAATTCAGGCGTTATGTGCCAATGAAGCCATTGAGACTATTTCTCTTAACATGGCTGTTGCCGTTGTCGGCGTACGCCGCGGATAAGGTCTGTGCGCCTCAGTCAATGCTCAAGGCGGTCACATCAATGGAAACCCCTGACCTTCCTCCGAACCATTTCTATAGGGTCCCCAAAACCCTTTACCGTCTTGGCGAGAAGCAAGGCCGAGTCGAAGAGGCGCTGAACCCGGAAACTAGGATTCATCTTCTTATCGTTGTGAATGAGCCAGACGTTTGGATGGTCAATCTGGCTGAACGTCGTGGCAGGTACATTCGAGATCCGGGCCCGACTTTTTACTTTCGCGCTCGTCTTTTTGGGGACGCTGCGGTGAACAGCACGTTTATTCGCAGCCTGGAGATCGGGTGTGAGCTGTCATGGCTCCGCGAAGCGGGAACCAAACCGCAACGAGTAACGCACCCCACGCTCGGCTCTGTGAATAAGATCGAGTTTAAGGAGGGTAAAGAGAGGCTTGTTCTATTTGAAAGGGTAAATAGGCCAGTTCGAATAGAGCTCTTCGCTGGCAACGGCTTAATCATGGCAATGAACTATCTCAGCTACGAGACTGACCTCAAGGCCAAGCCAGAGCTCTTCAGCAAGCCCGAGGGCATCGTTTTTGAAACTGAAGGTGGCGGACGTTAGACGGCCATGACGAGACACTTGCTGCTTTTATTGGGTGCCGCGTTTGCCCTAAGTGGTGCACGCGCCGGTGAGTTCGATTTCAAGGCGTATAAGGCATCGTCTTTCACAGAGGCTGTGGGCGAGCACCAGAAGAATCCTGCCGTCGATTTCCTAGTTGAGACCGGTAACTTCAAGTATGCCGTCGGCGGCACCTACACTGGTCGGCATCGCGAGACAGCGGCGCCAACAAGAGAATTGATTCGTCGCTGGGTCAAAGCCCTTCGGCACCCCAAAGAGTACGAAACTCTCTTCGAACACGAAGTGGAAGTTGAATCCGGTGGAAAGAAGTATTGGCTTCCCATCCAGAACCCAATGGTTCAGTCATTTGCGTCGGAGGTTCGGGTGGGTGGTTCTGTAAAGCTCTACATTATGCTTCTTGGTGCCACAAAAGGCGCTTGGGTGTTCGCCATAAATGAATTTCAGAGTCAGTAGCGCACGGCCGTCCAATAGCGGGTCCCCACCGCGACGGGCGAGAAGCGTCGCATTTCGGTCAACCATCTCTTGCGCCGCGCGCGGGCGCGAACGTTAGACTACGCCGTGCTTAGAACCTACGCTATCTATGCTTTTGCCGCGGGAGTGGGGATTTTCGCGCCCAGCTTCGTGCTCTGGGCCGCACGAACAACGCCCATTGGCGCGAGTCCGGTGGTCGTAGCGGTCTCTGTCGTTCTAGCGCTGGCATTCACTTCTGCGTTGCTCGCTTCATTTCTTCCGCGGCACTGGATATCCACCACTTCTCTGGTCTCCTTGCCAACCGCCGTTCTCGGTTCCATCATGTTCCTCGCGTTCGCCAGTAAGGGCGCACTTATTACATATGGCTCGTCGTCGGAATAGGTAGCTTTGTATCCTCGGCGATCTCGGCGTTTTTCAGCGCAAGGGTGGTTCTTAGACGGGCGCAGTCCAACCGCGAGTTCGAGAGCGGACCCTTAGCCACATGGCCAAGCGCACAATCCTCGCCCATTCAGTCGCACTCCTTGCCGTTTGCCTCTGCGCCTCGTGCGCCATGCCCACGACATCGCAAGGACCCGGCCCCGTCACCACAACGCCGCTGGTGAAGTGGGACGACCTGCCCATCGAGATGAAGAAGGCGTCGGCGCCACCTTATTCCGCCATCTCATACTGCGCGTCGCGCGCCAGTTCACAAGGTTCAGATTCGTCAGCGGTGAAGGCGGATCTGGCGGAGTGCTTGAGCGCCGACCTGCTGGCAACCCAGGGCACCTTCCTCAGTTGCCACTTTGCCGCTAGTGGTCTGGGAGGAAAGGCGTATGTCGAGCAACGCAGAAAGTGCCTCATTCAAAGCGGGGCGAAACCCGGCTAACCCTTCCTCATACACCATGAACGATCCCGTCGAACGCAACAAAAGGAACGTCACGGCCTTCTACGATCTGGCGTTCAACCAGAGCAAGCCCGCGGAGGCGATAAAAAAATACGCCGGGACCACGTACATCCAGCACAACCCGCAGGTCGCGGACGGCAAGGAAGCGTTCATCGCGTACTTCGACCAGATGGCGAGGGAATACCAGGGCAAGCGCGTCCACTTCAAAAGAATCTTCGCAGAGGGTAACTACGTCATCCTGCACTGCCATCAGGAGTGGCCGGGCTACAAGAATCGGGACTGGGCGGGCATGGATATTTTCCGGCTGGACGACCAGGGCAAGATCGTCGAGCACTGGGACGTGCTGCAGGTGGTGCCCGATACCTCGGCCAACGACAATACGATGTTCTGAGCCGGGAGGCTCCCGCTACTTGCGCTTCGGAACCGTCCAGAGATAGAGCGTGCTCGCTCCCGCTTGCACCGTCTTCTCAGGCGGCCAGGCGTCGCCGAACCCGTAGCGGTGCGCAACGATGCGCGTTCCGGGCGCGAGTTCGCGCAGCAGCTTCGGCAGCAGGCGCCGGTTGAGCGTCTCGAAGAGGAACAGCGTCACCACCGTCGCCTCGCTGATGTCCGCCTCGAACAGGTCGCCGCGCACGAAGCGCACGCGGTCTTCCACCCCGGCGCGGCGCGCTCGGTACAGCGCCATGCGCAGCGGCCGAGGGTCGATCTCGACGCCGACGCCGCGCGCGCCGAAGTCCTTCGCCGCGGCGATGACGATGCGCCCGTCGCCGCAGCCCAGGTCGTAGACCACGTCCTTCGGGCCCGTGCCCGCGAGCTCGAGCATGCCGAGCACGGCCTCGTCGGTGCTCGGGAAATACGGCACTTCGGGATCGAAAACGGGCGCAACTCCGTCGGTGAGCCGGGTGTCGCCCAACCGGTCGAGCGCGGCACAGCCGGCAACGAGCAGCACGAGGCCGAGAAGAGCGAACCGGGGAGAGACCACGGTTTTGACTACGGCTTCCTCGGTTCGGAAACCGTGGTCTGTCCCCGGTTTCCGAAGAATCGGCTCCGGAGTCCGAAGAGCATCACCACGGCCCCAACCGCGAGCACCGCCAGCCCGACGAGCGCGTGGGCGCGGTGATAGGCGAGGCTCGAGTAGAGCAGATAGGCGCAGGTGAGGACGAAAATTCCAGGCACTACCGGGTAGCCGGGCACGCGGAAGGGCCGGGGCGCATCGCGTTCCTTCACCCGCAGGATGAAAAGAGCGATGCCGGTCAGCATGAAGAAGCCCCAGAACACCGGAAGCGAGTACTCCACCAAGCCCTTGAAGCCCGCATTCTGGAAAGCCCCGAAGACGACCAGTGCGAGCGCGATCACCCCCTGCACCAGTATCGCGGTGCGCGGCGAGCCGCTCGCCTCGTCCCAGTGGGCGAGGGCGCGGAAAATGGGCCAATCGCGCCCCAGCGCGTAGTTCGAGCGCGCGCCGACGATCATCGAGCCGTTCACCGAAGTGAGCGCGGCGATGGCGATCATGACGGAAATCAATTTTTCCCCGGTGGTACCCCAAACGCGCCTGAGGAGGTCGGCAGCGACTGCGTCCGAGCGCGTCATGCCTTCGTAGCCGAGGCCCTTCAGGTAGGCGAGGTTCACGAGCAGGTAGAGCACGGTCACGATACCTATCGAGAGCAGCAACGCGCGCACCATGTTGCGACGGCGGTCGCGCACCTCGGCGGAAATGTAGGCGGCGTCGTTCCACCCGCCGTAGGTAAACAACACGAACACCATCGCCGAGCCGATGCCCGCACCCATGTACCAAGGCGCGCCGCCGCCCGCCGCCACGGAAGGTGCCGGATCGGGCGCGAGCAGGAGTCCCGCAACGACGATGAGCACGAGGCCCCCGCATTCCAGGAAGGTGAAGAAATTCTGCGTGAGCTTGCCTTCGCGGATCCCGGCGTAGTTCACGGCGGTGAGCACCGTCACCACGAGCACCGCCCAAAGAGCCGACGACCGAGGACCGAGAGGGATCACGCGCGACATGTAGTCGCCGAAGAGATACGCGAACACGGCGATCGAGCCCGCCACGACCACCGTCATGCGCGCCCAGCCGTAGAGGAAGGCGAGCGGGCGCCCGTAGGCCCGGCCGATGAAATGGTATTCGCCGCCCGCGGAAGGAAACGCCGTCGCGAGCTCGGCGTAGCAGAGCGCACCGATGATGGAGAAGACGCCGCCCGCGACCCACACCGCGACCAGCAACGCCGGGCTTTCGACCGCGCCCGCGACGATCGAGGGCGTGCCGAAAATTCCCGCTCCGACGATCAGCCCGACGATGATCGCCGTGGCGTCGCCGAGCGACAAGACCTGCGCCGGGCCGGCGCCTGAGTGCTGCGGGGGATTCTCGGGAGGAGACATTTTATAGGGTAAGAAACCGGGTGGTGTGGGGGTTGCGCTGCCTGAGCGACGGGACGCATTCTCCCAGCGGCAGGCCAAAAAGCGCGCTCGCCGCGCGGGCGCGGGCCTTGAGCTCCGCCCAGGCGATGCGCGGCGGGCCGGCGCGGAGCGCGAAGGCGATGAAGTTGTCCTCCTCCTCGGCGAGCAGCAGCGTAGGACTGCGGCCGAAGCTTTCCTCGATGCGCCCGCAATAGGTTTCGATGAGCGTGTCGTCCGACATGAAGTTGGCGGCCATGACGCCACCCGGACGCAGCGCGGCGAAGGCGCTGTCGTAGAAGGATCGTGTGCACAAGTCCTTCGCCGGACTGCCGTCGACGAACCCGTCCACGACGAGCACGTCGCAGCTCGCGGGCCGCTGCGGCACGACCTCGGCCCCGTCGCCGATCACGATTTCCAGCCGTGCGTCTTCCTCGGGAAAGTGAAAATATCTCCGCGCCACGTTGACCACGCCCGGATCGATCTCGACCACCGTGACGCGCGTCCGCAGCATGCGCTGGTGGATGAAGCGCGCCATCGAGCCGCCGCCCAGGCCCACCGTGAGCACGTCGCGCGGGTTCGGATGAAAGAGCAGAAAGGCCATCATCGCGCGCACGTAGTCGAGCTCGATCCTGTCGGGCGCATCCAGCCGCATCGCGCTCTGGATCGCGTTGCCGCCGATCTGCAGCACGCGCACGCCACCCTCCTCGACGATCTCGATCGCCTTGCGGGCGGCGAGCCATTTACCCGGACGTTTCATGATTTTCCGTGCAGGCGATCCCCGCGGCGGGATCACGGCTTCACCGCCGCCGCGAGAACCGCGGGCATGGGAATCTCCACGGTCCCGTGATTCTCGTATTCGCCCGCGACCCTGCCGACTGCGTCGCGGATCGCGTCGAGCGCGGCCGCAGACTGCGCCTGCAGCAGGGCCTGCGTCCTGACCGAGCCGGCAAGAAACGCCTCGAACAGCAGCCCGGACGCGCTGAAGCGCCAGACCTGCGGGACCTTTCGCACGTCCACGCTCCTGAAGCCCGCGATCTTCAGGACATTGTCGCACTCGCTTGCGTCGCTGAAACGGAAGAACGGCGGCCCCTGCGGCAGCGGCACGTCGGGATTGCCGTGTTTCCGGATCGCATCGAGGATGATGCCGAAACCCACGGCCTCCTCCGGTTTCGCCCAGACCGTGAAGGCGTACCTGCCGCCTGCGTGCAGAACGCGGAAGGCCTCGGCCACGGCGCGTTCCGGCTGGGCCAGATGCAGCATGCCGAAGTTCATCACCACCGCATCGAAAGAGCCGTCGGCAAACGCCAGCGCCTCGGCGTCGCCCTCCCGGAGCTCCATTTCCGGATTCTGCGAGCGCGCGAGCTCCACCATCGCGGAGGAAAAATCCAGCGCCGCGACACGCGCCCCGCGGGCCACGGCCGCCGCCGCCGCGTAGCCCGGGCCGCTCGCCACGTCGAGCGTGCGCGCGCCCGAGCGCACTTCCGCCGCGTCGAGCAGCGGATCGACCGCCTGGCGTGTGAGGCTTCCGAAGGCGTCGTCGTAGTGGCGGGCGGCGCCCTGCCAGCCCGCGTGCTCGAAGGCGTGAAACGCTTCGGCTCCTGCCGATCGCGGCACGGACATAGCTCGCGCCACCGGTTGAACGCCGCCGACGGCCGCGCGTTGAGCGGCGCTACGCGTTCGCTTCAACCCTACTTCACCGGGGTGGCAACGGGCTTGCCCTTTTCCACGATGTAGGTCGCGAACACGACCGCCCTGCCGCTGCCGGCGTTCTTGCCGGCATGGACCACGCCTGCGGGAATGAAGAACGATTCTCCGGCGCTCACCGTCCGGGCCTGCTGACCGTCGATCTCGAGCAGCAGCGCGCCCTCGAGAACGATGCTTAGCTCTTCGCCGGGGTGGGTATGTCTGCCGATCGCCCCGCCCGGCTCGAACTCGGCGCGCGCTTGCACCGCGTGGCGGCCCGGAATGCTGAGGTCGCGATCCTGCACTTCGATGCGCTTGAATCCGGGCTGCTGCGCGTTCAGCACCCCCACGCCCGTAGCGAGCGCGACAACGGCAAGCGCCGCTCCAATCGTCAGTTTCTTCATGCTTGTCTCCTCCTTTGAAAGATCGGGACGAATACTACTCCGGCGCGCGCGGTTGCGCGCGGCGATCAGGTCAACGTAAACCGCAGGGTGCCCAGCTTCTCGATCGTCGTGGTCAGCCGGTCGCCGGCCTTGAGCCACACCTGCTTCTCCTTGGGGTAGCCCGCGATCACGCCCTCGGGGGTGCCGGTATAGATGACGTCGCCGGGCAAAAGCGTCATCAGCGTCGAGGCGTAGCTGATGATCGTCGCGCAGTTGTGCACCATGTCGCTCGTGTTGGAGGACTGGCGCACTTCGCCGTTGACCGTGCCTTCTATCTTCAGGTTGTTCGGATCCGGGATCTGGTCAGCCGTCACCAGGTAGGGCCCGAGCAGGCCGAAGCCGTCGCAGGTCTTGCCGATCATCCACTGGCTGCTCCGCGACTGCAGGTCGCGCGCGGTGAAGTCGTGCCCGATGCAGTAGCCGAACACGTAGGCGAGCGCCTCGGCCTCGCTGACGTTGCGGGCCTTCCTTCCCATCACGATCACCAGCTCGGACTCGTAGTCGAATCGCTCGGCGGGCACCGCCGACACGCGCACGGTGCCTTGATGGGCGTTGAGCGCATTGTTGAACTTGTTGAAGAACACCGGCTGCTTCGGCGGCGTCGCGCCCATCTCGCGCGCGTGCCTCGCGTAGTTCACGCCGACGCAGAGGATCTTCTCCGGGTTGGTCACGCACGGTCCGAACTCGGCGCGGTCCTCGGCGACGAAAAACCCCGGGGTCCTGCGCGCGAGCGCCACTTTGACGAGCTCGGTGAGTCCGCGGTCTCCGCGGCGGACGAGATCGTCGATCGTGGTCGGCGCGGGGCTCCGGATGAATTTCGCCGTCCTGGTGACGTCGAGAATCCCGAGGTCGGTCTTCACGCCCAGCCCGTAGGCGTCGCCGCTGCGCAGGGTGACGAAGGTCATTCTCTTCGGCGACGCCGGCGAGTCGGGGCTCGCGCCCGGCCCCGCGCCCTGCGCGAGCGCGGATTTCGGCGACGGCGCGCCTGCGGCGAGCGCGACGCCGCCCGCCGCGCCCGTTTTCTTCAGGAAGCTCCTGCGCTGCTCATCCATCACTCGTTCCTCCCTCAGATCCTCAAGCTCACGCGTCCGCGGGTGCGGGCTCATCGGGCGAGAAATCGAGCTCCACCTTGGCGCCGCAGGGATCGTGACAAAAAATCTGCCACGTTCCAACGTTCACCTGCCGGCGCAGCGTGAACTTTATCCCGTTGGCCTTGAGCTTCGCCACCGTGCCCTTCAAGTCGGTGGCGCTGAACGCAAGATGGTCCAGCACCCCGGCCGGGTCCGCGGGAACCTTCCCTTCGGAAACGTGCAGGATGGGCTGGCCGCCCGCGTACAGCCACGCGCCGTCGAAACCGAGCGGGGGCCGCGGTCCCTCGGTGAAGCCGAGAATCCCGATGTAGAACGAGCGTGTCGCCGCGAGCTTGTCGGTGAGCACGTTGAAGTGATTCATTCCCTGGATCGCCATGGGGCCTCCTACGCAATGTCGCCGGACTGGATGCGTTTCACGCCGGCCTTCTTCATCTTCTCCCAGGCCACGGCAAGCGATCCCTGCATGTCGATCGCGCGGCAGGCATCCTCGACGACCAGCGCGGCAAAACCGAGCTTGCGGGCGTCGAGCGCCGTCCAGGCTACGCAGAAGTCGGTCGCGAGCCCGCAGACGAACACGCGCTTGATGCCGCGCTCCTCGAGGTATCCCTCGAGCCCGGTGCGGGTCTTGCGGTCGGCCTCGAGGAAAGCGGAATAGCTGTCCACCTCGCGGTGATGGCCCTTGCGCAGGACGAGCTGCGCGTGGGGAACCGAAAGGTCCTTGTGCAGCGCCGCGCCGTCCGTCCCCTGCACGCAGTGGTCGGGCCAGAGCACCTGCTCGCCGTAGGCGAGCTTCACCGAATCAAAGGGCTTGCTGCCCGGGTGTGAGGTTGCGAACGATCGATGGCCCGGAGGGTGCCAGTCCTGCGTCAGGACGACGTTCTCGAAGCGCCTGGCGAACGCATTCACGAGCGGCACCACCTCGTCGCCTTTCTGCACCGCGAGCCGGCCGCCGGGGCAAAAATCGTTCTGCACGTCGACGACGATCAAGGCATCCTTGATTCCGGGGTTGATCTGCGGCGCCGACGCCATCCTCGGGCCTTCCTCTATGGGATTCGTGCAACGTCGACCAGGCAGTCGTAGAACGTCGCGCCCCTGCCGATGTCGGTGAGCGCCTGCGAGGTCAAGTCGTTCGCGTTGCGGCGATCGGCGGTGAGCTTTCTCCACCAAACCGAGAGCGCCACCACGACTCCCTCCCGCGCCTTGTCGCTGACGCGCGCCCTGGCCGTGAGCGAACCGCGGTCGTTGAAGACGCGCACGGCGTCGCCGCTCCGGATGCCCCGCGCCGCGGCGTCCCTGGGATGGATTTCGAGGCTCGGCTCCCCGGCCTCGGCGATCGCGAAGGGCATGTTGGCGAAGGACGAATTGAGGAAGTGCCGGTTCGGCGGCGAGATGATCGCGAGCGGATACTTTTTCGCGAGCGCCGGGTTCGACTGCACGGATTCGCGCGGAGGGATATAGGTTGGCAAGGGGTCCATGCCCATGCTCTTCGCCGTTTCGCTGTAGAACTCGCACTTTCCCGAGGGCGTGCCGAAATTGCCTCGCGCGAACGGGGCGAAGCGCTCGGGTACGTTCAATCGCTGCCAGCCTTTCGCCTTGAGGGACTCCCACTCGATGCCCTGCATGCGCGGGTTCGAGGATTCGATCGCCTGGCGGCAGATGTCTTCGTCGGAGTCCCCGAAGCACTCTTCGGAGAATCCCAGGCGCGCGGCGAGGCGCCTGAACGCTTCGCTGTTCGGCAGGGACTCGCCGAGAGGCGCGATCGCGGGGCTGTTCGCCACGACGTACAGGTGCCCATAGGCCGTGTGCACGTCGTGGTGCTCGAGCTGCGTGGTCGCCGGCAACACGATGTCCGCGTAGTCGCAGGTGTCGGTCGCGAATTGCTCGTGCACCACGGTGAAGAGGTCCTCCCGAGAAAGGCCCTTCACCACTTTCGCCGAGTCGGGCGCAACTGCGACCGGGTTCGAGTTGTACACGTAGAGCGCGCGGACCGGCGGCTTCGCTTCGAGCAGCGCATCCCCGATCGCCACCATGTTGATCGTGCGCGGGTTGGGGTTCCTCGCCTTCTGAAGCAGGTCCGGCCGCTCGAGCTTCGCGTCGTTCATGTCGAAAAATCCCGAGGTGGAGAGCACCGCCCCGCCGGCGGGATGGCGCCAGTCGCCGGTGAGGGCCGGGAGGCACAGGATGTTCCTCACGGCCATGCCGCCGCCGGCGTGCCGCTGCAGCCCGTAATTGAGCCGGATCGCCGCCGGGCGCGTCGCGGCGTATTCGCGCGCGAGAGCGATTATTTTTTCCGCGGGCAGGCCGGTGATTGCGGCCACTTTGCCGGGCGGGTACTCCTTGACCCGCTCGGTGAGCGCTTCGAAGCCGATCGTGTATTTCTCGACGTAATCCGCGTCGTGACGGCCCTCGCCGATGATGACGTGCATGAGCCCGAGCGCGAGCGACGCGTCCGTGCCGGGCAGCGGCGCGAGGTGCTCGTGGCATTTCTCGGCCGAGAGGCTGCGGTAGGGGTCGATCGCGACGAGCTTCGCGCCGCGGCGCTTCGCGTCCTGCACGCGCGACCACAGGTGCAGGTTCGAGACGATGGGGTTGGAGCCCCAGATGAGGATGAGCTTCGCCGCGTCGAACCTTTCCGGGTCCATGCCGAATGAGCCGCCGAGCGTGATCAGCATCCCCGCCTTGCCGGCGGAGGAGCAGATCGTGCGGTCCAGGCGCGACGCGCCCAGCCGGTTGAAGAAACGCCGGCCCATCGAGTGCCACTGCACGTAGCCCATGGTGCCCGCGTAGTCGTAGGGCAGGATCCCTTGCGGATCCTCGGCCTCGATCGCGCGGAACTTTTCGGCGATCGTATCGAGCGCCTCGTCCCAGGAAATGCGCTCGAACTCGCCCCTGCCCTTCGGGCCGACTCTCTTCTGCGGAAAGAGCACACGGTCCTTGCTGTAGGTGCGCTCCAGATAGCGCGCCACCTTGGTGCACAGCGTGCCGGCGGTGAACGGATGATCCTTCGCGCCCTCCACTTTCACCGCGACGCCGTTCTCGACGGTGATCTTCATGGCGCATGTGTCGGGGCAGTCGTGCGGGCAGGCGGCACGCACCACCTTGCGCTCGACAGAGATTCTCTCGACGGGAGCCAGCATGGGAGGATTCCGCGATTTTACGCCGATCAGGGCCGCGCGACGGAAAACGTCCCGAAGCGCATGCGCAGCATCTGGCCGATGCGGTAGTGGGCGTGGTGTGCCGCGGCGATCGCGCCGGCCATGGGAAGAAATCCATGTATCTGGCCCTCGAAGCACTCGTAGGTCACCTGGACGCCGGCTCGCGCGAGGTGCTCGGCGTAGGCCTTGCCTTCGTCGAGGAGCGGATCGAATCCAGCGGTGACGATGTAGGCGGGCGGCAGCCGCGAGTGGTCTTTCGCGCGCAAGGGAGAAGCGCGCCAGTCGGCACGGTCACGCTCATCGCGCAGATAGTTGCCCTGATACCAGCGCAGTAATTCGCGCGTCAGCAAATAGCCCTGCGCGAAGCGTCTGAGCGAATCGGTGTCGGCGGCCTGATCGGTCACGGGATAGACGAGCACCTGCATGGCGAGACGCAGCGCGGAATCGCGCAAGGCGATCGCCGCTACCGCGGCGAGATTGCCGCCCGCGCTCTCGCCTGCGACCACGAGCCGCGCCGGATCGACCCCGAACGCGCTCGCGTTCGCCGCCATCCACTGCAGCGCAGCCAGGGCGTCCTCGACCGCGGCGGGAAACCTGTGCTCGGGCCCCATGCGGTAATCGACTGCGACGACCGCGCAGAAACTGTGAGCGGCGATTCCGCGGCAGACGCTGTCGTGCGTATCGAGGTCTCCGCAGGTCCAGCCGCCGCCGTGGAAGTACACCACCGCGGGCAGCGCTTCTCCGTGCTTCGTGACTAGCGGCCGGTAGTAGCGGGCGCCGATGGCGCCTCCCGGACCGGCTATGGAAAAATCGCGCGTTTCCTGCACCGCGACCGGCGGCGGCGCAAGGGCGAGACGCGATTCGCGGTACGCCCGCCGCGCTTCGGGCGCCGGGAGAGTATGCGGCGGCGCGGCCCCCGCTGCGGCGATGCGCTCGATCAGCGCGCGCGCCTGGGGATCGAGCTTCGGCCCGCCCGGCACTGCCTACGCCGCGGTCGCGACGCGGCGCCGCGCGAGGAGCCACAGCACCGCGACGGCCGCCGCAGTGACGAAGGGCAGCGCGAGATAGTTCAGCATTTGCCAGCCGCTCTTTTCCAGGAGCAGGCCCGAACCGAACGAAGAAGTGGCCATGACGACGAAGATGATCAGGTCGTTTGCGCCCTGGGTCTTCGCGCGCTCGGGCGGCGTGCACGCCTCGGTGATGAGGGTCGTGCCGCCGATATAGAGGAAATTCCAGCCGACGCCGAGCAGCACGAGCGCGAACCAGAAGTGCGGAATGCCGATGCCCGACAGCGCAATCGCCACCACGACGTAGAGAAGCAGCGCTCCCGCAGCCATCACCTGCAGCACCCCGAAGCGCTTGATGAGGGATCCCGTGAAAAACGACGGCCCGAACATGCCGATGACGTGCCAGCCGATTACCGTGGCCGCGGCCGAATACGGGTGCCCGCACAAGCCCATCGCGAGCGGCGTCGCGGTCATGAGAAGGTTCATCACGCCGTAGCCGATCGCTGCCGCGAGCACTGCGACCACGAATACCGGTTGCACCATGATCCGTGCGAGCGGCCGCGTCGGTTCCTTGTGTGCAGCGGCCGCCGGCAGCGGGATGTCGAGCAATTGCACCACCAGCACGACGAGCACCAGGAATCCGATCAGGGACAGGTATGCGCCGAGATAGTGCGTTTGGAGTAGATCGACCGTGAGCTTGCTCGTCTCCGGGCCGACGATGCCTCCCACCAGGCCGCCGGCGAGCACGAGAGAGATTGCCTTCGCCTTGAAATCGGCGCTTGCTGCGTCGGCTGCCGCGAAGCGGTAGTACTGCGCCACGGCGTTGTACACGCCGAACACCATCGTGCCGAAGCAGAAAAGCCAGAAATTCCCGAGGGAAAGGGCGAAACAGCAGATCGCCGCGCCGACCATCCCCGTCAGCGCTCCGGCGGTAAAGCCGGCGCGCCGGCCGATGCGCTTCATGAGAAGCGAAGCGGGAAGGGTCGAGAGCGCCCCGCCGATCACCCATGCGGTGACGGGGAGCGTGGCCAGGGCCTTGTTCGCCGCGAGCGCGTAGCCCGCCAGGCCGTTCAGCGCAATCGCCGTCGAGTTGTTCGTGAACAGCAGCGCCTGGCAGGTGGCGAGCACGGCGACGTTTTTTTTGGCGGTTTCCACGACGCTCGGCGGGGTGACAGGAAATTGTCAGGGAAATCGGGTCTTTGATTATAGCGAAGCGGTCCCCCGGTCGGGCCATTGTTTCTCCCGAGAGCGAAAAAACCGTTTCAAGGTGGTTGACATTTCCCTCTGATTGACGCACTCTCGCGTTGCCCGTACCGTCCGTGCGGCGTCACCCAAACAGCTCGTATTAGAGAGGAGAGATATACGATGGCCAAGAAGAGAAAACCCAATGCGGCGTTCATGAAACCCATGACCCCGAGTTCCTTGCTGGCGGAAGTGGTGGGCTCCAAGGCGATACCGCGCACCGAAGTGACCAAGAAGCTCTGGGCTTACATCAAGCGAAACAAGCTGCAGGACACCAAGAACCGCCGCATGATCAATGCCGACGACGCCCTCAAGGCGGTGTTCGGCGGCAAGAAGAGCGTCTCGATGTTCGAGATGACCAAGCTCGTCAGCAAACACCTCAAATAACCCCCGCGCCCCGGAAATTTTCCCGGGACGCGCACGCGGAAGAAAAACGCCCGGCTTGCCGGGCGTTTTGTTTTAGGATCGCGACAGCTCAGGGCCGGGATTTGGATTTGTATTCCTCGACCGCCTTCTTCAGGTCGCGGTATTCCTCACAGGGAAAAAAGCACAGCTTGTCGAGCCGTGCAAGGTGCTCCTCCGCCTTCGGAAGATTGTTCACCATCAGATAGGCCTCGCCGATGTACTCGTGCGCTCCCTTGTGCCGGGGGTCGAGGCGCAGAGCCTCGTTGTAGTGCTTGAACGCGAGGTCGAGGTTGCCGGACTTGCGCCAGGCGTAGCCGAGGTAATTCTGCGCGTCGGCGTTGTTCGGGTCGCGCGAGGCAACCCGCTCGAAGCTGTCTAGGGCCGTTTTCCAGTTCCCGGCTTCGACCGCCTTCTTGCCGCTCTCGTAATCAGGGTCCACGGGGCGGGCGTTCGGCCCCGGCCCCGAATCCATTCCGGCGGCGTGGAGAGCCGGGACTGGAGCCAGGCCCGCCAGCAGAGCGAAGGCCGAAATCAGCAGCTTGCGCATGGTGCGTCCTTTCCTTGGCAGATGGTCGAATTATAGTGGAGCAACCCGCTGCTACACGCCTGTTAACCGTTGCACGGGGGAGCTTATTCCGGATGGGGCTCAGGACGGCAGCAATTCTGCCGCCATCCCGCGGATCGCCTGCGCCGCCGTCTCGGGCCGCTCGAACGGAAACAAGTGCCCGCCCGCGACGCGCACCACGCGGAAATGCCGGCGCGTCGTCGCAAGCCCCGTCCGCCTCGATTCGGTCGATTCACGTCCGCAGATCACGCCGGCCGGCACCCGCAGGCGCGGCAGTTCCTTCGCGAGTCCGTGCGGGAAGGTTCGGTAGATGCGGTACTCGATCGCTGGATCGAAAGCGAGCCGCACGCCGCCGGCCGAGTGCCGCATCCCGAGCGTCACGTAGTCGCGCAGGGACTCGGGATCGAAGTTCTGAAACGCCTGCTTGCTGCGAAAGTGCGCGTAGGCCTCGTCGGCCGAGGCCCACTCGGCGCGGCGGTCGCGCGTCGCGCCGGCGGGCGTGACGCGGTCGGCGAGGCCGAAACGCTTCACCATCTTGAACACCGCCCCCTGCCACCTCCCGAGGATAGAAGAGTCCAGAAGGATGATGGCGCGGAAGAGTCCCGGGCGCCTGAGGGCGGCGAGCGCGGTGAGATAGCCGCCGAGAGAGTGCCCCACGCCGAGCACGGGCTCGCGACGCCGCTCGATGTGCTCGATCTGTTCCGCGACCAGATGCGGCCAGCTGTCGGTGACCGGATGGCGCGGGTCGTGCCCGATCGTGTTGACGTAGTCGATCTCGAAGTCGCGCTCGAGATACGAGAACATCTTGCGGTAGCACGCGGCGGGAAAACCGTTCGCGTGCGAGAAATGGAGGATCATTGCCGCTATTCTCACCGATCCACCCCGCGTGGCGCGCGGCGCCGCCGGGAATACCGGAGAACGGCCCTGCGGGAACGTTGCCAGCCGTCTGCGATGACCGACTCAGGCTTCCCGAGCGAGGCGCAGGCCCGAAAACTGCCAGCGTGCGTGCGGCGGAAAGAAATTCCGGTAGGTCGCGCGCACGTGGGCTGCCGGCGTGACGCACGATCCGCCGCGCAGGACGTATTGGCCGCACATGAACTTGCCGTTATATTCACCGACCGCGCCGGCCGCCGGCCGGTAGCCCGGGTAAGGCCCGTAGTCGCTGCGAGTCCACTCCCAGACGTCGCCGAAAGCCTGCGCGAGCCTTCCTTCCGCAGGTGTCCCGCGCAGCGCAAGGGGATGCAATGCGCCGCTCTCGAGGAAATTTCCGGCGCGCGATGCATCGCGCGCGGCAACTTCCCACTCCGCCTCGGTCGGCAAGCGCGCGTTCGCCCAGCGCGCAAAGGCCTCGGCCTCGAAGAAGCTCACGTGGCAAACCGGGGTGTTGCGATCCACGGGCACCTCGCCGTGCAGCGTAAAGACATGCCAGCCGTCTTCGCGGCGCTGCCAGTACAGGGGCGCCTCCCAGCCGCCCGCCGTCACCGCGTCCCGTCCCGCGGAGAGCCACAGCTCCGGCCGCCGATAGCCGCCGTCTTCGATGAAGTCGATGAAATCGCCGTGGGTGACGGGATGCGACGCGATGCGGAATGCGTCCAGCCAGACGCGGTGGCGCGGGGTTTCGTTGTCGAAACAGAAATCGCGGCCGGAGTGCCCGATTTCGCGCAAACCTTTTTCGAAAGCAATCCAGCGCGGCTCGCGTGCGCGGATCGCAGTCAGCGGCCACTGCTTCTGGTAGGCCGGCTTCAGCGGATTGCGCGAGAGCAGATGCTTCGCATCCGTGAGGATGAGCTCCTGGTGCTGTTGCTCGTGATGCAGGCCCAGTTCGATCAAGGCGCCGGCCTCTGCGGGAAGGCGGTCGGCGGCGAGCAGGCCGAGCACGGCCTCGTCCACATGACGGCGATACGCGAGCACTTCTTCGAGACCCGGCCGCGACAAGAGGCCCCGCTCCGGCCGCGGGTAGCGATCGCCGACGCTGTTGTAGTAGGAGTTGAACAGGACCCGGTACTCCGGCGCGAAAGCGCGGTAACCCGGCCGGTGCGGAACCAGGACGAAAGTCTCGAAGAACCACGTCGTGTGCGCGAGATGCCATTTCACCGGACTCGCGTCGGGCATCGACTGGATCGCGCAATCCTCCGCCGAAAGCGGCGCCGCGAGCGCGCGCGTCGCGCCGCGAATCGAGAAGTATCTTTCGCTGCGCTGCCCGCGCGGATCGGGGCGCGGGGAAGCGGAAGTCGAATCGGGAATCGGGTCCATGGGACACCTCCTCCGCAGGCGGAATGCAGCGCTCGGCGGTCGGCCGCCCGGGTGCCGTTCAGGCGTTCAATTCCTTCGCCGTCATCGTGTACTTGAAGTTGTCCGGGTCGAGGCTGTCCAGCCGCCCCTGCGCGGTCTCAGCCTGCGGGTACATGAAGAAGGTGAGCTTGCCGCCTTTCGAGTTGGGCAGCGCGAAATCGTTCGCGGAGTTGAACGCGAGCCAGTTCATCTCCCACGCGCCGAAGAGCTTGGGCCTCACCGCCTGCACCAGCGGATCGCTCAAGGTGGTCGGCTGCGCCTTCTCCTCGAGCACGACCTTTCTCACGTCCGCCGGATCCACCGGCACCCAGCCGAATCCGGCGAGATGGACTTCCGCCCGGCAGTGCTGCGCGCGCGTGATGTTCGCCGTGCCCG
>Ga0209131_1000841_pt1 | contig 21499 bp, 15 predicted proteins | sample GraSoi_2013_40cm_FD_185826 | JGI IMG/M metagenome (GOLD analysis project Ga0209131, IMG submission 185826) | Grasslands soil microbial communities from the Angelo Coastal Reserve, California, USA - Sample 9_17_2013_40cm (SPAdes) (version 2) | ecosystem: Environmental > Terrestrial > Soil >... | reverse complement strand
GTAGACGCAGGCGACGTGAGTACCCCCGAGCTCACGTCGCCTGGTCCTTTGCCCATTCGGTTGGCTCTGGCCTGCCCGCCGGTCAGCCGGACAGCACCGCGACCAGCAGAACTGTCGCAGTGCTGAGCTCGATCAGGGCGCCGAACACGTCGCCAGTCATTCCGCCAAGCTGGCGGCATGCGGTTCGCCGCAGCACGGCCGCGACCGCGAGACCCGAAACTGCCGCCGCGAGCCCCCGGGCGGCCAGGGGCAGCCCGCCCGCCGCCGCACCCGCAGCGCCGACGATACCGAGCAGCAGCGCGGCGGCGGCCCAGCGAGCACCGCGCCTCGTCGTGCCCGCGACCAGCGCGCCGAACCCGCCAGGTCGGGCGGCAGGCGAGCCGGACGCCAGGACAACCGCCACCCTGCCGGTGGTCACCGCGGTGAATAGCGCCGCCGCGCTCAGCCATCCGGGCTGCAGCGACGCGAGCGAGCTCACCTGGACAAGCAGCGTCAGCGCGAGTGCCGCGACGCCCATCGGGCCCGTGTCCGAGCGGCGCATGATGTCAAGCGCCTCCTGAGCGGGCCGGCGGCTGCCGAGGCCGTCGGCGGTGTCCGCCAGGCCATCCAGGTGCAAACCGCCCGTGAGCAGCGCGAGCGCCGCGATCGCCAGCGTGGCACCGAGGATCCTGCGCGGCACAGAGTCGCCGCCAGCCTCGACGGCCAGCATGATGCCCGCGGCCGGGGCCGCGAGCATCACGCCGACCGCCGGCAGCCACATCGTGATCCGCAAGGCGGCCTCCGGGCCGATCGTCCGCGGGCCGCCGGCCGGGATAACGGTGAACATGCTCACGGCTGCTCGCCAGGACGAGTGCCGCGAGCGCGAGGGCGCCGTCCGTCTCATCGAAGCCGGAGGGGAATGCCGGCCGTGCACAACCACACCTCATCGCACGCGCCGGCGATGCGGTTGTTCAGCCAGCCGAGTTCGTCCCTGAACCGCCGTCCTGACGCCGTCGCCGGCACGATACCGCAGCCGACCTCGTTGCTGACGGCAACCGCAGGCCGGCTGGTCTGCTGCCAGGCAGCGACGAGCAGGTCCGTGCGTCCAGCGAGTCGGACATCGGCGTCAGGATCGCCCGACCACAGGCCGCAATCATCCATGATCCGTGCCAGCCAGGTCGCCAGACAGTCAACCAGCACGGGCGCCGCCTGCTCCCGGCTGGCAAGTACCCCGGCCACGTCAAGCGTCTCGAGCGTGCGCCAGCCGGGCGGGCGCCGGGCCTGGTGCTCGCGGACCCGCTCATCCCACTCCGGGTCTCCGGTTCCGGCCAGCTGGCCGGTCGCGACGTAGTCCACTGCCCTGGCATCGGCCAGCATCGACTCCGCGGCAGCCGACTTCCCCGACCGGGCGCCGCCGAGCACAAGGACGCGACGGCCTGGCCGGTCCGGCGTCGCACCGGCGCGGGGCCCGACCGCACTGGCCGGCGGTCCTGGCGACGGCCGCGTCGGTGCCAGGGCCGCCGGGTCGTGGCCGCTGACGGACCAGATGTGGCGCCGCTCCGCGTCAGCCGTCGCCCTGGCATTCACGCCCTCCTGATTGGCGCACGTCAGCACGAGCCACGCGTCGTCGAGGTCGTCGGCCAGGTAGCCGCGCCTGCGCGCGGTGATCAAGCCGCGCGCGGCCAGGTCAGCCAGCACGTCAGTGAGTTCAGGGGCGACAACCAGTACCCGGGCGCCGGCTCCCAGCAGCATGCCGACAGCCAGCGCGGCAGCGGTGCCGCCGCCGACTACGACCACGAGCCGACCAGACAGGCGCACGGGGATCCATGATCGTGGTGAGTCTGCGCCGGTGTCCGCCTTCATTCCTTGGCGCCAGAGACCCCGGCACTATCGAAGGTGGCGACGTCACGAAGCAGTCGGGCAGCGGATTGCACGATCGGCACGGCAAGAGCGGCCCCGGACCCCTCGCCGAGCCTCATGTTCAACGCGAGCAGCGGTTCAAGCCCGAGCGCGGTCAGGGCGACCCGGGCGCCAGGCTCAGTCGACAGGTGACCAGCCACCATGCAGCCCGTGGCGTCAGGTGCCAGCGCCGCGGCGGCCAGCGCCGCCGAGCAGGCGATCACCCCGTCAAGCACAACGGGAATCCGCTGTGCCGCCGCGCCGAGCACGAAGCCGGCGAGCGCCGCGTGCTCGAGCCCGCCGACGGCCGCGAGCACGCCGACCGGGTCGCCCGGATCGAGCCGGTGCAAGGCCAGGGCGCGGCCGACCACCTCGACCTTCCGCTCCCAGGTCTCGTCGTCGACCCCGGTGCCGCGGCCGGTGACCTCGCGGTGGTCAGCGCCGGTGAACGCGCACACCAGGGCAGCCGCCGCGGTCGTGTTCGCGATGCCCATGTCGCCGGTCACCAAGCAGCGGTTGCCGGCGGCGACGAGGTCTGACGCCGTCTGAATGCCTACCTCGATCGCGCGCTCGGCCTCGGCCCTGGTCATGGCCGGCCCGGTGGTGATGTCGGCCGTGCCCGGCCGCACCTTGCGCGAGATCAGCCCGGGAGCTGCCTGCAGGTCGGCGGCGACGCCTACATCGACCACGTGTACCTCGGCACCCACCTGCACGGCCAGGCTGTTGACTACCGCTCCGCCGGCCAGGAAGTTCGCCACCATCTGGGCTGTCACCTCTTGCGGCCAGGGTGTGACGCCTTGAGCGTGCACGCCATGGTCTCCGGCGAAGACGGCGATCGCCACGGGCTGAGGAAGCGGCGGCGGGCATTGCCCGGCCAGACCGGCCAGCCGGACCGAGAGATCCTCGAGCATGCCAAGCGACCCGCTCGGCTTGGTCAGGCGTTCCTGTCGCTCTCGCGCATCGGCGAGCGCTGTCTCGTCCGGCGGGCCGATGGCCGCGATTGTCTCGGTGATCATGGTGGCCTCGCCAGCGAGGCGGTCATCTGCGGGCGGGCGATCGGGCCCGGATGGCATCGGCATTCTGCTGGCCTTCCTCGGAGTTACCACGCTCCGACGCTGAAGGACGACGGCTGCAGTTCCTGGCTTCCTGGCCTGCTCAGCCTGCCGCGCCAGCACGCCTAGCGCTGGCTGGGGCCCGGATACAGTGGCGGGACCGCGCCGGACTCGCACCGGCTTCCTGCACGTCCGTCGCGGGACGCACCGAGTAGATCATCGCCGCGGCACCCGCGTCAAACGCCGGGCGGCCGCTACCAGTCGGCCTGCGACGCCCGCTCATACGGGCGTGCGCGCAGGCCAGGCCCGCTGCCGCGACACGGCGCGGCCGGAGTGTCGCCAGAGGTTACGTGCCCATGCGGTTCCGGGTAGCGTTCCGGCTATGAGTGAATCCGCGATTGCGAGGAGCGGCGAGGCCGCCCCGACGCGTCCAGCCCCGTTCGGGCGATTGCTGACCGCGATGGTGACCCCGATGACGAGTGACGGCTCCGTCGACTACGCCGGGGCAGCGCGGCTCGCCGACTACCTGGTGACCCAGATGCGCAACGACGGCTTGGTGCTCAGCGGCACGACCGGCGAGTCGCCGACCACGTCAGACGGCGAAAAGGATCGGCTGCTGCGGACGGTGGTCGAGGCCGTCGGCAGCCGTGCCACCGTCGTCGCCGGCATCGGCACCAACGACACGGCGCATACGTGCGAATTGGCCAGGCAGGCCGAGCGGGCCGGGGCCGACGGCCTTCTTGTCGTCACGCCCTACTACAACAAACCGCCGCAGCACGGCCTGGTCGCGCATTTCACCGCGGTTGCCGACGTGACGGGCTTGCCGGTCATGCTGTACGACATACCAGGCCGGACCGGCGTGCCGATCGCGACCGCGTCGCTGCTGCAGCTCGCGCAGCACCCGCAGATCGTCGCCGTCAAGGACGCCAAGGGCGACATGACCGCGGGGTCGATCGTGATGACCGCGACCGACCTTGCGTTCTACAGCGGCGACGACCTGATGAACCTGCCGTGGCTGTCGGTCGGGGCGTCCGGGTTCGTTAGCGTGGTGGGCCACGTCGTCGGCGATCGGCTGGCTGAGATGGCCGATGCCTACCTGTCCGGGGACGTGGACGCGGCGCTGCGGCACCACCGCGAGCTGATGCCCGTCTACACCGGCATCATGACCCGCACCCAGGGAGTCATCGCCACGAAGGCGGCGCTGGCCTTGCTCGGCCTGCCAGGCGGGCCCGTCCGGATGCCGCTCGCGGACGCGACCCCGGCCGAGGTCGAGAAGCTGCGCACCGACCTCGTCGCTGGCGGTGTCAAGCTCAAGTGAGTCATCCGCACCCTGAGCTCGGGCCGCCGCCGCCGCTGGCCGACGGCGGGCTGAGGATCGTCGCGCTCGGCGGTCTTGGCGAGGTCGGCCGCAACATGACGGTGTTCGAGTACGGCGGCCGCCTGCTGCTGGTCGACTGCGGCGTGCTGTTCCCCGATCCCGACACCCCGGGCATCGACCTGATCCTGCCCGACTTCACCGCGATCGACGACCGGCTCAGCGACGTCGAAGCCCTGGTGCTCACCCACGCCCACGAAGATCACATCGGCGCGGTTCCCTACCTGCTGCGGCGCCGCCCCGACATCCCGCTGGTCGGGTCGCGGCTGACGCTGGCGCTGGTTAGCAGCAAGCTCACCGAGCACCGGATCGTACCGCGGACCATCGAGGTCGACGCTGGCGGAAGCGGTTCGTTCGGCCCCTTCGCGGTTGAATTCTTCGCTGTCAATCACTCGATTCCTGATGCGCTGGCCGTCGCTATCAAGACCGGGGCAGGCGTGGTCCTGCACACCGGTGACTTCAAGATGGACCAGCTCCCGCTGGACGGCCGGCTGACCGACCTGGGTGGTTTCGCCCGGCTCGGCGCCGACGGCGTCGACCTGCTGATGTCGGACTCCACCAACGCGGAGGTACCCGGCATCGTCGTCAGCGAGCGGGAGATCGCGCCGGTGCTGTCGGAGGTGTTCAGCTCGGCCGGCCAGCGCATCATCGTCTCGTGCTTCGCCAGCCACGTGCACCGCGTCCAGCAGGTAATGGACGCCGCTGCCGCGCACGGCAGGAAGGTCGCGCTGGTCGGCAGGTCGATGGTGCGCAACATGGGGGTGGCCAGGGAACTCGGCTACTTGCAAATCCCTCTGGCACCCGGCGGCCTGATCGTGGACATGAAGGACGCCGAGGAACTGCCACCGGACCAGATCGTGCTGATCTCGACGGGTTCGCAGGGTGAGCCGATGTCCGCGCTGTCCAGGATGGCCGGGCGGGACCACCCGATCAGGGTCGCCAGGGGCGACACCGTGATCCTCGCGTCCTCGCTCGTGCCGGGCAACGAGACCGCGGTGTCGCGGGTGATCAATGACCTGACCAGGCTCGGGGCCCGGGTCGTGCATAAGGGCAACGCGCTGGTGCACGTTTCAGGGCACGCTCCGGCCGGCGAGCTGCTCTATGTGCTCAACATGGTCAGGCCAGGCAACTTCATGCCGGTCCACGGCGAGTGGCGGCACCTGAAGGCGCATGCCGATCTCGCGGCGCTTAGCGGCGTGCCGCCCGAGAACATCGTGCTCGCTGAGGACGGCATTGTCGTCGACTTGGTCGGCGGCAAGGCGTCGGTCACCGGGAAGGTGCCCTGCGGGTATGTCTTCGTCGACGGGCTCTCGGTCGGCGAGGTCACCGAGTCCTCGCTGAAGGACCGGCTGATCCTGGGCGAGGAGGGCTTCATCTCGGTAGTCGTGGTGGTGGACTCCACCAACGGCAAGCTAGTCGCCGGGCCCGAGATTCACGCCCGCGGCTCGGGCATCGACGACGCGGGCTTCAGCGAGGTGCGGCCGCTGCTTGAGGAGGCGCTCGCCAGCGCGGCGGCGGACGGGATCAGCGACGCACACCAGCTCGGCCAGCTCATGCGCCGCACCCTCGGCCGGTGGGTGAACAACAACTACCGGCGCAGGCCCATGATCATCCCGGTCGTCGTCGAGGTCTGAGCTCGCCCCGATATCCGGTCGCCACAAGCCCGCTCGCTCGGTGATGATGTCCTGCTATGAGCGAACATGACGCAGCGGCGGAGGAGGCCGGCTCCGGATCCGGGAGCTCCAGGAGCTCCAGGCAGGCGCTGCGCCGGGTCATCGGCGCCGCAGGCGGCTCTGAGCTGCTCGAGATGCTGGCCGATGAACTGTCCGGTGCCGACCTGACCACGCTCCTGCTCGAGGTATTCCGCCGCCGGGCGGAGCGGATGAGCCCTGCCGACGTCATGCGGCGCTACCGCACCGACCGGTTCGTCGCACCGGGCCAGGTGAAGGCGCCCGCGCTGCGCCGGGCAGAGGACGTGATGCTCGGCGCGCTGCCGCCCGGCTTCGAAGTGCTCACCCTGGCCCCGGTGCTGCCGCTTGGTGCCCACACGGCCGCGGCTGGCGTGGACCCGCGCAACATCCTCGCAACGGTCAGGGGCAGCGAAGTCGCCGCCGATCCGACCAACGGCCTGGCCCTTGAGGCGGCGGTGCGAAGGGCCGACGCGCAGCGAAGGGCTCCGCGCTCGGCCGAGCCGGTCAGGCTGGCAGCCAGCCAGCGGGTGACGCGCGCGCAGCTCTTCACCGGCCCGGTGAGCTTCGCCCACTTCCAGCTGCTCGGGGTGGTGACGGCCGGGCGGGATACCGGCGGCCATGAGTTCGAGACGCGGCACCTGGCCGAGCAGATCGGGTTCGCGGCCGCCGGGCTCAGCGCGCTCGGCCTCGACGAGGTCACGATCGCGGTGACCTGCCTGGACGAGCCTGCACGTCAGGTTCTGGCGGCAGTCACGACGCGATTCGCCGGGTTGCCCGGCATCGACATCACCGAGGCACCCGAACGCGAGAGCAGCCGGGCCTATTACCGCGACCTGTGCTTCAAGGTGTACGCCCGTTCTAGCCAAGGCAGGCCGGACCTGCTCGAGCTTGGCGACGGCGGCTTCGTCGACTGGACAGCGCAGTTTCTCGGCAACCGCAAGGAGCGGCTGCTCATCAGCGGCTACGGGCTGGACCGGCTGGCCCTGGCCACCGGCTCCTGAGCCAGAACTGCGTCCTGCCAACTGGCGGCCCAGCCGCATTCCGATGATGGCGGATACTTTTCGGCAGATCGCGCTGAGAATCGTCCGTGATCATGCAACCACGGATGCGAGTCTGGGCGTCGGGGGGCCCCGCTACCTGGCCGACGGCTCGCGGAGCTTGAAGCGCTGCAGCTTGCCGGTGTTGGTGCGCGGCAACGACGGCAGGAACTCGATGGCGCGCGGGTACTTGTAGGGGGCGATCTTCCTTTTCACCAGGTCCTGCAGCTCAGTGACCAGCTCGGGGCCGCCCGCCAGGCCGTCCGCCAGCACCACGAACGCCGTGACGATCTGCCCGCGCGTCTCGTCGGGCAGGCCGACGACCCCGCACTCGGCCACGCGCGGATGAGCCAGCAGCACCTCCTCGACCTCCGGGCCGGCGATGTTATATCCGGCCGACACGATCATGTCGTCGGAGCGCGCCTGGTACCAGAAGTAGCCGTCGGCATCGCGGATGTAGGTGTCGCCGGTGAAGTTCCAGCCGCCGCTTACATAGGTGCGCTGGCGGTCATCGGCCAGGTACCGGCAGCCCGTCGGTCCCTTGACCGCCAGCCGGCCCGGCTCGCCGTCGGGCACCGGCTGCCCGTCCGCGCCGAGTATCAGGGCGCGGTAGCCGGGGACCGGCAGTCCGGTTGAGCCCGGCCTGATCTGATCGTCCGCGGCCGAGATGAAGATGTGCAGCAGTTCGGTGCTCCCGATCCCGTCGATGATCTTGACGCCGGTCGCGTCGTAGAACGCGTGCCATACCGAGGCCGGCAATGTCTCGCCGGCCGAGACCGGGCGTCGAAGGCCACGCAGCTGACCGGCCTTGCCCGCGGCCAGCATGGCGCGGTACGCGGTTGGCGCCGTCGACACGACGGTGACGTCGCGGGCGGCGATGTGGTCGGCGAGTTCGGCCGGCGTGGCCCGCTCGATCAGCAGCGTCGAGGCACCGGCCCGGATCGGGAAGATCAGCATCGCGCCGAGGCCGAACGTGAAGGCCAGCGGCGGCGTGCCCGTGAAGACATCATCCGGCGTGGGCTTGAGTACGTGCGCCGAGAAGGTGTCAGCGACGGCCAGCACGTCCCTGTGAAAGTGCATCGCGGCCTTGGGCCGGCCCGTTGTGCCCGAGGTGAACGCGATCAGCGCCACGTCGTCGGCCGCCGTCTGGACGGGGGTGAAGCCGCGAGTCTTGCGGCTGGCAAGCTCGTTGAGATTGCCGGGCGCGCCAGCCTCGGCTCCTCCGGCCTGGGCGCTCGGCGCAGTCGGGCGGTAGCTGACGAGGCGCAGCCCGGGCACTTCGGCCGCGGTGAGCTCGTCGGTGAATCTGTCGTCGCATAGCGCCAGCTTCACCTGGGCAATGTCGCAAATCGTGGTCAGCTCCGCCGACCGCAGCAGCGGCATTGTCGCGACCACGACGCCTCCGGCGAGCATGACACCGAACCAGCACGCCACCAGCCATGGGTTGTTCGGCCCGCGGAGCAGCACCCGGTTGCCGGGCACCAGGCGCAAATCGTCAGTGAGCACGGATGCGATCTGCCCCGCAGTCCTGGCGAGGTCGCCGTAGCTCCAGACCTGCTCACCAGGATCTTGCGGCCGCAGGCAGGGACGGTCCGCGCCGAGCCTGGCCATGGTGTCCGTCAGCAGCGCATCGGCACAGTTCATCCGGTCCGGATAAGCCAGCTCAGGAAGTGTGAACTCCAGGGACGGCCACTGATCGGCCGGCGGCAAGTGCTCCCGGCAGAACGTGTCGACATGCGCGGACGGCGTGAGCGTCATCGGCCAGGCCTTCCTCAAACAGCCTCTGTGAATGCTGATCAGTATTCCGTCTATGTGCCGGTAGTCAACGATTCGGCTGAGGGGAGCACTGCGAAGCCCTGGATTTCCACTACGGCGGCGGCGTCCCAGAGCTGGCGGACTCCGACAGCCGCCATCGCCGGGTAGCGCGATCCAGCCAGGCGGCGCCAGACGGCGCCTATCTCGCGAGCATGACGCCGGTAGTCCCGGAGGTCGGTGGAATAGATCGTGAGGCTTGTGAGGTGATCGGGCTGACCGCCTGCGGCGCGCAGCGCGGTGAGGAGGTTGCCGAGCGCCTGTTCGAACTGACCCACGACGTCAGTGCCGACGATCGCGCCCGACGCGTCGAGTGCCGTCTGGCCGGCCAGGAAGACCAGCCGCCCGCCCGTCGTGACGACCGCGTGCGAGAAGCCAGAGGGCCTGGCTAGGCCAGGCGGGTTGACCGGCTCGATGGTCATGACGATGCCTCCTCCGATGAGTGCGCCGGCGAGGCGGCGGGGGCGGATCCGTTCGGCGGGCCGGACCTGGCGGGTGCCGCCTCCGGGCTCCCGGCCAGGGCATGCGGGCGCCAGCGGGCGTGCCGCGTGCCGCCGGTGCCGAGGCTGGCCTCGCGGATAAGCGCCAGCCTTGGCTTGGGCCCGTCCGTCCGGCCGGATTGCGGCGGCCGGCTGCCTGCGGCCCACTGGTCGGGCCAGGTGGCGCCTGGGCCCGAATAGCCCTGCGCCGCGGCGGCGTGGAGCGTCCAGTTTGGCTCATACAGGTGCGCCCGGCCGAGAGCGCACAGGTCGGCGCGGCCGGCCAGGATGATGGAGTTGACGTCGTCGTAGGACGAGATGACGCCGACAGCGACGGTTGCGATGCCGGTTTTGTTGCGGATGGAATCGGCGAATGGCGTCTGGTACGAGCGGCCGAACGCCGGCTCTTCCTCTGGGGTGACCTGCCCGGTGGAGACGTCGATCGCGTCGGCGCCCGCAGCGGCGAACGCCAGGGCGATCTGCACCGCGTCGTCCCCGGTGATGCCGCCAGGCACCCAGTCGGTCGCAGAGATCCGGACGGTCATGGGCTTGGCGGCTGGCCATACCGCCCGCATCGCTTCGAACACCTCGAGCGGATAACGCAACCGCGCCGCGAGCGGTCCGCCGTAGCGGTCGGTCCGGTGGTTCGTGACGGGCGAGATAAACGAGGACAGCAGGTACCCGTGCGCACAGTGCAGCTCGAGCAGGTCGAAACCGGCCCGCTCGCCCGCCACCGCGGCGGCGACGAACTGCGCCTTAATCTGCTCCATCTCGGCGACCGTCAGCTCGCGCGGCACCTGGTTCAGCCCGGCCAGGTACGGGATCGGCGACGGCGCGCGCACCTCCCAGTTGCCCTCATCGAGCGGCTCGTCGATGCCCTCCCACATCAGCTTGGTCGAGCCCTTGCGGCCCGAGTGGCCGAGCTGAAGCCCGATCTTCGCGGTCGTGTACTCGTGCACGAATGCCGCGATCCGCCGCCACGCGGACTCGTGCTCGCTTGCGTACAGGCCGGCGCAGCCCGGGGTGATCCGGCCTTCGGCAGACACGCAGACCATCTCGGTCATCACCAGGGCTGCGCCGCCCGCCGCCTTGCTGCCGAGGTGCACCAGATGAAAGTCGGACGGCGTGCCGTCCTCGGCCGAGTACATGTCCATCGCCGAGACGACGACGCGGTTCTTCAGAGGAAGCTCGCGCAGCCGCATCGGCTGGAACATCGGCGGCACGACCTCGCCGCCGCCGAGCCCGCGCCGCTTGCAGTCGGCGGCGAACCATGCGTCCACGCTCGCGGTGAACTCGGGGTCACGCAGGCTCAGGTTCTCGTGGGTCACCCGGCGGCTTCTTGTGATGATGTTGAAGGCGAACTGCTCGGGATCCTGGTGGGTGTACTGGCCGAGGTTCTCGAACCACTCCAGGCTGGCCTGGGCCGCGCGCTGGGTCGATTCGACGACGGGGCGGCGCTCGGCCTCGTAGGCGTCCAGTGCGGAATCGACGTCCGGCTGCTCGTTCAGGCACGCGGCCAGGGCAAGCGCGTCCTCCATGGCGAGCTTGGTGCCCGAGCCGATGGAGAAGTGCGCGGTGTGCGCGGCATCGCCGAGCAGCACGACGTTGTGATGCCGCCAGCTGCTGCAGCGCAGGGTGCCGAAGCTGATCCATTTGGAATTGTTCGCCTCGATAGCGTGATCGCCGATGATATGGCCAAGCAGGTCGATCATCCTGGCGATCGACGCCTCGTCGGACTGGCCTGGCGCCAGGCCAGCTGGCGCCAGGCCGGCGAAGCCCGCCTTCGCCCAGACCTGTTCGTGCATCTCGACGATGAACGTGCTACCTGTCGCGTCGTACGGGTACCCGTGCACCTGCATGACGCCGTATGGCGTCTGGACGACATAGAACTTGAACGCATCGAAGACCAGATCGGTGCTCAGCCAGATGTACTTGCACCGGCGTGACTCGATCGCCGGGCCGAACGCGCTCGAGAACTGCGCCCTGGTGGCCGAGTTCGCGCCGTCCGCGGCGACGACCAGGTCGTATCCTGCGGCCAGGGCGGCGGGATCGGGAGCTTCGGTGCGGAAATGCATCCCTATGCCGAGGTCGGTGCACCGCTGCTGGAGGATGTGCAGCAGCCGTCTGCGGCTGATCGCCGCGAACCCGTGCCCGCCGCTGGTGATCACCCGGTCGCGGTAGTGCACGTCGATGTCGTCCCAGCGGGCGAACTCACGTTCCATAGCCGAGTAGATCTGCGGGTCGGCGTGCTCGATTCCGCCCAGCGTCTCGTCGGAGAAGACCACGCCGAAGCCGAACGTGTCGTCTGGCGCGTTCCGTTCCCAGACCGTGATCTCGCGGGTGGGACTGAGCTGCTTGGCCAGCGCGGCCAAGTACAGCCCGCCAGGACCGCCGCCCACGACCGCGATTCGCACGTCAGTAGCCCCTTCCCGCAACCCCCCGGCTCGGCCGCCCGGACTGTGCCGAAGCTACGTGTCGTCCGCGCGGACGTCAACGACGTGTGTCGCCAGCAGGTGCCGGGCGCTGGCTGGCCGGAGGCCGGCGGGCCACGACACTCGGGCTTGGTTCCTGGGAATTCGGCGCGTGCTTGGTTACCGTGTGAAACATGGCGACTCGTGCGCCCAAGGGTGCGGCACGCCCAAACGGCGGCTCCGCCGGGCGTAGCCGCCAGGCGGGCGGTTCAGCTCGCGCAGGCACAGGGTCAGGCGGGCGCGGAATGAGCGGCGGGGGCGGAAGCCGGAGTGGCGGCCGGACCGGCAACGCGCGGAAAGGCGCGGGCCGGGGCGCGACCAGCAGGACCAGGGCGGCCCGGGGCGGGACGAGCACACGGCGCGGCGGGACGCCTTATTACCGTCGCCGCGGCGCCCCCGCGCCGCCGAGGCGCACTCCGGCGGGCAGCATGCGCGCCTCGAGCAACCCGTTCGTGATTCTCATCGGCTGGGCGCTCAGCGGAATCGCGGCCGTCTGGATGGAACTGGCCGGCGGAGTCGGATACATCGTTCGGCTCTTCGGTGACAGTGCACGCGACCTGGACCCGGCGCACCGCAGGGACGGTGCCGGGCTCGCCGTGCTCGCGGCGGCGATCATCGCGGCCGGAACGGCCTGGTGGCGAATAGGCTCCGGCGCCGGCAAGGCGCTGACCGCGCTGGTCCGCGGCACGTTCGGGGTCGGGTCGTGGACCCTGCCGATCTTGCTCGGGCTGCTGGCGTGGCGGCTGCTGCGGCATCCGGACAAGAACGCGCACACCGGCCGGGTGGTGATCGGCTGGACGGCCTTCCTGGCTGGCGCCCTGGGCATCGTGCACATCGCGCTCGGCAGCCCGGCACCATCGGTCGGCCGCGCCGCGATGCAGTCTTCAGGCGGGCTGATCGGATTCGCGATCTCCGCGCCGCTGCAAGGGCTGCTCACAACATGGGCGGCGATACCGCTGCTGGGACTGCTCGCCGCGTTCGGGGTCCTGGTGATCACGGGCACGCCGTTGCACCGTGTGCCTGAGCGCTTCGCCGAGATCGCGTTTCTCATCCACCGCAGCGTCAGGGGCGCAGAAACAGAGCTGGTCGAACAGGACGGCGGTCCGCTGCCGGGCGAACTGCCTGCCGTCCAGCGATCGGGCAGGCGCAAGAATTCGACCGCGATCGAGGCTGGCGAGCATGACCGGCCCTATGACACGCCGCTGCTCGGCGGCCTGGTGCCGCGGTCGGCGGCTGGCCGTTCACCGGCAGGTCGGGGCGCCGGGGCCGTGGCCCGCCCGGGCGGGGAGGTGCCGGCCGGGGCGGAGAACGCGGCCCAGGCCGGGGTGCCAGCGAACCGGTCGTCCGACGACGAGGTGATCGCCGAGGCGCTGATGTTCGGCACGTCGCAGAACGGCGCCCACGGCGATCAAGGGCCAGGCCCGCTCGGCCAGGCCGCCGGGGCGTCGGGGGCCGAGGCCTCCTGGCGCAGGTCCTGGTTCGGAGCCGAGGACGCAGCCGCTGACCAGCCGGCCGGGCCCGGCAGCGGCGCGGGCGCGCGGGAGGCGGCCAAAGCCGGCCGCTCCGGCGAGCAGCTGACGCTGACCAGCTCGAGTTCCTCCAGCTACACCCTGCCGCCGTCCGCGCTGCTCAAGCCCGGTACGGCCCCTAAGGCGCGAACCCGCGCCAACGATGCCATGGTCGAGGCGCTGACCATGGTCCTCGACCAGTTCGAGGTGGACGCGCAGGTCACCGGGTTCAGTCGCGGGCCCACGGTCACCAGGTACGCGATCGAGCTCGGACCGTCGGTCAAGGTCGAGCGCGTCACCTCGCTGGCAAAGAACATCGCCTATGCCGTGAAGAGCGCGGACGTGCGGATCCTGTCGCCTATTCCTGGCAAGTCGGCGATCGGCATCGAGATCCCCAACACCGACCGCGAGATTGTCAGCCTGGGCGATGTGCTGCGCTCGCCGGTCGCGGAGAGCGACCATCACCCGATGGTGGTCGGCCTCGGCAAGGACGTCGAGGGCCGGACCGTCATCGCGAACCTCGCGAAGATGCCCCACATGCTGATCGCAGGCGCCACCGGGGCAGGAAAGGCGCTCGCTCTGGACACGCCGATCCCGACCAGTAATGGCTGGACCACGATGGGGGCGATCCAGGTCGGCGACGAGGTCTTTGATGAACTCGGTGAGCGGTGCTCGGTGATCGCTGCGACGCCGGTGATGTACGACCGCCCGTGTTACGAGATCGAGTTCTCCGATGGCACAGTCATCGTCGCGGACGCGGACCACTTGTGGCGGACTGAGACGGTTGCCAAGCGTGCTCAGCGCTCGAAGGCGTTGTCGTCGCGTGGAGTGCCATACTGGCCGACCGGAGATGTGGCACGCGTGAACGGGCGGGCAGAAGAGGTGCTTGCCGTGCCGGACCGGCTTGCCACGACAGCCGAGGTGCTCGCCGATGTGGGCAGTCAATTCCGCAATGTCCTCTACGGCTTGGTGCGCAAGCTCCCGCACGAAGGCAGGCATGCTCGGCAGACCTATGTCCGCAATGCCCGCACTGTGGGGTTCTGGGCGCCAACTTACTCGCGGCACTTGCTCTACAAGACGCTTGCGGAACGTGTCAGCACTCCCGCTGGATTCGCTCATCGACTCCACTTCGGCGATGAGTCGGTTACGACGGCCGAAATCGCGTCTTCTCTCCGTGCGCTTGGGCGCTTCAACCACTCCATCGGGGTATGCGGCCCGCTCGACTACCACATCCACGACCTTCCGATTGAGCCGTACACGCTAGGTGCGTGGCTTGGAGATGGACATTCCGATAGCGCCAGGATCACCTGCGCCGACCTGGAAATTGTTGATTCGATCCGCGATGACGGCTATACCGTCACCAAGCGCAGGGGGCAATTGCTGTACGGGATCACCGAAGAGACCTCGGGGTCAGCGTGGCAGCACTCGCGGGCTGGCATCTCGGCGCGGCTGCGCAGGCTCGGCCTGTTGCACAACAAGCACATCCCCGAGTTGTATCTACGAGCCTCGATCGGACAGCGTCGTGCGTTGCTTGCCGGACTGCTTGATACGGACGGCTATTGCGGGCTCCGTGGTGACGTGACTTTGGCGTTGACCAACGAGCGTCTCGCTCGCGGAGCCCTTGACCTCGTGCTTGGGCTTGGCTACAAGGCCACGATGCGCACTCGGCCTTGCAAGGGGCGCAGTCCCAGCACTTCAGTTATCTACCAAGTGTCATTCCGGCCGCATGAGCCGGTCTTCCGGTTGAGCCGGAAGCTGGCACGGCAAGGGGACATCCGGGCGACAAGTCAAGCTCGGCAGCGGTACATCACAGCTGTGCGCCCGGTGGAGTCTGTGCCGGTCCGGTGCATCGAGGTCAGTAGCGCCAGCCGCCTGTACCTCGCGAGTAGCTCCTGCATTCCAACCCACAACTCGACCTGTATCAACGGTCTTATCACGTCTATTCTGATTCGGGCGAATCCGGACGAGGTTCGGATGATCCTGATCGACCCGAAGCGAGTCGAGCTGACCGGCTACCAGGGGATCCCGCACCTGATCACCCAGATCATCACGAACCCGAAGCGCGCCGCGGACGCGCTGCAGTGGGTGGTCGGCGAGATGGACCGCCGGTATGACGACCTGGCGGCGTCCGGGTTCAGGCACATGGATGATTTCAACAAGGCGGTCAGGGCAGGGAAGGTGGCGGCGCCGCCGGGCAGCGAGCGCGAGTACGTGCCCTACCCGTACCTGCTCGTGATCGTCGACGAGCTCGCCGACCTGATGATGATCGCGCCCCGGGATGTCGAGGACGCGATCGTCCGGATCACCCAGCTGGCCAGGGCGGCCGGCATCCACCTGGTCCTTGCCACCCAGCGGCCCAGCGTCGACGTGGTCACCGGCCTGATCAAGGCCAACGTGCCGTCCCGGCTGGCGTTCGCCACCTCGAGCCTCACCGACAGCCGGGTCATCCTCGACCAGCCGGGAGCGGAGAAACTCGTCGGGCAGGGCGACGCCCTGTTCCTTCCGATGGGCGCGAGCAAGCCGATCAGGCTGCAGAACGCATACGTAACCGAGAAGGAAATTCGCGAAATCGTCGCCCACTGCAAGCGGCAGGCTGAGCCGGACTACCGCGAGGACGTGACGGCGGATCAGGGCAGCCAGCGCGAGATCGACGCGGACATCGGTGACGACCTGGATGACGTGCTCAAGGCCGCGGAGCTCGTCGTCAGCACCCAGTTCGGCTCTACATCCATGCTCCAGCGCAAGCTGCGCGTAGGCTTCGCCAAGGCCGGCCGGCTCATGGACCTGCTTGAGAGCCGCGGCGTGGTCGGCCCGAGCGAGGGGTCTAAGGCCAGAGACGTCCTCGTGCGGCCCGACGACTTGCCGGAGCTGCTCGAGTCCCTGCGCGGCCGGTAAGCGGCAGGTAAGCCGCGGCCGATAGCCGCACCTGCTTTGCCCTTCCCAGTCGGCTAGCTGGCGAAAGGTCGCCCGATTCGTGGGTGTTGGCCGACCTGGCCAGGGGCAGGGGGGAGTGGGGATTGCGTAATCGGATTTGCTATTGGCGCCACCCCTTGGAACAGGGAACGGGGGAGCGGGAATCATAGCTATGCGCCCGAATCTGACTGGACTACTGCTGTTGACAGCCACCGGGGAGGCGCGACATGAGCATCGGTGACGCGCTAGCAGAGGGACGCCGCCAGGCCGGCCTGACGATTACGCAGGTCAGCCAGCGCACCCGCATCAGAGAGACCATTATCCGCGGGATCGAGCGTGGCGACTTCTCTGGCTGCGGCGGCGACTTCTATGCCCGCGGCCACATTCGCAGCATCGCCGGCGCCGTGGGCGTCAATCCCCAACCCCTGATCGCTGAATATGACGCGACCATGGGCGCTCCGCAGGCGATCAGCGCCGCCGACGTGTTCCAGCCGGTCACTCCGGTCAAGCTTAAGGAACGGCGTCGGCCGAACTGGACAGCCGCGATGGCTCTCGCGCTCGTGGTGATCGCCGGCATCTTCGCTTATCAGCACTTCGCCTCGCACCCCACAACGCCAGTCGCGAAGACCCGCGCCAGCATTCACAACCCGAGCACTGCGGCCAAACCCAAAGTAAAGGCTTCTCCCGCTGCGGCGGTTCATCACCATCCGCGCCGCCTGAATATCACGCTGACCGCGACGAAGGACTGCTGGGTCCAGCTCACCAGCGCCGGGGGAGCCACCCTCTTCAGCGGTATGGTCTACGCCGGTAATTCGATGAACTGGACTGAGCGGCGCAACGTCACGATGATCCTGGGCAATCCGGCCGGAGTGAAGGTGCGCGTGAACGGCAAGAATCCGGTGCCGCGTCGGTCGGTCAGCATGGTGCGGATCAACCTGCATGCCGGGCGGGTGCACTAGCCAGGTGCACTGTCCAGGCACCTGGCCTCCGGCGGCTGCCGCAGACAGTGGCTTACCGTAGTCTGCCGGTGTGTCATCTGCAGGCTCCGCTCGGCCACGCGCCGTATCGTCGCCCGGCGCGCCTTCAGCGACGAGGCACACGGTACGGCTGGTGACACTCGGATGCGCGAGGAACGAAGTCGATTCTGAGGAGCTCGCCGCCCGGCTCGAGGCAGGGGGCTGGGACCTGGCTGGCGACGACGGCAGCGAGGCCGACGTGGTGCTGGTTAACACCTGCGGCTTCATCCAGGCCGCTAAGCAGGAGTCGATCGACGAGTTGCTGAGCGCCGCCGAGTCAGGCGCTGCCGTGGTCGCGGCAGGTTGCCTGGCAGAGCGGTACGGCTCCGGGCTGGCCGAGGCGCTTCCCGAGGCGCAGGTGCTGAGTTTTGATGACTACGCCGGCATCGCGGGCCGACTCGACGCGATAGTGGCGGGGCAGAGGTGGGCCGCGCACGAGCCGCGCGACCGCAGGAAGCTGCTGCCGATCGCGCCATCTGACCGGCCAACCGCGGCCGGACCGCAGGTGCCCGGGCACGCGTCGGCCGGGATCGCTGATCTCCCTGACGGGGTCGGGCCCGCGTCAGGGCCCAGGGTCCTGCGACGCCGGCTGGGAGAGGGCGTCGTCGCCCCGCTGAAGATCGCCTCAGGGTGCGACCGCAGGTGCAGCTTCTGCGCGATTCCGGCCTACCGCGGCGCGTTCATCTCCCGGCCTCCCGACGACCTGGTCGCCGAGGCCGGCTGGCTCGCTGCGCACGGCGCGAGGGAGCTGCTGCTCGTCAGCGAGAACTCCACCTCCTACGGCAAGGACCTGGGTGACCTGCGGCTGCTTGAGATGCTGCTGCCCAGGCTCGCCGTGGTGCCCGGTATCGACAGGGTCAGGGTCAGCTACCTGCAGCCAGCCGAGGTGCGCCCAGGACTGGTCGAGGTGATGACCTCGACTCCGAGCGTCGCGCCCTACTTTGACCTGTCATTCCAGCACGCGAGCGGGCGGGTGCTGCGCGCGATGCGCAGATTCGGTGACGGTCAGCGGTTCCTGGCGCTGATCGAGCAGATCAGGACCCTGGCGCCGGCAGCGGGCATCAGGTCGAATTTCATTGTCGGATTCCCTGGCGAGACGCGGGACGACGTCAATGAGCTCGAACAGTTCCTGGCCGCCGCAGGGCTGGACGCCATCGGTGTCTTCGGCTATTCCGACGAGGACGGAACCGAGGCCGCCACGTTGCCTGGCCAGCACGCCGCTGAAGAGATCGCCAGCCGGGTCGAGCAGCTGGCAGGGCTCGCCGACGAGCTGATGGACCAGCGGGCCGCCGACCGGATCGGCGAGACCCACGACGTCCTCGTCGAGGAGATCGTCGCTGATGACGGCGACGGTTCGCTGCGGCGATACGGCGGCCGGGCCGCCCACCAGGCACCGGAGGTGGACGGCGCTACCGAGGTGATCGCACATCGCCCGCTGGCCATCGGTGATCTCGTGCGGGTGCGGGTATCGGGCTCGCAGGGAGTGGACCTGGTGGCGGATCTGATTGACTAGCTCGGACGCAAGGAGCTCGCCAGCCTCGCCCAGGCTGGTCAATCTCCCGAACGGGCTGACGGTGCTCCGGCTCGTGCTCGTGCCAGTCTTCGTGGCGTTCCTGGTCGCAGAGGACACGCTCTCGCGGATCGTGGCGTTCTTTGTCTTCGGCGTGGCCTCCGTCACTGACTTGCTCGATGGCCACGTAGCCAGGCGCAGCGGGATGATCACTGATTTTGGCAAGATCGCCGATCCGATCGCGGACAAGGCACTAACCGGCTCGGCTCTCATCACACTGTCCGCTCTCGGCGACCTGCCGTGGTGGGTGACCGGGGTGATCCTGGTTCGCGAGGTCGGCGTCACGGCGCTGCGCTTCTGGGTGATCCGGCACGGCGTCATCGCGGCGAGCAGGGGCGGCAAGATCAAGACCGTGCTGCAGATGCTCGCGATCGGGCTGTACATACTGCCGGCGCAGCTCGGCTGGGAGCGCTCGGCGGTGATGGCTGCCGCCGTGGCCGTCACGCTAGTGACCGGCGTCGACTACGTGGCGCGAGCGCTCGGGCTGCGCCGCGCCGCCCGGAGCCGTCAGTCTCCAGCGGCGGCCAGCGAGCCGGCCCGGCCGCCAGTTTCGAGCCCGCCAGTTTCGAGCCCGCCAGTTTCGAGCCCGCCAGTCTCCAGTTCGGGTGAGCCGGGGGTCGGCGAGTGACGCCAAGCTCCGGCGCGGAGGCCGCCGCGAGCACCGCCATCGGCATGCTCATCGCCGGTGGCCAGACGATCGGCACGGCCGAGTCGCTCACCGGCGGCCTCGTCGCGGCCGCACTGACCACGGTGCCTGGAGCGTCAGCCGTGGTCCGCGGCGGGATCGTCGCCTACGCGGCAGACCTGAAGAACTCGCTGCTGGGCGTGCCTGCTGACCTGATTGAGCGGGTCGGAACGGTGCATTCCGATGTCGCGCTGGCTATGGCCAGCGGCGCCAGGACCCGGCTCGGCGCGACGGTCGGGGTCGCGACCACCGGCGTGGCGGGCCCGGATCCCGCTGACGGGCAGCCCGTCGGGACCGTTCACATCGCGGTGAGCGCGCCTACCCGTGCGGTCCATGAAGCTCTCGTGCTCAGCGGGGACCGGGCTGAGATCCGGCGGAGCACCGTCGATCGTCTGCTCGATCTGCTGCTCAGGACGCTGATGGAAGACATCGGGTGATTACAGCGTTACCTATATCTCGAACACGCGTCGATGCCCTCTGCCGTTCTGTCATCCAAGCCAGGTACGGTGGAGGTGTAAGCGGCCAGTCCTAAGAAGGGATTGCGACGATGGTCCTGCTTCGTCACTTGCTTGGTGACGCGCTGCGGCGAGTGCGCCTGCGGCAGGGTCGCACCCTCCGCGAGGTATCTGCGTCAGCGCGAGTCTCGCTCGGCTACCTCTCAGAGGTCGAGCGCGGCCAGAAAGAAGCATCGTCAGAGCTGCTTGCCGCCATCTGTTCCGCGCTTGGTGCGCCGCTGTCACAGGTACTGAGGGAAGTCTCCGACAACTTCGCGCTCGCTGAATTGCAGAGCGAGCCGGTGTTCGCCGATGTCATCGAGCCGCCGATCGAGGTCACCGGGGTCAGTCATGGAGCTGGTTCCGCTGCCGACGGCGATTCAGGCGAGCGGGAGCAGTTGCGCGTGGGCCCTGTAGCGTCGGAGCGCATGACCCGGCCTGCTGCCGAGGGGATCCCGGCCGGCTCAGGATCGCGGGTACCCGCGGGTGCGAGCCAGCTCGGGGCTGGCCAGCTGGGCGGCGCCGCTCATATCAGGGCCGGCCAGCTGCGGCCAGCGCAGAAGATCACTGTCCCGGGTCGGATGCCGATCGTCGCGAACATCTCGGTCGGCGAGCCCGCATTCGACCAGGTGTCAAGGACGGTGCGCGAGATCACCAACATGGTGCCGGTCTGAGCGAATCGGCAAGCGGCTAACGGCCGACGCGCGTTTCCCATGATCCAGGTTGGTCAGCGAGCTTCCTGACGCTCTCCGGCAGCGCGTTGGCGACCAGATGGGCCAGGTTCACGTCTTCGAGTATCGCCCGTTCGTTGGCGCGCAGGGCGATCCACACCGTCTGCAGCGGTTCCGCAACCCCGATATAGCCGAGGTTCTCCGGGCGCTCGCCTCGCACGCCGAGCAGCGGACCATCGATCGCGCGGATGATGTCGGCCAGCGAGATCTCCTCTGCGGGCCTGGCCAGCCAGAATCCGCCGTCAGGCCCGCGCTGGCTGCGCACCAGCCCGGCCCGCCGCAACTGGGTCAGGATCGCCTCAAGGAATTTCGCCGGGATCTGCTGGGCCTTGGCAAGCTGCTCAGCCGTGACATGGCCCTCACCTGACGCCGCGAGCTCAATCGCAGCGCGCAGGGCATAATCGGCTCGGGCTGACAGACGCATACGCAGCATTATGCAGGTAGTTGGCACAAGATGCAGACAGCCCGGCCGCAGGACACCGGGGGCGGCCTAGGCCCGGCCCAGCCAGGCCGGGACAATGGCACTCTACGGCCAGCAGCCTGCTCCACTTGCTCGGTCTCCTACGCGGCCACGTCGGACTCGCGGTAGAAGGTGTACGCGCCTGAAACCGGATCAGGCGTCAGGTCGAAAAAACCGGGCGTGTCAGGATTAGGGCGCGAGGGAACGCTTTAGTACGATGCTCAATGCAGTGTATTCGCTGAGTGTCAACCTGATTACCGAGTGTGGTTAGCCTTACGATTCGAGTAGGCGACGGAAGGTGCGAGCGATGGCATCGGCCACCGAAGA
>Ga0209131_1000840_pt1 | contig 21517 bp, 26 predicted proteins | sample GraSoi_2013_40cm_FD_185826 | JGI IMG/M metagenome (GOLD analysis project Ga0209131, IMG submission 185826) | Grasslands soil microbial communities from the Angelo Coastal Reserve, California, USA - Sample 9_17_2013_40cm (SPAdes) (version 2) | ecosystem: Environmental > Terrestrial > Soil >... | reverse complement strand
TCGCAGTGGCTTTCGCGGTGCTGGTCGTTGTAGGAAGCCTGGGGTGGTTTCCCCACGTCGTGATCGACGTCGGCTCGAACCTCTCGCGCTGGTGCCTGGTGACGGCGATCGCGGCAATCGGCATGAAGACGGCGCTCAGGTCCCTGGTCGACATGGGGCTCAAGCCCGTGATGATGCTGGTCACGGAGACGCTGTTTCTTGCTGCGTTGGTGGTGGTGCTCATCGCCTTCGGCGCCTAGCACTCCTGCATCAATACCTCTCAGCCGCAACCTTCAAACGTCTCCCCACCTCCTCCCGCAAGCCCTTCGGCCCCACGACCTCCACATCCGAGCCGTAGCGCAGAACATCCATCACCAGCTCCTTCTCCGAGCTGAACGGCACCTCGAGCACGTAGGAACCATCCGCCTCCATCCGTGAGCGCTGCTTCGAATGCCACTCCTCGAGCGCCACGTAGCGCGCGACCGAAGGAGCGAAGCGAAGCACCGCCCATTGCACGTTCTTCCCCGAAAAGATTCCGTATCCGCTCGCGAGCACCGCATCGAGCTGCTCGTCGGGGACGTCCTTCGCCTTGCCGGGCGCGGTGGAGACGTCCTTCATCGCGTCGAGGGAGAAGCTGCGCAGCCCGTTGCGCAGGTGGCACCACGCGTCCAGATACCAGTTGTGGCGATAGAAGACGAGGCGCTGCGGCGAGACGACACGCTCGGTGGTTTCGTCCTTCATCCGGTTCCAGTAGCTCAAGTTCAGGCGCGCACGGCCCAGAACGGCGGAGGCGACGAGCTTGAAGTGCTTCGGCTGGTGGCGGCGCTGGCCGAAGGGGCTCACGCGGATCCGGCGGCGCACTTCCTCGGCGCTGCGATCTCCCACCGAGAGGAGCGCCGAGAGCCTCGCCTTCAACGGCTGCACGTGCGCGCCGAGGAGGCTCGGTTCCAGGCTCCCGAGCAGGTGCTCCATGGTGAGGAGCGCCTGCGCCTCCGCGGGACTGAACCACAGGCCCGGCAGCTCATATTTGGGCGACGCCGCATCGGGCTGCACGAACCGGTAGCCGCCCGCGTCCCGGTCCCATTCGATGGGTGCGTGGTGGCGGCTCTTCATGTACTCCATGTCGCGCTTGAAGGTCGCCAGCGACACCTCCAGCTCGCGGAGGAAATCGCTCGTCTTCACGAGCCCGCGTTCGCGGATGAGGTGGTCGATCTTGTAGAAGCGCTCGGTGCGGTCCACGGTGAGCATCCCTTCAGGTTGCACGGCCGGTGGCTCATCGGGTGAGCCTGCCGCCATCATAGCTTACTGGCGCGACAGGCTCACGCCTTGAGCTAGCGGCCCCTTATCGTGGGCTCGTCTATCTTGAAAGGAGGACGACCATGAATTGGGCAAGAGGCGACCTGGCTGTCATCACGCGGCCGAGCGTCATGGGGAATCTGGGGGCGATGGTCGAGGTGCTGCGCCCATGGAAGGCGCGGCCGGGATGGTGGTGGGTGCGCTCGCTCGGGGGACCGCGGCCGCGAAACGACGGCAGCCTGGTCGAGGTGGCGACGGTCGCGGCCACGGCGCTTGCGCCGATTCAGCCTGCGTTACCGCTGGCAGAGCGGTCCATTCGGATATGAACACACCCCGGTGCAAGTCCAGGCTTAGCCCGTCATCTCCACCTTCTCGATATTGATTCCCCACGCGCCGGCAACCGCATTCATCTCCTTCTTCACCTGGGCTTCCACGCCGCGCTGCTCGAACACGAGCGCATCCTTCTCGCGCCCCGCGAGCGTCTTCTTCACCGTGGCCTCGGCGAGCTGGGTGAGCCCGCCGCGGTAGTCGGCGACCTGGCTCAATGCCTTGCCCGGATCGGCGACCCGGTAGGTGATTTCAACGCCGCTGAGCACGATCCGCGTCCAATCGACGTCCACGCGAACCATTTTCTGCAGCAATGGGATCAGGACGACCAGTCCCGGTCCTTTGACGCCGGATAGGCGGCCCAAGGTATAGACGACGCCGCGCTCGTTGGTCTTCAGCAGATGGATCACTCAGGCCTCGCCTTTTCTATCGGCCTATCGGCTCGAGCCCCGCGTTGACGAGCGTCGCACGGGCGCGCTCGGAAGCCAGGAATGCGATCAGCGCCCTTCCCGCTTCGGGCTGCGTCGCGTTTGTTGCGACGCCGGCGGAAAAGACGGTCACCTTCTGCGCATCGGCCGGCAGCATCCCCACGATCTCGATTCCCGCGACGGGCTTCAGCTCGCTCAACTGCTGGAAGCCGATTTGCGCGTCGCCGCGCGCGATCGCTTTCGCCACGGGCTCGTCGCGCACCATCCGCGATTTCGCCTTGACCTGCTCCCAGATTCCGAGCCGCGGCATCAATGTCTTCTCGATGTAGACGCCGCTCGCGCTTTCCGAATATGCGATCGATTTTGCCTCCAGCATCGCCCGCTTGAGTCCTTCCACCGTGGTGATATCCGGTTTGGGCTCTCCGGCGCGAACCGCCATCGCGATCTTGGAATTCGCGATGTCGACACGACTCGCCGCCACAACCTTGCCCTTGTTCACGAGATCGCCGAGCGCGTCGCCGACCATGAAGACGACGTCGACGGGCTCGCCACGATCGATGCGATTCGGAAGCGCGTTGGGAGACGGCCCCATCGACGCCCCGCTCACAGTCGTGACTTTGTGTCCGCTTTCACGCTCGAACAGCGGCACGAGCTCATTGTAGGTACTGGATAGCCCGCCCGAGATCATCACCTTGATTTCGGCGCCAAACGCGGGCGACGACGCCAGCACTACCGCGAGCGCGAGGATTCTGAGGATCGTGCGCATGGGAGGCTTCCTTTCCAATGGATCAGATTCGGCCTAAAGGCTGGACTTTGAACTATATTCCCTTCATGTTTTCCGCGTCTCTCGAGGAGTCTCAATGGAAAGCCCCGGCAAGCGCCTGCGAAAGCTGATCAACGCCCCAGAAATCCTGGCGCTCCCAGGCGTCTTCGACGGCTTCAGCACCCGGCTGGTGGAACAGGCCGGCTACCCATGCGCCTTCATCACGGGATCGGGAATCTCCGAGAGCCGGCTCGGACAGCCCGATGTGGGAATCATGGGGCTCGAGGAAAACGTCGCGGGCGCGCGCGCGCTGGTCGCGTGCACCGGGATGGCGCTCCTCGCGGACGGCGACACCGGCTACGGCAATGCGGTCAACGTCTGGCACACGTTGCGCGCGTTCGAGCGCGCCGGCGTGGGCGGTCTCATGCTCGAGGACCAGGTATGGCCCAAGCGCTGCGGGCACATGAAAGGAAAGGAAGTCATCTCCGCCGAGGAGATGGTGCAGAAGATCCACGCCGCGGCCGAGGCGCGCATCGATCCGGATTTCGTCATCAAGTCGCGCACCGACGTTCTCGCCACGCACGGGGTGAAAGAGGCCATCCGGCGCCTGAACCTCTATGCAGAAGCCGGCGCGGATCTTCTTTTCGCCGACGCGGCGACTTCCGTCGAGGACATCGCGACGATCGCCCGCAACGTCTCGAAGCCGATGTCGGTGAACATGGGTTTCGGCATTCGCCAGCGCTCGACGACGCCGCTCCTTTCCGCCAAGCAGCTTCAAGACCTCGGCGTGGCCGCTGTCATCTATCCGCGCCTCCTCACCGCGTGTGCGCTGCGCGGCATGCAGCGTGGCCTCGAATTCCTCAAGCAATCGCTCGATACGGGAAAAGTGGTCGACCGGCCCGAAGCGCTGGTGTCCTTCGAGGAGCTGCACGAGATCATGGGCATCGACGACGTGGAAGCACTCGAGCAGCGCTTCCTCACCGCCGCGCAACTCGAGGCGAAGTACGGCGAGAGCGGTCAGTCCGTTGTCGTCTAACCCAATCGTCGCGATCGATTGCCACGCGCATGTCATGCGGCGCGACCTGCCGCTTGCGGCGGACCGCCACTCCGGGCCCAAGCGCGACGTGACCGTCGAGGAATATCTCGCGGTGCTCGACAAGCACGGCATCTCGCACGGCGTGCTGACGGCGCCCAGCTTCTATGGCACGGACAACTCCCTGCTGCTGGCGGCGCTCGCCGCCGCTCCCGATCGACTGCGCGGCACGGCCATCGTTTCGCCCGAGCTTGCCGAGGACGAGCTGGTCGAGATGGACCGCGGCGGCATCGTCGGCATTCGCCTCAACTGGGTCCGCCGCGAAGCGCTCGCGGATGTCGAATCGCCCTCGTACCGCCGCTTGTTCGAACGCGTGCGCAAGCTTGATTGGCAGGTCGAGATCTACCTCGAGGGGCCGAAGCTCGCCACCAAGCTGCCGCGCATCCGCGGCCAGGGCGTGAAGGTGGTCGTCGATCATTTCGGTTCACCCGATCCGGTGCTCGGCGTCGCTTGCCGCGGATTCCAGGAAGTCCTTCGCGGCGTGCGCAGTGGCGATACGTTCGTGAAGCTCTCCGCGCCCTATCGGCTCGGCGGCGCGAATCCCCAGCCCTACGTCGATGCGCTCCTCGATGCCGGCGGACCGAAGCAGCTCGTCTGGGCGAGCGACTGGCCGTTCGTCGGTTACGAGGACAAGATCGCGTACGTGGAGTGCGTCGAATGGATCGATGCGTGGATTCCCGACGCGGCGGCGAGAAGGATCGTGATGGCGGAAACGCCGGCAAAGCTCTTTTGGGGTCTGACCCCGAACTTGAATTTGGGGCCAGACCCCAAATTAGGAGAACCCTGATGATCAACCGTTGCTTGACCGTTCTCGTTGCGGCGGCCGCATTCGCCGCACAGGCCGACGTCCTCAAGGTCATCGTTCCCACGCCGCCTGGCGGTGGCACCGACGGCTTCTTCCGCGTCCTCGTGAAGGAAGCCGAGCCGCACTTGAACGAGCAGATCATCATCAATAACGTGGCCGGCGCGGGCGGCACGATCGGCGTCGCTCAGCTCGTGCGCTCGGCGCCCGACGGGCAGACGGTCGCCGGCGTGTGGTTGGGACCGATCACCGTTGCGCCGAATACGACGAAGGTGCCGTACTCGCCCAACGACTATGTGCCGGTCATCCAGATGTCGAGCGCGCCCTACGTGATGTGCGTCCATCCCGAATTCCCTGCTACCGACGGCGGCGCCTTGATCGCGGAGATCAAGAAGAACGCGGACAAGTACACCTACGGCCACGACGGCGCCGGCGGCCCGGGCCACCTCGGCACCGCTCGCATCCTGCGGGCGTTGCACGCCTCTGCGCGCGACATTCCGTTCAAGGGCGCCGGCGACACGCTGACGGCGTTTCTCGGCAAGCACATCGACATCTACGTGGGCTCGATCCCGCCGATCCGCGAGCACGAGCGCTCGGGCAAGGCCAAGTGCCTGCTGGTCACGTCCGCGGACCGCATCGCCGCGCTGCCGAACGCCTGGGCCCTTCGCGACCTCGGCATCCCCAATGAGGAGACGATCCTCTGGCGTGCGCTGATCACTCCCAAAGGCACGCCGGCCGCGCGCATCGCCAAGCTCGAGAGCGCTTTCGAGAAGGCCGCCAATTCTCCCACCGCTCGCAAATTCCTCGAGGACGCGGGCGAGCAAGTGGCGATCAAGAAGGGCGTGGCCCTGCGCAAGGCCATCGACGATGAATACGCCGCGATGGGCATCGTCGCGAAGTCGTTGAACCTGAGTCCGAATTGAGGCGAACGTTGAGAGTGCTTGCCGCTTTGATGGGACTCGCCATTGCTGCGAGCCTATCCGCCGCGCCCGGCGATCCCGAGAATTTCGTCACCTGGCGCACGGGTCTCGTTTCGGCCGCCCAGCCCTCGGCCGGTTGGCTCCAGAAGGTCAAGGCGGCGAACTACGACGTCGTCATCAACCTCGCGCCATCGAGCGCCCACGGCTCGATCGCAGCCGAGCCCGCCATCATCCAGGCGCAGGGCGTGACGTACGCCTACATCCCTGTCGATTTCAGGAACCCCACCGCGGAGAACTTCCGCGCGTTCACCGAGGTGATGCGCGCGAACAAGGACCGCAGCGTCTTCGTCCACTGCCAGGTCAACATGCGAGGCTCCTCGTTCGTCTTCCTCTACCGCGTGATCCACGAAGGCGCGGATGTTCGCGAATCGCTCGAGAAGCTCACCGGCGTGTGGTCGCCGGACCCGGTTTGGAAGCGCTTCATCGAGGAGACGCTGGCCCTCCACGGGAAGAAGGCGGAGATCCTTTAGCGCCCGTCATCCCGGACGCTGCGAAGGCAGCAGCGATCCGGGATCCATGGATTCCGGATCATTGCCCCTTTCGGGGCGTCCGGAATGACAAGCCTCAGCCGAGCTCGATCGGAACGAAGAGCTGGCGGCCTTCGCGCTGGATCAGGAGCGCGATGTGCTTGCCGCTCTTTGCGACCAGGTCGCGTAGCTCTTCGGTGGTCTTCACCGGCGTGCCATTGAAGGAGACCACGAGATCGCCCGCCTGCACGCCCGCGCGCTCGGCCGGTCCGCCGACGTCTTCGACGACGAGCCCGCCCCTGCCGTGGTTGCCGCGAATCTCCTCGGGCGTGAGAGCACGCACCGCGAGGCCGAGGCGCCCGGAGGGCTTGCCGACGTTGTCGTCGTTCGCCGCGACGCGCTCGGCCTTGCTCTCGGCTGCCGCGACCGTGAGCCGCTTCAGCGCGCCCTTGCGCCACACTTCGACCTCGGCGCGCTTGCCGGGCGCGGTGTTCGCAACGAGCAGCGGAAGGTCCGCGGAGCGCTCGATCGGCTGGCCGTCGTACTTGACGATCACGTCGCCGACTTGCAGGCCGGCCTTCTCCGCGGGGCCGTCGGCGTCCACGGAGGCGACCAGCGCGCCGTGCGGGCGATCGAGCCCGAACGATTCGGCGAGCCGCGCGTTCACTTCCTGCACGCTGACGCCGAGCCGGCCGCGCGTCACCTTGCCGTGCTTCACGATCTGGTCCTTGACGTTCATTGCCACCTCGATCGGGATTGAGAACGAAATGCCCTGGTATCCGCCGCTGTGCGAATAGATCTGCGAGTTGATGCCGACCACCTCGCCCGCGAGGTTGAAGAGCGGCCCGCCGGAGTTGCCCGGGTTCACCGCGACGTCGGTCTGGATGAAGGGCACGTAGTTCGAATCGGGAAGCGAGCGCGCCTTGGCGCTCACGATGCCCGCGCTCACCGAGTTCTCGAAGCCGAAGGGCGAGCCGATCGCCGCCACCCATTCGCCGGGCTTCACGTTCTTCGAGTCGCCGATCTTCACCGTGGGCAGGTTCTTCGCGTCGATCTTGAGGACCGCGATGTCGCTCTGCTTGTCGAAGCCGACCACCTTCGCCTTGAGCTCGCGTCGGTCGGTGAGGCGCACCATCACTTCGTCCGCGTTCGCGACGACGTGCGCATTGGTGAGGATGTAGCCGTCGGGGCTCACGATGAAGCCGGAGCCGAGGCCGCGAAGCGGCACGTTGCCGCGCGGCTGGCCGCGAAAGAAGTCGCGGAAAGGACTGTTCTCGAGGCCCGGAATGTCGGGCATCTGCATGCCGGTTTTCTGCGTGCCCTGCACGCTGATGTTCACGACGGCCGGGCCATACGCCGCGACGAGCTCGGTGAAGCCAGTGAGCGGCAGGCTGGTCGCACTGGGATTGGCCGCGGGCGCGGCGACGCCGGCCACGAGAGCGGGCGCTGCCCGCGCTTGCGAGAAGGGCGCCGTCAATTGGTCGTGCCATGCCGCTCCAACTCCGGCGCCGATGACGCCGGCCGCGACGAGCGCGCCGATGAGTGTCCTGGGTTTCATGCCTGTCTCCTGTCGGATTTGTTGACCTCGACAGGAAGTCTGGCGCCCCAAACTTAAGCCACGCTTAAGGTGCGGCTCAAGCTGCGGGGAGGACGACGCGCACCTTCAGCCCATGCCCTTCGACACCATCCTGGAGATCCACGCTTCCGCCATGCCTCTCGGCCACGCGGCGCACGATCGCGAGGCCCAGTCCCGTCCCGCGTTCGGCCGCGGTCTCGCCGCGATAGAAGCGGTCGAAGACGCGCGAGCGCTCCTCGACCGGGATGCCTGGCCCGGTGTCCTCCACTTCGAGGACCGCCCGGGCTCCATCACGACGCACGCTCACGCGAATCGATCCGGACGGCGTGTAGCGAATCGCGTTGTCGACCAGATTCTCGATCAGCGCCCGCAAAGCCACGTGATCGCCATCGACCATGACCGGAACGTCGGTCCGCGCGACGAGCGAGAGTCCCTTCGCCGATGCGGCCACTTCGTTCGCCACCGCCACCTCGCGCGCGAGCTCCGCGAGGTCGGTGGGGGACTTCTCCCGTGGCAGAGGGCTGGGGTCAGGGTCGTGATCCTCGCGAGCCAGCGTGAGGAGCTGCTCGACCAGGCGCGAAGCGCGTTCGATGCCCAGCCGCAGCATCTGGTGCGCCTTCTCGCGCTCGGTGGGCTCCTTCGCGCGCTCGGCAAGCTGCAGCTGCAGGCGCAGCGCCGTGAGCGGCGTGCGCAGCTCGTGCGCGGCGTCGGCGATGAACTGGCGCTGCTGCGCGAGCGCGGCTCCGAGCCGCGCGAGCAATCCGTCGAGCGCGTCGACGAGCGGCTGCACTTCCTCGGGCACGACCGCGCCGCCGATGGGTTCGAGGGACTGCGGACTTCGCCGGGCCACCGCCTTCGCGGTCGTTTCGAGGAAGCGCACCTCGTGTCCGACCAGCCGCCAGATGAGCAGCCCCATGAGCGGCAGCGCGACGAGGAAGGGAAAGAGGGTTCGCCATGCGGCGCCCAGCGCCAGGTCGTCGCGCTCCGCCATCGGCTGCGCCACCTGGATCGTGAGCCCGCGCTGCTGGATCGCGAACGTGCGCCAGCGCGCTTGCGGCGAAGCGACGTCGTTGAAGCCGAGCTGCACCGGCGCCGGCACCATGAGGTGCGGGTGCGAGAGGTAAAGGCTCTGCCCGTTGGGTCCCCAGACCTCGATCACGAAGTCGAGCGCGTCCTCTCCTTGCAGCACTTCGGCGAATCGCGTCGCGGAATAAGTGCGGTCGCGCAGCGTGAGCGCGAGCTGGCGAAGCTGGTAGTCGAAGAGCTCGTTTGCCTGCGCGCGCGCCTGGAAGAAGACCACGACGGAGGCGAGGATCCCGCCCGCGAGGACGCAGAAGAGCACCCAGAAAAGGAGACGGCGGCGCATCGACATCGTCATTCCGCCACGAGTGAATAGCCCAGTCCGCGCACGGTGCGGATGAGGGCGGGATCGAGCTTGCGCCGAAGCGCGTGGATGTGGACCTCGACCGCGTTGCTGGCGATCTCATCGTCCCAGCCGTAGAGGCGCTGCTCGAGCTGCGCGCGCGTGAGATAGCTGCCGGGCCGGTTCGCGAGGGCTTCGAGGAGCGCGTACTCGCGGGCCGAGATCGCGACCTCCTTGCCCTTCCACTTCACGCGCTTCGCGGCGGTGTCGATCTCGACGGATCCGATCTTCAACGTCGACTCGGCTCGCCCCGCCTTGCGGCGCACGACCGCTCGCATGCGCGCGGAAAGCTCATCCAGGTCGAACGGCTTCACCAGGTAGTCGTCGGCGCCCGCGTCGAGCCCGGCGATGCGATCGGCCACGGCATCCCGCGCCGTGACGATGAGCACCGGCATCGAGCGTCCGTGCGCGCGCCAGTCGCGCAGCAGCGAAAGGCCGTCGCGGCGCGGCAGGCCCAGGTCGAGGAGCACCAGGTCGTATTCGGCGCCGCGAACCGCGGCGTCGGCCTGCGCCCCGTCGCGCACCCAGTCGACGGTGTGGCCCTCGCCGCGCAGCCCCTGCTGCGCGGCGGTGCCGATCATGGAGTCGTCTTCGACCAGCAGTAATCGCATGGGAATGGGACCTCGGCCAAGCGCGGTAGTTGTCTATAAAATCGATCCATGAAGCCCGCCAATCTCCTTATCATCATGTCCGATCAGCACAACAACAAGATGCTGGGCTGTCACGGACATCCGATCGTCAAGACTCCCAACCTCGACGCGCTCGCGGCAAGGGGAACCGACTTCACCGACGCATACACCACTTGCCCGGTGTGCGTGCCCGCACGGGCGGCTTTCGCGATCGGCAAGTACGTGCACCAGATCGGCTACTGGGACAACGCCGACGCGTATGAAGGCTCGGTGCTCTCGTGGCACCACAGGCTGCGCGACCGCGGCCATCGCGTGGTCTCGATCGGCAAGCTCCACTTCCGCGGTGCCGGCGAGGATCACGGCTTCAGCGAGGAGATCATCCCGATGCACATCGTCGAGGGCAAGGGCGATCTCATGGGATTGGTGCGCGAGCGGATGCCGGTGCGCAAGGGTGCGTACAAGATGGCGAGCATGGCGGGACCGGGCGAGTCGCCCTACACCTTCTATGACCGCGAGATCGCCGCGCGTGCACAGGTGTGGCTGCGCGAGGAAGCGCGGAAGTATCGCGACAGCCCGTGGGTCCTCTTCGTCTCGTTTGTCTGTCCGCACTACCCGCTCACCGCGCCGCCCGAGTTCTATTACCCGTACTTCGACCAGGATCTCCCGCGCCCGAAGCTCTACGCGAAGGACGAGCGGCCGGACCATCCCTACATCCGCGACTATCGCGACACTTTCAACTTCGACGATTACTTCGACGAGGCCTCGATGCGGCGCGCGATTGCCGGCTACTTCGGCCTGACCACCTTTCTCGACGACAACATCGGCCAGGTGCTGCGTGCGCTCGGTGACGCCGGGCTCACCGAGACCACCCGCATTCTTTACACCAGCGACCACGGCGACAATCTCGGCGCACGCGGCCTGTGGGGCAAGTCCACGATGTACGAGGAAACCATCGCCGCGCCGTTGATTCTCGCCGGCCTGGAGATTCCCGCAGGGGTAGTCAACGACACTCCTGCGAGCCATGTCGACGTCTACCCGTTCATCATGGAAGCGACGGGCGAAAACTCGCCGGACATGTACGACGGCCAACCCGGATGCTCGCTCTTTGCCTTGGCGCGCGGCGAAGGTTCCGAGCGCAACGTGATTTCCGAATACCACGGCATGGGCTCGAAGACCGGCGCCTTTGCGCTGCGGCACGGCAAGTGGAAATACGTGCATTACGTCGCTTACCTTCCGCAGCTTTTCGACCTCGAAGCGGATCCCGACGAACTGCATGATCTTGCCGAGGATGCGCGCTATGCGAGCGTCCTCGAACGGTGCCGCAAGCGGCTCATGCATGAGTGCGATCCGGCGGAAGTGGATCGGCGCGCGAAGGAGCGGCAGGCGGAGTTGTTGGCGCAACATGGCGGGCGCGAGGCGGTCATCGCGCGCGGCGATCTCGGCTTCACGCCGGCGCCGGGTGTGGCCGTGGACTTCAATAATTGAATCGTCACCCCGGCAATCGCAGCATTGATCCGGGGTCCAATGAGGAGGATGGAATGATGCGGCTCGTTGCGCTCATCACGGCGGCCCTATGGATCGGCACCGCCTTCGCCCAGGCTTACCCTGTCAAACCCATCAAGATCGTCGTGCCATTTGCGCCCGGCGGCGCTACCGATCTCACCGCCCGCGCGGTCGGACAGAAGCTCACCGAGAGCATGGGCCAGCCGGTCGTGATCGAGAATCGCGCCGGCGCGAGCGGCATGATCGGTGCCGACGTGGTCGCCAAGTCGGCGCCGGACGGCTACACGCTGCTCATGGCGTCGACCGCGGAGATCGCGATCAACCCGAGCCTTTATCCGCACATGAGCTACGACCCGGCGAAGGACTTCGCGCCCGTCACCCTCGCGGCAATCACCCCTCTCATTCTCGTCGTCAATGCCAGCTCGGACGCGAGGTCGGTACAAGACGTTGTCGCGCAGGCCAAGGCGAAACCGGGCGCCATTTCGTTCGCATCGGCGGGAAATGGCAGCGTGCAGCATCTCTCGGGCGAGCTTCTCAAGACGATCACGCACATCGAGATGACGCACGTTCCCTACAAGGGCGCGCCGCCTGCGCTGGCCGACGTGCTCGGTGGCCAGGTGACCCTGTTCTTCTCGGGCATGCCGCCCGCGATGCAGCATGTGAAGGCAGGCAAGCTGCGGCCGCTCGCGGTCACGACGCCGAAGCGCTCGCCGGCCGCGCCCGACGTGCCGACGATGGCCGAAGCGGGCATTGCCGGCTTCGACATCAGCAACTGGTTCGGCGTCTTCGCGCCCGCCGGAACGCCTGACGAGGTGCTCAACAAGCTCAACGCCCAAATCGTGAAGGCGCTCGCCCTGCCCGACGTGAAGGAGCGCCTTTCGAGCCAGGGGGCGGAGACGGTCGGAAGCACGCGTGCGCAGTTCGCCGCGTTCATCGCCGCCGAGACCGCGAAATACGCGAAGCTCATCAAGGAGTCGGGGGCGAAGGCGGACTGATCAGGCGGGCTGCCTGTTCCAGAGCGTTGCGCCTCGCGAGCGGCGCGATCGCGATCAATCCGAACACCGGACCCGGAAGCAGCAGCCATGCGGTCCACGCGCCCCAAGACGGAATCCAGCGCGTCGCGAGGTCGATCGAGGCGATCGTGATCGCGAACCCGATGCTGTTCTGGATCGACAGCGCGCTGCCGACCAGGTCCGGGGGACAGGCGCGCGCGGACAAGGCCGAGAATTGCGGCGAGTCGGCAACCACCGCCACGCCCCACGCGACGAGCACAGGCAAAGCAAGCACGCCTGCGTCGACGGCGAAGGGAAAGACCGCACAGCACAGCGCCGAGCCCGCCAGTGCCGCAGCCGCGACGCGCGCGCTCCCATGGCGACGGCTGAGGTAACCGCCGGCGATGCATCCGATGCCGCCCGCGCCGATCACCATGAATGACCACAGGGCGATGGCCGTCAAGCTCGTGTCCGGATAGCGCGCGAAAGCCATGCCGAGAAGAAATGGCGTGAGGGTCCAGAAGGCGTAGAGCTCCCACATGTGCCCGAAGTACGCGAGCGCCGAAGCACGAAAATCGGCAATGCGGGCGACCACGAGCACGGCACCCCATTGGGGACGCGAACGGGCGCCGCGAGGCAATGACGGACCGTCGCCGAGCGCATAGATGACGATCGCGGCCATGATCGCCAGCACCGATGAAACGGCCGCGACCGCCTGCCACGGCCAGCCCGTCCCCGCTGCGCGGATCGCGTGCGGCAGCGCGGTGCCGAAAGTCAGCATGCCGACGAGCCATGCCAGCGCTTCGCCCGCGCGCTGCGGCTCCCAGCTCACCACGAGCTTCATGCCCAGCGGATAGATTCCCGCGAGCGCGAATCCGGTTGCGAACCGGAACGCCACGGCCTGCGCCAGGTCGTGGGCGACGAAAGCGAATCCGGCATTCGCCGCCGCGCCGGTTAGCGCACATGCCGCGAACACGCGGCTCGCCGGAAACCGGTCCGCCAGGCCCGAGAGCGCGAAGGTCATCGTCCCCACGATGAATCCGAGCTGCACGGCGATGGTGAGCGCGCCGACGTCGGGCGCGACGAGGCTCCACGCGCGCGCCAGGTCGTCGAACGCGGCGTTCGCGCTGAACCACAAGGAGGTGCCGAGGAACTGCGCGAAAACGATGATCGCGATCGGGCCCGGCTTCTTCATGGGCTCCAAGGCATTGTCGGCTGAGCGTCTTTCCGCATTACAGCCGGCGCTGCAGGAACACGAGGTCCAGCCAGCGCCCGAACTTCCACCCGACCTCGCGGAAATGCGCGACCTTCTCGAAGCCGAGGCGCTCGTGCAGGCGAAGCGAGGCGATGTTGTCGGCATCGATGCCGGCGATCATCACGTGCTTCTTCATCGACGCGGCGCGGCGCAACAGCTCGGCCACGACCGCGGCGCCAATTCCATGCGCGCGGCGATCGGCGCGCACGTGGACGGAGTGCTCGACCGTGTGGCGGTAGCCGGGCCAGGCGCGGAAGTCACCGAACGATCCATAGCCCGTGATTCCCGTCTCGTCCTCGGTCACGAGCACCGGGTAGCCCTGTTCGAGCCGCGCGCGCATCCACTCGGCGCGGTCGGCCAGCGTGACCTGCGTCTCGGTGTAGATCGCAGTCGAGGTGGCGATCACGTCGTTGTAGATCGCGAGGATTCCGGGAAGGTCATTTTCAGTGGCGTCGCGAACGTCCATGGTCTTGGCTCCTCCGGCAGCTCGGCCATTATCCGGACGGATAGTATGATGCGGGTCACCGGCAAGTTGCCCCAATGCCCGGAAGAAGAAAGAAAAGGTAGGTGCGCACACGATGCGGTTTGCCCTGGCGTTCGCGGCTCTCCTCGCCCTTTCGTCTGCGGCTCGCGCGCAGTGGGCCATCGTGCAGCTGCCCGAACACGTGTTCGTCGCCGTGCCGTTCATGATCGACGTGACGCTCGACTGCCCGCCGCCCGGCGAGGCGCCGCCCCCCCGTGGATGCAACGGAGCCACTCTCGCGTGGTTCGAAGTCTCCGACAATTCCGCCGGCCAGCCCCGCGGCCAGGTGACGCTCTTCCCCTTCGATGCGGTAAGGACAGGGCCCTTCACGTTTCACAAACCGGGGCAGCAGCTCATTTCGCTTCTCACCGAGGACACGGAATTCATCGGCCTCATCGATCTCATCGGCCAGGTGAGTTTCCTGGTCCGGCATCCGGCGGGCCCGCTACCGCGCAAGTAGTGATGCAATCGGTTACAGGTTGGGCGCCCGATCGTTGCTATCCTCCTCGCGCGCTCGATGACAGGAGAAGCCCATGAGACTACGCACGATTGCGATCATCATCGCCGGTTTGTCGGTCGCGTCGACGATCGTCGACGTTTCCGCGCAGGGCTATCCGGGCCGCGAGCGCAGCCGCGCGGCGCCGCACGACAAGGGCGCCGAGCGCGACACCAAGCGCACGCCGTCCACCCCGTCGCTCGACCCCTACGCCGCCCTCGAGCGCGAGCTGCCTTCCCTGCAGGTCGATCTCCTGATCCGCAACGAGCAGCTCGACGACTGGCGCGTCTTCGAGCGTGACGTTCGCGACATCGCGGAGATGGAGCGGGCGCGCCGGCGCCATCTGATGGCGCTCAAGGACTCGGGCGAGAAGCCCGCCACGGCCCTCACCCTGATCGGCTCGCTCGCCGAGGACGAACGCGTCAAGGCCGAGGCCGCGGCCGATCTCAAGCGCCATCTCGAATCGCTGTACGCGAAGCTCGACGATTCGCAGCGCCGCACGTTCGATCGAAGGGCGGTCCAGTCGCAGACGGAACCGCTGGGGCCCGCAACGCGTTGACCCTGCCCGGGCGCGGGGTGATGATGCGCTGAATGATCGACAAGCTGCTTCTTCGCCGGGCCGCGCTTGCCGCCGCGGCCGCGCTGATCCTTGGGCTCGCCTGGTTCGGGCCGCTCGACCGGCTCTCGCAGGAGTACGTCGAATCCGGATTCAAGCGCGCCCTGATCACCTTCGCCCTCGCGCGAACCGCGAATGCGCTGATCTCGGTTGCCCAGGAGACCACGGTCGCGATCCAGCCGTTCGGACTCGGGGTCACGGTGAGCCCCGCCCAGGTGCTGGACCCCCTCAACGACCTGGTCGAGCAATTCTCGACGCTGATGCTGATCGCCTGCGTGTCGTTCGCGGTGCAGCGCATCCTCATCGAGATCGGAGGATTCGTCTGGGTGTCGGCGTTCCTGACGGCCGCGATCCTCGCCTGGGCGTGGTGGACGTGGCGCGGCGGCCCTGCCCCGACGTGGCTCACGAGAGCGCTTCTCGTGATCCTCCTCGTTCGCTTCGCTGTGCCGCTCGCGGCACTCGGAAGCGAAGGGGTATTTCGAGTCACGATGGCGACCGATTACGCGCAAGCCCAGGCCGCCGTCCAGGTGACCTCCGAAGAGATGCGCGTGATGTCCCCTGAGAACTACGTCAAGGGCTCATCGGGCGCGTTCGACCGGCTCAAGGAATGGTGGGACCGGAAGAAGCAGGACATTCAATCCACCTTCGACCAGTTGAGGGACAAGGCGGAGAACATGGTGCGGCACATCATCGTCCTCATGGCGCTCTTCACCGTGCAGACGCTGCTGTTGCCGCTGCTCTTTCTTTGGCTGGTGCAGCGCCTCCTGCGCGGCGCCCTGTCGTGGTCTACGGAAAATGAAAACTAGGGCCCTGCTCCTCGCCGTCCTCCTCGCGGCCGCGCCCGCCCACGCGAAGCTCTTCCGCTGGGCGAGCAACAACGACCATTCGAGCGCCGATCCGCACGGCCAGAACCAGATCGTCAACAACGCGATCAACGGGCAGGTCTACGAGCCGCTGGTGAAGCGCGGGAGGAAGCTGGAGATCATTCCCGGCCTCGCCGAGAGCTGGGCGCAGGTCTCGCCGACCGTGTGGCGCTTCAACCTGCGCAAGGGTGTGAAGTGGCACGACGGCAGCGCTTTCAGCGCCGATGACGTCGTGTTCTCCGTGAAGCGCGCCCAGGGCGACACGTCGACGTTCCGGGTGTACGGGCGCGCGGTCGGCGAGCCGCGCAAGGTGGACGACCACACCGTCGAATTCACCACGCCCGTTCCCAATCCCGTGATGCTCGAGACGGTCGCGCTGCTGCAGACCATGAGCAAGGCGTGGTGCGAGAAGAACAACGTCCAGCGCGCGCAGGATTTCGCGAAGAAGGAGGAGACCCACGCCTCGCGCAACGCCATGGGCACCGGTCCCTACATGCTGGTCGCGCGCGAGCCGGATGTTAAGAGCAAATTCAAGCGCAACCCGAACTGGTGGGGCCAATTCGAAGGCAACGTCGAAGAGATCGAGTACAGCGTGATCAAGTCCGACGCCACGCGCATGGCCGCGCTTGCCGCCGGCGACCTCGACCTCGTCCTCGATCCTCCGTTGCAGGACATCGAGAAGCTGCAGCGCGATTCACGCATCCGCATCTACCGCGAGCCCGAGAACCTCGTCTTCTTCCTCGGCATGGACCAGGCGCGCGACGAGCTGCTCTATTCCGACGTCAAGGGACGCAATCCATTCAAGGACCGGCGCGTGCGCCTCGCGCTCTACCAGGCGATCGACGCGGATGCGATCAACCGCGTGGTGATGCGCGGCATGGCCATGCCCGCCGCGCTGATCCTGCCCAATCCCGAGGCGGCCCGCGTGCCGAAGGAACTGAACGTACGCTTTCCGTACGATCCCGCGGCGGCGAAGCGCCTTCTCGCCGAGGCGGGCTACCCCAACGGCTTCTCGACCGCGGTCGATTGCCAGAACGTGCGCGAGAACATCTGCACGGCGGTCGCGGGAATGCTCGCGCGCGTCGGAGTGAACGTGAAGGTGAACTCGCTGCAGAACGCGCGCTTCTTCGCGAAGGGGCAATCGCGCGACACGAGCTTCTACCTCCTCGGCTGGGGCGGCCCGAACACCGACGCGATCTTCGCGCTGCAGCCGCTACTGCACAGCCGCAACGAGAAGGGCGACGGCGACTACAACTGGGGCGACTACCGCGATGCGAAGATGGACGCGCTCATCGACCAGGCCAAGGTCGAGATGGACAAGGCGAAGCGCCAGGCCCTCGTCAACGACGCGCTGAAGATGCAGCACGATAACGTGTACCACGTCCCGCTTCACCGTCGCATGGCGCCATGGGCGTCGCGCGCGACGGTCGAGGTCGGGCACCGCCCCGACGGCTGGCTGGAAGTCAGCTGGGTGAAGATCAAGTAGGGCTAGTGGTCGTTCGGCTCGATGCGAATGTGCTGCTTGCGAAGCACCCGGCCTTGCGAATCGAAGATCACCGAGCAGAACGCGAAGTATCCCCACCCATCGGTAAAGGGATAGTCCCAGGCCACTTCATGCAGGCGCTGGAACGATTCGGTGCGCGCGGGTTCACCGACGATGCGGCGCACGTCCGCCTGGCTCATGCCGGGATCGAGCCGCGCGAAGTCGGATTCGTGCAGGGCGCGGTGCGTCGCGCAACCCGCGAGGAGAAACGACATGCAGAGCGCCATTCGAATCATCGTTCCTCCTTCTTGGGGGACAGGGCACATCCGGCATCGAGTAGTGACCTGTCCCCAATCCTACCGCCAATCCACGGCGCCGAAACGCTCGTTGCCGAGCAGCGTGTAGAAGACGCCGATAGTGCCGCGGTGCACCGAGATGTCGCCGGTACCGGAATAAGTGGCGTCGCGGAAATTACCGAGGTACTTGATCGAAATGCCATGCTGGCCGAGGACGCGCCAGGTGAAAGCCGCATCAATGCGCGCGATGTTCTCGTGGCCGCCGCGCGCAGCGGCCCCCACGCGCGTGACGAAGTATTCGCGCGCCGTCACGTCGATCGCCGCGCGGTCGCGATAGATCACGCGCACGCCCAGCAAACCCTGCGGCGCGAGGCCGTAGTGGTAGTCGCCATCCAGCGTGCTGCGGGCCGTGCCGACCGCGGCGTAGCCGAGGCCCGTGAGCCCGGTGCCCTGGACGATGTAGGACTCGGCCGGGTGCCATTGCAACGTCGTCCCCAGCGACAGCGCCGTGCTCGAGACGCGGTAGGCCTGCGGGAAGATGTAGTCGTACGATCCGTACAAGCCGAGCACGCCGCGCAGCTTGTCGCCCTCTTCATACGTTCGGCCTTTCAGCAGGCCGCGTGTCATCGCATTCTCGAAGCCGTTCGCGCTCGAGAGCGTGCCCTGGAAGGCGAAATAGTCGAACGGCCGCGTGTATTCGTAGCCGCGCTTTCCCGGAAGCCCGTATTCGAGATAGAAGTCGGCGAGCGCCTCGTTGCTGCGCAGGTGGACATCCGAAAAGCTGCCGCGGCTGCCTTCCTCGGCCGTGCCGCTGAATCCGAGCTGCAGGCGCGTGAAGTGCGCCGGATCGTGGCTCGGAAAGACCGGCCGGAAACGCTCGCCGAACGCGATGCGATTGAAGCGGGTCGCCGGCGAAATCACCGTCGCGGCGATCTCGCGCCACGACGAATGGATGATCTCCTTCTCGAGCACGAGGCCCGCCATGCGGAAGAGCGCTTCGCCGAGGAAGCTTCCGCCGATGCCGGTGCTGATCTGGTCGTTGCGCGATGGCGGCGTGGATTCGCCCGCGACCTCCCAGAACGCGCTTCCGAGGAACGTGTACGTCAATCCCTCCCAATAGTCGAGCCCCGCGGAGCGCGCGAACGTGTGGTACATCGAGCCCTGGTAGGGGTGGCCGAGTTGGTTCACCTTGAACGGATCGCGATCGATGACCCAGCTCGAGCGCAGGTTGCGACGCACGGTCTCGTTGGTGACGCGATAGTCGCAGCACCCGAAATGCTGGTTGTCGATGCGATTCAGGAGGAAATCGAAGGCGAAGATCTCGAGCGCCGGGATCGCGTAGCTCTTTTCCGCGCCGAACTTGAAGGGCGAATCTTCGGCACGCGCCGCGATGCAGGCGAGGCCGAACAGGAGAAATGCGCCGAGTTGGTTCGTTTTCTTCATCGCGCGCCGCTGTGACCTCGCCCCTTCGTCCAAGTTCATCTGGCGTAGGATTCCAGCAAATGAAATCCGATCCGACCGGCGACATCCTGCGTGCGCTGCAGTTCGCGGCGTTCAAGCATCGCGACCAGCGGCGCAAGGATCATGTCGCCTCGCCCTACATCAATCACCCGATCGCGCTCGCCACGGTCCTCTGGCACGAAGGCGGCGTGCACGACCCCGCGGTCATCTGCGCCGCGCTGCTTCACGACACGATCGAGGACACGCAGACGACCGCCGAGGAGCTCCAGAAGATATTCGGCGTGAAGATCGCGCGCGTCGTGCTGGAAGTCACCGACGACAAGCTGCTCCTCAAAGCGGAAAGGAAGCGGCGCCAGATCGAGCACGCGCCGCACCTTTCGCGCGCCGCGAAGCTGGTGAAGCTCGCCGACAAGATCTGCAACCTGCGAGACGTCGCCGCCTCGCCGCCGCCAACCTGGCCGCTGCGGCGGCGGCGCGCGTACTTCAGCTGGGCGAAGAAGGTCGTGGACGGATTGCGCGGCGTGAGCCCCAAGCTCGAGAGGCTGTTCGACCAGGCGTATGCCGATCGTCCATAAATAAACACCCCCGCCATGGCGGGGGTGGTAGTGGGGGTCTGACCCTGGAGTCGGACCCGCGCTTCTAGATCCGTCCCATCAACAGCAGGATGACCAGGATCAGGACGACGAGACCCACGCCACCCGACGGGCCGTAACCCCAGCCGCGGCTGTGAGGCCAGGCCGGAATCACGCCGATCAACGCGAGGACCAGGATGATCAACAGGATTAATCCGATGGACATGACGCTCTCCTCTTCTCGAACCGATCCCGATTGGACCGGCGAGCGCCCCGGCTGTTGCTTCCACGAATCACTCGACGCGTTGTCGGATAACCGGAACCCGGCTGTCGCCCGCCCCGCTACAGCGCCCCGAAGCGGCTCGGAACCGAGTTGATGAGGCGCATGAATTCGTCGGTACGGATGTGAAGCCGCGGCCGGCCGCGAAGGCTCTCGAAGGGGGTGCGCGGCAGCTCCTTCCTGGGACGCACCGGCTTCGCGGACTCGATGCGAACGAGACCGTTGCGAAGGTGGGTGACGATGACCGGGCCCCTCATGGTGATCGTTCTCGACATGGTCGGCTCCCCGGGCTCAGTACGTCATGTCCACGACGTTGCCTTCGGTCGCCTTGCTGTCGATCGAAAGCTTGGCGGGGGGCGCGTCGTTCACCATCGACGCGGCGCGCGCGTCGATCGCGGAGCTCGCGACGACCTGGCTGCCCTGGCGCGAGGGCGTGACCGCGATCACCACCAGCACCACGAACGCGGTGAAGGCGACATTGCGGATGGTGCGCTCGGGGAACGGCACGTCGATGTGCTTGCCGCCGAGAGCTTCGCGAATCAGTCTTTCCTTGCGTGCATCGGACATGGAAATCTCCTTGCGCTGAGGTGTTGGGGAGTGCGGCCGGCCTGGGCAGGCCGCGCTCCGTTTTCTTACGCCTTGGTGCTGTTGTCGTCGTCGCATTTCGGCAGCGGCTCGTTCGAAGGGACGTTGCCGTCCGTGCGGTCGAGCTCGCGGTAGAACGCGGCGGTTTCGTTCGCTTCCTTGCAGGTCTGGCTGGTCGCCGGCGCCTGTTCGGTCACGGGGTAGGCGACGGGCATCGCGTCGTCGGCCAGCGAGGCGCCGGTGAAGAACGCGAAGACCATCGAGATGGCTGCCGTGCTTTTGAGGTTCAACATGTCGCTCTCCTGGGTTGGGGTTCTGGGTTGTTTCACGGACGAATGCCGTGAGTGCACTTTCCTCCGCGCCCCGCCCCGCGTACTTAAGCCAGCCTTAAACGTTCTTAAACCGCGGGGTACCATCCGATGGGGAGGCGTCCAGGGAGCCAGGGGAGTTGGAGCAGATCTACAAATTCGGCACCGTCGAGGTGCGTCCGGCCGAGCGCCAGATCCTGGTGGAGGGGCGTCCCGCGCCCGTCGGGGCGCGGGCTTTCGACCTGCTGCTCGCGCTGATCGACGCCCGCGATCGCGTTGTCACCAAGGACGAGCTGCTCGATCGCGTGTGGCCCGGGGTGGTCGTCGAGGAGAACAACCTGCAGGTGCAGGTTTCCACCCTGCGCAAGGTGCTCGGCAACCGCTCGATCGCCACCCTCCCCGGCCGCGGCTACCGCTTCACCCTGGCGGTCGAGGGTGAGGAAGAAGCGGGCCCGTCATGCGCGCTGCCCGGCTTCCGGCACAACCTGCCGGCGCAGCTCAACAGCTTCGTCGGGAGGGAG
>Ga0209131_1000839_pt1 | contig 21524 bp, 25 predicted proteins | sample GraSoi_2013_40cm_FD_185826 | JGI IMG/M metagenome (GOLD analysis project Ga0209131, IMG submission 185826) | Grasslands soil microbial communities from the Angelo Coastal Reserve, California, USA - Sample 9_17_2013_40cm (SPAdes) (version 2) | ecosystem: Environmental > Terrestrial > Soil >... | reverse complement strand
GCAGAAGGTGATCTCGCAGCCCGCCATTCGCGCGAGGTTCGCCGAGATCGGCGCGGAAACGGCGGGCGGCACGCCCGACCAATTCGCCGGCTACATCCGCGACGACCTCTCCAAGTGGACCCGGATCGTGAAGGACGCGAATGTCAAGGTTGAATAGCCTCGCCGCGGCGATGGCGGTCGGCGTGCTCGGCTCATGTGCCGTGGCGCCCATGTCGAATACGCCCGTCACCCTCACGCTCGGCACCGCGACGCCGGGCGGCGGCTTTCCCGTCTACGGCGACGCTTTCGTCGCCGCGGTGCACGAAGCCGACCCCGCAATCACGATTGATGCGCGCAACACGAAAGGCAGCGCCGAGAACATCCCGCTGCTGGAGCTTGGAAAGCTCGACCTGGCGCTCGTGCAAGGCGAGGCCGCGTACGAGGCGATCGCCGGCATCAACCGTCCCGCGCCCACTCACATCAAGATCGTCTGGGCGATGTATTCCTCGCCGGGCATGTTCGTGGTTCGCGCCGACAGCCCGTATCGGAAGATCGAAGACCTCAAGGGCAAGCCCGTGGCGTGGGGTGCGAAGGGCTCGGGCCTCGTGATCCTCGCGAGTTATGTCCTCGATCCGCTCGGCCTCGATCGCGATCGCGATTTCCAGCCCATTTACCTCGAGCGCACGGGCGATGGGCTCGCCATGTTGCAGGACGGCCGCGCGGCGGCGCTGTGGGGCGGCGGGATCGGCTGGCCCGGATTCGCGGCGATGGCGAAAGCGCCGGGCGGTGCGCGCTTCATCGCGCCGAGCGATCGCGAGATCGACCGCATCCTCGCGAAGCACAAGTTCCTGCGGCTCACGACCGTTCCGGCGGGCAGCTACGCGGGCCAGACGCAGGACATTCCGTCGGTGGGGTCGTGGAGTTTCGTTTTCGCGCGCGCCGACCTGCCCGACGATGCCGCGTATCGCCTCGCCCGGGCGTTGCACCAGGCGGAAGCGAGATTCGCCGCGAAGCTGGTGCAGGCGCGGGAAAGCACGGCCGCCAATACTTCGAGCGCCGCCGACCGCGCGCTGCTGCATCCGGGCGTCGCGCGCTATCTGCGAGACGCGGGGCTCATGCGCTAGTCAGTCGCGCGTCATGCGCAGCGATCCTCGCCCCCCGATGATCGCGAATCGATCGCCGTTCTCCGGTTTCAATGCCTTGCCGTTGAAGCCGACCGGTTCGGCCACGCACTCGCGATGTGTCCGCACCGTGCGCCCCGGGAGCCGATACTCCGCCGACCCGATTCGATACTCCACGCGCTCCCCCGATTCGTTGGCCACCGCGAACTCGATCATGCGGGACGCCGGGCGCCCGAAAACCTGCACGCCATAGTAGCGACCGGTCTTCGGGCTGCGCGCCACGGCCACGCCGATGTCGGTCGCGTCGCGATCCAGCAAGTTCTTTCGATGACCGGGCGATCGCTTCCAGCCTTCGACGAACCCATCCGCCAAATCGGCGGCGGTCTTGAATCCGTCGGAGCGGAACTGGTATCCGATGTTCTCGGACACGAGGCAGTATTCATAGCCATGCCGCCGTGCTCGCGCCGAGGGCTCGCTGCCGTCGGCAGCATGGCTGAACTTGTCCGTGCTCGCCATGAAATCGGCGAAATCGCGGGCGGTGGCCGCGAGCTTCGAATCGGCTTCGACCGCCGCAAGCCGCTGCTCCTGCCTGAATCGATTGGTGCCCTCGATCACGATGGCCATGACGCGCGCAGGATCGGGCGTCTCGGCGAACGCCGGGAACGCAAGGAAGATTGCCGTGACGGCGACGGCGACCGGATGCGGGCTGGGCATGTTGGCGCGATGCATTAGGATAGCCGTCGAGTCTAGCGTCAACCCCAGGGAGATCGGTGACCGCAATGCTGCTTTTCAAGAACGCGCGCCTCTTCGACGGCTACAACGCCGAGTGCCCCGAGGGCATGAGCGTCTTGGTCGAGGGCGGCATGATCCGCGAGGTCTCGGACAAGCCGATCGCCGCCCGCGACGCGGCGGTCTTCGACGTCCGCGGCCGCACGCTCATGCCGGGGCTCATCGACGCGCACATGCACGCGTACGCGAGCGATGTGAACATGTTCAAAGTCGAGGCCGTGGGGACGCCGTATCGCACCGCGCACGCGGTGCGCATGCTCGGCTACACGCTCGACTGCGGTTTCACCACCGTGCGCGACATCGGCGGGGGCGACTACTCGCTCGCCAAGGCCATCGCCGACGGCCTGGTGCGCGCTCCGCGATTCCTGTATGCGGGCAAGGTCCTGTCGATGACCGGCGGCCACGGCGACATGCGGCCCATCGACGAGCAGCCGCGCTACCACTCGATGTGCTCGTGCGGGATCTTCAACAGCTTCTGCAAGGTATCCGACGGCGTTGACGAGTGCATCCGGGCGACCCGGGAGGAGCTTCGCCAGGGCGCGCACTGCATCAAGATCATGGGCTCGGGCGGTGTCGCCTCGCCGACCGATCCGATATGGATGAACCAGTATCGCGAGGACGAGATCCGCGCCATCGTCGCGGAGTGCACCGAGCGCCGGACCTACGCCTCGGCCCATTGCCACCCGGCGAGCGCCGTGCGCCGCTGCGTCGAATTCGGCGTGCGCTCGATCGAGCACGCGACGCTCATCGACGACGAGACCGCGCGCTTCGTCGCCGAGCGCGGCGCCTACATCGTGCCGACGATGACGATCCTCTTCGCGCTGGTCGAGCTGGGGCCGAAGCTCGGCTTCCCGCCCGAAAGCCAGGAGAAGGCGAAGGTCGCTTACGAGGGGGCCCTGGCGGGGCTCGATAGAATTCGCAAGGCGGGCGTCAAGGTGGGGTACGGCACCGACCTTCTCGGCACGCTCTACACGCAGCAATGTCGCGAGTTCACCATCCGCAGCGAGGTGTTCACGCCGCTGGAGCTGCTGCGCCAGGCCACCTCGATGAACGCCGAGCTGATGATGATGGCGGGCAAGATCGGCTGTGTCCGGGCCGGCGCTTTCGCCGACCTGCTGGTGGTCGACGGCGACCCGTTGAAGGACATCGGGGTCCTCGCCGCCGACGGCCGGAACTTGCGCGCCATCGTGCGGGCTGGAGAAGTTGTCAAGAACGCGCTATAACAGCGCGGAATGTGACCTGAAATCATTGCCGCACGGGTGACGATCCCGGATAACATTCGGGCAAGCGGTTAACAACAAATTTCGATCGATCGAGAGGTAGTAGGGTTCGTGCGCCGGATACCTACGTAGATGGCCCAGCCAACGCCCTTTGACACCATGCTGGTGCAAAGCCGCGACCTATTCTGCGATCGCTTGTGCGACGCGGTGCACGGCATGCTCGAGCATGCCGACCAGTCGCTCACCGAAATGGCGGAGAAGATCGAAGACGCCGATGCCCGGAAGCCTTATGACGAGGCGCGTGACCTCGTCCTCTCCCAACGCGCGGTCCTCGAGAAGCAGTTCCGCGCGCGCTACACGGCGGAATTCCAGAAGCGCACCAACCAGGCGAAGAAGATCGCGCTCAGCCTTGCCGATGTCAGCCTCGGCGACCTGGAGCTGGTCACCGACGACGATCTCGAGGAGACCCTCAAGTTCAACGCCATGGCCGCCAAGGTGCGGCGCTTCTGCGACGAGGAGCTGGGGGCTCTCGACCAGCGCGTCGGCGTCCTTGTCGGCGACGCGACCCTCGAGTCAGACGCCAATCCCTTCGGGCCCCAGGGGATCTGCGACGCGTACAAGCAGGCCGGCCGGCACATCGATTCGAACGTGTCCTCGCGCTTGATCCTGCTCAGGCTCTTCGACGACCACGTCCTCGACACCATTCGCGCGAGTTACAAGAGCGTGAACGAGCTGCTCGTCCAGAACGGTATCCTGCCCAAGATCCGCTACGGCATCTCGAAGACCGAGGGCGGAAAGACGCCTCCGCTCACGCACGAGGGCGACAAGGAGAAGTCCGAGGCGGGCGAGAAGGCGCCCGAGACGCCGCAGGACATGTTCTCGATGATCCAGAAGCTGCTCGCGCCGGTGGTCGCCCAGGGTGGCCCGGGCGGCGGCGGCCCGCCTGCCCCGGGCATGGGAATGGGCGGCGCGCCGCTGGTGGAGGGCGCCGACCTCATGGGCTCGCTCTCGCGGCTGCAGGTAGGCGACGTGAGCGGCGTCACCGCGCCGGACGCAGGCCAGCTCGCCGAGCTCCTTGCCCTCGCAAAAATCGGGACGACGAACGTGCTGCGCGACCTCAAGACAACGAGCGTCGGCGCGGGCATGGGTCAGGTCGACAGCATGACGCTCGACATCGTCGCGATGCTCTTCGACGAGCTGTTCGACGATCCCAAGATCCCGATCGCGCTGAAGGGCCTCATCGGCCGGCTGCAGCTGCCGATGCTCAAGGTCGCCATCGCCGACAAGGACCTTTTCACCAAGAAGGGACATCCGGCGCGCCAGCTCCTCGACACACTCGGGCAGATCGGACTGCGCTTGCCCGCGGATTTCGACGCCGAAAGCGCCCTCTTCCACAAGCTCGAGACCTTCATCCAGGAGCTGGTCGACGGCTTCCAGGAAAAGATGGAGATCTTCGACACGGTGCGCGGGCGCCTCGAGGAGATCATCGCCGAGTACGACGCCGGCGTCGCCCTCGAGATGCAGGGCTCGCAGAAGCAGCTCGAGCAGATCGAGAGCCTCGCCGTCGCCAAGTCCGCGGCCCAGGAAGCCATCGCCGCCCGGCTCCAGTCGACGACGGCGCCGCGCCCCATCGTGGAATTCCTCGCGCAACATTGGATCAAGTTCCTGCTGATCGTGCACGCGCGCGAAGGCCCGGAAAGCGCCGCGTGGAAGGGCGCCCTCGAGACCGTGGACCAACTGCTCTGGAGCGTCGAGCCGAAGGCGACCGTCGAAGAGCGGCGCAAGCTCGCCGGCACGATTCCGGCGATTCTCAAGGGCGTGCGCGCCGGCGTGGCCGCGGCCGGCATCGACCCGGCGGCGTGCACCGCGTTTTTCGGCGAGCTGATGAAATGCCACACTGACGTGATGCAGGCGGCCGCGAAGCCGAAGGAGGCTCCCGCGAAGACGAAGCCGGGCGCCTTGACGCCCGAAGGGGCCAAGGCCGCCGCGAAAAAAGCGCCGCCTCCTCCGCCCGCCGACGACATTCTCGACTTCACCGCGCCGGTCGTCGTCGACAATCCGTTCGGCGAGGGAAAAATCGAGGTGGTTTCGGAGGATCTCGATTTCACCGCCGCGGCGCCGGCGGCGGTCTCGCTCGAGGCGCCCGCGGAGGCGCCGGGCGCCGCGCCCGCCCGTGCCAAGCGTCCGAGGGAGACGACGATTTCGCTGCCCAGCCGCCTCGTCGAGGGCGCCTGGGTCCAGATCATCCTCGAGGACAACGAGCAGCATCCGGCGAAGCTTCACTACGTGAGCCCGATGAAGAGCCATTTCCTCTTCGTCGACCGCAAGGGCCACAAGGTCTACGAATGCTCGCGCTCGATGCTCGCGCGCCGCCTGAACAACCTCGAGATCGCGATTCTCGACGGCGAGCCCGACGCTTCGCTCTTCGATCGCATCATGGACAGCCTCTTCGGGAAACTGGGCACCGCCGCGCCCGTCGCGACCGGCTGACCACGGCGTGCGCCATTCGGCGCACCTCCCCGACCCGCAATTGCGGAATACCGAAACGCCTGGCGTGTTGGCTTTATTGCATCCTTTTTTCCGGATGCGATCCAGAAAGGAGGAAGGTATGAACCGGACTTCCATCACCGCCGTCGCGTCCTCGTTGTCGCTCGGTCTTGCGATGGGCGCTTTCGCCGCCTCGACTGTCAATTCGGGCCGGGCCGATTCCCTGCACGCGAGCTCCCAATCGAGCAAGCCGGCGCAAGTGACAACCGCAATGGCAGCGGCGCCGAAGGGCACCACCACGACATTGCGGGGACCCGACAAGACGGGGCAGCCGAACCAGAGCTGCGAGGACCTCGGCAACCAACCCGGCCGCTCGATGTCGGCCCCCGGCTCGGCATTCAATCCGGACGGGAAAGCGGGCTCCGTCTACGCGGGGGAACAGCCGCAGAACTCGCGAAACACCGCTAGCGTGTCGCAATACGACGTCGCCTGCGCGCGTCCGTCGAAGTAAGGCCTAACCGCATCACGGGCCGCGTCGGTCGCCGGCGAGCCACTTCTTCGAATCCCGCGGCGTCGTACATCGATTTCGTGCCGAACCACAACGAGTCGTCGGCCGACCGTGCGGGTTTGTCCACCGGATAAGCCTCGAGGCATTCGACTCCACGCTTTTTCGCATAGGCGATCGCGCGGTCGAGGAGCGCCTTCGCCACGCCTTGACCGCGAAACTCGCCCGGCACAACGAAGCAGACGATCGACCACACCGGCCTCTCGTCGACCGGCTTCATGACGGAGGAGCGCTCAAGCTTTCGATAGTCCTCGCGCGGTCCCAGCGAAATCCAACCCACCGGGGCCTTGCCGCGATAACCGACGAGGCCGGGCGGCGGATCCGATTTCGCCAGCGCCTTCAGGTCGGCACGGTTGGCTTGCGCGCGAGTCTGGCCTCGCGGCGGCGCGGGCGCCTCGCCGCTGCGGCGATAGAACATGCACCAACATCCTCGAGCGACGGAACAGCCGCGTGCGCCGAAGATCGCCTCGACGTCGGGCCATCGCTCGGGCGTGAGCGGACGGACGATGATCCTCATGGCATGCAGTATATTGGCGCCATGGACACTCATACCGCTTCGACGAAGCCCGCCTACGCCGAGCTCGCGCGGCTGCAGGTGCGGCTGCACCGCCTGAGCCACCTCGGCTCGATCGTAGGCTGGGATCGCAACACGATGATGCCCCCCAAGGGCAATGAAGCGCGCGCCGCGGCGGAAGCCGAGCTCGACGCCCTGGTCCATCGCCTGCGCACGGATCCGCAGCAGGCCGAATGGATTCGCGCCGCGCAATCCGAGCCGCTCGACGACTTCGAGCGCGCCAACCTGCGCGAGATCCGGCGCACCTGGCGCGAAGCCAACGCGCTGCCCGAATCGCTGGTGGAGGCGAAGACGATCGCCGGCGCGCGCTGCGAGCATGCGTGGCGCACCCAACGGTTCGCGAACGACTGGCGCGGTTTCCTCGAGAACGTGCGCGAAGTGGTGAAGCTTTCGCGCGAGGAGGCGCAGTTCCTTTCCGACGACTCGGGCCTTTCCCGCTACGACGCGCTCATCGATCGCTTCGAGCCCGGCATGCGCACCGCCGACCTCGACCGCATCTTCGGCGACCTGAAGCAGTGGCTCCCGGATCTGATCCGGCGCGTGCAGGAGAAGCAGCGCGGCGAGACGGTGATCCAGCCCCAGGGCTCCTTCCCCATCGCGAAGCAGAAGGAGCTCAGCCTCGCGCTCATGAAGCGTCTCGGTTTCGACTTCGACGCGGGCCGCCTCGACGAGAGCGCGCATCCCTTCAGCGGCGGCGTCCCCGAGGACGTGCGCCTCACCACGCGCTACCGCGAGGAAGACTTCACGCGCAGCCTCATGGGGACGATCCACGAGACCGGTCACGCGCGCTACGAGCAGAACCTCACGCGCGAGTGGCTCGGGCAGCCGATCGCCCGCGCCCGCTCCTTCGGCATCCACGAGAGCCAGAGCCTGTCGTTCGAGATGCAGCTCGCGCGGTGCCGCGGGTTCACGGGCGTGCTGGCGCCGCTTCTCACGAAAGCCTTCGGCGCGCAGCCCGCGTTCGAGCCCGACAACCTCTATCGCCTGTTTACGCGCGTGAAGGCCGGCTTCATTCGCGTCGAGTCCGACGAGCTCACCTACCCGCTGCACGTGATCCTGCGCTACGAGATCGAGCGCCGGCTGATCGAGGGCGAGATCGAGCCCGAGGACATTCCCGCGCTATGGGACGAGAAGATGCAATCCACGCTCGGCGTGGACACGCGCGGCAATTACACGAACGGCTGCATGCAGGACGTGCACTGGAGCGAAGGGCTCTTCGGCTATTTCCCCAGCTACACGCTCGGCGCGATGTACGCGGCGCAATGGTTCGCGGCGATTCGCAAGGCAGTGCCGGATCTCGACGGGCGCATCGCCGCGGGCGACCTGAGCCCCGCCTTCGAATGGCTGAAGGCGAACATCTGGTCGCAGGGCTCGCGCTGGGAGATCCCGGAAATGGTGCGAAGGGCGAGCGGCGAGGACAAGCTCAACACCGCCCACTTCCGCAAGCACCTCGAAGACCGGTACCTGGGCTGATCTACTGCGGCTTCTGCTGCTGGCGATAGACCGCCTCGATCGTGTCCAGCGCGGTGCGCACGTGCTCGATGCCGTTGCGCGGCACGGCGATGTGCAGGTTCTTGTCGCCGAGGTTGAAGGCGAGGCCGCAAAGCCCCTGCCGCGACTCGAATGGCACGCAGCCCACCGGTGAGATCGCGGTCGCGGCCGCAACGTCCTGGCCGGGCACGGGCGGTTCCGCGATCAAGCCCGGCAGCAGCTGCTCGATCGCCGCCGCGGTGAACTCGAACGAATAGGAGCCGCCTTCGCCGATGAAAGCGACGGCCTTGCGGTCCGTGCCCGGCACCGACTCGCAGCGCGTGACGGAATCGACGATCTCGGCCATCGGCTACGACCTCCCGAGGAAATCCTGCTTGCCGATCTCCACGCCGCTGTGGCGAAGGATGTCGTACGCCGTCGCGGCGTGGAAGAAGACGTTGGGCAGCACGTGGTTCAGCAGATAAGGCATTCCCTGCATCGACCGCGTCGCGGTTTGCGTCTTCCAGGTGACGGTGCGCGCCTCGGCGCCGTCGATCTGCTCGGGCTTCAACGTCTCGAGGAAAGCGATGGTCTTGCGCAGGCGCGCGACCAGGTCGGCGAACGACGCCTCGTTGTCCTCGTACGACGGGGGATCGACCTGGGCAAGGCGCGCCGTACCGCCCTTGGAAACATCGGAAGCGATCTGCACCTGCTTGGCCAGCGGAAACATGTCGGGATACAGGCGGCTACCGAGGAGGACGGCCGGGTCGATCTTCTTCGCCTCGGCGTGCGCGGCGCCCTTCTCCAGGACCGCGATGAGATTGTTGAGCGCGCGAGTGATCGTCGGGATGGAAGCCTGGTACATCGAGATGGTCATGCGTCTTCTCCGGGAAGGTTGAGCGCGCAATTTTACAGGGCGGCGTGTATCGTGCCGGTCCATGGCACTCAAGGCCACCATCTTCAGGGTGGAGCTCTCGGTCGCGGACATCGACCGCGGCTACTACGCCGACCACCCGCTCACGATCGCGCGCCATCCTTCCGAGACGGATGAACGCATGATGGTGCGGGTCCTTGCGTTCGCCCTGCATGCCGGGGAGAGGCTGGAATTCGGCCGCGGCTTGAGCAGCGAGGACGAGCCCGACCTGGTGGAACGCGACCTGACCGGAGCGATCGAGCGCTGGATCGAGGTCGGGTTGCCGGATGAGCGCGAGGTGCGCAAAGCCTGCGGCCGTGCACGCGAGGTCCACGTGCTGGCCTACGGCGGCCGGGCGGTGGACCTCTGGTGGCAAGGGGCGCGACAAACGCTCGATCGCCAGGAACGCCTCGCCGTGAGCGAGGTGCCGGAAGAAGCGAGCGGCGCGCTCGCGAAGATGGCCGATCGATCGATGCGCTTGCAGGTCACCATTCACGACGGCCACATCTCCATCACCGACCACGACACTTCGTTCGGCATGGAGCTTCAGGTTCTCAAGGCGGCGCGGAAGTAGACTGCAGCAAGCCGGGCCGCGGATGCGCGAGCAGCAGCGCGGCGATCGGCGCCTCCAGGCCGCCCGGAATGAGGACGAACGCGCGCAGGTCGCCCGACCGAGTCATGGCGGTGCCGACGATCCAGCCGCGATCGTTGATCCCCGTGGGTTCGAGGTGCCGCCAACCCATCGCCGCCACGGGCGGCAGTGTGTCGAGCCGTGTGTACCTGTCCCCTTCGAGGAGATAGCCGTAGGTGCCCTCCGCGCTTCCGATCACTTGCCCGCTGTTGTTGATCGCAATCGCGCCCGAGTAGCCCGGACCCGGAAGCGCTCGCATCGCGCCATCGAAGATGAAGGGCCGCGGCTGGGCGGTCGTGTCCGTCGACATGCCGACGATGTCACCGCGATCGTTGAGGCCCTTCGCGCTGCTGCCGTTTCCGCCCAGGGTGCCGAGGTCACGCATCGCGCCGTTCTCGTAGAGAAATGCGCGGCCGTTCGAGCTGCCGACGATCTGGTGGCGCGCGTTGATGCGGGCCGCGGAGCTGCCGGCGTTCGGATCGCCGCCGAGAGTGCCGAGGCTCACCAGCGCGCCGTTCTCGAACACGAAGGCGAGGCTCGATGCGCCGCGCCGATACGAGCCGACCACCACGCCGCGATCGTCGATGCCGCCGACATCTCCCTCGACGCCGAGGCGCATCACCGAGGGGCCGCTCCAGATCGTGAGCTCGCCGGTGGACGAACGGCCGGCAACGACGCCGTCGTTGTTCACCGCGAGCGCGCAACTGCCTGCGCTCGTCGCGTTGACCCCGGCCTCCAGGTCGCGAAGCGTCCTGCCGTCGTAGATGAATGCGTGCGCGCCGCCCGCCGCCAAGTCCGCGCATCCCACGACGAGGCCGCTATTGCTGATCGCCGCCCCGTAGCTCCCCGGTCCGCCGAGAGTGCCGACGTCGACGAGCGTCCAGCCGGAGATGGGAACGGCGCCGCCTGCCGCGAGCGGAAGAAGCCCGACCCCCAAGGCGGCGGTCCACCGATAGAGCCAGCCTCCCCAATGCATCTGCGCTCCCCACGTTCGAGTGGAGTCCAGTCTACGGAGGCGAATTGCAACTCTTCCGCGGCAGGCGTAGAGCAAACGGACTACGCTGCAGCCGGACGGAGCTCTTTGGTATTCTTCGGGAATGAAATCCTCAGGTGAAGCCCAGCGCGCCCACTATCTCGTCGTCGTGGAAGGCGACAAGATGGGCGACCGGATCCGGCTGGGGCCCGCCGCGATCGTGATCGGCCGAAAGGAACCGTCCGACTGGCTCCTGGCCGACCCCCGAGTTTCGCGCCGTCACTGCCGCGTCTGGCTCAAGCTGAACGACGTCATCGTGACCGACCTGGGATCGACCAACGGCACGTACATCGACGGTAAGCCCGTCTTCGGCCAGGTGACCTGGCCCACCGGGGGCAAGCTGGAGGTCGGATCGCACATCCTCGAGCACGAGTGGCGCGTTCGCAAGGACGTGGAGGAATCGTAGAAGCTATTTTCCTCAGCTACTCGTCGCAGGACGCGGAGCCCGCACGGCGCATTCGAGATGCCCTGCAATCGATGGGGCTCGAGGTTTGGTTCGACGAGAACGAGCTGCGCGGAGGCGACGCGTGGGACGCCTCGATCCGCAAGCAGATCAGGGAATGCGCGCTCTTCGTGCCGATCATCTCGGCGAACACCAATGCGCGCAGCGAAGGCTACTTCCGGCTGGAATGGAAGCTCGCCGTCGATCGGTCGCACCTGATGGCCGACGACCAGGCCTTCCTGGTGCCCGTGGCGATCGACGACACGGTCGAGGCCACGGCGCGTGTGCCCGACCGGTTTCGCGAGCTGCAATGGTCACGCGTCCTCGGGCGCGAGGCGCCGAAGGCTTTCGCCGAGCGCGTGCAACGCTTGCTCTCGGGTCACGCTGTGTCGGCATCGTCGGCGCCCGCCCCCGCCCGTTCACATCCGGGTGGCGCCTCCGAGTCGCCCTCCGTCGCCGTGCTCCCCTTCGTCAACATGAGCCGGGACGAGGAGAACGAATATTTCGCCGACGGCCTCTCCGAGGAGCTGCTGAACGTCCTCACCAAGATCCGCGGACTGCGGGTCGCGTCGAGAACGTCGGCATTCTTCTTCAAGGGCAAGACGCTCGACATCCAGACCGTCGGGCAAAGGCTCAACGTCGCGACGATCCTCGAAGGCAGCGTGCGCAAATCCGGCAAGCGCGTGCGCATCACCGCGCAGCTGATCGAGGTTGCGACCGACTCGCATCTCTGGTCGGAAACGTACGACCGCGAGCTCGAGGACATCTTCGCGGTCCAGGACGACATCGCACAGTCGGTGGTGACGCAGCTGCGCGCGGCGCTCCTCGGCGAGCGAATCGGATCGGCTGCGAGCGCCGAGGCCAAGGCCGAAGTACTGGCGGCGGCGACCGGGCGCACGGATAGCCCTGAGGCACACCGCCTCTACCTGCAGGGACGATTCTTCCTCGAACGAATGACCGAGACGGATCTCGCGCGAGCCGTCGATTACTTCAAGCAAGCACTCGCGCTCGATCCGGATTTCGCACTGGGCTGGGCCGGCCTGTCGCGCGCGCTCTGGACGCAGGCCGGATATGGATGGCTGCCGGTCGCCGTGGGGTTCCAGCAGGCGCGCGAAGCGGCGCAGCGTTCGCTCGCGATCGCGCCGGATCTCGCCGAGGGCCACGTCGCCCTGGGCCTCGTCCTCCAGGGACACGACTGGAATTGGAAGGGGGCCGAAGCCGAGCTGCGCCGCGCGCTCGTCCTCGCCCCTGGCAACGCCGACGTGCTCCGCGCCTTCGGCAGCGAGGCGGGAATCCTTGGCCGGCAGGAGGAGTCGCTGGAGTTCCTGCGCAAGGCCGTAGCGCTCGATCCCCTGAGCTCATCGAGCCAACGCTTGCTGGGTCTGCGCTGCGTCATTTATGGCAGGCTGGAGGAAGCCGAGATAGCCCTGCACGCCGCCCTCGATCTCAACCCGAGCTCGGGGCTCGCGCATTGTTTCCTGTCGATGGTCTACCTTTTCCGCGGCCGCCCCGCCGAAGCGCTCGAGGTCGCCCGGCGCGAGGTCCTTCCCGATTTCCGGTCGTTGGGCATCGCCCTGGCCGAGCACACGTTGGGCCACGCCGCGGAATCGGACGCCGCCCTGGCACGGTTGATCGAAGACCATGGCCATGCCGCCGCTTACCAAATCGCGGAAGCCCACGCCTGGCGGGGAGAGGCGGACGGCGCCTTCGAGTGGCTGGAACGGTCCTACGCGCAGCGCGATCCCGGGCTAGGCCACACGATGACCGATCCATTCTTCGCGCCACTGCGCGGCGACCCTCGCTGGCCGCCTTTCCTCGAGAAGATGGGGTTCGCCTAGTTCGCTCTCAGAACGTCGGCGGCTGGACTTCCGCGGCGGCCGGGGCATCCGGCATCGTGCCAATGAAAGTGTGACCTTTGTCACTGCTTGCGGAATCCGCGCGGATCATCGTCACGCCGGTCAGCGCGGCGACGAGCAGCAAGATGGACACGATGGCGAAAGCGGGGCGCATTTCAGATTTGACGGCTTCCATGGCTTGGTTCCTTGGGTGAGGTTTACGACACCGCCAAAGTTACGCGGCGGCGCGGTAAACCTCTGCGGAGCGTTCTGGACGCATGGGTGCGGGTTTGCGGCAGGCGCTTTGTGCGGCTTGGCACTAGGCGAACTTCGGCAAGTCGGCCAGCGTGATGATCACGGTGTAAGTTGGAGCAATTGCACAACCCGCGATCGAGGCGTAGCGTAGCCTCATCGCCGTTCGCGATCTGCTTGAAAGGGGATTTCCATGAAACGCGTCTTGCCGGCCCTTGCTGCCGTGTTTGCTGTTGCTTGCGCCCTGCCGGTCCGGGCAAACGTCGTCAGCGATTGGTGTGAAAAAAGCACCGCTGCCGCGTACTACATGAGCGGACCGGGAACGACCGGTGCCCGCGTCGTGGCGCTCGCGCATATCGCGATGTTCGAGGCGGTCAATTCCATCGAGCCGCGCTACCAGCCATACAAGGCGCTGCTGAAGGCGGATCCCTCGTCGTCGCGCGAGGCCGCGGCCTCGGCGGCGGCGCATGGCGTCCTCACCAGGCTGGTGAAGGATCCGGAACAGCTGAAGCAATACGAAGCGTTGCATGCGGCGACGCTCTCACGGATCCCCGATGGGGACGCGAAGACGCGCGGAATCGCGCTGGGCAAGGAGGCCGCGGAGGCCATCATGGCCGAACGGGCGAACGACGGCTCCGACGCGGTGAACGACTACCGCCCGGCAACCACACCGGGCGAGTACGTGCCGACGCAATTCCCCGTCGCGATCAACTGGTTCAAGGTGCGGCCGATGGGCATGAAGCGCAGCGACCAGTTTCGCGCCCCTCCGCCGTATTCGCTCTCGAGCCCGGCTTGGGCCGCGGATTACAACGAAGTGAAGCGCATGGGCGCGAAGGTGGGCTCCGCGCGCACCGACGAGCAGACGCGCATCGCCAAGTTCTGGGAATTCATCGGCCCCGGCACCTACAACCCGCTGGGTGTGCACCTGGTGAACGTGAAGAAGCTCGACGTCCTCGACAGCGCGCGCGTGCTTGCGCTCCTTGCCATCGCCACCTTCGACGCCGGCGTCGCGGTCTTCGACGCCAAATACGCATACAACTTCTGGCGGCCGGTGACCGCCATCCGTAACGGCGACAAGGACGGAAACGATGCGACCGCTCGCGACGAGCGCTGGGAGCCCTTCATTCCGACGCCGATGCATCCCGAATACCCGTGCGCGCACTGCACCTTCCAGTCGGCCGCGGCTGCGACGTTGCGCGCCGTTTTCGGCAACGAGATTCCCGAGGCAAAGCTCGTCAGCACGACGGCGCCGGGTGTCACGCGCTCGTTCACGAAGCTATCGGATTATGTCGATGAGGTCGTGAACGCGCGCATCTACGACGGGGTGCATTACCGCACTTCGGGCGTGGTCGGCGCGGAAGTCGGCCGGCAGATCGGGGAGTACACGGTGGCAAATTACTTCAAGCCGATGCGCTAGTCCCGGGCTGATCGCCTGCCGAATCCACGCGGCGGCCGGCCGGCGTCAAATGGCCATGGAAACCGTCCGATACTGAGGAAGCCATGGTCAATCGCCTGGGTATGTCGGTCTTTTGCGCGACGCTCGCCGTCACCGCCGCGGCGCAGCCGGCCGCCGGCAAGTCGATCTTCGTCGGCGGGAGCGTCGACGTGGACGACGCTGTCGCCGGCAGCGTGCATGGGGCGGGAGGGCGGATCACCGTGAATGCCGCGGTCGACGGAAATGCGCGGCTCGCCGGCGGAAGCGTACAGCTCGGCCCTAATGCGGCCATCTCGGAGAATGCCTCGCTCGCCGGCGGGAAGGTGGTCGTGAGCGGCTCGGTGAAGGGCAATCTTCACGCGGCCGGGGGAGACATCACGATCGACGGCCCGGTCGGAGGCAATGCCTCGGTGGCCGGCGGGACGCTGCATCTCGGTCCCAATGCGCGCATCGCCGGCAACCTGCGCTTTCGCGGCGGAAGCCTCGATCGCGATCCCGGCGCGCAAGTCGCGGGGAGCATCGAACAATCGAGCCGCCACACGCGCGACCATCAATTCACGCCCTTCCCCCACGGCGGCGGCCGTTGGCTCTGGACCGCGGGCCTGATGCTCCTTGCCGCGATCATCGCCGGCGCCCTTCCCGGTCCGTCGGCCCGCCTGGCGCAGGAGCTGCGCGCGCGTCCGTGGATGGCCCCCCTCCTCGGCTTCATCGCGCTCACCTGCATCCCCGTGGCCGCGGTGCTCGTCATGATCACGATCATCGGCATCCCGCTCGGGCTCCTCGCACTCCTCGGCTATGCCGCGCTGCTGCTCGTGGGATACGTGTGCGTGTCCGTCGTCGTCGGCGGCTTGTTGCTCGATCGCTTCAAGGCGGACGTTGCCGGCGTCGCCGCGTGGCGCGCGGGCGCCGCGGTACTCGCGATGCTGGCGCTCGCGCTCCTCGCGCGCATTCCGTTTGTCGGCGGATTCGTGGTGTTCGCGGCGCTCATCGTCGGCGTGGGAATGATCGTCGCGGTGACGTTGCGCCGCCGGCCGCAAGCGAGCGCCGCGTAGGCCCGAAAAGTGTAATGTATTGGTCCCTCAACAACGACCCACAAACGGGGAAGGGAGCAAAGCAATGATTTCCAGCCATCGTCTTTCAACCATGATTCCGGCGCTTGTGGTCGCGGCATTCCTTGCGATTCCGGCTCTTGCGCAGGACAAGGCCAAGCCGGCCGCCGCCGAAAAGGCGAAAGCGACCGAAGACAAGGGCAAGGCCCCTCAGGCCGCCAAGGCCGGCGACGAGAAGAAAGGGCAGGAGACCTCGAAGGTGCTATTCGAGAACGACAAAGTGCGGGTTAACGAAACCCGCTACAAGCCGGGTGACGCGTCCGCGAGCCGCGAGCGTAATCCGCGTGTCGTTCGCGCTCTCTCGGACGGCACGATGGAGCGCACGTATCTCGACGGCAAAAAAGAAACCACCCAGTGGAAAACCGGCGACGTGAAGTATTTTCCCAAGGACACGTTCGCCAACAAGAACGTCGGCAAAACGGAAGTGGTGCTGTACGTCGTCAGCTTGAAATGACCGGTAAGGCAGGCGGCCCGGCCGTCGCGTTCAGCGCGACGGCCGCTATTCGACCTTGATGCCCGCCGCGCGAATCATCTTCCCCCAACGAGCCGACTCGCCCCGCTGAAACGCCGCGAAGGACTCGGGCGTCGTGGGAATGAAGCGGGCGCCCTCGGCCTCGAGGCGCGGCTGGACGTCGGTGGACGTCATGATTCTCTGCACCTCGGCGTTCCACCGTCTCACGATCTCGGGCGGCGTGCCCGCGGGAGCGAAGAGGCCGACCCAGTTGCTGACCTCGAAGCCGGGAAGCGTCTCCGCGACCGTGGGTATTTCGGGCAACGCCTTTGTGCGCGCCGATCCGATGACGGCGACGGAGCGCAGCCGGCCCGCCCGCGCCTGCTGGATCACGGTGGGCATCGTGGCGAAGATCATCTGCGCCTGGCCGCCCATCACGTCGGTGATCGCCGGCGCATTGCCCTTGTAGGGAACGTGGACCATGTCGACACCCGCCATCGCCTTGAAGAGCTCGCCGGCGAGATGGCTCGCGGTGCCGACGCCGGCCGACGCGTAGCTCAGCTTCCCCGGCTGGGATTTGAGAAGGGCGATGAGCTCAGGCACCGACTTCACGGGAACCTCCGGATTCACGACGAGAAGACCTTCCGCTTCGAGCACGTGCGCGATGGGCACGAAGTCCTTCTGCGCGTCGTACGGCATGCTCTTCACGAGATGCGGGTTCACCGCGTGCGTGCCGATGCTGCCCATCACGATCGTGTAGCCGTCGGGCGGCGATTTCGCCACGAAGTCCGCGCCGATGTTGCCGCCGGCGCCGGTCTTGTTCTCGACGATCACGGGCTGGCCCCAGGCGTCAGCGACTTTCTGCGCGATCACGCGCGCGAAGGTGTCGGCAATGCCGCCCACGGGGAAGGGCACGACGATCCTGATCGTCTTGGAGGGATAGGCCTGGGCGATCGCGCTGCCGGAAAGGGCGAGCGCGCTGGCGGCAAGGAGTGCAACGACGAAATTGCGCATGGCCCTATGGTAGGCGCTCCAACTCGGACCGGTTCCAGTTCCCCAGGCGAGCACCTGCTTCGTAGGTGCTCTCGAGAAAGGACATGAGCGCCTGCTCCGGCGATGCGGCCGAGCACACGGCCTCGTAGGGCAGCAGGAATTCGTTGAATTCGGTGCTGTAGAACGCCTCCGCGGGCTTGGCGGCCGCCGTGGAGAAGCCGGCCGGTTCGGGCACGGCATACGCATAGAACACGCACTCGTCGATTTTCCTGCCGTCGGGCATGGCTCCGCTCGGCCAGAAGCCGTGGCTGATCACCTCGTGCGAATACGATTCGCGCGTGACGGGATCCGCGCCCGGACGCTCCGGCGCCCTGCGCCCGGAGAATCGCGTGAGCGCGAGGTCGAAGCCTCCCCAGAAGAAATGCACCGGGCTGCACTTTCCGATGAACCGGCTGCGGAATTCCTCGAGCACCGGGCGCATCGAATCGAGCGCGCGCCAGAAAGCGTGGGCCCATTCGGGGTCGTAGGATCGATGCGTCGTGTCCAGCTCGAAGCGGACCGGGTTCGGGACCTCCACTGGCATGGTCCACACCTGGATCGCGATTCCCATGCGCCCGAGTGCATTCGTGACCGCGGCGTGGAACTCGGCCACCGTTCGCGGCTCGAGCTTGATTCGCTCGACCGCGCCATCGGATGCGCTGAGGATCAACTCGTGCGAGACGAAATCGAAGGCGGCGGTCAACGTCCTGCCGTCGACGCTCATGGGCAGCGTCGAGAGCCCGCGCGAGGTGAAATGCAGCGTGTGGCTCCAATATGGTTGACCAGTGGCGTCGTCGGAATCGCGAGCTTGCCGACCACTTGCGACCACATGTGCAGCGTCGCGCGCGTGTCGCGCCCGGCGGCGAGCGGCAAGGCAGGCCATCGATCGGGTTTCATTGCGTCAGAATACGGTATGAGCAGCCAAAAGAACGCGCTAGTGCCCTTCGCGATCTCAGCGATTGCCGGGCTCGCCGTGTGCCTCGCGATTACGGTGGCGACGGGAAAGAAGGAGGCGTGGGACTCCAGCCTCTACTTCGTGGTGGGCATTCCCGTCATGTGCCTCCTCGCCTTCGCGATCGGCTATGTGTTTCCGGCCAAGGCGTGGCGCTGGGCGTTCGGCATGGCCGTCGGACAATCGATCGCCATGCTGATCGGGGGCGGTTCGCTGTCGTTGTGGCCCCTCGCGATCATCGCCATGACGATCCTCTCGCTCCCGCAGCTTGTCGCGGCACTGGTCGCGAGCGGCATCGCGAAAAGGAAGGAATCCGTTCCTCTCGAACCTCATTGATCGGAGCTCGATGATGATCTGCAAGCACCTCGATACCGTGCGCACCGACCATCGCAACAGCAAGGGCTGCGAGGAGTGCCTCAAGATGGGTGATACGTGGGTCCACCTGCGGCTCTGCCGCCAGTGCGGCCACGTGGGATGCTGCGACGACTCGAAGAACAAGCACGCGACGAAGCACTTCCGCTCGACGGGGCATCCGATCGTCACGTCGATCGAGCCGGGCGAAAACTGGTCGTGGTGCTACGTCGACGAAGTCGCGTTCGAGCTCTGATGGCGAATGACGACCGCGATGCGCTCGTGTTCGAGCGCGACGCGACCGGCCATCGATATCGCGCCCTTCTCGAAGGGGAGGAAGTCGCCTACGCGCAAGTCGACCCGATCGCCAGCCACGGGTTGCTCATCAAACACACCGAGGTCCTCACCGCCTTCGAAGGCCGGGGGATCGGCGCAGCGCTGGTCGTCCACGTCCTCGAGGATGCTCGCCGGCAGGGGCGCGGCGTGATTCCCATCTGCCCGTACGCCACCGCCTACATCAAGCGGCATCCCGAATACCTGGAGTTCGTGAGCGAGAGCTATCGTCCCGTGCTCGCGCGGTAGGCGCTTCTATTTCTCCGGCACCGAAGGAGCGCGGCACTCCACGGGCAGCATCTCGGGCGGAAGGTCCGTCTCGTCCCGCCCGCGAGCCTCCATGCCCTTGGGAACGCGCGCAGCGTGACATAGCCACGCGATCGGCACGATGAGCTGATCGGCGACGACCGCGGGCCGGAGCGTGATCTTCTTTCCGGCAAGCACCTTGCTCGCGTTGTTGCCGAAGGTGACGGTGACGGCCCCGTTATCCACACGCACGGCGCTCACCAGGCTACCGACGATCTTGTCGGCCTCCGGCAATCCCGCCGCCTTGTTGTCCGCGGGCATTTCCCCTGCCAAGCCCCAGGCCGCCTGCACGCCGCTCTTCACGAAGTCCGCGAGGACGATGCCATCCTTCACCTGCTTTCGAAGCGTGCCTTCCTGCATCGACGGGATCGCCATCAACGCGAGGATGGCCATCACTGCGACGACCAGCAGGAGCTCGATCCAGGTGAAGCCGGCTTGGCGATTCATCGCGCGATGATACCGACCTCCTCCTCGCACGCGAAACTAGAGGGTATAGGTGGGACGCGAAGATCTCGCGACGCCGCCGAGCAACACTTCGATGTCTTTTTTGAGCATTCGCGAATTGTCGTCGTCGGGCAGGTGCACGCCGATCCCCTGCGGGCGGTCGCCCGAGGTGGGTGCGGGGTTGATCCATGCCACCGTGCCCCGCAGCGGGATCTTGTCCGGCCGCTCCAACAGCGACAGGAGTACGTCCACAGGATCGCCGAGCGAGAACTCGCGCAGCGTCGGCACGAAAAGCCCGCCCCGCCGGAATAGCGGGATCCACGCCAAGTAGAGGGAGGCCTTCGACCGGATCGCAAGGTCGAATACCGGGGCTCGCTCCTTGCGGGCTACCGCGGGCCGCGCAGCTCGATCCACCGCTTCTTGTCGGCCTCGAATTGCGCTCGGGTCTGCTCGAAGTCCCTTTCGTATCGGGCGATGCTCACGGACAGTGTCGACTTTTCGCTCGCGATCTTCTCCAGGTCCGCGCGCAATTGGGAAGGTTGTTGCTCGCGCTCCTCGATCGACTTCATGCGCGCAACCGCCGCGGCGAGCCTTTCCCTGAGGATGTCGAGGTTGCGATCGCGCGCGGCATCGATTTCGCGATCCGAAGTGTACGAATCGAGGAGCGCCCGGTCCCTTCGCTTCGCGTCGACGGCGGCACGATCGGTGTCGAGCCTTCTCTCTCTTTCGACGCGGCCCGCTTTCTGCTCGGCAGGACTCGAAGCCGGGTCGATCTTCCTCACGACGGCGCCCGATCCACTGATTTCGTACGTCGTCACGTTGGCGCAAGCGGCCGGCGGCACGTCCTCGAAATGCGTGGCGCCTTTTTCGTCGATGCACCGATACGCGCTCAAAGCGTTCGGCGCCGCCCATAGCAGTGCCAGGAGGCAAACAAGAATGCGCACAAGGAAACTCCCTGAATCGGATGCGCGATCAAATCACATCGATTACCGGCGTAACAATGCCGTCGGATGAACGGTCGAATGAAAGACAACGAACGGCGTGCGAGAGCGTCGAGCAGTGAACTGCGTCACATCGATCCATTTTCTCAGCGACGAATCCGTTGTCCGCGCTACACTCGCTCGCGAACCTGCAGGAGGCGCCACTGAAGCGCGTGCCGCATGCCGTCTGGGTGGTGCTCGCCGTCATCGACGGAGCAGCCCTCGCCTATCTCACGGTAACTTTCGATTGGAGCCAGGAGGGGCCGAGTGTCGGTTCCTCGCCACTGGGTGGGCTCATCCAGTTCGTCGCCACCGGGATCGTGATCGCGCTCAAGGTGCTGGCGGCGATGTTCATCGGCGCGGTGGGCTACGCGATCGTGAAAGACGTGCGGGGCAATTGGCGCCCGGGGCGCCTCGCGGCGGCGCTCCTCACCCCGGTCTTCCTGCTCGTGCTCGCGCTCATCGGTTCCACGGCGGCGTTGGAGCTGAGGGATGCGCTCGCTCGACCCGCGCTGCTGTACGCCGACCGTCTCGTCGTCTTCGACAGGCTCGCCGAGGGGCATGCGCCGGGCCAGTCCCTCGGCGCGTACCTCGCCTTCCTGTGCATCGCCGCCTACCTGGCGGAGAAATACCTGCTGCGCTGGTGGAACTTGCGCTGGCCGCTTTCGCTGGCGGCCTTGGCGATCGTCGCATGGCCGGTATCGCTCGCCGTGGGAGGTGAACGCGACCAACGCGAATGGGTCGCCGCGCAGCGGTGGCGGGCCGTTGGCGAGGGGAAGACGTGGCTCGAGGCGCTCGGGGCGTGCAAGGCGCTCGGCCC
>Ga0209131_1000838_pt1 | contig 21558 bp, 19 predicted proteins | sample GraSoi_2013_40cm_FD_185826 | JGI IMG/M metagenome (GOLD analysis project Ga0209131, IMG submission 185826) | Grasslands soil microbial communities from the Angelo Coastal Reserve, California, USA - Sample 9_17_2013_40cm (SPAdes) (version 2) | ecosystem: Environmental > Terrestrial > Soil >... | reverse complement strand
TGACGGGAACGGTGCAGTTTAAGAACGGAGCGAATAACCTGGGCAGCGCTGTGACGTGTACCCCCGCGGCGGCAGGTGCAACCGCGGCGTCTTGCAAAGCGACTCTGACGACCGCGTTGTCTCAATTCGTTCCGCTGAGCAGGCCGCAACCACGACTGCGCATTCCTGCATTGCCGCTATGGATCGCGGTATGGCTCTTGCTTTTGTTTCTGGCGCTGGCGCGCTATGCTGCTCCGCTGCGGAACAGATGGCCGCGGTTGGATAAGCGCCTCGGGTATGCGGCGGCGGGCCTGGCGCTCTTCGCATGCCTTGCCGCGGGATTCGCAGGCTGTAGTGGAACGCACAGCAGCTCCAGCGTCGGTGGAGGTGGCGGCGGGACGCACACGGACAGCATTACGGCCGTGTATAGTGGCGACGCGAATTACGCCGGCTCAACATCCTCGGCAACCCCGGTCACGATTCAATAGCGAGAGATACAGCCAGTCCGAGACGGCCCTGGTGATCGGGCCGTTTTCTTTTGTCCGCGAGAAAAAACACTAATGCAGCAGGCACACACTCCGCAGAACACCGCAATCTAGAAAGACAAATTAGTTGGTAAATGGCGGGAAGAAAATATTCCAAAATGTCGGCGAGGGAGTGGCAAACTCGACCGCAACCAGCGAACCTTCCTGATTCATTTGCGGCGGCCGGACGACCTTGGCCTCAACCTTGATCTTAGTGGCCGGATTCTCTACCGTAAGCTTCGTGCCTTCGCTGATGCCTTCCTTGAGTATGACCATCGCACCGCCAGCGCTGACGGTATGCGTATGGCCTTCAAGCTTTTTGCCGGCAACGTGAATGAGCACGGGCATGCGCACCAGAACGCGCTGCGAGCGGCGACGCTCTTCCGCGGTGGGTTGACGCGCGACGGCCGGCCGCGCGGACGGATGCGGCATAGCCGGCTTCAGATTCGGTGTGGGCAGCTTCATAGTTCAAGCCCCCAGAAATCCATCGCGGGCGCAACCAGCTCCACGCCATATTCCCAGCCGCCTTCGGGACGCTCGTCACTTTTCCAAACCACAACCGCGGCGTTGCTGGCGTTCATAGGCACATTGGTGAGCGCAATGCGATGATCGAGCGGGAGATCGTGCTCCAGAACAACCATGCAGCCGTACGGGTTGACCACGCGCGTGTGCGCTTCCACCTTGATGCGTTTGCCGGAGGGCAAATCCCATTCCAGGCGCACGGGAACGCGCGAATTCATTCGGTGCCCGCGGCGCTTCTCTTTGTAGCGGGCCTCCGCGAGCTTTGGCTGCGGCCGCGGCTCTTTCTTTTGTTCTTTGGTCTGGACGGACATGCCTGCCTCTAAATTGCCATGCTAAAGTTGGTGCCCAAGCCGGTCAATGGTACGTAAGCATATCGGCGCAGTACTGTGTAGCTGGCCGGAAGGACAGGGCTGCGCGAAGGAACAGTACAGGTGCCCAGGAATCTGATCGTGAATGCGGATGACCTCGGCTGGACCGCGGGAGTGAACCGCGGCGTGGCAGAGGCGCATCGCAACGGGATCGTGACCAGCGCGTCGCTGCTGGCGAACGGCGCGGCATTTGCCGAAGCCGTCGAATTGGCTCGGAAGACCCGGGGGCTCGGCGTGGGCGTGCACTTGAATTTGAGCGATGGTCCGCCGACCGCGGCGCCCAACGCGGTGCCGAGTTTGGTGAACGATTCACGGGAGTTTGAGGGCGGGCCCGATGGCTTGCTGTTGAAGATCGCGACACGCGCACTCTCAATGCGCGAAGTAGAAACGGAGTGGGAAGCGCAAATCGCAAAGATTCTCGCCGCGGGAATCGAGCCTACACATCTCGATGGTCACAAACACGTACACATGTTGCCGGGTCTGTTTGAGATTGCGTTGCGGTTGGCAAAGCGGCACGGGATCGGAGCGATTCGTGTGTCGCATGAGGCCTCGAGTCTGCGAGCCGCGCTTACGACGGGCGAACTGCGCGCCGCCGTGGTGCTCAAACAAGGGGTGCAAGCGCGCGGGCTAAAGTTGCTGGCGCGAGACGCGCGGGAGCAGGCGGACAGAGCGGGCGTGTCAACGGCAGATTATTTTTGCGGAATCGCGCAAACCGGCGAATTGACGAAGGAGGGCGTCGCGCGCCTGCTTCGGAGCCTGCCGGAAGGTACGACCGAGCTTATGTGCCACCCAGGCTATGCGGACGAAGCGCTGCGGAAAACCGCGACTCGGCTGCAGGGCTCGCGCGAAAAAGAGGTCGAGATTTTGACGGACACGGAAATACGAAATCTTGTCGCATCGCAGGGGATACGCCTGATAGACTATGGCTTCGTGGGCAGCGCAGTATGAGAAGCGAATCAAGCGTCCGATATTCCATCGTCGTCCCGTTCTACAACGAGCAGGAGAATATCCCACCTCTGTACATGAAGCTTACGGAAGTGATGGACTCCATCGGCGAGAGCTATGAGCTGATTTTTATCGACGACGGCAGCCGCGATAATTCCTTCAAAGTGCTTTCCGATATTTACGAGCACGACCGGCGCGTGAATTTGGTGCGGCTGCGCCGGAATTTTGGACAGACGCCGGCGCTGAAGGCGGGCTTCGATTTTGCGCGCGGCGAAGTGATCATCTCCATGGATGGCGACTTGCAGCACGACCCCGAAGAGATTCCGCGCTTCCTGGAAAAAATCGAGGAAGGCTACGACTTGGTCAGCGGTTGGCGCTACGCTCGGCGCGACCACTGGTTGCTGAGGCAAGTGCCGAGCCGCGCGGCGAACTGGATGATGGCAAAGCTTTCCGGGATCGAGCTGCACGACTTCGGGACGACCTTCAAAGCGTACCGGCGCGAAATCATTCAGGAGATCCAATTGTACGGAGAGCTGCACCGGTTCATTCCGGCGCTGGCCAGCTCGACGGGCGCGCGCATCACGGAAGTGCCTATCACCGATGGTGAGCGCAAGAGCGGCAAGAGCAACTACGGAATCGGTCGCACGATTCGGGTCTTTCTGGATTTGCTGATTGTGAAGTTTCTGTTGGATTACTCGACGCGGCCGCTGCAATTTTTTGGCTTGCTCGGAGTTGGTGGGACGGCCCTGGGGATGGCTCTGGCCGGCTACTTGGCTTTCGAAAAATTTGCGCACGGCGTGAACGTGATGACGCAGCACGGGCCGCTGATGTTGCTCGCGGTGGCATTGTTTATCAGCGGCGTGCAATTTGTGTCCATGGGACTGCTCGGCGAATTGATTGCGCGCACCTACTACGAATCGCAGAACAAGCCGGTATACGCGCTGCGCGAAGTGAAGAGCCACCGCAAAGACGTTGGCGACACCGAGCAGACACGGCCGTCGGGAAGTTCGGAGCGATAGCCGGCTGTACAGTGACCGGGTTTTCCCTTCTTTTGTCCCACCCGTTTTAGCCCAACCTCGAAATTTGCTGTACCCTCAAGATAGACTCGGAATCCGACAGGTTTGGCGCGTGATGGAGGCGTTGTGAACCGCGAACAGTTTTACGCGATTATGGGCGGCGAGGGCACGCTCGATTACGAGCTGTATCTGAATACAAAGACACTGCTTTCTTGCCAGACGAAATTCGCCGAGCTGTGTAACGCGGACGAGCTGCAATTTCAGGTGGTGCACCAGGTCGAAGAACTGTGGATGAAGCTGATCGCGTACACGCTGCTCGATATCGACGACTATTTGCAGCAGGAAAATACAAATCGCGTGATGACGCTTTTCCGGCGCGTGCACACGGCGCAGCGCCTGATGATCCAGCAGATCGCACTGCTCGAGATCATGTCGCCCAAGGAATATCAGGAAATTCGCTTGAAGCTTGGCAACGGCAGCGGGCAGGAGTCACCGGGATTTCGCGTGCTGCTGAAGATGTATCAGCCGCTGTGGAGTTCGTTCCAACAGCACTATCTGGAAAAGCATGGATTAACGCTGGAGAAAGTGTACGACACGGAGTACACACACAGCGATGCGTACGTGATCGCGGAGGCGCTGGCGGAATTCGATGAACTGTTCCAGAAATTCCGTTACGAGCACATGCAGCTGATTCACCGCACGATTGGCTTTGGATCGAGGTCGCTAAAGGGCCGGCCCGTGGAAATTCTCGAAGAAGGCATGCGGCACAAATTCTTCCCGGAGCTGTGGGAGATTCGCTCGCAGATGACCGATAAATGGGGAGCGGAATATGGCGTAAAGCGCGATCCGCTCGGCGGGCATCACTGATTTCAGCCCTTCTTGATCGCGAATCATATAGCTTCGCGAACCATTAGATTCTTTATTGCTAACTGCACAGACTCCGGTAGTCTCCGCACAAGTAGAGGAGCGGCTTACCTTCGTGGACGTCCAAACTTTCCACCTCGCCGATAAAAATAGTGTGGTCGCCGGCCACATGCTCAGAAACGACGTTGCAGGCCAGGTGCACTAGCGCATCTTCTAATAAAGGAATGCCTGTCTCTGTCCAGCGGTAACGAATTCCGAGGCGTTTTTCGGTTTCCGGATCCTCGACGGTCTGCGCGAAATATTCTGAGAGCGCTCGCTGGTCTTCCCGTAGGATGCTCACTCCGAAACGTTTTTGCTTCTGAATGAGAGGAAGCAACTGCGCTTGATGGGCCACGCAGATGAGAATCAGCAGCGGTTTTAGCGACACTGACGTGAAGGAGTTCGCAGTCATCCCGTGCACTTGGCCGGGCGCCCGCGCGGCAGTTATCACGGTGACGCCAGTCGCAAATTGCCCGAGCGCACGGCGGAAGTCGGATGTGTCTGGAGTTGTCGGCGCCATTGTGGAAGTTTTCGAAGATAACACAGACGCGGCGCGGGGTCGCGTCTGTGTGTCACGTATAATCATCGCGAACATTGGCGACAAGGAGCGGCACGATGGCGCGGACGATTGCGATTCTAGGCGGCACCGGGCCCGAGGGATCGGGGTTGGCGAAGCGGCTGGCGCGCGCCGGCGAGCACATCATGATCGGCTCCCGCGATGCGTCGCGCGCGAAAGAAACCGCGCAGCAGCTTCGTACTCAGGTTGGGGGCGACGCACAGATAGAAGGAGTGGAGAATGCTGCCGCTGCGGCGCAGTGCGACGTCGCCCTTCTGACGCTTCCCTTCTCCGGCCAAGCGCCGCTGCTGAAGCAATTAAAAAGTGTCTGGAAGCCGGGCACGATCGTGATTGACACCACGGTGCCGCTGGCTGCGACTGTCGGCGGATCACCCACGCGCATGATTGGCGTGTGGCAGGGTTCCGCGGCAGAAGCGGCGGCGGAATTGTTGCCGACGGGAGTAAGCATTGCGGCCGCGTTTCACAATTTGGGCGCGGAGTTGTTGGCGGGCGACGCGCCAGTCGATTGCGACGTGCTGGTTTGCAGCGACGACGAAAACGCCAAGAAGGTGACGATGGAGCTCGCCGTGAAGATTCCCGGAGTCCGCGCGCTGAATGGCGGCAAGCTGGAAAACGCGCGCATCGTCGAGTCGATCACCGCGTTGCTGATCGGGCTGAATATTCGCTACAAAGTGCACAGTGCCGGAGTGCGTTTTACCGGCTTGCCTGCGAAGTAGTCATTGAGCCGGGATGCGGACGCTCCAAGCTCTTGCGGTCCCACCTACCCAGATCCGCGGCCGCATCGTAAGTGCTCTGAAGAAATTCCATTAGCGCAGCCTTCGGCGACGCCGCGCCTCGCACATCATCGTACATAAGCAAAAACTCTTTCATCTGTGGATGGTAAAAAGCCTTTTCTGGACGAACGCGCTGCTCTGCAAATCCTGCCGGTTCCGGCGCAGCATAGGAGTAGAAAGCGGGCCCCTGGATGTCACCTCCGCCGGGCCAGAATCCGGCGCTGCTGACTTCGTGTGAGTACGCCTCCCGCGTGATGGAGTCGGCGCCCGGCCGCTCCGGCGCGGGCCTGCCGGAGAATCGAGTAACGGCGAGATCGAAACTTCCCCAGAAAAAATGTATCGGACTATCCTTTCCTTGAAAGCCGGCGCGGAATTCTTTGAGCACTTGATCGACCCATACCACGATGCGCCAGAATTTATGAACCGCTTCCGGGTCATACGCCGCGTGCACACGGTCTTGCTCAAATGGAATCGGATTGGGAACCTCGCATGGCATGGTCCAGATATTCACAATCACGCCCAGTTCGGTCAGCGCCGCCATGAACTTCTTATAAAAGTCGGCCACACTTTCAGCCGCCAGAGGCATTGTGACCACGCGAGCCTCGCTCGTCGTGATGGTAAGCTTGTGGTCGATAAAATCGAACTGCACCTCAATTGTGCGTTGCTTATACGGCATCGCCGAGGTGGTCATGCCCCGTGCAGTCATGTAAAACGGCACGTTCCACCAATGATTGACGAGCGGCGATAATTTCAATCGCACTTTCCCCACGATCTGCATCCACATATGCAAGGTAGCTTGTGTATCTTTCCAAGAGTCGAGAGGCAGCGCCGGCAAAATCTCATTGTCGCTTGCCCTACGAATAGCTTCTGGAGTCATAAAGCTCGTCCTCACCACCAATGTACACCCGGACGCAAGCGCTCCCGTATCGAGGTGGCACGAGACGCCGAGATGTGAGGCGGACAGCCCCGCCTGCAGCGGGCAGGCAGAAATGGCTGTCCCACTGTTATAATCGGCTTATGAAAGCTCATGTTTGGGTGATGCCGAAGCGCACCGTTCTTGATCCACAGGGCCAAACCATTCAACACGCTTTATCGGGACTTGGTTACAATCAAGTCCGCGATGTACGGCAGGGGAAATTTTTTGTGCTGAATCTCGATGGCTGGAGCCGCGACGAAGCGCAGTCGCAGCTCGAGCGCATTTCCAAAGAAGTGCTAACCAATCCGGTGATCGAGGAATATCGATTCGAAATCGTGGACTGAGCCCGGCTGCGTCTCCGCATCTCGCGTTTTCGCAACTCGCCGCCGCACCCGTGACGGCGCTCAGAAACTCCATGCTACGCTCTTAAGATTAGTTACGCTTTTAAGCCTAGCGTCCCTTCAGGAGAACCCGCGCCATGTGTGGAATTGTCGGTTACATTGGACCGAAAAAGGTAGTCCCTGTCGTCATCGAAGGCCTGCGCAAGCTCGAATATCGCGGCTATGACTCGGCGGGCATCGCCGTAGTCAACGATGGCAAGCTGGAAGTCCGCCGCGCTCCAGGAAAATTGCGCAATTTGGAAGAAGTGCTGCAGAAATCTCCCATCGAAGGCACCTACGGAATCGGGCACACACGCTGGGCGACGCATGGCCGACCGACCGAAGAAAACGCGCATCCACATCGCGACTGCACTGGGCAGATTGTCGTGGTGCATAACGGGATCATCGAAAATTACTTAGAGCTGAAAGAACAATTGCAGCGTGAGGGGCACAAGTTCGTTACGGAAACAGATACGGAAATCGTCGCGCACTTGGTGGAAAAGAATTCCAAGAATGCGCCGCTTGAGGAAGCCGTCCGGCGTTCCCTGAAAGAATTGCGCGGCATCTACTCGCTGGTGTTCATGTCGGCCAAAGACCCGCATAAGATCGTCGCCGCGCGAATGGGACCGCCTTCGGTAATCGGTCTGGGCGATGGCGAATTTTTTGTGGCCAGCGATATTCCCGCGCTCTTGGAGCACACGCGCGAAATCTTTTTCCTCGCTGACGGCGACATCGCCGTGCTGACGCAACAAGGCGTCTGCGTAATGGATCATGACGGCCGCCCGGTCAAACGCCCCGCCCAACACGTCACGTGGGATCCCATCATGGCGGAAAAGGGCGGCTACAAGCATTTCATGCAGAAAGAGATTTTCGAGCAGCCGCGCGCCGTGCGCGACACTCTGCTTGGCCGCATTTCACAGGACACCGGAAAGATTTTCCTCGATGACATGCAGATTACCGAGCAACAGTTTCGCGATTTCCAGCAGGTGCGCATCGTAGCCTGTGGAACGAGCTGGCACGCGGGTTTGGCCGGAAAATTCATGATCGAGCGGTTGGCCCGGATGCAGGTGGAAGTCGATTATGGCAGCGAGTTCCGTTATCGCGACCCCATACTGGACAGCAAGACGCTGACCGTATGCATCAGCCAGTCCGGCGAAACGGCGGACACGCTGGCCGGGCAGCGCGAAGCCAAGCTGAAGGGTTCGCCGACGCTGGCGATATGCAACGTAATGGGCTCGATGGTCACCCGCGAAGCGGCCGGAACGATCTTGACGCACGCCGGGCCGGAAATCGGCGTTGCTTCCACGAAAGCTTTCACTTCTCAGTTGACCGCCCTGCTGTTGCTAGCCGCGCATTTGGGGCAAGTGCGCGGCAAATTAAGCGGCGAAGCGGCCAAAACATTGCTCCAGGAATTCACGCGCATCCCGCACAAGATTGAGATGGTGCTGCAAGGCGACGAAACGGGCCTGTATGAAACGCTGGCGCGGCAATTCTTTCGCAACACGGACTTTCTCTATCTCGGTCGCGGCATTCACTACCCGATTGCGCTCGAAGGCGCGCTCAAGCTCAAGGAAATTTCCTACATCCACGCCGAAGGCTATCCCGCGGGCGAAATGAAGCACGGACCAAACGCGCTGATCGATGAGAATCTTCCGGTAGTTGTTCTCGCCACGCACGACGAAAACGATCCGGATTCAGTCACGCGCTACGAGAAGAGCGTCTCGAACATCCAAGAAGTGCGGGCGCGCGACGGCATCGTTATCTCCGTGGTGACCGCGGGCGACCACCTCGCCCGTGAAGCATCTAACCACATCATCGAGATTCCTCAGGCCCCAGAGCTTCTCTCGCCGCTGCTGGAGATCATTCCACTGCAACTGCTCGCGTATCACATCGCTGTGCGCCGTGGCTGCGACGTAGACCAACCCCGCAATCTAGCCAAATCCGTCACGGTTGAATAATCATCTCCAGTAGGGGCGCAGCATTGCTGCATCCCAGCTAGGCACGATGTAATCCAATCAGCTCAAGCTGTCCCGAGCAGCCACAAACTTTTTTCGGTAAACTAAGCCCATGCACGCGCATATTCGTCCTATGGTTTGGTTTGTCGCAACCGCTTTCGCATTTTCGACATGGGCGCAAACGGCGCCGCCTGCCCCGGCCGCAACCGCTCCTCTTAGCGAAATTCGAGCCCAAGGATTGAAATCTCTCGCCGAACCGCAAGTCGCCGCCCTGAGCGGCCTCACAAAGGGCGCGCAAGTCGGAAAAGACGACCTGCAAGCGGCAGCGGACAAATTGGTGCAGAGCGGCCTATTCGCGAAGGTAAAATATAATTTTCAGTCCCGCACGGACGGCGTCGCGGTGACTTTCCATGTGGAAGAAGCCTCGCGCATTCCTGCCTACTTCGACAATCTTCCGTGGTTCGCGGATAGCGAGCTGAACGAAGCCATTCGCGCCAAGCTGCCCTTTTACGACGGCACGCTGCCCGAAGCCGGTGCCGTGGTCGATCAAGCCGCGGAAGCGCTTGGACAATTTCTCGCGACGCATGGGCTGCAAGCAGCGATCGAACACCAGGTCGCGGCCAACCCACTGGGCGACGGCAGCGTGCAACAATTCCACATTAATGCGGAAGCGCTGCACATCGCGGGAGTCGAATTCGGCGATCCCGCGCTCAATGCATCGCCGGCCGTTCGCCAGGAGCTTCCCGCGTTGCTGGGCAAGCCGTATTCGCGCACAGCAATCGACATGTTCCTGACCGAACAAATCCGCCCGACTTTTTTGCAAAAGGGCCTTCTGCGCGCGAAGCTCGGTCCGCCCGAAGTCCGCCTGACCGGCAACCCAAATAAAAAATTGCCCGAACAAATTCCCGTCTTCGTGCCCATCAATCCCGGCGCGGTCTATCACTGGAAAGGCGTGGAATGGAGCGGGAATAATGTTCTCTCGACCATCACGTTGACGAACAGCGTCGGACTGAAATCCGGTGATGTCGCCGACGGCATGGCCATTGAAGCAGCCTGGGAACGCGTGCGCGAAGAGTATGGACGCCGCGGGTATATGCAAGCAAAAGTGGAACCCATGGCTACCTACGATGACGCGGCACACACCGTTGCCTACCATGCACGCATTGAAGAGGGAAAGCCGTTCCACTTCGGTTCTATGACCATTACCGGATTATCGGTCAACGCCGAAAAACATTTGCGTGACGCATGGCCTATTCCAGAAGGCCAATTATTCGATAAAGCCAAGTACGAGGAATTTCTCGCCAAGCTGCAGGCGCATTCGACGGAAATATTTAAGGATCTGCCGATTCACTACGATGAAGTGGGCCATTGGCTGCAGTCGGACGAGTCCAAGGGAACTGTCGACGTGCTGTTGGATTTCAAGTAGACGCTTGGCTGCTTGAACGGCTCGCGCTGAGCCGTTTCAAAGCGGCTGTGCATCCTAACTGTGCGTTATACTGAATCGAATGACCGCGTTCGTTCCAATTCGCATCCCTGAAAATTCAGGCCTCTCGCCAGAACAAAAGGAAACGTCGCTACTCGCTCGTCTTGCTGAGTCCAGGTCTCTGATCGTCGCGCTCTCCGGAGGCGCCGACTCCACATACTTGGCGTGGGCAGCGCAACGTGCGCTCGGCGAGCGAGCGCTGTCCGTCACCGCGCTCTCACCGAGTTTCTCCGAATACGATCGCGCGGCGGTCGACGAATTTGTCCGCGCCTTCAAAATAATTCACGAATTTGTTGACACGCACGAGATGGAGAATCCGGCTTATCGCGCGAATGCCGCGGACCGCTGCTTCTACTGCAAAGATGAGCTTTTCTCCGTGCTCGATGCAATGGCCCTGCAACGCGGCTTCGCGGCCACAGCTTACGGAGTCAATGCAGACGATACGCTGGATTTCCGCCCTGGTCATCGCGCCGCAAAAGAACATCGCGTACTGGCTCCACTGCTCGACGTCGGTCTGCGTAAATCCGAGATCAGGCATCTCTCCCAACGCGCGGGATTGCCGACTTGGGACCGCCCCGCCTCGGCATGCCTTGCCTCGCGCGTGCCGTACGGCACCGAGGTTACTCCCGAGCGGCTGACGCTCATCGAGCGTGGCGAAGCCGCCCTGCGCGAACTTGGCTTCCGGCAATTCCGTGTGCGCTTGCACGACAAGCTGGCTCGCGTCGAAATCGCGCCAGAAGAAATGGATCGCGCTTTCTCAAGAGAGACAAGCGCAGCGATCTCGCAAGCCTTGAAGCGCGCCGGCTTCACGTATGTAGCGCTCGATCTCGAAGGATATCGTCAAGGTTCCCTGAACGAAACACTCCCACACCAGAAACGCTCTTGAGCGTATCCCCGCGTTTCGGAACATAATTCCGCTGATTTCCGTATATTCCTTTAGACAGGCTTTAGACTGTTGCAAGACGGTTGGGTTCGGCATTGAACCGGCTTGGAGGAATGATGAAGCATCGCAAATTTGCGGCCCTGGCGGGTTTGCTTCTTGCAGCACTTGCAAGCGCGGGCTGTGCGATGGGTCCATCGGCCAGCGGCAGCTTCGATCGCACGCTCAGCGTCGACGGACCGATTCGCCTCGAGTTCAACAACACTTCCGGCGACGTTTCCATCACTGGCAGCGCCGACGGAAAAGTGCACGTTCACGCGGATGCTCGCGCGTCCGGCATGGGCTTCGAGAACCCGGAGAAGCGGATGAGTGAATTGCTTGCGAATCCGCCTATCGAGCAGCACGGAAACACCGTTCGCATCGGCGAAGAAATGCGCCGCCTGCGTAATGTGAATGTCAGCTATGTCATCGAAGTTCCGCGCGATACGGAAGTTGCGTCTTCGGTGTTATCCGGAGCGCAGACGATTCAAGACGTGCGCGGCCCGGTAAAAGCGGAAGCGGTATCCGGCTCCATTCGCGTCAGCCACATCGAGCGGCAGACGCAGCTCTCAACGTTGAGCGGCTCCATTCGCGCCGACAATATCGGCGACGATATCCGCGCCAACAGCGCCTCCGGCACGGTAACGGTTTCCAATATCAAGGGCGATGTGCGCATCAGTGCGCTTTCCGGTTCTACGCAAATCACGAAACCGGGCGGCCGCGTCGATGCTTCCACCGCGAGCGGCTCAGTCGACGTCGAAGGCGCGACCAGCGACGTGAAAGCGCACGCAGCATCCGGACGCGTGAACGTGCAGGGCAATCCCGGCGCGAGCAGCTATTGGGATCTCAAGACCGCCTCCGGCAGCGTGCTGCTTGGGGTGCCGCCAAGCGCGAGCTTCCATCTAGCTGCCGAGGCCGTTTCCGGCGAAATCAAGACGGACATTCCCGTCGTCGTTGAGGAGCAAGGAAAGCACTCGCTGCGCGCGCGCGTTGGCAGCGGCAATGGCGGCCGCATCGAGATTCACACTGTATCCGGCGAGATTCGTCTGCGCGCCTCGTAAATCCGGACAAACGCGCTCTTACGACGCGCTCGCGGTCTTGTTCGGGAACTTTTCTGCGATTTCTTGCGCAGCCAAAATCGTATTCACGTGGATGCGCACCGTGTCTTCAACCCGCCGCGCATATCCTCCCGCGAGCGTGGTCACCACCGGAATGCCGCGCCCACGCGCTTCCTCGAATACGCGCCGGTCGCGTTCCATTAAGCCCTTTTTGGTCAGCGACAGTCCGCCCAGTTGGTCCTCGCAGAACGGGTCCGCTCCCCCGACGTAGAACAAAATCTCCGGACGAAATTCCTCAAGCGACCTTTGCACCGCAGGCAACAGCGCGCTGAGATATTCCTGATCATCGATGCGATCCGCCATATTCAGGTCGATGTTCGATGGCGGCTTGTGCCCGGGATAATTATTCAACTGATGGATGGAAATCGTGAAGACGGAAGGATCATTGCGAAAGATAGCGGCCGTGCCATTGCCATGATGCACATCCGTATCAACCACGATGGCCTTGCGAACAGCTCCATCCGCCTGCAATCGCCGTATCGCTACGGCGACATCGTGGATTGCGCAGAAGCCTTCGCCATGGTCCGGGTAAGCATGGTGAAAGCCGCCGCCAAGATTCGCGCCGAAGCCGTCGCGTAGCGCGCATTGCGCCGCAGCAATCGAGCCGCCGGCGGCAAGCCAGACCGCCTCCACCAGTTCGCGCGAGTATGGAATTTCCAGCAGCATCACGTCGCTCGCGGTCAGCGTACCGGTTTTGAGTTTCCGCACCCATTCCGGGGTATGGACGCGAAGAATATCTTCATCGATCGCCGGTTTCGGCTGCACAAAATCCTCGCGGCCGGCAATCTTTTCCGCAACGAGCGCCTCCGCAATGAGCCGAAACTTCTGCGAAGGAAAAACGTGCGGCCCAAGATTCAAATCGTATTTATCGTGGTAGACAACCTTGAAGGGAAGCATGTTTCTCGTAGGGGCGCCGCACGGCTGCGCCCCAGCTAGGCAAGATCAATCCGTCGAGCGTAAACACATCCGCTGCGATTCTAGTTTTCCCGCTCCAAAATAAAATCCGGCAACGTCAGCAGCGCCCGCGCATATTCCGAATCTCCATGCCCATTCAGGCAAGCTTTCGCGCGACGCGCATACTCATGCGCGAGGTTGCGAGCCCGATCCAGCGCTCCAGATTCCTGCACCAACGCAACGATCGTCTCCGGCCGCACGGAGTCAAATTCTTTTTCTTCGAGCACCCGAGCAACAAGTTCCCGCGCATCGCGATGCCCATTTTCCATCGCGTAAATTAGAGGCAGAGTAACTTTGCCTTCCTTCAAATCGCTAAGCACCGGCTTGCCGAGCTGTTCGGCCGAAGCCGTGAAATCCAAGAGGTCGTCCACCAACTGAAATGCGAGCCCCGCATAACGTCCGTATTCCGCGAGCGCCTCTTCTCCCGCGTCTTCAAGCCCGCCAAGCACCGCGCCCAAGCGCGCACAACCGCTGAATAGGCACGCCGTCTTGTAAGTGGCCAGGCGCAGCGCGTCCTCTTCGGTAATGTCGATGCGGCCGATCTTTTCGAGCTGAATCAGCTCGCCTTCCACCATTTTTTGGGTGAGGTCGATCAGAATATCGAGGATGCGGAAATTGCGCTCTTCCAATGCCATCTGAAACGAAAGCATGTACAGCCAGTCGCCGACCAGCACGCTGCGATGATTGCCCCACCGCGAATTCGCCGAGGGCCGCCCGCGCCGCGTGTTCGCGCTGTCGATCACGTCATCATGAATGAGCGTCGCGCTGTGCAGCAGCTCGACCACCGCACCCAGCCGAATCGCACCATCCGTCTTGGTCCGACCGGCGTAGCGCGCAGAAAGCAGCAATAGCGCCGGACGCAAACGCTTGCCACCTCCACCCAAAAGATAGCTGGTGATTTCGGAAACCGGCTCGAACGAGACGGAAGTTTGCCGCGCCAACTCCTGCTCGACGAGGACAAGGTCGTCCCGGACGAGATCAAAAATTTCCCTGGCCGTCAGCAGTGCGATGACTTTCTCCCTGGCCTGCTTCGATCCTGCGTCAAATGGCATTGGACAATATCACGAACCACGCGAGCGTAGGCACGCGGGTTCGATTCAGTGCGGTTCCGCTGTCACGGATCTTGCCGGCTGATCGGCGCCTAGGCCAAAAAAGCGCCGAAAATTCCCTGCCGTGGCCAACGCAACTTCTTCCGCGGCTAAGTTTCTCACACTACCGATGGCCTTAGCTACCTCGCAGACATAGGCGGGCTCGTTGCGCTTGCCGCGATAGGGTTGCGGCGCCAGGAACGGAGAATCCGTCTCAATCAAAAGCTTCTCCAGCGGCAAAGCTTTCGCCACGTCGCGCAGGTTCTGCGCCTTCGGATACGTCGAATTGCCCGCAAAAGAAATCAGAAAGCCCATGTCCAGCCCGCGCTTGGCCACTTCCAGCGTACTAGTGAAGCAATGCAAGATGCCACCCAGCCCGGTGGAACGCCAGTTTTGCTCCAGCGAGTCCACGCAGTCTGCCCAAGCGTCGCGACAATGGATGATAATCGGCAGCTTCGCGTTCGCGGCCAATTCCATCTGCTCGCGAAAAACACGTTGCTGCACGTCGCGCGGCGAATGGTCGTAGAAATAGTCCAGTCCGATTTCCCCGTAAGCGATTACGCGCGGATGTCTCGCTAGCTCGCCCAGGCGGTCAAGGTGCGCGAGCGTCAGTTCCTTCGCCTCATGCGGGTGCGTGCCCACCGTAGCGTAAATCCAATCGTGCTGCTCGGCAAAAGGAATGGCGGCGTCCAGTTTCTCTGGGCCCGGCCCGGACCCAATGGCGAGCAAAGTGGTAACGCCTGCCGCGCGCGCCCGTTCGAGCATCGCGTCCCGATCTTCCGCAAATTGCGGAAAATCAATATGCGCATGTGAATCGATTAGTTCCATCTAAGTAGCACAGACACTCTTGTCTGTGCGGTCGAGCAACGGGTGAACATTCAATCGGCACAGGCAAAGTGCCTGTGCTACTTCAGGCGCGCGCCGACTTCTACATCTTCGGTGAATGCGGCTAAGACCGGGCGGCCTTCGGGGCCTACGCTGGCTGCGACAATCATTCCGTTGGACTCGACGCCGCGCAGCTTGCGCGGCGCAAGATTCACCACGACAACTACCTTGCGTCCGACGAGGGACTCCGGTTCGTAATACTGGGCGATGCCGGCGCAGATCTGGCGCACTTCGCTGCCGATGTCGACCGTCAGCTTCAGGAGTTTGTCCGCGCCAACAATACGCTCTGCCGTTTTAACTTGCCCCACGCGCATCTCCACTTTTGCGAAATCTTCGATCGCAATTTTCTCGGGAGCGGTCTGCGCGGCTGCACCCGCCGGTGCCGTCGGCGCGCTGGCACTCGGCACCGGAGTTACTGCAGGCTTCTGAGGTTCACTTTCCATCGCTTCCATCCTCTCCACAGCTTCTTGTTTTTCGATTCGCGGAAACAGCCCTTCCGCTTTTGCAATCTTTGTTCCTGAACGCAGCGTTCCCCACTGGAGCACGTCAATTCCTTGCTCGACCACAGACCCACTCTGGCCCAAAGTTCGCCAAAGCTTTTCCGTTGCGGCAGGGATCACCGGATGCGCCAGTACGGCGACAACACGCAGCGTGTCGGCCGCAATCCACAGCACGGTTTCCAGTTGTGCGCGCTTCGCGGGATCTTCCGCGAGCGTCCATGGCTTTTGTTCCGAAATCAGTAAATCCACATCGGTGATCAGACGCCAGATTTCTTCCAGCGCGCGCGTGAAATGATACTGCTCGTACAGCGAACGAACCTGCTGAATTCGTTCCGGCACACGCCATGGCGCAAGCGAAACGGACAGGTCGGCGCTCCCTTTCGGAAACGCGCTGCCGCAATATTTCTCGATCATCGTCAGCGTGCGGCTCGCCAGATTGCCGAGACCGTTCGCCAGATCGCTGTTGTAACGCTGCACCAAGGCGTCATAGCTGAAATTACCGTCCTGGCCGAAAACGGTTTCACGCAGCATGTAATAACGCAGCGCATCCATCCCCAGCACATTAGCAATGGGACGCGGTTGCACCACGTTACCCTTGGACTTGCTCATCTTTCCGGCATCAATGAGGAACCAGCCGTGCGCCCATACCTGCTTGGGCAGCGGGAGTCCTGCGGCCATGAGGAATGCCGGCCAATAAACGGTGTGAAAGCGAATGATGTCTTTGCCAACCAGATGCAAATCCGCCGGCCAGAAGCCGCGCCGTTCATATTCCGGACCGCCAACCGCGCTGAGGTATGCCGTAAGCGCATCGAACCAAACGTAAAAAACGTGCGGCTCTTCGCCCGGTACGGGAATGCCCCAGCGAATCGAAGTGCGCGTGATGCTCAGGTCGCGGAGACCGCCTTCCACGAAGCTAAGAATTTCATTGCGCCGCGTTTCCGGCTGAATGAAGTTAGGGTTTTTCTTGTAAAAATCCAGAAGGGGTTTCTGGAACGCGGAAAGCTTGAAGAAATAATTTTCTTCCGTGACGGTCTCGGTGGGCCGACCGCAATCCGGGCAATTTTCGCCGGGCTTCACGTCTACATATGCGTTGTCGTAAATACAGTACTGCCCCGTGTAGTGCCCGGGGTAAACGAATCCGTTTTCGCGGAACAACTTGAACAGCCACTGCACCGTGCGCGCGTGCCGCACTTCCGTGGTGCGAATGAACTCATCCGCGGGAACACCCAACTCTTCCCACAAGGAGCGCCACGCTTCCGCCATCTTGGCGACGAATTCCGATTCCGGCACGCCGGCCTTCTGCGCGGCGCGCTCGACATTGACGCCGTGCTCGTCCGTGCCGGTGGTCATCACAACGTCGTAGCCCTGCATGCGCCTATAGCGGCGAATCGTGTCTGCTACGACGGTGGTGTAGGTGTGCCCGATATGCGGCAAGCCGTTCGTGTAGTAGATCGGCGTGGTCAGATAGAACTTTGGTTTCGCTTGGGCCATTTTTTAGTTGTTCGCTGTTTGCTGCTCGTAGTTGCGCAGTGCCTCGTTGATTACGCGCTGCAGGGGTACGTTGTTTTCCTCGGCTAATTTGCGGCAGTCCTCGTATTCGGGAGCGACGTGCAAAATGCGCCCGTTCACGCGAGACAACTTAACGCGCACTTCGCCGAATTTTGTGTTCACCTTTACCGACTCGCGTGGAAGTACCCGGCGCTGTGCCGTATGGGTTCGGACGCCAAAGGTTGTGGTCTCCGCGAAAATGAGCGACGTGAGTGTCTGTGCGTCGGCCGGCTTGCACAAAACGGTGAGCAGCGTGCCTGGCCGGTTCTTCTTCATCTGCACCGGCGTGGTGAAAACGTCGAGCGCCCCCGCGGCCAGGGCCTTCTCCTGAAAGTACCCATAGATCTGCGGATTCATGTCGTCGAGATTTGCTTCGATGACGGTGATCTCCTGATCGTACGTCGGCACAGCTTTTTCGGCCGCTTCGCCAATCATGATGCGCAAGACATTCGGTTGGCCTTCCAGATCGGCAGTGCCGGCGCCATATCCGATCGCCGAAACACTCATCGCCGGCTGTGGACCAAACGAGTCGCACAAAGTCGCAACGATCGCTGCGCCCGTAGGCGTCACCAACTCGCGCTGGACTCCGCTTGAGTAGGTTGGCTTGCCTTGCAGCAAGTTCGCCGTTGCCGGAGCGGGCACCGGCAGAACTCCGTGCGCCATTTTTGCCGTTCCGCCGCCGACGTTCAGCGGCGAACACGCAAACTTCTCTATCCCGAGCGCACGGAAGCCGATGCACGCGCCGACGATATCGACAATCGCGTCGACGGCGCCGACTTCGTGAAAATGAATTTTCTCGAGCGGCACATCATGCACGCGCGCCTCGGCTTCGCCGAGTTTCTGAAAAATGGCGGCCGCACGCTCGCGCACAGGAGCCGCAAGTTGCGAATCCTTCAGGATTTCCAAAATCGCGCTCAGCGAACGATGCTTCTGCTGATCCTCCGTCTTCACACGCGCGTAGGTCGCTGCCATACCGTTTTTCCACACATTTTCGGCGGACAGCTCCCATCCGGGCACCTGCAAGCCGCGCAGCTCGCCTCGCAGATGATCGAGGTCGCAGCCGGCATCCAGTAACGCGCCAAGAGTCATGTCGCCACTAATGCCCGAAAAGCAGTCAAAATACGCGAGTTTCATGGGAGTACGCCACAACCGTGGCAAGCCTCGGGGCGGTTACGCCTGGCCCGCAAGAAATGTGTCCGACGGGAGCATTTCGATACTATCGGCGGCGCTGCGGGGTGTCAAATCTGAGAAGGCGAGGGGGCCCCCTCCCCCCACTTTCACGGATCTGCGGAATCTAAAAGACTTGCGGGCGCTGCAACTGGATCTGCACATTCTAAGGGAGTTACGCGCCCTGTCGAAAAAGCGACAGAATACAAGGTAGGCAGATAAACAGCGGACGCAACTTGACCCAACAGAAGAGTAGCAGAAGCGCATGTCCTTGTCAAGAATTTTATGTTCTGGTAAATGATTGAAACGCTGGGAGTTCGGAGCGAAGCGCTAGCAATTAGATACTGCCGCGCAAGCGTCTAGCAAATGATGGGGTGTATTTGAGTGCTGCCCTAATTTGGAGCTTTGGACTTCTTTTTCTTGCGACTTTTAGCCTGGGCAATGTTCGATTCAGCCAAAAATCGCAATACGGCCACGGCATTCTCCCTATTTCCTTCGGCCTCAAACTTGTCTGCTGCGAGGGCCGCTTGTTTTGCTGACTGTCGCAATCGTTTGCGCTGCTTCTTGTTCAAACGGAAAGGGCCGCTCATAAGTTCAATGATAGCCCACCACACAGAGAACAACGCAGCCTATTCCAAATTAGGAAACTACGCGCAGTTTGGCGAGCTTTGACCGCACACGGGCAGGCTCTATACTGTGGTGCCCTACCGGCTTGAGGAATTGTATAAGTTGTGCCGAGCTGGGGCGCAGCGGTGCTGCGCCCCTACCGCGGAATTGGAACAGACTGAGGGTGCGTGTATCTAGAAATCACTACAAAGCTGCGCGATGCTCTCGCGAAGCATATCCGCGCTAAATATGGCGTTGAGCTGCCGATTGTGCTGGAGCGGCCGCCGAAGATTGAGATGGGCGAGGCGGCTTCGCCGGTGTGCTTTGAATTGGCCAAGCGACTGAAGCGCGCGCCGCGCCAGATTGCGCAGGAAATTCAGAACGGGCTGCCACCTGTTCCCGGGGTCGCCAGATTAGAAGTGGCCGGCGCAGGCTATCTAAATGCCTATTTTCATCGCGGCGCATTCTGGGAAGCGGCACAAACCGAAGCGAAGGGCGGAGATGGAAAGGACAGCGAAAAACGGCTGTCCCACAAAATTATTGTCGAGCACACCAGCATTAACCCGAATAAGGCGGCGCATATCGGGCACGTGCGCAATGCGGTGCTCGGCGACACGATGGCGCGCACGCTGCGGCAGGCCGGGCGCAACGTCCAGGTGCAAAATTATATCGACAACACGGGTGTGCAGGTCGCGGACGTGGTCATCGGATTTTTGCACATGGAAAAGCGCACGCCGGTTAGCGTGAAGACGATGGCGATGGATCCGCGCTTCGATTATTACTGCTGGGATTTGTATGCGAAGACCACGCAATTTTTGGCGGAGAACAAGGAACAAGCCGCGAAGCTGCGCGGCGATACGCTGAAAGCGATCGAAGAAGGTCGCGGCGAGGAAGCGGAAGTGGGGCAAGTGGTGGCGGATGCGATTGTCACCTGTCATTTGGGGACCATGGCTCGGCTCGGGATTTTCTACCAGCTGCTGGCGCGCGAGAGCGAAATCTTGCATTTGCATTTTTGGGATTTGGCCTTTGCGAAGCTGAAGGAATCGGGAACGATTCAATTTGTGACCAGCGGGAAAATGGCGGGTTGCTGGGTGATGCCGTGGAAGGAAGAGAAATCAGGAATTAACACAGAGGCCACGGAGACCAAGAGCACAGAGGTCACGGAGGAAGAGGAGAATACCCAGGACAAGATTATTGTGCGCTCGAACGGCACCGTTACTTACGTGGGGAAAGATATTGCTTACCAGCTCTGGAAATTTGGGCTGCTTGGCAAAGACTTTCATTATGCGAAATGGCCGAAGGCGCCAGAGGGCGAGGAAGTCTGGGCGACGACCAGCGACGAGAATGATCCGCATGCCCCGCCCTTTGGGGCGCCGGCGAAGACCGTTTACAACGTGATCGATGCGCGCCAGGCGTATTTGCAGGACGTCGTGGCGCAGGGGTTGCACGGCTTGCGGCATGCAGAGGCGGCGGAGAACTCGATACATTTGTCATACGAAATTGTGGCGCTGACGCCACGCTGCGCTGCGGAAATGGGATACGAGCTTTCGCCGGAGGAAGCCAAGAAGCCTTACGTGGAAGTGAGCGGACGCAAGGGGCTCGGCGTTAAAGCGGACGATTTGATCGACCAACTGGAGGCGGCAGCGCTTGGCGAAGTACAGCAACGTCACTCCGAGATGAGCGTCGAGGAGCGAAAGCGCACGGCGCACGCCATCGCCATTGGCGCGCTGCGCTTTTTTCTGCTGAAGTTCACGCGCAACGCGATCATCGCCTTTGATTTTAAGGATGCGCTGAGCTTTGAGGGCGAGACTGGGCCGTATTGCCAATACGCGGTGGTGCGCATCCGCGGGATTCGCCGCAAAGGCGCGGAAGCCGGCGCGACGCGGGTCGCGGTTACGCCGGAAACGGCGCAGAAGTTTTTAGCCGGCACGGAGGGAAACGGATTGTGGGAAGTGTTGCTGGCGGCGGGTTCGCTGGATTATGCCGTGGATGCGGCAATAGTCGCGCAGGAGCCGGCGTTTGTGGCGAAGTATGCGTTTCAATTGGCGCAGGCGTTTAACAATTTTTACCACAAGCATCATATTTTGTCGGAAGCCGATGAGCAGAAGCGCGCGTTTTTATTGGGTTTGACGGAATTAGTGGAAGCGCAATTGGTTCGCGCGTTGAATTTGATGGGAATCGACGCGCCAGAAAAAATGTGACACGCGTGTATCAATGGAAAGCGGCGCCGAGCAGGTCGACCATAAGGCGGATGGCGGTTTGCGCGGTGCGGCCGCTGGGATCGCGATAGGGATTTACTTCGACAATATCCACGCCCACTAGTTTTCCTTTTTTCGGAATTCCCAACATTAGTTCGTCGATTTCAGGGAACGTCAAGCCGCCGGGCTCCAGGGTTCCGGTGCCAGGCGCGAGCGTGGGATCCATGGAATCGA